>Ga0302324_100003495_pt1 | contig 35429 bp, 25 predicted proteins | sample Palsa_T0_1_FD_201949 | JGI IMG/M metagenome (GOLD analysis project Ga0302324, IMG submission 201949) | Peat permafrost microbial communities from Stordalen Mire near Abisko, Sweden - Palsa_T0_1 | ecosystem: Environmental > Terrestrial > Soil > Palsa > Peat permafrost | place: Sweden: Abisko...
TGGCCGAAAAACAGCAGGAGCTTGCCAAGGCTGTTCTCGCGGACCCGGCCGTTGAAAGCTTGTCGTCCTTTATCGGTGCAGACGGAACAAACGTGACCACCAACAGCGGACGAATGTCTATCAATCTGAAGCCGCTTGACCAGCGCAAGATCAGCGCGTCAGACCTGATCCGCAGGCTCACGCCGAAATTGGCAAACGTTCAGGGAATACAACTTTTCATGGAACCTGTGCAGAACATTACCGTGGATGACCGCGTGAGCCGCACGCAATACCAGTACACGCTCGAAGACCCTGATGCCGGCGAACTAAATCTCTGGACCAACCGCTTCGTTGACAAGCTGAAACAGCTTCCGGAATTGGAAGACATCGCCACCGATCAACAACCCGGAGGCCCGGCTGTAAATCTGGTGATCGACCGGATCACTGCCTCCCGATTGGGCATCGCGCCTACGACTATTGATAACACCCTGTATGACGCCTTCGGACAACGGCTAATCAACGTGATGTACACGCAGGTGAATCAGTACCACGTAGTGCTTGAGAGTGAGCCGCAATTTCAGAAGGATCCGGAAAAACTCAACCGCTTGTACATTCAGTCCAATGCCTCAGCTGGTGCAACCGGCGCCGGCGCCTCCACATCTTTCTCAGCTTCCGGATCGTCGTCCGCGGGCTCGAACGCTCTAACGAGTTCAGCGTTGTACACTCCGTCGGCGGCTACGCTGACTCCTCCCTCGAACGCCCTTTCAGCAAGCACTGCCACTTCGACCTCCAGCAAGGGGGCAACCTCCGCCGGCGGTACGAGTTCGACCCTGGCCAACGCCGTTCCGCTGAGCGCCTTCTCGCACTTTGAAACCACCACGGAGCCGCTCGTAATTACGCACCAGGGCCAGTTTCCCGCGATCACGGTTTCATTCAATCTTTCGGCGGACGCCGCGCTCGGCGAAGCCATTACTTCCATCAACAATGTGGAGAAGAACCTGAATCTGCCTCCTGGACTCCAGGCCGGCTTTCAAGGCACGGCGGCATCATTCACCAATTCGCTGTCCAATGAGCCGTTGCTCATTCTTGCCGCGCTGGTCACCGTGTACATCGTGCTTGGTGTCTTGTACGAGAGCTTCATCCACCCGATCACGATTCTCTCCACGTTGCCGTCCGCGGGGGTTGGCGCATTCCTGGCCCTGATTATCTTTCGCCAGGATCTCAGCGTCGTGGCAATCATAGGCATCGTGCTGCTTATCGGCATCGTGAAGAAAAACGGAATCATGATGGTTGACTTCGCACTTGAAGCCGAGCGGAAGCACGGAAAGAGCGCGACGGATGCAATTTACGAAGCCTGTCTGCTCCGCTTCCGCCCCATCATGATGACGACGATGGCCGCGCTTCTCGCCGGATTGCCGTTGGCGCTCGGGACTGGTTTCGGTTCCGAGTTGCGCAGGCCGCTGGGCATCGCCATGGTGGGCGGGTTGCTGCTGAGCCAGGCACTCACGCTTTACACCACTCCCGTCATCTACATTTTCTTCGACAATCTGTCTCAGCGCTTCGCGCACAAATCGAAGAAGCCGGGAGCCCGAGGTGCAGAAGAGGCAGCGCCGGCATGAATATCTCCGCACCTTTCATTCGCCGGCCGGTGGCTACCACGCTTCTCACGGTGGCGATTGCCCTTGCCGGAGCGATCGCATTTGAGGTGCTGCCCGTAGCGCCTCTTCCCGAAGTCGATTTTCCGACGATTTCAGTGAGTGCAAGCCTGTCAGGCGCCAGTGCCAATATCATGGCTTCCTCGGTCGCCACTCCGCTGGAGCGGCAGTTCGGTCACATTGCCGGCGTGACGGAAATGACCTCCTCAAGCACACTCGGCAGCACATCCATCAACATTCAATTCGATCTCAGCCGCGATATTGATGGCGCAGCCCGCGATGTGGAGTCGGCCATCAATGCGGCACGGACCTATTTGCCTGCAAACCTGCCGGGCAATCCCAGCTATCGAAAGGTCAATCCCGCCGACGCGCCGATCATGATCCTTGGCCTTACGTCGGATAAATACGGTCCCGATAGACTCTACGACGAAGGCTCGACTGTTATTGAGCAGAAGTTGTCGCAAATTCAGGGTGTAGGGCAGGTCAGCGTTGGAGGCGGAGCCTTGCCGGCCGTGCGTGTGGACGCAAATCCCACGCAATTGGCCAGCTACGGACTCACTCTTTCCAATTTGCAATCAATGTTAAGCCTGCAAAACTCCAACTTGGCCAAAGGCCAGGTTACGGATGGCGACGTAACCGCGGACATTCTTGCCAACGACCAGATCTCGCACGCCGCAGACTACAAGCCGCTCGTCGTCGGTTATCACAACGGCGCGGCTGTCCATCTCTCCGATGTCGCTGACGTGACAGATTCCGTGGCGAACATCCGTGCGGGCGGATACTTGAACAACAAGCGCGCCGTTACGGTCATCATCTTCCGTCAGCCCGGCGCAAACATCATTAATACCGTTGACCGCATTCGCGCGCAGCTTCCGTACATCGAGGCGTCCATTCCGCTGGGCATGAATGTCACCATCGTTCTCGATCGCACCACCACCATCCGCGCTTCAGTCAGCGACGTCGAACGGACGCTGCTGATTTCCATCGGCCTCGTCATCGTCGTGGTCTTTCTTTTTCTGCGCAACGGCCGCGCAACACTCATTCCCGCTGTCGCCGTTCCGGTATCGCTGATCGGCACCTGCACCGTGATGTATATGTTCGGCTATAGCATTGACAATCTCTCGCTGATGGCGCTGACCATCTCAACAGGATTTGTCGTTGATGACGCCATCGTAGTGATGGAAAACATCGCGCGTCATCTCGAAGGTGGCATGGAGCCCTTTGCCGCGGCGCTTAGGGGCGCGCAGGAAATCGGGTTCACCGTCTTTACCATCAGCATTTCCCTCGTTGCCGTTTTCATTCCTCTTCTGTTGATGGGCGGAATCGTTGGGCGTCTCTTCCGCGAATTTGCCGTGACTCTCTCGACCGCCATTTTTGTGTCCATGATCATCTCGCTGGCCACCACGCCAATGATGTGCGCCTATTGGCTGAAGAACGAGCGCGGGCAAAAACATGGCCGCATGTACATGGCCGGCGAAAGATTTTTTGACGGAGTATTGTCGTTGTATCGCCGCAGCCTGCATTGGGTGCTGGACCATCCCGCCCTCACACTTATCGTTCTCTTTCTCACCATTGCGCTCAACGTCGTGCTGATCATCAAGATACCCAAGGGCTTTTTCCCGCCGGAAGATACCGGAGCGCTCGCCGGAGCCGTACAAGGGCCGCAGGATTCGTCCTTCGCAGTCATGAACACTGCTGTTCAGCAAATCGGCGCCGTCATAAAAAGCGATCCTGCAGTCGAGAATGTCATTGGGTTTAGCGGCGGCGCCACCAATACCGCCTCGTTCTATGTTGCGCTCAAGCCGCTGGCGGAACGCAAAGTCACCGCCTTTCAGATCATTGATCGCCTTCGTCCAAAGCTGAGCCGTCTGCCGGTGTCCTCTACATTTCTACAGGCCGTGCAAGATCTGCGCATCGGCGGCCGCGCCAGCAATGCCACGTATCAATACACAATTCAAGCCGACAACGTGGACGATCTTTCCAAGTGGGGGCCAATCTTGCTGCGTGAAATGAAGCGGCTGCCCGGCCTCCAGGATGTGAGCGCGGACCAGCAGAATGGCGGCCTTGCAGAATTGATGAGCTATGATCGCGTCACGGCCGCAAAGCTCGGCCAGACCGCACAGTCGTTGGACTCGGCGTTGTACTCCGCATTCGGCCAGTCGCAGGTCTCCATCATCTATACGCAGTTGAATCAGTACTACGTTGTGCTGGAAGTCGCTCCTCAGTATTGGCAAAGCCCGGAAGGATTGAAAGACATCTACCTTCAATCGAGCGGCGGCAATATTCCGCTGCTTACGATGGCCAAGGGGCAATCCAATACCACGCCGCTCGCTGTCAACCACACGGGCTTATTCCCTTCAGTCACCGTGTCCTTCAACCTCGCGTCGAACGTATCTTTGAGCCAGGCGACCGCCAGCATCAACGAGATGCAAAAACGGCTCGGCGCGCCTTCCACTCTCCAGGGCTTTTTCGCCGGTACGCTGCAGGCCTACCAGCAATCTCTCGGCACCGAACCCATCTTGATCTTGACGGCTCTGCTGGCGGTCTACATCGTTCTTGGAATTTTGTATGAAAGCCTGGTGCATCCGCTGACCATCATCTCCACGCTGCCCTCAGCGAGCGTTGGCGCAATGCTCGCCTTGATGCTCACTGGTCAGGATCTGAATATCATCTCCATCATCGGCATCGTGCTATTAATCGGAATCGTAAAAAAGAACGCCATCATGATGATCGATTTCGCTCTCGAGGCGGAACGCGGAGAAGGGAAGAGCCCATACGACTCGATTTTTGAAGCGTGTATGTTGCGCTTTCGTCCAATTCTAATGACCACGATGGCCGCGTTGCTTGGCGCTTTGCCGCTGGCGCTAGGGACGGGAACGGGGTACGAACTCCGCCGGCCGCTTGGCATCACCATTGTGGGAGGACTGATCTTGAGTCAGATGCTCACCCTCTACACAACTCCGGTCGTCTATCTGGCGTTCGACCGTTTGCGCCTGCGCATGCAAGGGAAAAAGCAAAGCATCTTTGGCCGCCGCGCGAGACCGTCCCCCAGCGCCGCGGATTAGTCGGCGAGTAGTGAGGATCGTACGGGAGACACGAAGCGCATTTCTAGAACTCTCCGGCACACGCACTATGCTGAACATCAATAAAATTCTTCTTCCGGTCGATTTCCCGAATACCTCGCTGCACGTAATTCAGCAGGCCGCAACGTTGGCCCGCCATTTCCACTCTGAAGTCCTGATGCTGCACGCCTTGACAGCGCAGAGCCATCTAGCCGGCGTGCCGGCAAGCGGCACCGAACTTGCTCGTTGGGATTTGCTCGCAGCGATCACTGGAGCGGCCGAGAAAAACGTGGGCCGAACTTTCGCACTCGATCTGAGCGAAGTCATCATTCGGCGCATGGTGGTTAGAGCCCGCGCGGCCCAGGCAATTATGCAGATCGCGCGCGAGGAAAATGTCGACCTGATCATGATGCCGTCCGCTGGTCCCGCCTTCTTCGAATTCCTCCAGAGTTCTGCGACCGCACAGCTGGAACGTAGCACCGGCTGCCCGGTTTGGACCGACGCTCACCTCGAAGAACTGCCAGCGCAGAAATTTGACCTCCGCAGCATCCTCTGCGCTGTCGAATTTAACTCCAACGATCGCAAAACTGTCTGGTGGGCCGCGCAATTGGCCGCCGAATTTGGCGCCCGACTCACCCTCGCTCACGTCACCCCCAGTGTCGAACGTTGGGGGCCCGGTGGCACCCACGTCGACCCAGCTTGGAAACAGGCGCTTTTCACCGACGCCTCTCAGCAGCTTGCAGACCTTCAGAAAAGCGCTGGCATCAAGTCAGAAGTATTTATCGGCAGTGGTGACGTGCCTGCCGTGCTGCGCCAAGCTGCAAAAGAAACGAACGCGGACTTGCTCGTTACCGGTTGCTATCCCTACGGCGGTCGCCTGAGGACCCACGGCTACAAGATCATGTGCGCTGTTCCCATTCCGGTGTTGAGCGTGTAGACCTTTTCACGCATTCCGCGCACATCGGCCTTCCACGACAGTCGTTCCATAACTGTCTCCATATGTAACCTTTTTACCCCGCCACTCTCATTGTGTTCATAACTTTCCCAAATTGAGACCAATAAGTTACTTATCCTCTTGCACTTAGAAAGAAAACCAGTTGGCGCTTGAGATGCTATTTCTTATTCCTAGATATGTATCTTTAGCCCTGTTGCCGCGGGCGTGTCCGAACTTGAAATGTGCAATCTACGGCGTGAGAGGAAGTGCCACAGTGAATTCACAGGTACGAGCAATCCGTCACCGAGCGCGCGGCTTCACGATGATCGAAGTCATGATCGCCGTCGCCGTTATCGCCATTGTCATGGCCATGGCGATCACGCAGATGCAGCCCGCCGTTCAGCAATCGCGCGCCAATGCCGGCATGGCGGAAGTCGTAAGCGCTTTCCGTACGGCTCAATCGTATGCCGTATCCTATCGCCGCTTCGTTCAAGTCAGCTTTCCGAGTTATCCGGGCGTAAACGCAAATCAACTCCAGGTCACGATCAAGAACAGCATGACCCCTAACGCCGGCAACGACGTCATTTTCGCCACGTACGCCCTCGAGGGAAGTGTCTACTACCAGAAATACACCGGTATGCCGGACACACCGGACGCTTTTGGAAACGCCACCGCTGTGAATTTTGAAGGCGTGGACGGCGGACCCACCACTGGAATGTTTTTCCAGCCTGACGGCACCTTCGTTGATTCCACGGGAAATCCTGTGAACGGGACGGTTTTCCTTGGCGTGAACAATTTCGCCTCGAGTGCGCGAGCGATCACGATTCTGGGTTCAACCGGCCGCGTGAAGAGCTACCACACCAACGGGACAAACGCATGGAAACAAGCCTACTGAGGGAGCAACGCGACATGCGCACGCACAACCTAACCAAGAACGACCAAGGATTTACGCTCCTGGAGACGATGATCGCCATTCTCGTGCTAAGCATCGGCGTCCTCGGGCTCGCGGCTCTGCTCGGCAATGGCCTGGTTTTCCTGAACGGTTCGCAGGCCGACTTTATCGCACAGCAAAAGGCTGCTGAAGCCATCGAATGCGTTTTCACTGCTCGGGATACGCAGGTTCTGACGTGGGCGCAAATCCAGAACATAGCGGGTGGCGGCCTGTTCCTCACCGGCGCGCAACCCATCACCGATCCCGGCCCCGACGGGCTCGTCGGCACAGTGGCGGATTCAGGCGTCAATCCGTCCACGATTATTTATCCGGGTAAAGATGGAATCCTCGGCACCGCCGACGACGTGGTTCTTCAGTTGTCCGACGCTTACAACATGACCAGGACAATCACGATCACAAACATCGTCAACGAGCCGTCCGTGCGCCAGATTCAAGTAATCATCAATTACCAATCGGGCCGCTTCGTGCGGTCTTACACGCTTACGACTTATATCTCGCAGTACTCATAGGCATTCGGAGTCGAGCTGATGGACATTCGAAAAATGAAAAGGCAAGCCGGGTTCTCTTTGCTCGAATTATTGATCTCGATGTCCATTCTGGTGACCATCGTCGGGGTCACGCTAAAGGCTCTAACCGACGCGCAACACGCCAGCGAAGCGGTCGGATTGCTCGGAGACATGACTCAGAATCTTCGCGCTTCGATGGGGTTTATGAGCCGCGATTTGACCCAGACCGGAGAAGGCGTGCCGCAAAGCGGGATCCCTTATCCGCAGGGCGGCACGGCCAAGAAAATCAATTGGCCGTCTCCTCCAGGCAAGGCTTACACGTATCCTCTCGCTGCGCCGATGCCGCAAAGCACTCTAGTGACACCAATCGTCCCCGCCGCGAATCTCGGTCTCACAGTCAATGGGGCCGTGACCGACATGATTTCCATGATGTTCGTGGATAACTCGCTGCAGGACACCAATCAGCATTGGCTCAGTGAATATCCGATCTACAGCGCCGCTAACCCCGTTTGCACCAAGGGCGTTATCAGTGCATCCGGTTTGAGTGTGACGTTTGATCCAGCTTGCATCATCATCACAGGCAACGACGGCATCAAAGCTGGCGACCTCATCATGTTTACCACCAGCTCAGGCAATGCGATTCAGACCGTGACGTCGGTAACCGGCCAGGTCGTAGCCTTTGCGGCCGGCGACGCCTTCAATTTCAACGGCCAGCTTGGAACTGCAACGGCAGGCACGCTCGCGCAGCTACAGAATGGCGCGGCCGGCGCGCAAGGGCCGTATCCTCCGATCACGGCCTCTCGCGTGAAGATCGTGTCGTACTGGATCGACAATGTCACCACCCCGACCATTCCGACGCTGATTCGACAAGTCAATTTCAACCCGCCGTATGCGGTCGGCCAGGGCATCGAAGATCTTCAGATCACTTATGGAATTGCGCAGCCGGCGAACACGGGAGCTTACGGCGCGGCCGGGCCCGGCAACGCCGCGTATCCGCTTTCTCCGGACACGCCGACGCAAATCCGAACCGTCAATTTGTTTGCGGCCGCGCGCACGGAAAATGCATACAGCCAGAACGGGCAGTTCTTTCGCGACAACATGGTAACGACGGTGTGCATCCGCAGCCTGTCTTTCGTCAATCGCTATCCATGAGTCTCGAAGAATTCTTGATTCGTCAGTGAACCGATTTTTTGGGAGGACTTCCGTGAACAACGGAAAGCAAAAGGGAATCGCACTCATAACTGCATTGTTGATACTTCTGCTCATCTCGTCCATCATCATCGGCCTTTCCTGGATGGTGATGACGGACAATCGCCTCGGCGGCAGCAACGCCGACCGCCAGAACGCCTTTTACGGCGCTGAAGCAGGCATGGAGAAAATGACTGCCGATCTTGGCGAGTTATACGGAGCCACGAACGCGCTCAGCGTCGCCAATATCAATACCGCGATGGCCGAACCGCCTATAATTCCCGGCATTTCCTATGTGAATGCCGCCGGTGCCAGCACTTACCTCATAACCTATACTCCGAATCCGGCGAACGGCGGGAACCCAACGGCCATCAACGAGACCATCTCATCTCCCAGCCCATTTGCCGGTCTGAACGGGTTGATCACGCCCTTCACCTTGACCGTGACTGCAAGAACCGTTACGGGCTCGGAATCAAAGCTGATTCGCACCGTTCAGGCTGTCGGGATTCCAGTCTTCCAATTCGGGATCTTTTCGCAAACAGACCTGAGCTATTTTCCGGGTCCCGTATTCAATTTCGGTGGGCGCATCCACACGAATGCGAATCTGTGGCTCGCCAGCGGCAACTCCCTCACGCTAGCGGACAAAGTTACGGCGGTCGGCGATATACTGGTGGGCAACCTTGCAAACGGCTATCAAACCTACTGGTATCCCGGATCCGCGAACCAGCAGACGCCCCAGACAGACACTTGTCAGTCCGGCTGGAGTGGCACGGCACCGAGCACGTCGAACCCTTATCCCGGTCAAATCATGGTGGATACGATTCCATATTCGAGCTGCCTCCAGTTGGAGCAAGGAACTGTCACCGGAGCCAGCGTAACAGGGGGCATCAGCACGGCAGTCAACCCCAATTGGGTCAGCCTCTCGACCGGGACATTCAACAGCGATATTCTTGGTGGAAAGTCGGAGAACGTCCCTTCTTTGAATCTCTCCATCGCGGCTCCTGCCGTCGGAGGCACCCCAATCGACTTGGTCGAAAGACCGGTGCCAGGCGAGAATGCGGAATTGACGGCCGAGCGCTACTACACGCTATCGAGCGTCAACATTCTTTTGGACGACACTTCCGCGTTGCTTACCGGCACCCCCAACGCCTGCGGAACACCGGTGGATCTCTCCACGCTCGCGGTGGATTCTTCAGGCGAGTACACGTCATATCCGGCATGGTACACGGGCGGTCCGGAAGGTAAATTGCCCCTCCCGACATCCGGCGCGGCCAGCACCACCTACAGCACGACCGACGGCTATTGGATCAAGCCGCACTGGCCGATCATCACCGGCTACATCCTCATAAACTTGCACACGTCTGCCGGGGCCTGCACGGACGTAACTCACGAAATTCTCAACCTTGGATTTATCGGGCCGAATTTGAACCCTCTGTCGAACGGTCAGGTCAACGGCACGCCGAAAAGCGGATCGACTCCCGCTGTAGCGGCATCCGTTCTGGCAGGCTCGGTCTCGACGTTGGGCGCTCTCGGCAACGTCGCCGCCAACACAGACGTTCCGCTTGCTTCCTCTTGGCCATGCGCGACATTCCCGAGCGCGAATGCCGTGATCCGGCTGGCTCGCTTGCGCGATAACCCAACGAGCGTTTATTCCCCACACGGCACGGGAGGCTGCGGTTGGCCTTATCCGAGTGGACTCACTCCGGTCGCGACCGACTTCTGGCCCAATGTGATTTTCGACACGCGCGAGTCTACATCGCGTGACACTGCGCCTCCCGTTGTGAATAGCGTGCTGAGCCCGAACGGGAACCTCACTGAAGCCGGCGTCATGCATTACGTCGAGCTCGACGTCGCCAATCTGGATAAGTGGTTTCTCGGGAGTATCGGTTCGACTGGCAAGACTGCCAGCAACAACACAGGCTATACCGTATATTTCTCCGATCGTCGCGGGGAAGCCAACGACCCGACTCTGGGCCGCAAGACAGGATCGTATGGCTACAACGACATGGTGAATCCAAGCGACGCCGCTAATGGTTGCCCGAACGGTACTCTCGATTTGGGAGAGGACCTCGCGCAGACCGGAGTACTTTCTGTGTACGGGAAAGCGCCGGTGGCGTTGCAGGACGACACCGGCAGCTCCACCGGTACCACAGCAACCGGCACCACACTTGGCGGCGGCACCTACGCTCCAGGGCCCGCGCTCCTGCCCGACACTTCGGATGGCACATGCTCGGCGCTTGGCGAAACTTGGCCCGGAGTCGAAATCACGCAGGCGGCGGAAGCGATGGAAAATCCTCCGCTCTTCTTCCGTCACGCACTAAAGGTAATCCATGGCGGCACGATTACACTCGGCACTTGTAACACTGTTTTGTGCGGCTTGAGCATCGCCGCCGAAAATCCGGTCTATCTGCAAGGGGACTACAATTCCCCCACAAACGGCGCTTATAACGCCAGCGCCGCGAGTCCTGGCACTTCGATCGATGCTGACGCGGTGACTTTGCTCTCAGACGCCTGGAACGACAGGAACTCGTTCGCGTTCCCGTACTCACCGGGTGACCGCCCCGGCGCTGGCGGAACTACATACCGCACGGCCATCATCGCGGGTAAAGGTGTTCAGTTCCCCCAGGTATCGGGAACGGGACAAGACTACGGCACCGACGGCGGGGTTCACAATTTCCTGCGTTACCTGGAAGGCTGGGGCGGCACTCTTTACTACGAAGGTTCGATCGTGAGCTTCTACTACAACCAGCAGGCCGTTGGACTCTACAAGTGCTGCAACATCGTGTACGGCCCGCCGACCAGAAACTATCAATTCGATACTAACTTCCTGACGCCCTCGCTCTTGCCGCCAGCCACGCCAATGTTGCGCGACGTCAACAATGTCGGATTCACGCAAGTCGTCAGCCCAGCGGAATAGCCATCGGCAGCAGTTCCAACTCAACACCTCGCGGCTCCCGAACACCTGGGAGCCGCTTTCTTTTTCGCACCTTGGTTCCGTATTTCTTTCGCCCCGCATCTATTGCGCCGCAGGTTGAACGCGCGTCGTGAAATTTGTATTCACTGCGGGAGCGGTGCACGCGAAGCTCCCGTTCGCGTCGCATATTCCGCTCGATGTCTCGTAGAAGTCTTCGCTTGTCGCGAGTCCATCCAGTGGCTCTACATATACTTTGTAATTCGCTCCCACCGGTAGCTTGTCAATGCGGTACGACCCGTCGAATTGCGGCACCGGATTCGATGGATTGCAACTCCAGCCTCCCATTGCCGCCGCGACGATCGCACCGGTATCCTGATTTTCCGCGACCACCTGCGTGCCGAAAATTCCAGCCACAGGCGCACCCGGCGACGTCGCTGGGAAAATTGCCAGCGCGAATGGATTTGCAGGGACGATTTGCCCGCGAATCGTGCCGACGTAGGTCGTATCGGCGAGATCAGGATAGAGAACGCGCAGGCCAGTTCGGTCGTCGTCGGCGAGTTGCCCATCCGGCGCGGTCGCTGTCGGCCGGTTTCCGATGTACGTGCCCGGAGGCGGCGCGAACGGATACATGATGGCGCGCCGAACCGCGGAGTTGTCGAGGCCGAAATAGCTTCCGAGTTCGTGGGTGAGAACTGATTCAAGATCGTAGGCGCCCGGAGACGTGGCTAGCGCGCTGGGCGTGGCGAACGTGACTTGGCCGGAATTGTTAAACAGCGTATCGGAATCAAGTATCTGTCCCGCGAACTCGGCCGGTGCGCCTCCGCCCACGGAAACGCCCGCGGCGTTCGCCGTCACCACACGCGTGAACCCGATCACGCCGAAGGTGAATGCGTCGCTAGACTGGTTGAAGCAGACCGTGTTTACGCCGTCGACGTTTGTGCCCGCGTCATTGGTGCATGCGTCCTGGACACTCGTTTGTCCGACTGTGCTCACGATGCCCGGCGTAACCGACGGATTCACCGCCGTGCTCGCCACTCCCGTCCACGCGCCCAGCGACGCCTGAACCACCGCTCCGATTTCCGAGATTTGCTGCGGCGTCCCGTTCGCAGCCGTCGTGATCAGCACGGGAGGGTATGGCAGAGACGTACTCCATTGCAGCTGAAGCGGCTCCGCGCCCGAAGCATTCCAGCGGTCGGAAGCTGGACAACCTGCGGTCTCTGGAATCGTCGTTTCGACGATGTAACTTTGCGCCGATTTCGCAACCGCGAAAGTGAGGATGCACGCGCAAATCGCCAGGCAAGCGAACGGCGGGTTCATTGCTTTCTCCAGGCGTTCAGCACGTCGTTTGCACTCGCGCCCGAGGCGAAGACGCCCGCGCAGATCGCCACGCAGACCGTCGCGTATATGTATTTGTCGCTTCATTATTTCCTCCGGACTTTCGGCGCTTCGTTGGAATTTCCGGCAAGAGCCATTTCGATTCGGCGATGAAACTCTTCGAGCGGCAAATTCCGCACCGCGCGGCCTTCGAACACCATGGATAGCGAATTCGGGTCATTATAGGAGGCGGTGTCTTGCGTGACGACAAGCCCGCTCGTCGCGGGATCTCGATGAATCCGAAACGTCCCTTGCGCCCAGCTCACGATTGAATATTCGCCCCCGCGAATCGGCGCGAGAAACATCACAACTTCTTCGCCCGCACGAAAGCGCGGCACGCCCGCAACTTGCGAAGTCAGTTGCGCTGTCCGTCCGCCGAGAAGCCGGGTGCGAATCACAGCGGGGGCGCCGCCTTTCCACGTCTCGCGCACTTCGAACGATGTAATCGTCCAAATTTCGCCGCCGCGCGTCTGCACGGCACTTCCGACGCATCGCGCGCGAACCACCAGCGTCGAAACTGAGGCAAGCCTTTCGGGCGACACTCGAATAAACGTCGTCGCGTTCAAGTTTGAATTTAAGCCGGTAAAACAAGCAAGAATGGACGCCAAAACCACGCGCACAGGCACTGAATGACGCACTATTGCACCTCCAAGAGTCCGCTGGCGACGGCCTGATCGTTGTTGGGCGTCGAAATGAACAGGCTGCGCACCCCGGGCAACGTCGTGCTCGAAATCGTGAGGTTAAGTTGAATGAGATTAGGAAACAGCGACGCAAGCGACGCCACCGAGACCGAAATGTCCGGCGTCGGCGGCCCCGTAACTTCGTACAGATACGACGGATCGAGCGCGTTGCCGTGGACGCAAATGCTTACGACCTCGGTTCCGCTCGCAGGCCTCGTGATCTCAATCGGCGAAGAATCGAAATTACATGCTCCGTCGGAACTAATCGGGCCTGCGAAGTCCACATTGATCTGCGCGGACGTAATCCCGGCCGTCGTCGGCTCGAAGACGGTGATATCATTGCCGTCAACTTCGGGCTCCGACGCGCTCAACGCGATCACCGCCTGCGTGAGCGTGAATGGCACGACGACGAAACGGACTGGATTCGAGAGCGGCACCGGCTCGCCGGGATTTTGAATCTGGATGCTCGCGCTGCCCGCGGAGGACACGTCGCCCGGCTGAAGCGGCGTGCTGCATTGAAGAACTGTCTGGCAAATTGTGGACCGTGCACTCCCATTTACCAGAATTACCGAGTCGGATGAGCCCGTGCCCGCGACGAACCCCACTCCGTTCACAGTTAGCGTGAAGCTCGACGCAACTCCCGCCATCACTGACGAAGGCAGAATTTGCTCAATCGCTGGCCCGCTCGTGATGGAGACACTCGCCACGCCGGATTTAGTGGGATCGGCGACGCTCGTTGCGATCACCGAGATTGCATTCGGCGACGGCGCCACATTCGGCGCCGTGTAGAGTCCCGATGCGTTGATCGTCCCGCATGCAGTTCCGCCGCAACCGCCGCCCGCAACTCCGCTCTCCACCATCCACGTCACAGCCGTCTCGCCGTTCCCCGTGACTTGCGCCGCGAATTGCAATTGACTGGGCGACGGCCCCGATGGAGGCACGTAACCATAAGCCGGCGAAACCGTCACCGCGATCGGCCCGCCTCCCGACGACGTCACTGTAATCATCGCCGTGCCATTCCGCGACGAATCCGCATGGCTCGTGGCCGTAAGGGTCACTGGATTCGACGCGGGCACGATTGCCGGCGCGAGATACTCAATGTTCGCAGCGGTCGGCGCCGTTGGCGGCAAGCAAGGATTCGAGCCAGACAAGCAAACTTGCCCAATCGTGGCATTGCCGTTCGCAATCCCATTGACGCTCCAAACAACCGTCGTGTCAGGCGTGTTCGTAACAGCTGCAGAAAAAGTCGCGCGCCCATTTACCACCACGCTCGTACTTGGCGGTATAACGCTCACGGCAACATTGCTGACGATCGTGATACTCGCGGAGGCAGACGCCGCTCCTGATACGGCATGAATCGTCAATGGATTTGTTGCAGGCAAGTCCGCCGGAGCCGTGTACGTAGCCGAGTTCGCGCCGGTAATCGCGATCGTTCCGAGACTCGCATTCCCCCCGGCGACACCATTCACATCCCATACAATCGTAGTTCCCGGTGCAGCGCATAGCGTGGTCGCAAAAATTTGGGATTGCGCTAGCGCGACGCTCGCCGTCGGCGGAGTAATCGAGTTCGCGCCGCTGCAAGCGGCCGCAATCGTGACCGCTGCCGCCGCTGATTTCGAGACATCCGCTACGCTGGTCGCCGTCACCGTGACGACCGGCGGATTAGGCGCCACAGCCGGCGCCGTATAAATCGCAGAATCCGCGCTCGCGCTCGATATCGTTCCTACATTTGAATTTCCCCCGGCGGCACCATTAACGCTCCAAGTGACGCCCTGCGCCGGTTTACCTGCGCTCGTCACCGTTGCAGCGAATGTTTGCGAGCCACCGGGAGTCACCGTGGCGGAAGCCGGCGAAATATTCACTGCGACATCGCTTGCGATTGCGACACTCGCCGAAGCCGCGGCACTCGAGTCAGCCTGCGCGATCGCGCTAACCGTAACGCCCGATGGCGCGGGAAGAATCTGCGGCGCGGTGTATAGCCCGTTCGCACTAATCGATCCAACTTGAATATTCCCACCTGCAACACCGTTCACGGTCCACGTGACCGCTGTGTTGGAAGTTCCGCTAACTGCGGCGCTGAACGCTACGCCATCACCCAAAAGAACCGACGCGCTTGCCGGACTGATCGTCACTGTCACGTTCGAGGAAGTCGTGCCGCCGCCTACTGCGCCGGCGCACGCCGCGTTCAAGATCAACAGTCCCAACGCAACGAGGAGCGCAAGATAATTCCCGATTGCACGGCTGATTCGGAGATCGCTAGCAACTTTCGGCATTGGCGTCGAGGCAGCATGCAAATCGCTGACCGCGCCCAGCAGATGCAAGGAGTGTGCCAATCCGGAGCACATCGCACGTCCGTTTAGGCGACCATGACGATCTCGAAGCTCAAAACTTGTGCGACTGCCTGTGAATTAAGGATTTAAGACGCGAGTCACGTTGGGAAATCGCCGGTGTAAGCGACTGAATGAACAAAAATCCTGCGGATTTGGCACATGAAATATCCATCCTAAGTTCCAACACGGCACAAATTCCCTTCCGGTTTGGGAATGCGGGAAAACCATCACCCCAACAAAGCATGCGCTGGCAGTCCAATTCCGTCACACACACAAACGCATTACCGCCAGCCAAACTCGTCACGCAAAACTGGATGACCACAAGGAACGTCTAAGTTATCCTCAACCTTCTTGCTCCTCCTACGACACGTCAGTCCTCTCAAGTTTCTCCTGTTGCTTCTCCTCTGCGCCTTCCCAGTGTTCAGCGCCTACGGCCAAGAAACGGTGTTCGACGTTCCCAGCGCGGACATCCTCGACAAAGGGAAAATCTATGGTGAACTCGACGGCACCTTGCGCCCCGTGGATTTCCTGGCCACGTTTACGCCGCGCGTCGTCTTCGGCATCGGTCACGGAATCGAAGTCGGAATGAATTTCGACGGTCTCAGCGCTCCTGGCGTGGGTGAACTCGAAATATCCCCCACGTTGAAGTGGCAACTTTGGATGAGCCAAACCTCAGGATTGTCATTTTACGTCGGCGACGATCTCTTTTTTCCCGCCCGCACGCGCACCTACAACGCGGGAAATTACGCGTACGCATCCTTCGCCAAGACTTGGAAGCACGGCACGCGCATCGGCGTCGGCGCATACGACTTCACACGAAACGTGGTCGCCAACGCTAATCGCGCTGGGGGGCAATTCACTATCGAGCAGTCATTGAACAAGCACGTAACGCTCGCAGCCGAGTGGTACACAGGAAATACTTCCGTCGGATACGTGAACCCCGGCGCCATCATTAAACTCACTTCAAAACTCACACTCTACGGCGCCTACCAAATCGGAAACGCCGGCGTAACCACCGGCAATCATCAATTCCTCTGGGAAGTTGGCTACAATTTCAATTAATTCTCTTTTCGCGGCATTGGATTAATCGTCGGACCAAGGAACAATCGAAACTACCTCGTCCCCTGGGCCGCAGAATGGTGGCCATCTCTCGGCGAGTCACCTTTGTCGTCATCCCCCGATTTGTACCGCCAGCGTCTCCAACCTCTCCTGTCCGGCTCCGCAACTCTTATATCCCACAACCGCACAATTCCTCGTCCCCAGCAGCGCAAATTAACTGCCAACTAACAGAAAAACATACAGTTACTGTCGGTGCCATCCGGCAATTGGATTGCCATCACATTTGCGGAATATCAGGTCAACACTCAAAAAGGCGTGCCGAGGAAAATTTGATTCAAGACATCCGCTTCGCTCTTCGCACCTTCGTGAAAAATCCTGGGTTTTCGCTTATCGCCATTCTCACGCTTGCGCTTGGCATCGGCGCCAATACCGCCATCTTCACGATTCTTGATTCGGTCCTCCTCCGGACGCTGCCGGTCGAGAACCCGCAGCGACTCGTCGCGCTCACTGACCCGGACGCGCACGGCATGAGCAACGGTAGCGAGAGCGGCGACCGCACCCAGCTGGCATATTCGGAGTTCGAATATCTACGCGACCACAACGACGTTTTTTCCGGCATCTTCGCTGCCGACAGTACGCTTCCGCAACGCCAGGTCACCATCGCGAACGCATTCGACGCCGCCAACCCTGCCGCGCCCGCCGCGCAGGACTCCGCGAGCGTCCGCCTGGTCTCCGGCGATTATTTTCAGACGCTCGGCGTTCAACCCGTCGTCGGCCGCGCCTTCGGTCTCGAAGTCGATAGCGTGCGCAATTCGTCTCCCGTCGCCGTCATCAGCCATGGATTCTGGAGCCGGCAATTTAACCTCGATCCTCAGGTTCTGGGCCGCAAGATCGAAATCAATAAGACTTCGTTCGAAATTATCGGCGTCGCTCCCGCCAAATTCTTTGGCGAGTCCGTCGGCGATTCGCCCGATGTGTGGGTTCCGGCCACGATGCAGGCCAGCGTCTATCCCGGCGACGACCTGCTTACCGCCTTCCCCGATGGCAATATCGATCAGCGCACGTGGCTGCAGGTGATTGCCCGTCTGAAGCCGGGAATCACGCTCGCGCAAGCCAACGCCAGCATCAACGTTGTCTTCCAGCGCTACGTTTCCTCCGCCGCTGCTCGCGCCAAACTTTCCGCCGATGAGACGAAGGGATACTCCCAGCAGCAAATCAAACTTCAGTCCGGCGCTCGTGGCTCCTCTACTCTTCACGGGACGTATGCCCAGCCTCTAAAGCTCCTGATGGCTCTCGTCGCCCTGGTTCTCCTGATCGCCTGTGCCAATCTCGCGAACCTGCTTCTCGCACGCGGCGCCGCGCGGCAGAAAGAATTCGCCGTTCGGATTTCCATAGGCGCCGCACGCTCGCGCCTGATTCGCCAGCTTCTCACGGAAAGTTTTCTTCTCGCTCTTATCGGCGCTACTGCCGGCCTCGTCCTCGCACAGTGGGCGGACGCGCTCCTGCTCCGCATGGTTTCCGGCGATGGGGCGCAGGCCATTCAACTTTCGTTGAGTCCCGACGCGCGCGTTCTCGCGTTTACGTTTGGCATCGCCGCCCTCACGGCCGTTCTCTTCGGGCTTATTCCCGCGCTCCGGGCCACCCGGATCGATCTCTCGCCCGCTCTAAAATCCGGCGCCTCCGGTTCCTCCCTGGAAGCGCTGCATCGCCGCTTTCCCGTCGCCAAGATTCTCGTCGTCGCGCAAATTGCCGTTTCGCTCGTTCTGCTCGTCGCCGCCGGCCTCTTCGTTCATAGCCTCGAGCGGCTGAGCGAAGTGAAATTGGGTTACAACTCCTCGCGCCTAACACTGTTCCGCGTGAATCCCATTGCTGCGGGCTATAAAGACGCATCCGTTCCGCAGTTGTTCCAGCAATTGCTCGACAAATTCAGAGCCGTGCCCGGCGTTTCAGGAGTCACGATTTCGGTCGACGGCCTATTCACCACTACCGAGTCAGGCGATCCCATCTCCGTCGAAGGCTACACTCCGAAACCGGGCGAAGAGATGGACTCGCGGATGGACCACGTTGGCCCCGATTATTTTTCCGTCGTCGGAATGCCCATCCTTTATGGGCGTGGCATTCAGGCGCAAGACAGCGCGCCGGCCGGTGGCAATGCCCAGCGCGTCGTCGTGATCAATCAAACGTTCGCCAGGCATTTTTTCCCCAACACCAATCCGATCGGCAAGCGCGTTCGAGACACGTATCCCGGCAGCACGGCCGACGCCGAGGTAGTCGGCGTGGTCGCCGACGCGAAATACAGAAACCTTCGCGAGGAAACAGTTCCGCGTCTTTACGCCCCCTTCTTCAATCCTCTTTGGCCCACGACTTCCGGTTACTTTGAAGTTCGCACCGCCGGCGACGCCGCGAGCGTTTCAAGCGCGCTTCGCGCCGTGCTTCACGACACCAACCCCGCGATTCCGGAAGTTCAATTTCACACCGCGGCCGGTCTTGTGACCGATTCGCTGCACACCGATTATTTCGTCGCGCGCCTCGCGTCGGCGTTTGGTCTCCTTGCGATTCTTCTCGCCGGCGTAGGCCTCTACGGCATCATGGCTTTCGCCATCGCGCGCCGCACTCGCGACATCGGCATTCGGATGACGCTCGGATCCAGCCAATCCGCGATTCTCCGGCAAGTGCTCCGGGAAACTTTGGTCCTCACGCTCATCGGCATCGCCGTCGGCGTTCCCATCGCCCTCGTGGGCACTCGCCTGATCCGCACCATGCTCTTCGGCCTGGGCGCCGCCGACCCCGTCGCCCTCATTGCCGCCTGTGCAATCCTCGCCGCCATCGCCGCTGCGGCCAGCTACATCCCCGCGCGCCGCGCCTCACGCGTTGATCCTATGGTCGCCCTCCGGTACGAGTAATCGCCCGATCCCCCGCTCTCCGATCAGCAATTGGAATTTCTGATATCAACAGTCGCCCCTTTGAAACCTGCCTCGGCAGCGCGCGATTATCCGGGCCATCGGGCACTGATCCATCAGGTTCAGCATGCTCGATTGACAGTTTTGCTTAATTGACATCGCCGGGCCTTCGCCAAATAATGCCGGAATGGCGAAACCCGAAGTAGCCCGGCGGATCAAGAGCTATTCTTCAGCGACTGGCTTCGTCTACCAGTATCAATTCCATGAAGTGAAGCCCACTGTGCAAGGCGGGGTCGCAGGAAACGAATACATCTACTACGTCTCAGCCGACCGCAAGACAATGTTCCCCATCCGCATTCTCGTCCGAGCCGACGCGATGGAAACGCACGGCACGCTTATCGGCCGCAAATTAACAGGCACGGAAGAATACGCGGTGGCTAAAATGCGCCTCTTCGAGGCATTCGACCAGATCGAGAATTTCAGCGCCACCCGCCCCGATCTGGTCGTGGATTCATCGAATCTCGAATCCCTCTTCGCCAAACTCGATCTGTAATTCGTTCGCCGGTAATTGAACGTGAGCGACAGCGTTACCCTTCGAGAGCGCGCCGCAAAGCCGATTCGAGTTCCGCAAACCGAAACGAAAATCGCGCATCAAGTAACTTCTGCGGCGTCACGCGCTGGCTAGAAAGTAACAACGCATCCGCCATTTCGCCCAGCATCAGCCGCAACGCAAGCGCCGGAGCAGGGAAGAGCGCAGGCCGATGCAACACGCGCGCCAGCGCCCGCGTGAAATCTGCATTGCGCGCGGGATTCGGCGCAACAACATTCACAGGCCCGCGCAATGACGGCGTCGCAATCGCATCGCGAATCGCCCCGACCACATCATCGAGCGCCACCCACGACATCCATTGCTTCCCCGAACCCAATTTCCCACCGACGCCCAATTTGAACGGCGTCACCATCTTCGGCAGCGCGCCTCCGCTCTTCGAAAGAATGATTCCGAAACGCATGATGACCGTGCGAATTCCCAGCTTTTCAGCGCCCATCGCTGCCGCTTCCCATTCGCCCGAAAGTCGCGACAGGAAATCGTTTCCGGCGGGACTCGACTCCGCGAGCACTTCTTCTCCGCGGTCGCCGTAATAACCAATCGCCGATGCCGACACCAACACGGCAGGCCGACGCGTGAGTCCCGCCAAGTTGCGAACGAGGTGTTCCGTCAAATCTACGCGGCTCGTGCGAAGCAGCCTCTTGCGCTCTTCAGTCCACCGCCCTCCGCCGATCGACGCGCCGGCGAGATTCACGATCGCATCCGCGCTCTCAGCAGCGTGAAGGTCCATCTCGCCCGTCGCAGGATCCCACGTAACATCATCCTTGGTCGCCGAAGGTTCCGTCCGCACGAATCGCCCCACGGAGTGCCCTTCAGCACCGAGCGCAGCCGAAAGCGCCGACCCAACCAAACCCGACGCGCCAGTAATCAAAATTCGCATCGCCGCATCCTCCCCGCGATTCGCTCGCCTCTCAGTCTCGCCACTACGCTACGGCGCACCGCTGCCAACGTCAAGAAAGTCCATCCATGCTGCTAGAATTGATTGCGTTCGCCGCGAATCACACGAGGGAAATCGAATGGGCCAAGTTTTGCGCCGTCTGAGCGTCGGCACTCTCAGCGTGATCATGGCAAGCGGCGTCGCCGTGGCCATTCGGCGCAATTCCGCACCTCCGCGAATTCGCGGCTTCTTCGCCTCGCGCGTCGAAGCCGAGGAGCAACTCGAACAAAAGCTACGCCGCGTTCCGGACTCCTCCCGCGCCGAATCCAATCTGCGCAAACTCACCTCCGAGCCGCACATGGCCGGCACCGACGCCAGCCATCGAGTAGCCGAATGGCTCCGCGAGCAATACGAAAGTTACGGTTTCGACGCCAACATCGTCTCCTACGAAGTTTGGCTCCCGATGCCCCTCGAAGTTCGTCTTGAACTCATCGAGCCCGAGAAAAAAACTTTGGCGACGCAAGAAGAGCCCTATGCAGAAGACAAAGACACCTCCGACCCCCGCGCCGCAATCGGTTTCAACACCTACTCCGCATCCGGCGAAGTGACGGCCCAGGTTATTTACGTCAATTACGGAAACCTCGAGGATTATCGCGAGCTCGAAACGCGCGGCCTCAGCGTCCAGGGAAAAATCGTTCTTGCCCGCTACGGCAAGAGCTACCGCGGCATAAAAGCGCGCCTCGCGGAAGAGCACAAAGCCGCCGGGCTAATTCTTTATTCCGATCCCGACGACGACGGCTACGACGCCGGCGACGTTTTTCCCCACGGCCCGTGGCGTCCACGCAGCGGAATCCAGCGCGGCTCGATTCTCTACACCGAACTCTACCCCGGCGATCCGCTCACTCCTGGAGTCGCCGCGGCCGCCAATGCAACGCGCCTCATTCCCTCGGATGCCGCGAGCCTTCCGCACATTCCGACTATGCCGATCAACGCGCAAGATGCCGCTGCGATTTTGAGCCATCTCGACGGGCCTAAAGTGCCACGCAATTGGCAGGGCGGTTTGCCGATGACCTACCACCTCGGGCCCGGCGGCGCGCAAGTTCATCTGAAGATCGCTATGGATTACAAGCCGCGTAGGCTCTACGACGTGATCGCTCGATTGCGCGGCGAAAACGATAACGAATGGGTCGTCCTCGGCAATCACCATGACGCATGGGTTTACGGTGCTGTTGATCCCGGCAGTGGAACGAGCGTTATGCTCGAAACCGCGCGTTCATTCGGCGAGCTCGCGCGCTCAGGATGGAAGCCGCGTCGCTCGATCGTCATTTGCGAATGGGATGGCGAAGAACCGGGACTGCTCGGCTCGACGGAATGGGTCGAAGACAATCTGAAGGAATTGCAAACGAAAGCCGTCGCCTATGTGAACACCGATGTGGGCGTCGCCGGTCCGAATTTCTCCGCCTCTGCGACGCCATCACTCGGCGAACTTGTGCGCGAAGTCTCGCGCGAGGTGGCCGATCCAATCACGGGTAAGACGGTATATGACACGTGGAAAGATCGCGTCGAGCACGCCAAGCCCGAATCGAGCGGAGTCGCGCGCGAAGAGCCTCTGATGGCCAACGGCGATGTCGCCATCGGCGCGCTCGGAGCCGGTTCCGATTTCTGCCCGTTCTTCGATCACGCCGGAATTCCTTCGATCGATCTCGGATTCGGCGGCGAGTACGGCGTCTATCATTCGCTCTACGACGATTTCTTCTGGATGAAGCATTTCGGTGATCCCACGTTCGAATACCACGCAGCCCTCGCGCGAATTTTGGGAACGCTGACGCTGCGTCTCGACGAAGCCGATATCCTGCCATTCGATTATTCGGCCTACGCTTCCGACATTCAGAATCAACTCGCCACGCTTTCAGCCGACGCCAAGAAGAATGGACTGGCCACTCTCAACCTCCACGGCATTTCCGATGCGGTCACCGGACTCACCCTGGCCGCCGCGCAAGTCACGCCCGCGCTGCGAGCGCTCGAGATCGCGCCATCGCATGCCTCTACGCAAACCCAAATCAATCTCGAACTCGCCGATGTCGAGCAAGCTTTACTTTCCCCGCGCGGCCTAATTGGTCGTCCGTGGTACAGACATACCCTGTATGCTCCCGGCACTTACGCAGGCTACGAAGCGGCCAGACTGCCCGGCTTGCGAGAAGCGGTCGATCGAAAAGATTCGGCGACCGCGCAACTCGAAGCCGACGAAATCGCGGCAGCTCTAGTCCGCGCGACAGATCGCCTCCAGCAAATCGCTCACCTCGCGCAACCCGCCAGCTCAGCGTCCACCGGCGTCACGCAGCCGCTCAGCCTCCGATAACCCGGCGATACGTCCAAGTGACCGCGGCGTCTGAAGGAAAGCCTCAGAAAGTGCGCAGTTTCCGAGTGGGCGGGAATACGCCCGAAATCCAGCGGCTAAGTGCCGCCGCAGGACATGCCCTTTCTCCTTGACAGTCTAGGAAGCGACGGTATATACCTAGAGGCTCTAGGAGAGGCCGAATTCCTTGCATCATCAACTTGATCTTCTGCAAGGCACTCTCGGCATGCTCACCGCGTCGTACGAAGTATGACCCTTTGGAGCCGAGTTCGATCCTGGTTACGCGCGACTCTCCGGCGCTCTCGCACGGAGAGTGAAATGGATGTGGAGCTTAGGTTTCACATCGAGGCGTTCGCCGAGGATTTGGTCCGCGGCGGCGTGCCGCTCCAGGAAGCAATGCGGCGGGCTCGAATCGAATTCGGCGGAATCGACCGGGCCAAAGAAGAATGCCGTGAAGCGCGCGGTGTGACCTTTCTCGAGTCCCTCGTCCGGGATTTGCGATACAGCTTGCGCATGCTGGGCAACAAGCCCGCTTTCACCGCTGCGGCGGTCCTGACCGTGGCCTTGGGGGTCGGCGCCAACACTGCAATGTTCAGCATCGTGAGTGCGGTTTTGCTGCGCCCTCTTCCGTTTCCCGAACCCGACCGCTTGGTTAGAATCGCCTTCAACGAGCCCGGCCTGGGATTGCGGGACGTGCCATTCTCCGTGCCCGAACTGGAGGATCTCAGAAATCGAGCGGGGGTATTTAAAGATGTGAGCACGATTGCTAGTGCTAGCGTGAATTTGACTGGCGCGGGCCATCCTGAGCGTCTCGAGTTCATGGTCACGCATCCCAACTACTTTTCTATGTTGGGCGTGACCCCTCAGATCGGAAGATTGTTTGGGCCCCAGGACTTTGCGCTCGGTTTCGCGCCGGTTGCGGTGATCAGTGATGGCCTGTGGCGCCGCTCTTATGGCGCTGATCCAAATGTGATCGGACGCACCGTCCGGCTCGATAACGATCCATACACAATCGTCGGCGTTCTTCCCCCCGGATTTCGCCATCCTGGACCGACAGTTTCCGGAAACGTGGAAGTATTTCAGACGGCCGGATTCAGCGGCGATCCTGCTCCCCCGCCCGCGCGTGGCACCAGGTTCATGCCTGCTGCTATGGGACGTCTCAAGCCGGGTATAACGCTAGAGCAAGCTCAGGCACGGCTTACCGCAATGGCGATCCAGATACGCCACGACTATGCGACGGATTATCCTGCGCAGGCCAGGTGGACGATTGAGATTCAGCCGTTGCAGGAGGCTCTTGTAGGCAACGTTCGGCCCATGCTGCTCGTTCTGCTGGGTGCAGTGATTCTGATCGTTCTCATTGTTTCGTTGAACATTGCCAATCTCCTTTTGGCGCGCGCCTCGGGAAGGCAACAAGAAATGGCGGTGCGGTTGGCGTTGGGGGCAACCCGCAGCCGCTTGGCGCGCCAGATGTTGACCGAGTCGATCCTTCTCTCCTTCATAGGAGGGCTCGCCGGAATTGCCACGGCAGTCTGCACCTTGAGTTTCATCCTGCGCTTTGTACCGCCGAATATTCCGCGGCTCAGTGAAGTAAGAATCGATTGGGCTGTCATGGTGTTTGCTCTTTTGATTTCGCTTCTTACGGGCCTGCTGTTTGGTCTTGCCCCAGCCATTCACTCGACAAGGGCCGCGATGTCTTCGGCAATCCGAGAAGGGTCTCGCGGGTCCGGCTACAGCACCAAGACTAGCTGCCTCCGCGACGTTCTAGTCGTCTCTGAACTAGCATTCGCGGTTGTTCTGATGGTGGGAGCCGCCTTGCTCTTGCGCACCCTAAGAGATCTGCTGCAGGAAAATCCCGGCTTTAATCCAACCCAAGTCGTCGCGGCAAACCTTTCGCTACCAGAACCTAACGACCCGAAAGCAGACCCGTATCTCAGTGTTGCCCAGCAAAGCTCTTTTGACCGTGAGTTATTGCGGCGCATGAGCGCGATTCCAGGAATCGAGCTCGCCGCCATCACTTCAGATCTGCCGACCACCAATCTAAGCGTCAATGGTGCCCAAGCGATCGATGCCCTGGCTATCGAAGATCGCCCGGTCGAGTCCTCGCTGGATCTGCGCGCCGAAAGAATTCGGATAAGCCCTGATTATTTCAAGGTGATTCAGGCTCCAATCCTCCGCGGCCGCTTCTTTACCGAGGGCGACGAAGACGGTAAACCCCCGGTGGTCATCATTGATGAAACCACCGCCCGTAAATATTGGCCAACCCGGGATCCGCTGGGCCAGCGTGTTCGGTTTGGGGCAGACCCTGCCAAACCATGGACGACGGTCGTGGGTATTGTTAAAGACATCAAAAGTGACGGCCTCGACATCGATGGCATTCCTCACATTTATGTCCCGATCTATCAAAGCCCCAACAGGGACCTAAGCATCGTATTGCGGACATCTCTGCCAGCGAAGGTTTTAGAGCCGCAGATTCGCAATGAAATCCAGAGCATCGATCCCGGCCTGCCCGCATTCGACGTCTCTTCTATGAATGACGTAGTCGATCGTTCGCTGGCTTCACGCCGTTTTTCTGCCGAACTTGTCGTCGGATTTGCTGCCGTGGCGCTTGTTTTAGCTTCCATTGGAATTTATGGCTTGCTCGCCTACATGGTTGGCCAAAGGTCCCGCGAGATTGGTCTCCGGATGATACTGGGCGCGCCGCGAGCGGGCATCTTGAAACTCGTCTTAAGAAAAGGCGTCGTCCTCGCGAGTCTCGGAACTGTGGCCGGTGTTGTCTTTTCTGCGTGTACCGCCTCAATGATGGCAAGTTTGCTTTACGGCGTGCGCCCACATGATCCGGGCGTATTTCTGGCGGTGCCTTTGCTCTTGCTCGTGGTCGCTCTTCTGGCCAGCTACATTCCAGCCTGGCGGGCGACGAAGGTGGACCCAATAGTTGCACTTCGGGAGGGATGAGCTGATTATGATACTCAACCGTTGGAAATTCAAAGGATGGACTCTTGGCATCGCCCTGATTTCCTTTGCCGCTGGATCCTTCACTAGTGCTCGCCTGGCGCACTTGAGCCAAGTCAGGGCCGATAGCAATCGCGTTTTCGAGCTTCGCATTTATCATGCTGTTCCCGGCAAATTGCCGGCACTCGAGACACGATTTCGAGATACGGCTTCGAAGCTGCTCGCCAACCACGGCTTGAACGCTGTGGGCTACTGGATACCGGAGGACGCTCCCCCTTGGGACAACACGTTCGTCTACATCTTGGCTCATCCGAGCCGCGAGGAAGCGAAAAAGAACTGGGAAGCGTTTGGGGCCGACCCGGGGTTTCAAGAGGTGCTGAAATCCGAGCAGGCCAACAAGCTGGTGGAGAAAGTGGACTCGACGTACATGCATCCCACCGATTTTTCGCCGATGAAGTAGTGACGGATTTGAGGATATCTAGCCTCGACACCCATACAATTGACCGCCGTGCATTTCTGCTCGCAGGCTTGGCCACAGTTATCGGCGCCAATGCCAAGAAGCAATCTCCGAGTCTCGAAACCTTCACCCAATGGTCGAATGCCACTCTCAGCCATGCGAAAGCAGGCGTTACCGGCTTTACTCGATCACATCCGTAAGATGGATCAATCGATTCACGCTTGGGTGCAAGTTCAGCCAGAGAAACCCACGGGAAACGGCAAGCTTTCCGGAATTCCATCCGGTGTCAAATTCCCGAGTGCTTAGCACTGCTGTGCGCCTGTATGGAATCCTTGCAAGCGCCTCGGGATAAGCCTCCGGCCGACACCACCCTGCTCAGATCTTCCCAACTACAACGTTCTCTGCTGCGGATGAGAAGCGAATCCGAGAATCACGAGGGCCAAGGGGAATTACGGTCAGCCCCAGGAAGCTTGAGCCCATCGGAAACCGAAGAGGGTCTTTTTGTGGAAGTGTTGCTCGCGAATGTTGAGGGATGATTTTGCATGGCAAGGCCGATGGTCGTCAGCAAGTTGACCGCGATTCCTTTACCGCCATCCGGGAGGTCATCCACCCGCACAACTTCGCCGATGTAGTCTCGATTGATAGCGCCGAGGGCGTCGCAATAGGGAAAGGTGACGAAAAGACGCAAATGCTTCTTGTAACGAGCGCTGCCAGTAGCGAAATAAAATCCACCACGGCAAGAATTCACAGTGGCGAGCACCTCGTCGAACTCCTCGACCGTTGGTTGTGATGGTCGCGCACGCACCAGGCAAGAAAGCTTGACGCGGGACCAATGACGCTGTTCCTGCTTTGAAGGCATGGTCATCGAGCTTTTCAGCTTCTTATACCATACCCGCGGCCGATAGGCGCGTCTGTTCCGGATTGGACTCAACGGCTCGGTTCTCAATCGTGGGCTGCGGCTTTGCCGTCCACCGTCTAACCGCACTATTCGTATCGCAGCGCTTGTGTGGGCGCAATCTTGGATGCCCGTCGGGCGGGCACGTACGCCGCCAGCGTGGTCACCAGAAACATCGACGGCACCACGATGACATAAGCCAGAATGTCTACTCCGCCGGCATTAAACAGCATGGAATTCATGAGCTGCTCGAGGGCGAAACCCATCGCCAGCCCGATCGCCGTTCCAATACCAACCAGCACAATGCCCTTGCCCATCACCAGACGCAGCACATCCGAGCTGGCCGCGCCCAGGGCCATGCGTATTCCGATCTCGCGGGTTCTGCGGCTCACGTTATACGCCACCAGTCCATACAAGCCGGCGATTGCCAGCAGGAGGCCCACCACTCCCATGGCTCCGACCAGTTGAATCGCAATTCCTGGCCCTTTCACGGCCTGGTTCTCGTAGAGATCCTCGTAAGCCCTCATCTGCAGCAGCGGCAGATTCGGGTCAAGAGCACGGACAACGTCTTTCACCGGCTGCACCAGCTGCAGCGGATCGCCGCTCGACTGCAACATCAACACCATTCGCGCGACGGGATGTTGCGCCAGCGGCATATACACGAAATCCATCGGCTTTTCGGAGAACGATTGATACTTGATCGTCTGCGCCACGCCCACAATCTCCACCGGCGTGCCAATGCTGCTATCAAGCCGGATGCGTTTACCCACCGCATCTGCCCCCGGCCAAAAGTGTTTCGCGAATTGCTCATTCACCACGGCCACACGTGGCGCATCCGCGGTATCGGTCACCAGGAAACTCCGGCCGCGCAAAATCGGAATCGCCATCGTCTCGAAATATCCTTCGTCAACGGTATCCATCGTCGAAGTAAAATTCTCGCGATCCCGCGGCATCTGGAATCCGTCGGGCACGAACGCCACGCCGTCAAAGTCGCCGGTTCCGAGCGGAATGTTCTGCATCAGAGCCTCGCTCTGCACCCCGGCCGTCTCTCGCATTCGTTCGGCTAACAACTTGTAGAACTGCTGCGTCTGGGCCGTGTTGTATTGCACGAGACGCGGATCGAAGCCAGTCATCAGCAAATGATCTTTCGCGAAACCCGTTCCATCCAGCAGGCTATGCTGGAAACTCCGGGCCATCAAAAAACACGCCGTCAGCAGCATCAGAGACATCGCCACCTGCGCCGCGACCAGCACATTGCGGCCCCACAGGCGTTTGCGTCCGGGCGCATCCCCTTCGGCTGATTTGAGTCCGTTCACCAGGTCCACGCGCGTGCTTTGCAGTGCCGGCGCCAGCCCGCAAAGAATCGCGCTCAGTGCGGCCAACGCGACGCATGCTAGCAACACACGCCGATCCATGTGGAACGGGAGTGCCAACGGCAACTCAGTCATGAAAACTATGCTTTCCTTGGTGTGGAACCACACGACAATGCCGTAACCGATAGCGATCCCGGCCAGTCCGCCCAGGGCCGCCAGAATCAGGCTCTCCGTCAACAGCAGCCGGATAAGCCGGAAACGCCCGGCTCCAAGCGCCAGGCGCACCGCGATTTCGCGAGTGCGCGCGCGTGCACGGCTTAGAAGAAGTCCCGCGACATTAGTGCAAGCCACCAGAAGAACCGCCAGCGCCAGCATCACAAAGATCACGCTGAATTTCCAATTGTCGTCTTCTATAGTTCGCGTTTGGAAATGAGTGTATACCGCCGCGCCACGGTTGCGATTGATCTTCGGGTACTCGCTCTCGAAGTTTTTCGCGAGCACGTCGAGTTCATTCCGCGCCTGTTTGAGTGTTGTGCCCGGTTTCAAGCGCGCCTTCACGTTCAATTCGCGATCGTCGCGGTTCTCGAAAAAGTTCTTTTGGAGGTTGGTCGTAAACACTCGCGCCATCGCCAGCGGCACGTAGAAGTCGGGACGCGCGAACGTAAGCATCCCCGGAAATGTATCCGGGGCCACGCCAATCACGGTGAACTGTGTGCCGTTCAGGCGGACAGTCCTGCCCAAGACGGAAGGGTCGCTCGCGAATTCGCGCTTCCAGAAGTCCGGCCCGAGCACCACAACGGCATCCCGGCCTGGCACCTGATCTTCGTCCTCGCGAAATCCGCGTCCCAGCCGCGGCTCGACGCCGAGCACGCGAAAGTAGTTGCCGGAAACCATCATTCCGCCTTTAATCCGCGGCGTCTCCCCGGGTTCGGCACTGAAGCCGACAGCCTCCATATCCGCGTTGGCGATCACGCCGTCGTAGCTCTTCGTCGCGTCACGGATGTCCAGGTATTCGCGATAGGAGAAATCGTCGAAGCTGCTATCGTGTGTCGTGCTCACCAAAGTGACCACGCTATTCGGATGCGGCACGGGGTAAGGCCTGAAGATCAACCCATCCAGCATGCTGAAAGTCCCTGAGGTCATTCCGATCCCCAGCGCCAGCGTGATCACCACAAACGCGGTGAGTCCGGCAGTGCGGCGCAGGCTCCGGATCGCGAAGCGCGCATCCTGCACCAAATTTTCAACGAAGAGCAGACCTCGCGCGGCTCGAAAATCCTCTTTCATCGCCTCCACGCCGCCAAACTTCACCATGGCCTGGCGTCGCGCCTCCACGGGAGATAAACCGGCGCGAATATTTTCTTCGGTTTGCAGGGCGATGTGCCCCTCAATCTCTTCCTTCAATCGTTCGTCCTGCCCACGCCTTATTGCCACGTTGGCCAGCCGAGCAAAAAACCGTCTCAGGGATTTCATGACAAATCCTCGGCTTTGGCCTCGAAAAACCGTCCAATAATCGCTGCGGTTTGTTCCCAATCCTGGGTCTCGGCCCGCAACTGCTTGCGTCCTTCTCGCGTCAGTCGATAGAAGCGCGCCCTGCGATTATTTTCAGAGGCGCCCCACTCAGATGCGATCGCGCCTTCCTGCTCCAGCTTCAAAAGCACGGGATACAGAGTCCCCTGATTCACCGCCAGCAGATTTCCGCTGATCTGCTCGATGCGCCGCGCGATTCCATAGCCATGCAGCGATCCCAGGACATCGAGAGTCTTGAGGACCATCAACGCCAGCGTGCCCTGCAGGACATCCGTTTTTTCTTTCATATCACCGCCATTTTGGTTTCCAACAGGAAGAATCGCACACTTCCTTTGGGAAAGCAACAGGTAAGTCACGCGCACGGATTCGTGAATACACTGTCACAAGCAAACGTAGGCGAGGCTACCGGGAATCGGCTGTTCGGAACTATCGCAAAAGCAACAGTGTGGGCTTACTGGCTTCAGCAGGAGGACGCCGAAGAACGCAGCGAAGACGCGCCTCTCGCTTCGCGCCGCTGACTTAATTTGGCTGGTCGAAAGTATTGCATGCTGCGATCGTGCCGTTGTCTAAACCCGAATTGAACCAATGCATCCGCTGCTCGGAAGTGCCATGAGTAAACGACTCTGGACTCACATGGCCGGTCGCCATTTTCTGTAGCCGGTCATCACCCACGGCAGCCGCAGCCCCCAGCGCCGATTCCACATCTCCTTTTTCCAGCAGGCCGCGCTGTTGAGTCGAATGCGCCCAGACCCCGGCAAAACAATCCGCCTGAAGCTCCAGCTTCACAGACAGCGGGTTCACCTCACGTGAATTGCTCTCTTGAAGCTGACGCACCTTACTTTCAATTCCAGTTAATTTCTGAATGTGATGTCCCAGCTCGTGCGCGAGAACGTAGGCCTGCGCAAACTGGCCCGGCGCCCCGAACCGCCGGCTCAACTCATCAAAGAATCCGAGATCGATGTAGACTTTCTCGTCGTCTGGGCAGTAGAAAGGCCCCGTGGCGGAACTCGCACCGCCGCATCCAGACTGCGTGTAATCGCGGAAAAGCACCAGCTTGGCGTGCCGGTAGGCGACACCAGTCTGCTGTGGCAGAAGCAGCGTCCACGTGCTCTGCACATCATCGAGCACGAACGACACGAATTGCACCAGCGGCTTCTCGGCGGCATCCTGAGCGGGATTCGGCTGGCTGACCGCCGTACTCGTATCTCCCGTACCGCCGCCAAGCAATGCAAAAAGATTGGTCCTGAAAATTAAACTGAGAACTAGCAGAACAATCGCACCGCCGATCCCAATATGGATGCCGCCGAACTGAAAGCCACCTCCGCCGCCCTCATCGCGGCGATCCTCGATATCCGGACTCTCATCACCCGGCGTCCATTTCATGAATTGCTTCTCCTTAAAGAAGACGTTCTTGCTGTAATTGCGCTCATGTCGGCCAGTCTGCCGAAGCTAGCACGAACCGCGACAACCCGGCAATCCACTCCGCAATGCATCTGGGAACGATTCTGGCTCCTGCGACGCGCTCTCGTGTACCGTCAGCCGCCTCGTCGCCTCCGCGTATTTTGGGCTTGACAAACCATAGCCAAATGGTTATGGTTTGTCCATGCAGTCCGCAACCGAGAACGTCTTCAAGGCCCTTTCAGACCCCACCCGTCGCGCAATCTTTGAGCACCTAACTCGCGACGGGGAGCAGACCGTGCATGCTTTGACTTATCGTGCCGGAGTTTCACAACCGGCGGTGTCAAAACACCTCCGTGTTCTAAAGCTTTCGAGGCTGGTCCGCGACAGGCGAGAGGGACGCGAAACTCACTACAAAGCGCAGCCACAAGCGCTGGCACCCCTGGTCGACTGGATGAGCCTATATGGAACATTCTGGCGCGACCGATTCGATCAACTCGAAAATCTTCTGAAAAGGATGGACAAATGACCCAAACCGCCCCGTCACACACTCTCGTCATTGAAAGGGAAATACCACATTCGCCGGAAAAGATTTGGCGTGCGCTCACCGAAGGCTCGTTGATCGAAGAGTGGCTGATGAAGAATGATTTCCAGCCGGTCGTGGGCCACCAGTTCAGCTTTCGCTCCACACCTGTGCCGAATTGGGACGGGATCATAGACGGTGAAGTTCTGGTGGTCGAACCGAATTCACGCCTCTCTTATAGCTGGAGTTCTATGGGTTTGAAGAGCGTCGTTGCCTGGACGCTGACGCCGACCACGGGCGGCACGCATGTCCGCATGGAGCATTCCGGTTTCCGGTCAAACACAGATGCCGCCTATAAGGGCGCGAACTGGGGATGGCAGAAGTTCATCGGCAACCTGGAGGGTGTCGTCGGGGGGCTCGACTGAGCGTGAAAGCCAATTGAAGAACGCTGGAGAAACACGCAGTAAAAACTGAGGGCGCAACACGTCGTGAAACGCGTTGCGCCCTCTAAATCGAGCCGTAAAGTCTAGGCTTCCGAGTCAATCCGGTGACTCAACAGCCTTGCGGCGTGCTGACTCTTCCAAACTGAAGCGTACTCCCTACGAGCTTCTCGATTGAGCCTGACGCTGCTAAAGCCGTTAAGCCATCGCTGCATCGAACCCAAACCGCAAAGCCTCCGAGATCTCGCAACCGGCTCAGCATCGCAACAGCCGTTAAGCCATCGCAACCTCTGGGCCGAACCGCTACCTCTCCGAGCTTCCCGATTCAGCCTGACGCCGCAATCGCCGTTAAGCTTTTGCGACTTCTATGCTGAATCGCGAAGTCTTTCAACTTCCCGGTTCCTCTCTCGATCCCGCTAGTCGTTAGACTCTCGCGACCTTCGAGCTGAACCGCTAAGTTTCTATACTTCCCGGTTCAATCTGACGCGCAAGATAAATGTTTTGAAATCGTGCGTCAATAAAATTGCGAAAAAAAATCTGTGCAAATCTGTGGAAGCCTGTGGAAAAAATTTAAGCGCAAACGCCATTGGCCCGCACACGCCGCCGCTCTGAAGCTGACCTAGTATCCGCGCCCAATGCCAATAGAAATGCTACTCCTGTCGAGCTAAGATGGAGTTGATGCGTGTGCGCGTTTTATTCTTCGGCCAGCTCCGCGAAATCACCGGGCTTCAGCAAGATGACGCTGAACTGAGCGAAGGCGCACGTCTCGAGGACTTATTCGCGCGCTATGGTAAGCAGTTCCCAAAGCTTCTCGAATTTCGCGCGTCAGTAGCCGCCTCAATCAATCAGGAATACGCCCCCTGGCGCGCGCCTCTCTCGCAAAATGATGAAGTCGCTTTCTTGCCTCCCGTGAGTGGCGGCCAACAAACCATCACCGGTTCCGATCTCTTCGAGCTAACGCGCACCGCAATTCGCGGCGAAGAAATCGTCAAGGCCATGCGCGCGCCCGGAGATGGCGCCGCGGTGATTTTCGACGGCTTCGTGCGCAACAATTTTCGCGGCCGCGAGACCCTCTATCTCGAATACGAAGCTTACGAGCCGATGGCGCTCGCCAAAATCACCGAAATCGGCGCGCAAATTCGAGAAAAATTCACGGTCAGCCGCATCGCCATCGTGCACCGCCTCGGCCGCTTGAACATCGGCGAGACCAGTGTCTTCATCCTGGTCAGCGCGCCGCATCGCGCCGCCGCATTCGATGCCTGCCGCTACGCAATTGATACCCTCAAACGCACCGTGCCGATCTGGAAGAAGGAATATTTCGCCGATGGCTCCGTCTGGGCCGAAGGTCAAATCCCCGCCGCTACAGACAATTCATCTGACAGCCAATCCCCGCCCAAGTGAATCTATCTCCTAGATGAAAAAACTTATTTCGAGATTGCTGTTCGGACTGCTGGTGCCGGCGTGCGTCCTGGTCACGGCCTCGACAAGAGATTCGATCGCGCAAAAAGGCTCTCAAGGCGGTATCCACGTCCAAACAAATTTCGTGACCGTAATCGCGAGCGCGCTCGACGCCGACGGAAGACCGATCATTGATCTCCCCAAGGACAGCTTTCAAATCCTCGAAGAAGGCGTACCGCAACAAATTGAACGCTTCGAGCCGGAGACAAATCAGCCTCTCGATTTAGCGCTCATGGTGGACACCAGCCTCAGCACATTCAAGGAATTGAAATTCGAAGGCGAATCGGCATCGAGATTCGTCAAGCAAATCGTTCGCCCCATAGACCGGTTGGCGGTCTTTCAGTTTTCCGACGACGTCGCGCAACTCTCGGAATTCACCTCGAATATTTCGGATCTTCAGGCGGCGACGCGAAAGCTATCGAACGGTGCCGGAACGGTACTGTATGACGCGGTCGTCTTGGGTTCGCGCGCCATTTCGCGGCTCCCATCGGGCCGAAGACGCGTAATCGTGCTCCTCACCGACGCCGGCGAAACCACGAGCACCTACAAATTCGAAGACGCGCGCCGGGCCGCCATAGCATCCGAAGCACTGATCTACTCCATCGTGATTCGTCCCGTGCCGAACGAAAGCGGACGCAACACCGCCGGCGAACACGCGTTGATCACAATCACCGACAGCACCGGCGGCGCGATGTACATTCTCGACACATTCGATCAATTGCAGGCCATGTTCGATCGAATCGACCGCGAATTGCGCACGCAGTATCTGCTAGGCTATTACCCGCATCCCACGCCGCCGCCGGGAGTTTACCGGCACATTGAATTGCGCGTGCAAGGAGCGAATACGCTTCACTATCGCAAGGAATATCTGACGGTGAGGAATCCAAAGTGAGCGCGAGCGAAACAAACCCGACTCATTTTCTCGAAGTCGCTGTCGAAGCGGCCCGCGAAGCGGGTGAGATTCTCGTAGCGGAACACAGCCGCCCGCAGACCATTTCGTACAAAGGCGACGTGGACATCGTCACCGAAACCGACAAGAAATCCGAAGCCGCGATTGTCGCCCGATTGCGAACTCACTTTTCGAAACACGCAATTG
>Ga0302324_100003496_pt1 | contig 35427 bp, 27 predicted proteins | sample Palsa_T0_1_FD_201949 | JGI IMG/M metagenome (GOLD analysis project Ga0302324, IMG submission 201949) | Peat permafrost microbial communities from Stordalen Mire near Abisko, Sweden - Palsa_T0_1 | ecosystem: Environmental > Terrestrial > Soil > Palsa > Peat permafrost | place: Sweden: Abisko...
TATCCTGTGGCGCAATACGACGACTGGCGATGTGGTCATCTGGTTCATGAATGGCGGAACGATCAGCTCGTCGGCGGATCTTGGGGCGATCCCGATGACTTGGACCATCGACGTGGGAAATGAGCCTGACCCGCTAGTAATGGCAGTCAGCGGTAACCGACTCGTCAATTCGGCCGGGAATTCAGTCGAACTTGTCGGCACGAACATCAGCGGCCTGGAGCTGCAATCGAGTCTCTGGCCGGGTATTGCAGGGCTGACCACGGCGCAGTGGAAGGCACTGGCGTCCACCTGGAGCCAGTTGGGTCAGACCATCAACGTCATCCGCCTGCCGCTCAATTCTTACTCCTGGCTGAACCTGACCTGCGTCGATCCCGGCTCCGGTGACGCCGGCAATGACTACAAGGCCAACGGCGGCGGCACCTCCACCTTTACCCCTGACCCGACGAGCGCTTACCAGGCGGATGTCGAGCAAACGGTCACGGCGATTACAGCCGCGGGGCTGTACGTGATCCTGGACCTGCAATGGGATGCACCGAATAACGCGTCGGGACAGCCGATGTGCCCGGTGGGCCAACCCGCCTTTGCCAGTGCGGATCACGCGCCCGCGTTCTGGACCTCGGTGGCTAATGCTTTCCAGGGAAATGCCGCGGTCATCTTCGAATTGTTCAATGAACCCTTCGGCGACAACGTCTACGGCAATTGGGTCATTTCGAACGGCAGTACCTACACGCCCGGGCCCGACGCCACCATCATGGCGAACGGCGGTAGCTGGGCTCATCCGTTCATGATGCAGGACAATGCCAATCAAAATCAGACCTGCGGGACAAACCATAATCAGAGTTGCCAGAATGAGCTCTTCAATACCAACGCGCCCAACCCGGTGCAGATCGCCGGCGAGTTATCGCTGCTGAGTGCCATCCGCGCGACCGGCGCTGCCAACGTCGTCCTGGCATCCCCGATCGGGTATGCCGGTGAGATCGAGACCTGGCTGGGAAGCTATGCTGGCGCCGGCAACCCGGATCCACTGGGACAGTTTGGTGTGGCCTGGCACATCTATGGCTACGCCAAGGGCACCACACCGCCCTTGTCGGTGCTCGCTGCGGGTTACCCGATCGTCATTACCGAGACCTACGGCTTCGACGCGGGGATCGATGGTGGCAAGAATTTAAATGGGTACACCTGGGCGGCGCAGAACGGCATCGGTTATCTCTGGTGGGGGCTGAATAACTGGGGCGACCAAGCGGCCCCGGCCTTGTATACCAAACTGGCGGCGGACGTGCCGTGGCTCGACAGCACGACGCCCTAGCCAGAACGTTGAGCACTCATGACGAATATTGAGGCGCTCACGCGCGTCACCGAATTGCTGGATCAGCTGCTGGGGCCGCAGCACGCAGAAGCGACCCTCAACCGCTTACTGCGATCTGGTGACCCCATATCGACCATCGCGCGCGATATCCTTGCGTCCCCCGCTGTTGAACGCCTTTACAAGGAAGCGCGAACGCTCAACCTAAAGCCCGGGGCAAGGAAGGAAGCCGATGCCGCCTTCGTGGGTATCCCGGACCTGGACGTAAGTCTACCGTTCGACGACCAATTCTCCCGCAACTTCGCGCCACTGCTTCAGGCCCGGGCGGACGGCTTCGACACCATTTTCCGGTCGCTGCCAAAGCCGCCGCATAAGCCGCTGATCATTGAAACCGGGTGCTTGCGAATTCCAAGGAATTGGGGTGGCGACGGGCAGAGCACATTTATGTTCGACGCACTCGCCAGGGATCGCGACGGATTTCTATTCTCGATTGATGTCAACGTGGAAAGTATCGACACCGCGAGAAGGGCGTGCAGCTCCTCGACCCATCTGCTGCTCGGCGACTCCGTGGCTACGCTGCACGCTTTGAGTGGGCTGATAAACCGGCCGGCGGACCTGCTCTATCTCGATTCGTACGACCTGGATCCGCAGAATCCCATGCCCAGCGCGATTCATCACGCGATGGAACTGATTGCGGTGCAGCCGCTGGTCGGCCCAAACACCATAGTGTGCATCGATGACTACAGCGTTGGGCCGCAGGCGGGTGGCAAAGGATTAGTGCTCGACCAGTACTTTTCCAGGATTCGGGCGCGGGTGCTGCACAGTGGATACCAAAAGGTCTGGCGACTCGCTTGACCCCGCGCAAAGGCCCCATTCTCGGCGGTCGAACATCTGCATGCCCACGCCCAATGTGCTGACTTCTGTCGCTGAATTGTCGCGACTGGTTCACCGTGCCCGGAGCGTCATACTGGATCTGACGCCGCTCGGTTCAATCCGCACACGTGAATATCGAAGCCTGTGGCCGCAAATTCAGGTCTATGCCTACTGTCTGGAGCCAGCCGACGAGCCCGGATTATCGTCAGTACCGCTGCCGCTGAGCGAGGCGCCCAACTGGGGTGCGCGAGTGAACTCAGCTCACGGAGTGCTGGCCGATACCCGAACTTGCGAACATCCCGGCGACAGTAGATCCGACCAGCGGCTGGAATCGACCGTCGACATCTTCGCGGGTGAGCACAAGCTCGGCCAGATTGGCATGTTGGTCCTACCGGCATCGTTCAGCGCGCTCCCGACTCTTCTGGGCGCGAGCAATCTGTTGGCCACGGCTGGAATTCCCGCCGTGGCGATTTTAGGCGAGCCCGAATCGACAACGCCCCCGGAAATGCTGCTCGAAGTGGCTGGAATACTGGCGAAATTCGGCTACCGCTGGGCATCGATCGACGGCGCGGCGGTATCTGTCGCGGTACACGATGCAGCAGAGAGAGCGCCGACCTGGCTTCAGGCCGCTGGAAGCTATCTGATTCCTCCTGGCGGAGTCATTCACGTCGGCGAATTTGAAGCTCGCGAACGGGAGATCTATCGCCAACAGGGCGTTACGACGATATTCGTCGTCGGTCAGAATGCGAAAACGCATGAGCGCCTGAATGCGCGAGCGTCAGACGGTGTCCATGTGGTCTACCTGGATATTGAGGCCGCGACCCTCGACCAGCTCGGAACCCGGCACGACTTTCGCAAATGCAACGCGCTTCATATCGAGCTTGCGGCGCTAGGCTTGTCCGGCCTCAGGGGCGCCGCGGATACCCTGCGGCACATCGAGATTTTAAACGTGGAGCTCAAGGATTCGACAGCAGAGATCGACATTACCCGCCTGCAAGAACTGGACATGTCGCTGCGCGAGAGCGGGTTTTGCCGCATATCCGTCTTCCCCTCGATCTATCCGTCCCGGAACCATGCGGTGTATGTGCGCCAGGAGAGATTGTGGGCGCATGATCCTCTGAAGGCGACGGGTGTAGCGCTGCAGTGCGCCAATGCCTCGATTCGCAGAATCGGAACTATCGGCAGTCACACTGGCGACAGGCTAGCGGCATCGGCGTCGTTTGCTGACCATCAGCAATTGCTGGCTGACTCGCTGTCGCGGATCCGTCCAGACCGAGCGCTCACGCAAGTAGCGCGCCCGATTCAACCGCCCAAGATCGACCCTCCATGGCTGCAGCGCGACGTCGCTTATGTCCTGCACCATGAGGAGCAGCAAGGGGATCAAGCGCAGGACAGATGCGATGCCTCGCCGCCAGAGCTCGACGTCATCGTGTTGTCGGACGAACCGACGGAAATATTTCGACAGGTGCTTGAAAGCGCCAAGCCCTCAAAGCGGCTGTCCGCGATCGTAGTGCTCGGCAGCGTGGGCGATGGCGACAGGGCGCATGCCATTTCGACCGCATTCGACCACGGTTTCCTGCTTGACCGAAGCACCGCGGCCTCCACCGGCCGGATTTTCATCCGCTCCGACGTGATACGCGAACCTGGTCGGTGGTTCCAGCAGGATAACAACTACGGAACGCGCCACTTCCATTGCTCGATGCTGGGACAGATCGGCCGCTTTGGCAACCAGCTGTTGCAGCTCTGGCACCTGATCCTGAGCGGGCTGCGGCACGCCGCGAGCGTTGCGAGCGCTCGATGGGAATTTCAGGACTATTTCGCCCTGGAATCCATCGCCGAGGAAGGCAGTGGCGATTATCTGCGTATCGAAGCCCATGACTGGCGTGTCATGGGTCTTTGGACCCTGGATTCGCTGCCCGATGGCGTTGACTTCTGGGGGCACTTCCAGTGGATCCCGCCGTTTCTGCGTCGGCATCGCGTGTTTCTGAGCCGCCTGTTCGATCTGCGGCCTGAATGGACGAGCGATATGACAAGAATCATCGCGTCGCTGCGGGCCGCGAAGCGGCCGCTCACGGCGTTTCATGTGCGGCGCGCGGATTACGTCAATCACCCAATTCCCGCGATGCGGGAGATTCCTGTGGCGTGGTACAGGGCGGCACTGGAGCAGCTTGGTGATACGACGATTTACGCCGGCAGCGACGACCTGGGGTTCGTGCGCAGCGCGTTTTCAGATTTCTCCATCCTGTCGTCTGAGGACTTTGCCGAAAGCCGCCTTCCCGCGCTGATCATCGACCACTGCGTGATGCGGGCGGCGGATACTTTACTGGTGATCAACAGCACCTATTCACGCACCGCGGCCATGACCGCAAAAGACCATCAGGCAGCGTTGCTGCCATCGATTTACCAGCAGGCGTTCCAGCCGTATTCTCCGTGGTCGGATCCGATCTTCTGGTTGCGATTCAATGGTGATGAGCCGGACGAATATGCAAGGCGTGTGGCGGAGGTTCAGCACTGGCTCAATCGGGCGGGCTTGTCGGACTGACGCGAGCGTTGCCGGCAGGACTGGACGGGCGGCGCCGCTAGGCGTTTTCCAGCAACGCAAGCAGCGTGGCCAATTTCCGGACATCGACGCGCAGGTTGCCATTGAAACCTCGGTCGTGGGTTTCACACGGCAGCATGCCGTACTCGTGCCCGATCTTGCTCGAAATCTGCCAGAAGAACGGCCGCATCTCCGTGTTTGGCATCAATTCAATGACGCGCGTGGAAGGTGGACTGAACATTAGATTGGACAAGGCCGCCCCATGCGGGCCCACGACGAAATCCGCACTCGCAAACAGCGTCACCTGCTCGAGTAGGGACATGCCATCCAGCCGAATGGTCGAAAAACCGGCCCGCTCCAGGAATTCGCGCACCTCGACGGCATTTTCCACCCGGCGTAGATGTTCGCGTTCGACGTACAGTCGTCTTTGCCCTACGGCTGGTGCCAGCGAAGCCGCGACGTGCGACTGGAACTCCCGTAGAACGTGCGGCGGAAAATCATCGACCAGATCGCCGCGCCCGGTGACCCACGTCGCGCGCTCCAGCTTGACGACGGGAGCAGCCGAGAACGTCAACTCGATGTCACCGAAGCCCAGCAATTTCAGACTCTCGATATAGGGCAGCTTTGAGGCCTGCCCCAAGGCGGCAGGCAGCACGACCTTGGCGTTGCCTTCACGCACCTTGCACAGCATGTAGAGGGAGAGGATTGCCTCCACCATCCAATGGTAATAGTTCTGCAGGTTTCCATTGTAGAAAACCAGATAATCGCCGGCTAATGCGGGGGCCTGATCAATGATCTGCCGATCGAGTAAAAATCGATCGCCATCCCTCAGCAATTCCTTTGGCGGGTCAGAGTTGACAGACAGAAAACCGTAGCATCGACGTACCCCGACGGTATCGAATACCACGCCCTCCAAAGCTCGACTGAGCATCAAATGGCAGTTGTATGCTCGCCGGACACTGATCCTGTTGCTCCGGTAACCGAGCCGTGGGGGTCCATTCCAAGCCTTGCTTACGAAGAAAGCCCGGTCGTCACGATGGGCAAAAGTCGGTGGGTAATACAGGTACTCCGGGGACTTCAATTCGGGAGCATCGAGACTCTCCACGGTGGCTTGCGAAAGTGGCCTGCCGCGCGCTGCATCGACCTCGTCGCCTTCGGCGTTTCGCAGCCAGAAATTCCTCGGGCCCGGTGCGGCCTGTTCGTTGGCGGACGCGAAGGCGGCCACCAGGTCACCGTGACCCACAACAAATACGACTTGCGCAGGCTCGTTATGCGGCACGGTGCCCAATGGGAAAAAGAAAGTCGGATAGGCCTTTGCCAGATCGATATCGTACTGTCCTGCAGAGAGCATGAATTCGCGCCTGAAGGCGATGTCGCGCCCTGAAATCCGCTCGGCGCTCGCCAGATTGATCCAATCCCGTGATCTTAAATCGGCTAACCTGATCAACAGATCAACCGGTACCGGCAGAAAGCTCTCCCAGGTCTCGGCATGCTCACGATTCCAGGCTACCTCGTATTCTGTTTCGGGCGCGCACAGAAAATGCGCGCCCAGGCGGAAATTGAATCCGCGCCCGCTTCCTGCCCTTTTCGCAATACCGTCGCCTAGCGTTCTCGACTCATAAGGCAGCTCGTAGTCAGAGAGCGGCAGCAGCTGCGCAAAGTTCGGATCGAGCTCCGTGTGGACATTCAGGCGGCATGCGCTCGGCAGAGCGTCGGGGTTCGTCAGCGGCTTGTGGCATAGGCCGGTTGTCCCTGCGGTCGAGCAGACCAGGGTCCCATGCCAGCTCAGCAATAAGCATTCGATCTTGTTTCGAGTCTGGTGCATGAGGCGCCTGCACAAAAAATAGGGTGAAAACCGGTGCCCCGCTAGGCTCAATCTATACTGGCAAGCCAGGGGGCGTCGCGAGCAGTCTCAATCAAGGTGACGACATTGCTCAACTTCGTCTAAGTTAAGTCAAATGAGGCGCGGCATCAGGCTTACATGAGAAAAGGCATCATCCTCGCCGGCGGCGCCGGTACGCGGCTCAGTCCGGTGACCTATGCGGTGAGCAAGCAATTGCTGCCGGTGTACGACAAGCCGATGGTGTATTACCCACTGTCGGCGCTGATGCTGGCCGGGATCCGCGATATCCTGCTGATCACGACCCCTACCGATAGGCCGGCATTTCGGCGGCTGCTCGGGGATGGCAGTCAATGGGGGCTGTCATTGAGCTATGCGGAGCAACCGAGGCCGGAGGGGCTGGCGCAGGCGTTCATTATCGGGCGTCAGTTCGTCGGCGCCGACCCGGTGGCACTGGTGCTGGGCGATAACCTGTTCTATGGCCACGGACTGCCCGAGCAGTTGTTGAAGGCTGGCGCCCGCACGCAGGGTGCGACCGTGTTCGCCTACCATGTCAAGGACCCACAGCGCTACGGGGTGGTGCAGTTCGACGCTCAGGGCCGAGCACTCGCGATCGAGGAGAAGCCGCCGCAGCCCAAGTCGAATTACGCAGTGACGGGTCTTTATTTCTACGACAACCAGGTGCTCGACATGGCCGCGAGCCTTGCGCCTTCGGCGCGTGGGGAGCTGGAGATCACCGACGTCAACCAGCGCTATCTGGCCCGTGGTGCGCTGCAGGTGGAGATCTTTGGCCGCGGTATCGCCTGGCTGGATACCGGCACGCATGAGTCGCTGCTGCAGGCGGCCAATTACATCGAGGCGATCCAGAACCGCCAGGGCTGGAAGGTGTGCTGTCCGGAAGAGATCGCGTATCGCGGCGGATTCATCGATGCCGCGCAGCTCGAGAAGCTCGCCCAGCCGCTGTCGAAGACCGAGTACGGCCAGTACCTGATCGGCCTGCTGTCGGAGCGGCTGTAGTGCAGTTCGAGCCGACCCGGCTGCCGGAAGTGGTGCTGATCAAGCCGCGGGTATTCGGCGATGCGCGCGGATTCTTCTTCGAGAGCTGGCATGCGGACAAATTCGCCGCCGCCGGCATCGACGCGCGCTTCGTGCAGGACAACTACAGCCATTCGTTGCGGCACACGCTGCGCGGGCTGCATTTCCAGATCCGGCAGCCGCAGGGCAAGCTGGTGCACGTCACCCGCGGCGAGGTGTTTGATGTGGCGGTCGACATCCGCAGGAGTTCACCGCGATTCGGACAATGGGTCGGCGTCCCGCTCAGCGACAGCAATCACCACATGCTGTGGGTGCCGCCTGGATTTGCGCACGGGTATCTGGCGCTGAGCGACGAGATTGATGTCCTCTACAAGTGCACCGATTTCTATGCACCGCTGCACGAGCGGGCGATCCGCTGGGACGATCCGGAGATCGGTATCCAGTGGCCGCTGCCGGCGGCTGTGGCACCGACGCTGTCGGGCAAGGACGCTGGTGCGCCGCTGTTCAAGGACGCCGAGACTTTCCCGTGAAAGTGCTGATCGCTGCCACAGACTGCAGCCGCTGAGGCACCGGTTGCCTCGCCTGGCGAGAACGCCCGTAATCAGTTGTATCGCCGAAGACAAACGATACGGCCATTGATTTATTATAACTATAGTTATAACATTGATCCCGCTGGAGGTGACGCCATGGCAACCGCTATCAAAGTACGCAAGGTCGGAAATTCTCTGGGCATCCTTCTGCCTAAGGATGTGGTGGATTCTCTGGGCGTCGCGGAAGGTGATGAACTGTTTGCGATCAGGACTCCCGACGGCATTCGTCTGACCCCCTATGATCCGGATTTCGCGGCTGCCATCGAATCCAACCGCGAGTACATGCGTCGCCATCGCGACGCTCTGCAAGAATTAGCCAAGCGGTGACCGGTCCGAAGTGGGTTACGATTGCGATCGTCACGGCGATCCACGATGAAGCGCTGTACGAATTCGGCGGGCTCACTGGAGTGAGAGAGCGTGGGTTGCTCGAGAGCGCGCTAGACCGGCCACACAGTTTGTTTGCCTATGAGCCGGATAGTTCGATTTTCGCGCTCGCAGCGTCGTTATGTATCGGGCTTGCGAAAAACCACCCCTTCAACGACGGCAATAAACGCACGGCGCTGCTCGCGACTCGTGCCTTTCTATATTTGAATGGGCAAGAACTGGAGCCCAGCCAGGAATCCGAAGTCATCACCATGGTCTCCGTTGCAGATGGTTCTTTGAGCGAGGCGGAACTCGCGGATTGGCTGCAATCCAACTCAAACAAGCGCATCTGAATCCGTACCGCGACCCGCTTGCCAGCACGCTGACCCGCCAGGAGTCCTGTATGGGAATAGGCCGCAAGGTGCTGATCACCGGCGCGTCGGGCCAGGTCGGCAGCGCGCTCGTCCGCAGCGCCCCGCCCCGGACCGAACTGCGTGCGCCGAGCCGAGGGGAGTTCGATATCGGTGATGCCGCAGCGGTCAGGGCGGCAGTAGCGGACTTCCAGCCGCAGCTGATCATCAACGCGGCCGCTTACACCGCCGTGGACAAAGCCGAATCGGAACCGGATCTGGCCGATGCCATCAATGCCCAGGCACCACGCCATATGGCCGAGGCGGCCAGCGCGATTCCAGGTTGCCGAATGCTCCAACTATCCACCGACTATGTATTCAACGGATGCGCGGCCGCGCCCTACCTGCCTTCCGATCCCACCGATCCGCTCAGCGTCTACGGCCGCACCAAGCTGGCCGGCGAGCTCACGGTGCTCGGCGTACTGGCCGAGCGCGCCGTGGTGCTGCGCACCGCCTGGGTATACGCGGCGCAGGGAAAGAACTTCCTGCTGACGATGCTGCGGCTGATGCGCGAGCGCGGCGAGGTGCGCGTGGTCGCCGACCAGAAAGGCACGCCGACCACGGCCGCCTCGATCGCGCGGGCGCTGTGGCGAATCGCCGAATTGACGGGCGTCCACGGTATCCTGCACTGGACCGATGACGGGATTGCAAGCTGGTACCAGTTCGCCTGCGCAATCGCCGAGGACGCGCGGGCCGCAGGGCTGCTGTCGCGGCCGGTCACGGTGACGCCGATCACCACGGCAGAGTATCCGACGGCGGCACACCGGCCGGCCAACAGCGCGCTCGACACCCGCGGTACCGTCGAACAGCTCGGCATCACGCCGCCCCAATGGCGGCAGTCCCTGCGCACCACGCTGGCGCAACTGCCGCGCGGCTGAGCGGTGAGTTGCCTATACTGGCAAACCCCGATCCGACGGGACGCCAACAACAGCGGGTAGCCATGGCACGACTACTGGTGACAGGCGGAGCCGGCTTCATCGGCGCCAATTTCGTGCACTACTGGCTGGCAGCGCATCCAGGCGAGCGGCTGGTGGTGCTCGACGCGCTGACCTATGCCGGCCACCGCGAGCACCTGCAGGCGGTGGAGGAGCGAGGCGAATTCCGCTTCGTCCATGGCGACATCTGCGATACCGCGCTGGTGGAGCGCCTGCTGCGCGAGGAGCAGCTGGATACCGTCGTGCACTTTGCCGCCGAATCGCACGTCGATCGCTCGATCGAAGGTCCAGACGCGTTCGTGCAGACCAATATCATCGGCACGCACTCGATGCTCAAGGCCGCGCGGCGCGTGTGGCTAGCGGAGAGAAGCGTCCCGGCGCACCGCTTTCACCACGTGTCCACCGACGAGGTCTACGGGTCGCTGGGTCCGGATGACCCGCCGTTCTGCGAATCCTCCCCGTACGCCCCGAACTCCCCGTATTCCGCCAGCAAGGCGGCAGCCGACCACCTGGTGCGCGCCTATCACCACACCTATGGGCTCGCGAGCAGCATCAGCAACTGCTCGAACAACTACGGCCCGTACCAGTTTCCCGAAAAGCTGATCCCGCTGATGATCGCGCAGCTGCTGGCCGGCAAGTCGTTGCCGCTCTACGGCGATGGCCGCAACGTCCGCGACTGGCTGCACGTCGAGGACCACTGCCGCGGCATCGAGGCGGTGCTGCTGCACGGCCGGCCGGGCGAGGTCTACAACATCGGCGGGCGCTCGGAGGTCGAGAACATCCTGCTGGTGCGCCGGCTGTGCGCCATTATTGATGAGCATATCGGCACGAACAGCGAGCTGCGCCAGGGGTTTCCGGACTGCGCGGTGGCCCAGGGGGAGAACAGCGAGCGGCTGGTGCGCTACGTCAAGGACCGGCCGGGACACGACCGCCGCTATGCGATCGACTGCGCCAAGATCGAGCGCGAGTGCGCCTTCAAGCCCAGCATCTCGCTCGACGACGGCCTGCGTTTGACGGTCGCCTGGTACCTGGCGCGCGCCGACTCGCTGCGCTCCGGCTGGCAGCGGACGCTGATTCCTCTATAATTCCCGCCCACCTCTGCCGAATTTCATTGCAACTCGACGTCCCGTAATCCGCCCACTGACCGGCATCCGGTTCTTTGCCGCCAGTTACGTGGTGCTGTTTCATACGCAGGTTGCCACACTGCTCTATCGAACGGGGCATCCCTGGGCCGGAAATCTTGTCCACAACGGCTATCAGGCCGTGCCTTTTTTCTTCCTGCTGTCCGGATTCATACTGGCCTATACGTACGCGGGTAAGGTGGCTACCGGTTCGGACAGGCTCACCTTTTGGGCGGCACGTATTGCCAGGATCTGGCCAACCTATGCTCTATCGCTGCTGCTATCGTCGATTCCCGGGTTGACCGTCCCGCCAGTGGGCAATGCGATAGCGGCACTACTGATGGTTCAGGCCTGGAATCCATGGTTACCGGACCTGGCTGGCACGTGGAACTACATGGCTTGGACGCTGTCGGTGGAAGCGTTCTTTTACCTGGTATTTCCATGGTTGCAGCGGTGGCTGGGTGGCCTTTCGCGGCGTGCCTTGCTGATCCTGCTCGGGGCGGTTTTGCTCCTGGGGGTCAGCTGCAATATCAGCGCGAATGGCGTGGAAGCCGAGCCTTATCCGGGAATTTTCCGGTTCATCCCGCTCCCTGTGATTCATCTGCCCGAATTCATTGGAGGAGCAGCCATGGGAAATCTGTTCCTTCACAGCGAAGGTACGGTCAACTCCGGCGCTTGGAGCTACGCGGCTTTGGGCTTTACCCTGGCGGCCTTGATGCTGCCGAGCGGACCCTGGACTTCGGTCACACTGATCGGATTTTCAGCGTTCATCTATTGCCTCGCCAGGCAGCGTACCCTGCTGGTGCAAGTGCTGTCGACACGCCTACTGGTGTTCGGTGGCGGTATCAGTTACGCCATGTATCTGCTGCAGGAACCGGTGCGTGATTGGGTGCATCCGTGGATAACGAATTATTCGCGAATTCCCTGGCAACTGGCGATTGTGCCAGTGACTCTCACCGCCTTGTCGGCAGTCGTGTATCTGTATTTTGAGGACCCGGCACGGCGCATGATCAGGGCTCTCCTGAGCCCTCAATAATGCGGCGGGTTCTCGATGTCGTCGGCGCTGGCGCCGCTGCCGGCCTCGAGCGTTTCCAACTGCTCCTGCAACTGCCGGTTACGGGCGCTCAGCACTTCAAACTCGCGCTGCTGGTGTATCAGCGCGTCGCTGAGCTCGGTCAGCGCGCGCTCCAGGTGTGCAAGTTTGATCTCGATCAGGTCGAGGCGGGTGGGTTCGGTCATCGCGACCCAACATAATGCAAAACGCCGTCACATTGCTCCGCTGTCACAAAAATGCAATAATTTTTTTTCCGGTGGGTAATGCCCTTACAGGCATGGCCAGGGGTCGGCATTCAACAGAACACATCTCCAGGACGGCGATATCCGGTAGCGGCCAAGCTGGCGCTGGAGTTACTTTTCTGGGTGCCGCTGTTCCTGGTGCCGATCGTCGCCCGTATCCGCGCAGGTGATGGAGGTGAATTCAGCCTCAGGGACGGCATTGCGACGATCTCTGTCTCCCTGGCACTGTGGGTCGTTGGCACACACCTCGGCCGCTGGCAAGCGCTCTATCGGCTGATACTTTACCCGGTGCTGGGCATCGGCAGCCTGATCGTGTCGGGCGTGTGGCTGTCGAAGAATGGGGTGCTCAACCCACTCACGGCGCTGGCTATCATCGACACCAACCGGAGTGAAGCGACTGAGTTCCTCACCGGCTCTTTTTATGGCGTGGGCGACGTCCTGTTGTGCTCGCTGCTACTGGTGCCGCTGGCAGCAGTGCTGGTCCAAATTCACACCGGCCTTTTCTTCGACCGGGTCAGATATGCGACCAGCGCGATCGTAGCGCTTTTTGCTCTACAGATCGGCGCCACGGACATCGTGCTCATTCGCGCCAGGAACCAGGGCGGCGGCGCTACTATGGGATGGGACGATCATATTCGCCATCCGATCTTGTTTCTGAAGTATGCGGCCGACCGCTATCCTCCGCTGCAACCCTATTATGCATTCGTGCCGGCGCTGCTGATCCGCCGCGACATTGCGCAGCTGGCGCGAGCAGCGCGCCCGCTGGCGGGTGTCCACCCGATCGAGCAGCTGACCGGAAGGCCGAGGTTATATGTCATCGTCATAGGAGAAAGCCTCGCCCGCCATCACATGCACCTCTACGGCTATCCGCGCGACACCACGCCGGAGCTGGATAAGCTGGCAGCGGCGGGCGAACTGCTGGTCTTTCGCCATGTCGTGACTTCCCACGCCCTGACAGTGCCGGCATTGCTGGCGGCATTGCGCTTTGCGGACGGCCGGGGACATGACCAGCAGACGGTTTTCGACGTTTTCAACGGGGCTGGGTTCAGGACCTACTGGATTTCAAATCAGTACCAGACTGGCATAGGCGAGAGCGCGATATCGCTGCTGACCGCATCTGTGGCGGAACGCACATGGTTACACGAGCCAATGGAAGGACGGTACGCAGAGCGGCGCAATTTCGATGACGTCGTGCTGAAGCCGTTTGCAAGTGCCATCGACAGCGGTAGCGGCGACAAGGTGATTTTCATCCATCTGCTCGGTAATCACTGGACCTATCGCGCCCGCTTTCCCGAATCCTTCGCCCACTATGGCCGCACGCCGGGATCGAGCTGCCGCACTGCGACCCAGAATCAGTCTTTCAATGACTATGACGATTCCGTGAGATTCAACGATTCCGTGGTGAGCCAGATCATTGCAACCACGCGCAAGAGCGACGCCGAATCGTTGGTGCTTTACTTCAGCGACCATGGTGAAGAAGCGTTTGACTGGAGGGAATTCCTTGACCATGACGATTCGATGTTGTCACCCTACCTGGCTGAGATCCCATTCACGCTGTGGCTTTCCAGTGCTTATCGCGCGGCGCATCCCTCCTTCAGCGCCCAGCTGGCGCAGGGATTGGATCGACCATTCATCAGCAGCGATCTTATCGATGCCGTGACTGATCTGACGCGATTGACTTTTCCGGGCATGGATGAGACCCGCAGTCTGTTCTCGGACAAGTTTGCCGCGCATACCCGAATCACCGCCGATCGGGATTACGACGCCTTCAGAGCCCAGTGGCAGCCGGATCCGGCGCATGCCGGCGGTGTCGCGCTGCTGGCGTGCGCCGACATGGCGGACAGCGCACTTGGAATTGGATACAAAATCCGACCCTGAAGGCCAGAGCGGGCGCTGAGGATACAGCGCGTGGGGGACCGGCGGGTTCGCGCAAACTGCAGCACGATCCCCGCCGGGTTGGGGATCCGGCGCCTGGCGCGGGGCGGGGCTCAAATCCGAGCAGCAAATGGCTGTTGGGAGTCCCGGGACCGCGTCGGTGCCTTGGCTTCAAGGATATTCAGCTACGGCTGAATACTCGCTGAACACGCACCGCACTGCCGTGCGGTGCTTCTCATTCTTGCGTGCCGCGCAACGCGGCGCGCGCCGGGTCACTTGGGACGCGCGCCGGCTGGGTGTTCAGCGGTTGATGAAATTCACTCTGTAATGTTGTTGTCGGAGGAGGCTTGCCATACCTGCGACGAATAGATGGTCATGCCCTGATAGGCACCGCTATTCATGATCAGCATCAGGTGGCGGAAATCAAGGATCGACATATTCACGTCGAAATAAGTCGGCCAACTTCCACCGCCACTATATCCCTGATTTTGTGTCGTTGGGGCACCGGCCTGCGTGGGGGTCGGATAGTGCGCAATGTCGGCCGGGTCGTGATAGTTCCAGTAGCACGGGCGAGCCTTACCGTCGTACGGGTTTACCGGGGAATCAGCTAACCCTCCGGCAATCTGCACGCCATCGAAATAGAACTTCAGGTAACCTTGGGTATAGGTCGTCTGACCACTACCTGTCGCCGGTACCCATAACATCGCGTATGTATGTTTCTGGGAGAAGTCGGTCCCCACAGGCACTGGGGTTGAGCCAGACGAGCCGCTAGTTACCTGCGGCCATTTGTTACTCGGCCCCCAGTTCACCGGGTCGCCATGAACATGATTGGTCCAGTTGGACATGTTGATTTCATAACCGGCCGGATGTCCCTGCGAAACGGTGAAATCATATTCCATCATGTCGACTTCGACGAAGTCATTCATGCCGCTGGAGCGGTCGATATTCTGGAGCTGCGGATTCGACGGCCAGAAGCTGCCCTTCCAGATGGAACCCCCACTGGTATGTTCGAGATCGACCAGCCACAAAGCGGCGGGGACGCCATAGGGCGGTTGCTCTGGATTGCTGATTGTCGCGGTTACTTCCCAATACATTCCACCGCCATAGCCAGTACCGATGAACCCTTGCGGATTATTCGCTGATGTCGCGCTGGTAAGGGTAGGGGTGCCCTCTGAATTGCCTTGCAGATTGATCGTACCGTCTGCGTTCTGGGTGTAGTTGGAAGCAGGTGCAGTTGACCCTTGGAAGTGCCACTTATACCAGTTTCCCGGCGTCGATGAGATCGTAGTCGAGTCGGCGGTGAGCGTGTTGTAACCGACCGCGGCGGCGGCAGCTGGTACAGATCCAGCAGCGGCCGGGACAATCGGGCCAGAGCCGCCCGAGCTCGAAGTGCCTGAGCTGACGCTGGTTACGACCGATGAGCAGGTCGGAATGCCAGCCGCCGCCGGCTTTGCGGTCGCCAGCCACGCGCCGCCGGTCCAGCTCCACCAGTTACACTGGTTGTTTTCCTGGTAGATAACGCCGTTGAAATACAGTAGTACGATGACCTTGTCCGAAGGCAGTGCGCTACCGTTTTTCGAGATAATGCCACCGGCGATGGTCCAGCTATTGCCCGCGCTGTCCACCAGCTTGCTGGCGGATGGGATCATGCTGCCGCTGGCCGAGGTGGCGGACGCGCTGACCGAACTGCCGGAGCTGCTCGAGCCGGAGCCGCCCGAGATCGGTGTGGTTACGCCGGCGGTACAGGCGGGAATTCCGGCCGCCGCGGGCGGTGCGCTCGCCAGCCACGCGCCGCCGGTCCAGCTCCACCAGCCACACTGGTTGTTTTCCTGGTAGATGACGCCGTTGAAATACAGCAGCAGAACGACGTCTTCCGAAGGGGTGACCGCGCCGTTTTCGAAGACAATGCCAGCGGCGACCGTCCAGGTATTGCCAGCACTGTCCACCAGCATGCTGGCGGATGGGATCATGCTGCCGCTGGGCGAACCGCTGGGCGAACCGCTGGGCGAACCGCTGGTCGAATTGCCGGAAGCGACTGGACTGGCGGTGGATACGGATGTGATGCCGGCGACCGCATCGGCGCTCGGTGACGAGTCGCGGACAGAGCTGTTGCAGGCGGCCAGCGCACTGACAACGACGCACACTGCAACGCGACCCAGGATAGAACGCCGCATTGTCTGTAGTCCCTTTCCGATAAAACGGTACGCGGGGACTATAGTCGTGTGGCGCTGAGCGACAATCTGTCTGTCCGCTGCGACAGCGCAGATTCACGACAGTTTAGAAGAATGCAAACCAGTTCACAGGCGGGCCGCCGCGTGCCGCAGTAACTTGGATGTGATTCTCAGTTTTCTCGCGTAACAACAGGAAATTTCTGGAATTGCAAACATCCGACGCGACACCGGTAGAATCGTGGCCGAAGTATGTGCAGTCGCAGTTCGAAACGGGTGCCGCCGAATGGGGAACTGGCGACTGAAATTATTCTCAACGCAGCAGCAGCCGCACGGCCAAAGGCGCAGCGCCCTGCTGCGCTGGGCGATGATAAGCTCTGGGACCAGCAAGGTGAGCGGTTTGGCGCTCCAGGCCGTTGCCATCCCGCTGGTGTATCACTCCCTGGGCCAGCATCGCTATGCGCTCTACCTGTTGCTGACTGCCGCGCTGGCCGCGATAAACCTGGCGCAATTGGGCGCCGGCCCCGGACTCACTCAGGGTCTCGCCCGGGCGAACGCCGCGCAGAGCCGCCACGAGGAGGCCTCGTTGCTCAACGCCGCCTTCCGACTGACCGGAATAGGAGCCTTGATCGGTGGCGGCGCCATACTGCTGGTCATCCATCTGGTTTCACCTGGTCATCTGTTTGGCGTCGACTTCTCCGACGACCGCCAGGAGATCCTCAGCAGCGCGAACGTCTGCGTCTTTATCCTGATGGCGCAAATGGTCGCGGGCGTGGTCGATTCCGCACTCTCGGGTTACCAGGAACAGGTTTTCAGCTCCATCGGCTCGATGGTCGGGAACCTCGTCAGTGTAGGACTGCTGACCATCGTCTGCAGGCACTCGCCCACCATCATCAGCGTGGTGCTGGTGCTATTCGGGGTACCGACACTGTCGCGGCTATCCAATCTGGCTGCGCTGTACGCGCGCCGACGCTACCTGTTCCAGGGACTGGTGCGCAGCACCCGCGGGTTCTACGCGACCCTGTTGAATGTCGGGCTGGCGTTCTGGACGATCCAGCTATGTTCCCTGCTGGAGCAGAACGGTGGCACGTTCGTGCTTGCACGAATGAGCTCCGCGCACGACACCGATATGTTCGCCATTGTCTACCGCTACATAAATCTCGCCAGCATGGCGGTAACCATCGTCACTGCACCGCTGTGGCCAGCGATCGCCGACGCCATCGCCCACGGCGACATCGAGTGGATTCGTCGATCCTACGTACGCGTCATGCGCGCGCTGAGCATCTACTCGGGCGTGATGGCGGCCATCTCGCTATCCGCGGGTCCGTGGATTTTCCGACGAATTTTGCATGTCGATACCAGCGGCTATTACTGGGTGTTTTTTATCCTGGGCATCTACTTTGTAGCCAATATCTGGACCCACCTGTTATATGTCACCATCATGGGTATGCCAGGCGTCTGGCGGGCGGCAGCGGTGCTGCTCGTTGAAAACATTCTGATGCTGCTGTTCGGCGTGGTGCTGGTTCCGCATCTGGGTGCCGCCGGAATGGCCCTTTCATATCTCGCCGCCAGCCTGGTGTTGCCGGTGTGGTTGCTGCCACGGCTGATGCGCCAGGAGCTGGAGCGAATATCTGCGAAGCATCTCGTTGCGGGAGCCGGCTAGCGGCACCGCCGGACGCGCTATAATATCAATGCTTCTTCATCGTTCCCCCGATCCCCACATGTGACATATTTCGGGATAGCCGGCGGGCGGCGAGGTCGCATGCGGAAATGCCAGACGCAAGCTGCTATGGTCAATCCGCATCTCTTGTCATCCCGAAGAGATCAGGGAAGATTTATGTGGGATCAGGAATCTTGACTTGAGCGATCCAAAGCGCAGCTTGACGCTTGCGCCAGGCAATGCGGGGCACTTCGGCGTCACCGCCTGGCGGCATCACGGCCTGAGTCCCATGGGCGCGGTGCGTTGGGCCGGCAAGTTACTGCTGCGTGTCTATTGGGATCTGCCGACCCGCATCGCCGAGATCTTATGGAGCGTCGGACTGCGCCGGGCGGCGGAAGAATTGCTGTGGCGCGCCTATTGCGCCTATCCATACGATCAGGCGTTGGGCGAATATCTGGCGAACTGGCTCTACGATCACCACCAGCACCGATTTGTGGCGGGCAGTGTCGAGCGCGGCAATTTCCTGATGCAGGTGCTGGAACGCTCGTGTCCGTCACCGCGGGTGACGGCAGCGTATTTCGATAACCTGGCAGCTGTACTCAGTACGCGTCCGCAGCGCCAGCGGCCAGGCCGGGTAGTCCTGGGTATTGGCGCCGGCCGCTGCGGCTCGACCACGCTGGCGGGCATTCTCCACACCATAGAAGGGGCGGTGAGCACACATGAGTGCCCGCCATTCCTGCATTGGGAACCGATGCCGGCGGAACTGCAGTTCCACTTGCGCCGGTTTGAGCTATTCAGCCGCAGCGTACCGCTGATTGCCGACTGTGCGCACTGGTGGATCAACTCGCTGGATCATGTCTTCGACGTATTCCCCGGCAGCAAGGCAATCGGTGTGGTGCGCGATGAAGACGCCTGCGTTCGATCCTGGATGAAGGTATCGCCGGCAGACGTCAATCATTTCGTGCCGGCGCACAACCGGATATGGGTGCCCGATCGGTGGGACCCGCTGTATCCGCACTACGATCTGCCGGGCGAGGCGCGGCGCAGTCCTGCGCTGGCAAAAGAGATTCTCGTGCGACGCTACATTGCTGAATATAATCAGCGGCTGAAGATGCTTCAGGCGCGCCTGCCGGACCGCGTACTGCTGCTGGCGACCGAGGATCTCGACTTGCCATCCACACGCGAGAAGATTTCGGAATTCGTCCAGCTGAAGGTAAGTACTACCCAGATTCGCCAGAATGTCGGGCGCGATTCGGACGCCGGGTCGGTGGATGGCCTCTATTTCTAAATCCGACCGGGCAAAATCCAGGCGGGTACTGATCGTCGACTTCAGCCCCCACGGACATCACCCGTTCCACGTGCGGTCAATGCTGGATTCGGGTCTGGCGGATGACGCGGATATCATCGTCGCCGCACACGAGAGGATGTTCGAGCACCCCGCCATCGCGCAATGCCAGGTTGAGTTTCAGCCGTATCATCTCGATCTTGGATCGAATGATTTCCTGCTGTGGATCACCAGCCCTAGCGCAGTCACGCGCAGGAGTTGGGTGCTCGGCCAGGCCTATCGTCGGGCCTTTTTCGAGCTCTCCAGAGACGCACCGATCGATTTTGTCATCGTGCCTTATATCGATGATTGCCTGCTGGGCCTGGCGGCGCCACGCACCGCGTTTGGGGAAACACCGTGGTTGTCCATCACCATGCGCACCATGTTCCACTATGAGGCCATGGGAGTGACAGCGCCCAAACAGCGCTTCGCCGGCATGCGACGCTGGCTGACCTACCGTGTGCTGCGGCAGAAATCCATGGCGGCGCTGTTGACCATTGATCCGACGCTGGCGCTGTTCGCCTCGCAGCAGCGTGATCCGATATTCCGCAAGATTCGCCATCTTCCCGATCCGGCACCCCTGCACAGCGCGCTGCTGTCGAAAGCTGCGGCCAGGCAGCGGCTGGGCATTCCTGGCGCCGCCCGACTGGTGCTGTTGTACGGGGCGATTTCGGAGCGCAAAGGCATATATTCGCTGCTGACGGCTGCGGCGGCGCCGGAGTGCTCGCGCGAGATTCATCTGCTGTTTGCCGGAAGAATCAATCACCCGGAACAACTGGCACAGAACCCGGCCTCGCAGTCGCTCGCCGCGCAGGGAAGACTTCACGTCCTCAATGGCTTCGTCGACGATGAACAGGAGCGCTTGCTGATGGCCGCGGCCGATTGCATGTGGGTGGGCTACATCGATTTCTACGGCATGAGCGGCATCATGGCACTGGCGGGTCGGCATGCGATGCCGGTCATCGCCTCAGACCACGGTCTGGTGGGCTATCTGGCCAGGAAGCACGAACTTGGCGTGCTCATCCAGCCGCACGATAACGGCTCGATTGTCAGCGCGCTCAATCGACTGGTGAGCGAGCCGGAGCTGTTCCGCCGTGCCGGCAGCAACGGCGTGACGCTGTTCGAGGGCCACAGTCCTGCCGTGTTGCAGCAGCTGGTCGTGGACACCATCAGGCAGTCCTGGAGCGGGCAGTCCGGCAGCTGATGCTCAGTGTTCGTTCACCACGCTGCCAAGCACGTGTACACCACTGTCCATCAGGCAGCGCGTCGTCTGCAGCAATCCGGACGCACGCGTTCGGTGGCGTCGCGACACCAGTAAAGCCGCGCCCGCTCGCGCCGCGATGATTTGCGCATCGGCTGATGAGCTCGCCGCCGGCGTATCGACTACCACGATACTGAATAATTGTCCCAACCGGTCCAGCACGGTCTCGAACATCGGGCTCAGCAGCAGTTCTTGAGGATTTGGCGAGGCCGGCCCCGCCGGCAGCACGAACAGCTGCAGCTCCGGATGGACCCGGACGAATGCATCTCTCACGGGCGTGCGCGCCGCGAGCAGCGACGACAGACCCACCAGGTTCTCCAGATTGAACAATCGGTGCTGGGATGGCTGGCGAAGATCGGCGTCGATCAGCAGCGTAGGCTGGCCGGTCTGTGCAAATACGGTCGCAAGATTTGCGGCCACCCAACTTCGTCCCTCGAGTCGCCCGGGACTGGTTACGGCCAGCATCCGGCGGGATGTCGCATGCAGCCAGCGAAGCATGAGTTGGCTGCGCAGCGAGCGCAATGGCTCTACCGCGGGGCTGTATGGCGCATAGGCCGCCACCACGCCGTCAGCCACGCCGTCGCTGCCGTTGCGCGCCAGGGCGGGAAAGTCGATAGCGGCGGGCTCGCCAAATTTCACCCGGCGCTCATGTAACGATGCATCGATCAGTTCGGTCGCTTCGGTATTCACGGTGGCGCTCATGCGGCGTTTATCCTGTGAGTGCCTTGCGGGTCTCGATCGCCGGCTTGGGCAACCGCAGTGACCGACGCCGCCCGGAAATCGAGCTGACCTTGCCCAGGATCGGCAAACCAAGCAGTTCTATGAGTTCAGCGTCGCTACGTACGCGCCGATCCGTTCTCTCCAGCAGCAGCGCGGTGAGGACGCCAAAAATAGCTCCAAGAATAATGCCGACGATCGCGTTCATCTGGAAGTTGGGGCTGTATGGCGCCAACGGTTCCGCGGCCGGCGTCAACAACGCGATATTGGACTGCGGTGTTTGCGTTTGCAGATTGCTTTGTGCGAGTCGCTGCGTGACGGCATCGAGATTGCGTTGCGCTGTGAGCACGTCATTCTGCAGCCCGGCGCCTTCGTCGCGCTGGTGCTTCAGATCAAGTACACGCGCCTTCTGTGCTGCCAGTGCGTTGATCAATTCATACTGGCGGCGCAGATTCACCTGCGTCGTGGCGCCCAGGGAAGCGACGACGTTGCCGTTTTCAGCTTGAATGCGCTCCTGAAGGCTCTCAATCACAGCCTGGTTACGCTGATATTCCGGGTGATTGGTACCAAGCTGCGTCGCCAGGTCCCGCTGTTTCGCCTGTGCCTGGGACAGCTCGGCCTTCAGACCCGCTATCAGCGAACTTTGCAGCACTTCAGGGCGCGAATCGTCGCCGCTGCTGATGTTGCGTTGTCGCGATTGACTGTCCTGCAGCTGACCCTGGACGGCGACGAGTTGCGATGACAGTTCCGCCAGACGTGCGTTTTCAACGTCGAGGCGCGCGTCGGAGACAATCAGGCCGTGGCTGTTTTCATAGGCCGACAGCAGCTTCTGCTTGGCCTCCAGATCGGCGCGCAGGGCGCGCGCATTCTCGTCGAACAATCTGGAATACTGCTCTGCGGGCGCCATCTTCAGCTCTATCGTGGTATCGATGTACGCCTGCGCAAATGCATTGGCCAGGTCGGCGGCGGACTTCGCGTCCGACCACTCGGCGACAATGGTGAGTACATTGCTCTCGGGGGTAGCCGGCACCTTGATGTGCCGGCGCAGGATGTCCGCGATCCACGCGGTAAAGTCGCCACGACCGTCGGTGCGCTCCTGCCATTTCTTTCGAAATGGATCCACGACGTCGGCCGGAAGTTTGCTGACCACACGCTGGGCGACGCGCTGGCTGGATGCGATGTCCTCCTGCGTCTGCATGTAGCCCGCTGACTGGTTGGGACCACCCCCTGCGGCCACCGGATCGGGCGAGTCATCCAGCACCACCGAGGCGGCAGCGGTATATTTTGTGGGCATCAGCACGCTGGCGCCCAGCGCCGTCAGGCAGGCGGCCAGCATTATGCTCATCACGACCCGCCAGCGGGCGCGCAGGATCATTAAAAACTGGAGAAAACTCATGGATTTGTATGCATATCGGTGGACGCTACGGAATTTGCTCGAGCGCTGTATTCAAGCATGATCCATGCCCAATAGGAGGATCGAGTGACTTAATGCGCCAGTGAATTTCGCCAGATCGAGAGCTGGCCCGGAAAGCGTGCACATCGCGGCAATTCGCACCGCTATAGCCCGCTAGTATTCGTTGACGACGGTTCCGATCACCTTGGTGCCGGAGCGCGTCAGGCAATCCATTGCCTGCATCAGCCGCGCCTGGCGTGTGCGATTTCGGCGCATCAGCAGGATAGCGGCGCCGGCGCGCGCCGCCACAATCTCCGCATCCGCGCTCTCCGTGGCAGCCGGTGTGTCGAGCACGACCACATCGAACTGTCCGGCGAACCGATCCAGCACGAAATCAAACGCCTCGCGCACCAGCAGCTCCTGCGGATTGGGAGGAACCAGACCGGCGGTCACCACAAACAGCCGCATCTGCGGATGAATCCGGTGGACGATGTCCTTGCCGGCGCGCCGCCCGGTCAGCAGTTCCGATAGTCCGACGTTATTCTGGATGTTGAACAACAAGTGCTGCTGCGGCCGACGCAGATCGGCATCGATCAGCAGCGTGCGTCTTCCCGCCTGGGCGAATACCGTGGCGAGATTCGCACTCAGCCAGCTGCGACCCTCGCTGCGCTCGGGGCTGGTGATCGCCAGGACATTGCGCTCGGCCGCGCTGAGCCAGCCCAGCAAAAGCCGACTACGGATGGTGCGCAGCTCTTCGACCACCGCAGACTGCGGGTCATGGCCGGCAATCACCGACGCGTCGACGGCGCTGTCCAGATCCTGTGGAAAAACCGCGTAGTTGAATTGCAGCGCCAGAGCGAACTCGACATCTTCCGCCGTGGCCCGATTGAGTTGCACTGCGGCATCACCGAAGCGCAAGCCGTTCTTTCCGGCGAAGGCCCTGATTTCTTCCACGTCTTCCTGGCTGAGCCGTCCCGCCTCCAGCAGGATGGTGCCGATCGCTCGATTATGGTCCCGGCGTGCCCCGTTATCGGGGATAGGTGTGGAGTTACTGGCTTTCAGCACGAGCGTAATGGGTTCGGAAGGCCTGCTTCAACGCTACCACCCGTCATACTAGCAATTTCTGTGACAGGGGAATCGAACATCCACGGAACGGTTGCAGGTCTCATGCCCAGCACCGATCCAATGCATAATAGCATAGAAATCATATATTTATCTGGAATATGAGTGATCGGCTCTACACCATGGTTTTTACGCCGCACCATTTTGGGGCGCAGTCGGTAATCCTTATCGCGTATCGGCCGTTTCTGACATCCACGCCTTGCGCCGATGCCAGCAGCGTACCGCCGGCGCGTCGCCTTTTTACGACGTGCGGTCGCGGGGACACTTTGCAAACAGCGTTTTTTCTGTATTAACTGGCCTCGCAATGTAAAGGCAAACCCGTCGTAAGGCGGGGACGCAAAGCCTCCGGTCTTGGGTCCGATAGGGATCACGAGATAGCGGGGTTGCCGGCCCGGTAGCGATGCGACATGCGTCGGCTGCCGATCGTCAACACCCGCCTCTCGCCTTCTCTTGACGTACCTCGCCGGAGCGCTTGCAAGGGTTTTCACCTTCAGAGCGAGGCGAGTAACGTGCACACCGCGAAAAATTCCAGACTGCTGCGCCAGTGCCTGGTGCTTCTGACCGTCGCAATGGCCCTGGCAAGCTGCGGAGGCTCGAGTGACAGTGCAGACTCCAGCGCTTCCGCGAGCAGCGCCAGCAGCAGCGTCCCCAGCGCTCACCCGAACGACTCGGAGACGGAAGGCAGCAGCCGTTCGGCCGCATCGGCCAGCGGCAGCATGATCCCGTCGGACACGCTGCTGGTGGACAGTGCCGGCAATAGCTGGACAGTCGCCGACGGCGTCGTTTTGCAGAACCGCACCACTACCCCCTCGCAAAAGGTCATCCTGCTGCTGTATTACAACGGCACTATCTTCCAGGAGAACATCCATTGCGATTGGTGGAGCTGGGCATCTGGCGCGTGGCTGAAGACGACGCAGCCTGCAGGCGCTGAGGTTCCGGCATGCAGTACGCTGGCCAGCAGTGCTCTGTCCAGTAACTTTGGAGCCCCGGTCGCCAGCGCAGTCGCTTCCGGCGGTTCGGCCAGCGGCAGCATGATCCCATCCGCCACCAAGCTCATGGACAGTGCGGGCAATACCTGGACGGTCAGCGGCGGCATTGTGTCGCAGAACGGCACGGCCATCCCTTCGGCCGACGTCGTTCTGCTGCTGTATTTCAACGGCGTCATCTACCAGGAAAACAACAACTGCGACTGGTGGCGCTGGAGCGCCGGGGCCTGGCTGGCGACAGCACAGCCCGCGGCGGCCGGTGTTCCGGCCTGCGGATCTGGCGTCAGCAGCGTCAGCTCAGGCACTTCGAGCTCGAGCAGCTCCGGCTCGAGCAGCTCCGGCTCGAGCAGTTCCGGCTCGAGCAGCTCCGCCAGTTCAGTCAGCGCATCCGCGGCCTCGGCCAGCGGCAGCATGATCCCAGCCGCCACGATGCTCGTGGACAGTGCGGGCAATAGCTGGACGGTCAGGGGCGGCATTGTGTCGCAGAACGGCACGGCCATCCCTTCGGCCGACGTCGTTCTGCTGCTGTATTTCAACGGCGTCATCTACCAGGAAAACGGCAACTGCGACTGGTGGAGCTGGGGCGCCGGGGCATGGCTGGCGACCGCACAGCCCGCGGCGTCCGGCATTCCGACCTGCTCATCGGGCGTAACTAGCGTCAGCTCAGGCAGTTCGAGCTCGGGCGGCTCTGGCCCGATTGTCACCGCCGCTGCTGGATCTGTACCAGCTGCCGCCGCCGCGGTCGGTTACAACACGCTCACCGCCGACTCGACCACGATCTCACCGACGCAGGGAAACTGGTACACCTGGAACTTCCAGGGATCGACAGCGCCTGCTTCCAACTACACACAGAACGACGACGGCACGATCAACCTGCAGGGCAATACGGAAGGCATTGCGAGCCTTACCAGTGCTCGAGCGACCAACAATTCGCATGGGTTCACCGGCACCGGCTATGGCGGCGGCATGTACTGGGAAGTAACCGCGACAATGAGCAATCCAGAGCAACCGCCCTATGGCGTCCCCGCCGCTTTGTGGCTGGTCGATCTCGAACATACCAGTCAGGGGCCGCCGTACACGCAAAGCTGGCCGGTGACCACATCCACCTTCTGGCCGTCAGTGCCGCAACTGCAGAATATCGACGGCTCCAGCGGCATGGATGACTTCATCGAAATCGACATGATGGAATATGATTTCACCGTTTCGCAGGGGTATCCTGCCGGTTATGAAATCAACATGTCCAACTGGACCAACCATGTTCATGGCGACCCGGTGAACTGGGGGCCAAGTAACAAATGGCCGCAGGTGGACGGCGGGTCGTCAGGTTCAACGCCCGTACCTGTCGGCACCGATTTCAGCAAGCCGCACAAGTATGCGATGTTATGGGTACCGGCGACAGGTAGTGGTCAGACGACCTATACCCAAGGTTACCTGAAGTTCTATTTCGATGGCGTGCAGATTGCCGGAGGGTTAGCTGATTCCCCGGTAAACCCGTACGACGGTAAGGCTCGCCCGTGTTACTGGAACTATCACGACCCGGCCGACGTCGTGCACTATCCGACCCCCACGCAGGCCGGTGCCCCAACAACACAAAATCAGGGATATAGTGGTGGTGGAAGTTGGCCGACTTATTTCGACGTGAATATGTCGATCCTTGATTTCCGCCACCTGATGCCGATCATGAACAGCGGTGCCTTTCAGGGCATGACGATCTATTCATCGCAGGTATGGCAAGCCTCGGCAGACAACAATATCACGCAGTAAACTCTACAGTCATGATGCCTGGCGAGGAAGTAAAATCGAGGTGGCGTTCTATACGGCCGATTATTGGAACCGCTCGGATCCGCAACAAATTCAAATGCGATGACTGGCGGATCTGCGTATGAGCGCCCCCGCCGACATCATCGCAGGCTCAAAGCTCAACGCGCCGATTACAGACCGGCAGGTGCTGCGGCTGTACGTCGTTTCGATCGCCATGTGGGGGCTGGACTTCAGGGCGGCACCAGGCGGCGTCGTCGCTATGTTCCAGGGGTTGCTGCTGCTCGTCTATAGTGTCTGCTTTCTGAAGATTACCCGCGCCAAGCGTAGTCCAGGTGTTGGACGTCTTTGGTTGCTGCTGGCCGCGGCCGTGCTCTTCATGATCGACTCCTCGATAGTAGGCTTGATCAACGATCAGCCGCTGTATTTGATCGTGGTCAGACTCGTTCCCGTGGCCCTCTATGCTGCCACCAGCATACTTACGTACGTTACATTGTCGATCCTCAGGGAGGATACACCGGCATTCCTTGATGGATTGCGGCTGGCATGCATCGTAGCCGGCATCACGCATCTGGTGGTCATATCGCTGTCGCGCGGTCCGATCGACCTTTCCACGTCGCGCTTCGAAGTTCTAACTGGAGCGGTCATCCCCGGACTGGGTATCCTCGCCGTTGCGCTGTCGCAGCGGTTATCGAAACTGGACGTGCTGGCGGTGCTGCTCAATCTGGCGATCGCTCTGGTATCGGTCACCAGATTGCTGATCGTCGCGTTGGGGGTGCAGATCGCTACGGCATTTTTCGCGTGCCCGGCCATAATCATACGGCGCACCGCGCTCAGGAGTCTGTTCGCAGTTGGCGCGATCTTAATGGCAATCATGACCCTGGATTTTGCCGCCGGTACCGGTCTTACCGCTCGATGGATCGAGCGCCTGTTCCTGGCACATAAACTCGGCAGCGATCCGTCCGGACTCGACCGCCTCGCCGAAACGCATTACATGTGGGATAAGTTCACATCGTCGATACAGACAATCGTGTTTGGAAATGGCCTTGCCGCAGTCACATCGGCCGTAGGCCGGGAGAGTGCGCGGAGGAACCTATTGGTCGGCGAAAATTCGAGGCTACATGTCTTTCACTCGATTGGCATAGGCCACGAAAACTACATCAGCGTCCTGTTTGTCGCCGGACTGCTGGGCGGCGGCGCAATACTCTTCCTGATGTTCCTGAACGCCATCCAGTCGGTCGCAGTTATCGGCAAGCTCGAGCGCCAGCCTTCGGTTTATCGGGTTGCGGATGCGCACGTGGGAATATGGGGCGGCCTCATCGTGCTAGGAATGCTGACCGGCGGTTTCCTGGCCGGAACCTTTGATCATCGCGATGAGTGCCTGTGGCTCGGCGTCGGCACCGGCATGCTGTACTGGGCTCGCGAAATGATGAGAACCGCCGCCGCCTCCAGCGCCGCCGGCAAATGACTCCGGCAAATGACCGCGGCAGACGACCCATACAAGCCCGGCTGCACTATAGGCGAATAAAAACGTGTCCACATTCATCCGGTAACGCGCATGCACCGCATATGAAACCGTGACGATGGTCTGTGCGGCAAACAAAGCGACGACTGATCTGTGGTCCGGGGTGCGGAATAGTGAGCTGCGAAATGCGAAAATTATTCCGACCATGGAAAGCAGAATAACCGGCCAGATCGACAACTGGTAAAGGATCGAATGCGTCTGATCGTCATAGATGTCGAAAAACCAGAACAGCAAAATCTTCCTGGCGGGCAGCACTATGAATGAGCGGACCGGGTGATGTGCGATAAATTCGCGCGCGCCGGCGCGATACACGGCATCCACGTCGCTTTCGTAGTGCCGGGATAGCGGGATCGCATCCGTCTCTGCCTTGAACTGCTGGTCGATGATACCGTGCACGTCCATCCAGTGTCCGGAGCCGTTGGCCTGCGCATTGAAGCCCTTTGCCAGATTCAAACCGGCCGTATTCGCGACCGGAATAAATCTGCCGAACACCAGGTAGTTTCGCGCCGTCCAGGGCGCGACCAGTAACAGTGCTACCAATAGGCTGATCGCCGTCAGCCCGGGTCTGCGATGCCGGAGCAACGCGCCAAAGATAAGCGCGCCCCCGAGGATCAGGTATTCGGTTCTGGTCAGGATGGCAACGGCAAACAGCACGCCGATCAGTATTGCCTGGCGCGTCGTCGCAGCGAACACGGAAGAGCAGGCATAGAACAACAGCAACAGCTCCACCAGATACAGGTTCACGGCATGATAGGTGGCCACCGAATAGATAAACACCGGATTGAAAGCGGCAAAGATGCCCGCGAGAACTGCAATCGTGGCAAGTCCAAAAAGCAGCCGGGCTATCCGAATGCATCCGTAAACGATGGCGGCGCCACAAACAACATTGATCGACACGATCGTTGCCAGCGCCAGCCGCGATACGCCCAAGAGCTTGTAGACCGGCAGCCAGATGAGTATCCCGAGCGGCGGCATAAAAGCGGTCGGAAAGACCCAAATGGTTCCGTCCGGGCGCGGTATCTGCCTGGTCAGTGAGCCGTGCGCGACGGTTGCGGCGGCGATCTCGCCGTATTCATATACCTTCGCCGTGGCAGGATTGATGTCGGCTTCCAGCACCGCAGCGAGGACTCGAAGGATCAGTCCGATCCCCACGACGGCAATGACTGCCGTCGCGTAATTCCGCGACAGGAATGTCTCGAGTCTTCCGATCGAAACCGACATATAGTCGCTGTTCATTGCCCCGATAATAGCAGGCAACCATAAGGCAAAGGTTCGCATGTCGTTTACCAGCCCGGCATTTTTCCTTTTCTTTCTGGCCTATTTCGCGGCCAGTTTGCTGGTATCGAGGCGGGTCTGGCTGGTCCTGGCCGCACTGGCCAGCTCGTTCTTCTATGCCTTCTGGGACTGGCGCTTCCTGTTCCTGCTTTATTACGTCATTACGGTTTCGTGGTTCGTTGGCATCAGGTTGAATTCGACCGCCAGCGAAACATCGAGGAAGCGTTATGTCGCGCTGTCGGTCGTGAGCTGCCTGTCGGTGCTGGTGGCTTTCAAATACTTCGGGTTCTTCGTCGATTCGTTCACGCAGATGACGGCGGCGTTCGGGCTGCAACTGCAGCCGCGGCTTGCACAGATCCTGCTGCCGATAGGCATATCCTTCTATACGTTCCATGCGCTCAGCTACACCATCGATCTGTATCGTCGTAAGCTGGCACGGCCGGCCGGTTACCTGAGCCTGGTCGTCTACCTGGCGTTCTTCCCGCAACTGGTCGCAGGGCCGATCGTTCGTGCACACCGGTTCCTGCCGCAGATCGACCGCGGTCCGGTGTTCTCGCCACGCAAGATCAAAACCGGCTTGCTGATCATCGCCTGGGGTTACTTTCTGAAGGTGTGCGTTGCGGATTCGATCGCGCTGCTGGTTGATCCGATTTTCGCCGCCCCGCGCGATTTCGAATCGGGCAATCTTCTATTTGCAATCGTCGCCTATTCGTTCCAGATCTACACCGATTTTTCCGGCTACTCACTCATTGCCATCGGTCTCGCCAAATTACAGGGCTTCGATTTTCCGGCCAATTTCCTGGCTCCGTACTTTTCCAGCAGCTTCAGCGACTTCTGGCGACGCTGGCACATATCCTTGTCCTCGTTCCTGCGCGACTATCTCTACATACCGCTGGGCGGCAATCGGCATGGCCGCCTGCGCGAGGACAGGAACATCATGGTCACGATGTTCCTGGGCGGCCTGTGGCATGGTGCCTCCTACAACTTCGTCATCTGGGGACTGCTGCATGGGGTCTACCTTCTGCTGCAGAGATGGGGGAATATGCTGATGCAGGCCGTGCGTTTTCCTGCAGTGCCCGGAGCGCTGCGTTGCGCAGTCACCGGGTTCAAGGTTGCCGGCGTCTATGCGCTGGTTCTGCTGGCGTGGGTATTCTTCCGGGTGCATCACTTCACGGACGCCATGGCGTTCCTGCATGGGATCGCCCAGCTGCAGGCACCTGGCGTGATCTTCAACAAATTCCAGTCCATGAAAATCGCGGTGCTGATTGCGCTGACCGTTGCAGTGGATCTGGTGTTCATTCGCAGGCGCAACATGGTTCGGGTCCTGCGCACGCGCTATGCCTATGCCTTCGCCATCGCGCTGCTGCTGGTGACAATCGAGATGTTCGGCAGCTTCGGCGGCGGCGCATTCATATACTTCCAGTTCTGATGCTATACCGTAGCCAGGCTGCCGGCGGCAGGTCACTGATACTCGCGCTGCTGGCGGTCGCGGCCGCGTTTTGGCTGCTGTCGGCGCTGCTCTACTATGCGAGCGCAGCCGCGCTGGCGCACAGCAGCTTCCGCTTCTCGCGTATCGCAGCCGGGGACATCCACGTGGATGTGCTGGTAGCCGGCAATTCACGTGCCCGGGACCTGCTCGCCGGCAGCGCAGCGGGCGCTTCGCCCGGCCATTCACCGAGCGTCTTCAACCTTGCCTACAATGGCCTGAGCCGCGAGGACACCATCGAGTGGATCGAGACCTTCTTCCGCCAGGGCAACACCGCGAACACGATCCTCATCGAAACCTCCGCCCTGTACTCGGACCGCGAGTTCTGCGACAGCAAGCCGTACTGGGCGGTGTATCCGCAGCTGCGCGCTGCCCAGCGCGCCGACTGTCCGAAGGACGCGCGCAGCGCGCGCTACTTTCCACTGACCGTGTTCAACAGCGAACAGTACCTGCGGGCGCTGTATTACTTCGCCTGGAACCGGCACGGCGACCAGGATTGGGGTGATGACTACGCTATTCCGCAACAGCTGTGCGCGCGCCTGCCGCTGGCCAACATCTTCGCATTTCAAAAGGAAGCGCTACGACTCGACGTCGCGAGCGTCGGCAGGGAAATAGCCGAGCTCAAAGCCTGGCTGGCGAGCCACGGATACCGCACGCGAGTGGTGTTCGTACTGGCACCGTTCCTCGCCGCACCCGGGGCGCTGGCGGCGATAGCGGACATGGACCGGACGGATGCGAGGCTGCTCGGCAGCGAGGGCAACCTGAGCCTGTCCACCGCGCTGGGTGGCGACTGCCGCGATTTTGCCGATTCGGAGCACATCGGCCCGCTTGGCAGGCGCAAGGTGCAAGCGCTGATCTTTCGCGAACTCGGCTACTGACGCATATCACCGACATATCACCAAGATATAACCGCCCGCAGGGTTGCGGCGTACAGGGGTGTTTTGTATCGTATTCGTCCCTGCTGTCTTGGATCTTAGTCCGCGTGGAACGAAAGCCGACCTATCAACGCCTGGACCTGTTCCGCCTGCCGGCCGGCTTTCGCGGCAGGCCTGCCTTCTATGTGCAGCTGTGGTGGATCGTGCAGGCGCTGATTGTAAAGCCACTACCCCAGATCTGTTATCCGATCCGGCGAGCATTGCTGCGCGCATTCGGGGCAAAGATAGGCAAGGGAGTGCTGATCCGCCCCGGTGTGGAAGTCACCTTTCCGTGGAAGCTCGTGATTGGCGATCACAGCTGGATCGGCAACGACGTGACGCTGTACAGCCTGGGACCGATCAGTATCGGCGCCAACACCGTGATCTCCCAGAAATCGTATGTCTGCGGCGCCGATCATGACTATGGCCACGTGACGTTCCCGATTCGAGAGCGGCCGATCCGCATCGGCGACCAGGTGTGGATTGGCGGCGACGTCTGGGTGGGTCCCGGCGTCACGATCGCCGATGGCGTGGTAGTGGGCGCCCGCAGCAACGTCATCAATGACTTGCCGGAAGCGATGGTGTGCGTCGGCTCCCCGTGTCGGCCTTTGCGGCACCGTGGCAGCGCGAGTCGGGATGCGCGCGCAGCCAATCCCAATCGCATTGCGTGGAACGGATTACTGCGTTGCCAGGCCTCGGCAGCCGTGCTGCTGGAGTGCCTGAGCCTGTCGCCGGACTCGATCTACCTGTCGTTGCACGGCACCCTCGACCGGCTGGGAGCGGTCGGCCGCGCCCTGATCGGCCAGGCGAATTGTCTCTATACCGGACCGTACAATCCGGAAACCCTGAGCCTGCTGCTTTCCGAGTCGAAGTTCGTGTGGGCAATCGACTTCTCCGAGGGAGAGAATTCCAAGTGGCTGCTGCCGTACCGGCTCTACAGCGCGATCGCCGCCGGAGTGCCGGTGATCGCGGCGGACGGTACCGCAACCGCCGAGGTGGTGCGACGCCATGACCTGGGCATCATCCTGTCCGAATGCACCGCACAGAGCGTAATCGCGGCGTTGGAGAATTGCGACGCAGCCGCCTATGAGTCGTATCTGCGCAATGTGCGCGTCATCAGGGACAGGTCGCTGCGGGGCGAAGAGTGGACGCAGGTTTTCGAGGACCCCGAGGGCTGGGATGCGCTGAACCTGCTGCCCGGCGAGGCCGACGTCGACATCGTATTGAGTACGGATAGCAGAAGTAGCGCTGCGAAAGCGTCCTAGCGCTGGCGCCTGCCGCGCCAGCAGATCAGGGTGCCACCTTGTTTTCGATCAGCAGCGCCCGCATCGGCACGCCCAGCCAGTTGCGATAATATTCCCAGTAGTACCAGGGTGAGCTGACCACCAGCAGCTCCACGCGCTCCAGCATCCTGCGCTCCAGCCAGCGCAGCGCGCGCCCGACGAAGGACTTCGAAAGCTGCAGCGGATGTATGTCCGAGACGTCATACACAGTTGGCAGGCGTGTCAGCCCGCACATCGAGCTGATCATCAGCATTTCCAGGCTGTTGACCAGAACCAGCGTATCCGTGTTGTCCTTGATGCGCCGCTGGGCGCGCGCCAGGATCCAGGTGGCGCGCGCGAACGAGGTCAGCCGCGACAGCGCGACGCCGTCCCTTATACGCCCCAGCGAGGTATGCGAGACATTGGCGTCCGCATACACCGGGTGATCCACGATTTCACGATCGAAGGAAAACAGCCGAACCTTGCGCTGCGCCGCCAATGCGCCGATCACTCTGTCCGCAACTCTGCTGGCGCTGCGATGACTGGAGACAAAGATCAGCGTCTTTGGCATTGGTGCCCGATGCTAACACGCGCTATCCGCCTGGTCTGCTTTCGGTCTGATTCCTGTCTTATTCCTCTCTAAGGCATCAGTTCAATCGCCAGCACCTTGACGAGGTTATTGGCCGGCAGCGTGATGCTGGCGACGGTCTTGGCGCTGTTGAGCGCGAAGGAATAGCCGTACAGGAAACACGGTCCGGGCGATGTGGCGCCCGAGGGCGAGATGCGCGTCGCCATGGTCAACACCGTGGACTCTCCAGCATAGCCCTGGGGTGTGAACCAGTCGCTCATGCTCTGCTTGTAGGTGGCGGTGGTGCCGTCGGAGTAGGTGACCGTGAAGCTCTGGGCGGCTTGATTGCCGCCGACGCCGGTGCCCAGGAAATTCAGCGCGCTGTAGCTGCCCGCCGGCAGCGTGATGGTCTGGCTGCTGACCACATCGGGCGCTCCGGCAGGCCCGAAGCTGAACGTGCTGCCGGACCAGGTGAGCGAGCTGCCCAGAAGGGCCGCGGAGTAGGCGTAGTCTCCGCCATCCAGCCCGCCGCCGGTGACCGCCGAGCCGGTGTTGGCGATGCCGTACACATTATCGGAACTCAGCAGGCTCACGCTCACCGGCGAGCCGGCCAGCGCAATGGTGTAGGTGGCGCTGGAGACGGTGCTGTTGCTGTAGCCTGCTCCGACCGCGAACGCATTGATCGTGGTGGTGGTGCCGATCGACAGCGGCGTGCTGTAGATCGGCGATGTCGTAGTGGGCATCGAGCCATCAAGGGTGTAGTAGATCGTCCCGCCGGTGCTGTCGGACAGCGTCACCGGTGTCGCTGCGGTGTACAGGCCCGGTGTCGGGCTGAAGCCCGGAGCGGCCTCCGCCGGCGTAGTGCTCGCCGGTATCAGGTCGATGGCCAGCACCTTGACGAGGTTATTGGCCGGCAGCGTGATGCTGGCGATGGTCTTGGCGCTGTTGAGCGCGAAGGAATAGCCGTACAGGAAACACGGTCCGGGCGATGTGGCGCCCGAGGGCGAGATGCGCGTCGCCATGGTCAACACCGTGGACTCTCCAGCATAGCCCTGGGGTGTGAACCAGTCGCTCATGCTCTGCTTGTAGGTGGCGGTGGTGCCGTCGGAGTAGGTGACCGTGAAGCTCTGGGCGGCTTGATTGCCGCCGACGCCGGTGCCCAGGAAATTCAGCGCGCTGTAGCTGCCCGCCGGCAGCGTGATGGTCTGGCTGCTGACCACATCGGGCGCTCCGGCAGGCCCGAAGCTGAACGTGCTGCCGGACCAGGTGAGCGAGCTGCCCAGAAGGGCCGCGGAGTAGGCGTAGTCTCCGCCATCCAGCCCGCCGCCGGTGACCGCCGAGCCGGTGTTGGCGATGCCGTACACATTATCGGAACTCAGCAGGCTCACGCTCACCGGCGAGCCGGCCAGCGCAATGGTGTAGGTGGCGCTGGAGACGGTGCTGTTGCTGTAGCCTGCTCCGACCGCGAACGCATTGATCGTGGTGGTGGTACTGATGGTGAAGGGGGAGCTGTATTGGGTCGAGCTGGTGTTCGGCTGCTGGCCATTGGTGGTGTAGTAGATCGTCCCGCCAGTGCTGTCGGACAGCGTCACCGGTGTCGCTGCGGTGTACAGGCCCGGTGTCGGGCTGAAGCCCGGAGCGGCCTCCGCCGGCGTAGTGCTCGCCGGTATCAGGTCGATGGCCAGCACCTTGACGAGGTTGTTGGCCGGCAGCGTGATGCTGGCGACGGTCTTGGCGCTGTTGAGCGCGAAGGAATAGCCGTACAGGAAACACGGTCCGGGCGATGTGGCGCCCGAGGGCGAGATGCGCGTCGCCATGGTCAACACCG
>Ga0302324_100003498_pt1 | contig 35421 bp, 28 predicted proteins | sample Palsa_T0_1_FD_201949 | JGI IMG/M metagenome (GOLD analysis project Ga0302324, IMG submission 201949) | Peat permafrost microbial communities from Stordalen Mire near Abisko, Sweden - Palsa_T0_1 | ecosystem: Environmental > Terrestrial > Soil > Palsa > Peat permafrost | place: Sweden: Abisko...
CCACGGGCGCGACATTGTAACGATAATTTCGCCAAAACACGGCTGGATCCGGGCTCGTCAGGAGTTTGCCGAACTCGTTGGCCGGGTGCTCTTGCGATACCACGTCGCCCGGCAAATAGAGCGCGTTCAGCTTGGTCTGGCTCAACGCAGTCTTCACGCCGGCGACATCCGCATCCGTCAGTGGATTGCGGAAAACGATCACGGTATCCAGGGCTCCGAAAGCATCCACATTCTGCGCGCGATCCCGCAGCACCACCACGTGCCTCCAAGCTTGGTGATCACCCAGCTCTCCGAGTGCCGCAATGGCGAGGGAAAGCAATCGCAAGGACTCCCGCGGAGGCTCGAAACCCCAGCGAGTGAACACCATCAATCCGTCGGAGGTCAGATGATTTAAATAGTCGCGAAAGGCGTCCGTAGTGTAGAGGTTGTTTTCCGAAAGCGCGAACGCACCCGCGGCCGTCGAGGCCCAGGTGTCCACCAGAGTGGCTTGCAGCACTTGATATTTCTCGGGACTGCGCCGCACAAAGCTCCGGCCATCCTCGACGAACAGGTGCACTTCGGGCCGAAAATACAAGCGGTGGCTCAAGTCTGGAAAACGCTGCTGCATGATGGTGCGCGCGATGATCGGGTTGATTTCAACAGCGGTGACATCCTTGCTTCCACCGGTGATCGCACGCGCTACGTCCCAACCTCCGCCCGCACCGATCACCAGCGTCTTTGCTCCGGGCCGCAGCATGTACGGAAATCCTGGGCCTTCGTGCAGCAGAGTGGCGCGCTCGGGCGCGGTTAAATGATCCAGATCGAACTCGGGAATTCCGGTGGAGGCGTCGGCGTCGATCACGATTTCCGGATCATGCGTGCCCTTCGGATTGACGAGCGCAACGCGGGAGATCGGGTTCCAGCGCACGAAGGCTTCCGGAGCAATGCGATGGCCCTTGGCGTATCGGACATCGAGCAAGTGGCTGGTGCCGTTGAAGGCCATCAGCGCAACGAACCCGAGCGCCAGCGTAACAGCGCCCGCTCGCCCGCGCATAGTACCCGCCAGGTTGTACCAGATGGCCGCCGATACGGCGAACAAAACCGAAACCGCAATTACCGTGTTGGGCCCGCCGAAATAATCCAGGAACGGAACCAGCAGCAGGCAGCCGCCGGCCGCGCCGAACAGATCGAAGAAATACACGCGATCCACCCGCTGGATGGCTTCCCCCACGGCGATGGAAACCACCGCGCCCGAGAAGAAGAACGGAAGCGCGCTGGCAAAATAAACTCCCGCCAGGGTAAGATTGCCGAGCTCTCCGCTGCGGGTCAGAATAAAGGCGAGCGACGCCAGCACGGCCAGGCTGTTCAGCACCGCCAGGACTCCCAGTTGGTAGAAGATGTTCCCGCCCCGATCGGCCACAACATAGGAAAAGAGGCCGCCCGCGCCCAATCCGAACAGGGCGATGGAGATGGCGAGAAACGCAAAGTGGTAATAAAAAACCACCGAGAAAATCCGCGTGAGCGAAAGCTCCAGAATCAACGTTGCAAGCGTGGTGAAGGCGACGCCCAGGTAGAGTTGCGGCCATTTCGTCTTGACGGATTCAGCGGATGAACTAATGCGGGGCAACGATTTAATGGTAAAGGATTGCGCGAGTGGGTCGCAGGTAACGGCCACCGGAGGCGCATTGAACGCTCGGTTACACCGGTGGCCGGTCCTTCTTCCCTTACTGCTTCTGACGAAGCATGCGGCGTCGGGGTTGCGGCGGGTTCGGCCATACATCCATGCCTGGGCGAAGCTACCCCCACACCTGGACGACCTACATCATGGCCACGGGCGGCGCGGGCTCATCCGGACTGCCGGCCTTGGAGAGCGGCAAACGCACCAGCAGGACCGCCAACCCCACGATCACCAGGCAACCGATCAGATACGAAGGTTCGGCGAAGATCTTGGGCAATGGCCATTCCATAAAACGGAACGTGGCTATCACCAGGCCCATGAGGGCCTCACCCGCAATCAGGCCGGATGCGATCAAAACACCCACATTTTCGACGCGCGCCTGCTGCCCCTCGTTGAATCCGGCGCGCTTCCGGCTCGTGTCGGTGATCCAGCGGAAAACGCCGCCCAGGAAAATCGCGAAGGTGGTGTTAATCGGCAAATACATGCCCACCGCCACCAGCATCGGGCTCCGCACGCGCGCCATGATCATCACCACGCCGAACAGCACTCCCACCACAACTAACGGCCACGGCATGTCACCGCCGACGATTCCCTGCGCGAGAGTGGCCATCAATCCGGCTTGCGGCGCCGAGAGCTTGGGATCGCCAAATCCGATGCCACCGCTCTTGATGTTAGCTGCCTGAAGGATGTACAGCGGCCAATACATGGCGAGGCTCGCCACCACCACGGCAATCAGCTCGGCCATTTGAATCTTACGCGGCGTGCCGCCCAAAATGTAACCTACTTTGAAATCCTGAAGCAGTTCTCCGGCCACCGCCGAGGAGACACAGCCCACCGCCGCGACGCCTAACACCACGGCCACGCCGCCCACTCCCGACACGCCCAACGACACCATGAGCAGCGCCGCGATGATCAGGGTGGTCAGCGTCAATCCGGAAATCGGGTTATTGGTGGAACCGATGGTTCCCACCAGATAGCCGGACACGGCTGCAAAGAAGAACGCGATGATCAGCATCACGATGGCTGCCACCACGCCGCCCAGCACCTGATGCGACAAGTAAATATAGAGCGCGATCATGAAGCCGAACATTACCGCGATCAGGCCAAAGACCACCTTGGAGCTCATGTACTGCTCGGTGCGGCTGGTTTCCTGCGGCTCCTTCGCTGCGCCGAGATCCGCCACCGCGCGCCGCAATCCATCAAAAAGACCTTTCCGCATCCGGAACAAGGTATACGCTGCGCCCGTCATCATGCCGCCCACCGCAATGGGCCGCACAATGTAGCGCCACACGCCATTGATCAATCCGATCCACGATCCGTCGTTGGAACCGGCCGGCAGGAACTCCTGCAGCCGGGGCCCCAGGAAAAATATCAAGAGCGGCACCAGGAATCCCCACGCCAGCACGCCGCCGGCGAAATTCAAGGACGCTAGCTCCGGTCCGATGATGTAGCCGACGCCAATGTAGGCCGGACTCACGGTGGGTCCCGACGCCAGCGTGACGCCGCCGGCAGTCAAGGTTTGGCGCGTCGATCCCAATCGAACCACGCTCTTTCCGAGCTGGCCGACGCGAATAATAAAGTCCTTGTCGTTGGCAAAGAGCTGGATCTCGGCCAGGAACTGAATGAGAGCTCCCAGGCCCAGGTTGTAAAACAAAAACTTCGCAGCTTCGGCGCCGCGGCGTCCGGCCTTGTGAATTTCCGATGCCGCCACCGATTCCGGGAACGGCAGGTCCGGATCCTCCACCATCACGCGCCGCACCAGCGAAACAAACAACACGCCGATGATGCTACCCACCACCATCAGCGCGGTGGATTTCCAATAGGCGTCCTTGGGATTGAAGGAAGCCCACGCGCCTGAGATGAGGAACGCAGGCAGCGTAAAAATGGCGCCCGCCGCCACGGATTCCCCGATGGATCCCGCCGTTCGCGCGATGTTTTCTTCTAAGATGGACCCATTTACCGTGCGCAGCACCGCCATCCCGATCACCGCTGCGGGGTACGTGGCCGCAATCGTGATACCCGCGCGCAAGCCAAGATAAGCATTGGCTGCGCCCAGAATTACCGTCATCACGAGTCCCAGCAAGAGCGCGCGCAGCGTGAACTCACGCATTTGCATGTTGGGCGGGACAAATGGGCGAAAGCTTGGCTGTTCCCTCATCGGTTCACTGCTTCACAGCCACGAACACCTGGAGCGGGCTGGAGAAATTTCCAACGGTCAGGACGATCTCATCAAGGTCCGAGACAGGCGTATCCTCGGCGATCAACACGTCAATTTCCAGCATGCCGGCAACCTGTCCCGGCGCGGGTCCCGCATACTGAATCGTCGCGGGCACACTGTCGATGGTGACGGATACTGGAAGGACCAGCGACGGATACGGCATAACCGTCGTAATGGTCCCGTCCAGGCTGGCAGGAGTGGTCGCTCCCCCGCCCGTGGCAAAAATAGATATTACCGATCCGAGCGCCGCTTCGTTGGTACTCGAGTTCGCGGTCCCGTCCTGGTTCAGGATTGTCGCCTGGCCGCCCCCGGTGCCTTTTACCGTGAATATCGCGGGCGACGCCGCTTCCACCGGTAGAGTAACGGATCCAACCGCGTTTCCGTGATAGAGAACTTGCATCTTGGTGGTTGGTCCTGCCACCTCGAACGGAACCACGGCGCTGATTTGATCGGAGGAAGCGGAAATCACTGGCGCGGGCGTGCCATCGAACAGAACACTGGTACCCCCGGTTGTGGTGGGTACGGGCTGGCCCTCCGCGACCGCGATAGTTTCCACGGGGCCCATGTTGGCCCCAAAAATGGTCACCACCTCTCCAGGAGCTACCGGGCCTTCCAGGAGACTGGCGCCATTGGCCACCGCGCTGACAAATCCCGCACCCGGGGCCGTGCTGCTGAGAATGCCGTAAACTTCCACGGTGTTTGAAAATGTCGGCACATAGACGCGGCCATTGGCTACTGTTGGCGGCGCAAATTTCGCCAGCCGGCCTAAAGTATCGCGGTCGCCGGCGGCGTTATCGCTGTTCCATAACTCGTTGGACAAATCCGTGGCATCCAAGGCATGCAGCGTGCCGGGCACGCTCCCCACATTTGGATTTCCGGTGGTGAGCCATGCGATGCCATCTTGCGCGCCGTTCGCCGAGAGGGACAGGCCGCCGTAGGTCCCGGCGATCGCGGGAGTAAATTGCGAAAGAATGGTGGCATTGATCTGGTTGTTCACGATTTCGAACGCCTTCAGTATGCCCTCGGGATCGTACACATACACGATGGGATTGGTCTGGGACCACAGCGCCATGGTGAAAATCCCCCAGTCAGTCACCTGCACGCTCTGGATCGTGCTGCCGTTGTAGGGTGCAAGATGTCCCATGTTGCCCGCGTTGATCAGGTGCAGCATTCCGCCCTTTCCACCTACCAGCAATGAATTCGTGCTGGGCAAAAAGATTACGCCTGCTGAACCCAAGTCCGAATCCGTGTCGTTCAGATCGCTCCAATTGTCAGGGGCATACCAATCCTTCAGCGTGAGATCGCTTCCCGAAAGATGTAATACCGATTCGCCGAAATTGACGACGCCGTCAAAATCGCCGTTCCCGGTCGAAACATAAACATCGCCATTGTTATCGAAACTCGGCCCCCGGCCGGATTGCCAAATCGCCGACTGCCGGCCATTCGGAGAGGTGTTGAAAATGGCCTTCAATCGAAGCGTAGCGGCATCGTAAATCATTAACCATCCATGATAGTTGCCAATATCGGCGTGCGAACCAAAGCTGACGTACAGGTTCCCGTTCGAAAGCATCAGGCCGGGCCGTTGCAGTTGCATGAAAGCATCGAAGGCCACCGATCCAGAGTCGCTGCCCGCTCCATCACCCTTCACGGTTCCAGAAACTAGCACCGGCGCCGAGACCCGTTCACGGCCAGTCGCCATCACTTGACGCAGAACTTCACGGCCGTTGGTCAACGATAACGCGTGCAATTGATAGATAGGGACAGAGGTAGTATCGGACGGAAGAGTGTTGGAGACGACGTAAAGCACCTGATTCACGGCATCAATCGCGGGAGTCCCGAGAATTCCAATTTCCGGAACAATATCACTGAAGTTATAGACGCCGTTTGGCACAATCGGGCCGAAATTTACTTGCCACAAAGGCGTCGCTGTCTGTGGCGCGTCCGCGTTGAAGGCATAAACGCTATTGTGCATGGTGGCCACATACACAACGTTGTACTTTTTGCCGGCGATCGTGACGCCTGGCACATACAGAGGCTGAGCGTAAACCTGTCCGTCAACTGAGAAGGTGCCGACTTTGCCGAAGTTGCTCCAGTCGATGCCCGGCTGGAGTGCCGTCTCTTGCAAATTAGCGCCGGTTTGCTGCTGATCGTAGTCGACGTTCAACACGCTCACTTGCGCGATCGCGCAAGCGGATACAACCAGAGCCAGCACGCCGAGCCGAACGAAATAGGATTGCCTTAGTAAGTCTCTGCCGAGTAAGATTTTCAATCGTCCCGCTGTCCCGCGACTAGCGTCGCGATTGTTGCCTCTAAAACTTTACACAAACATAACACAGAAGTTGCGGAGCTAGGCGATCAAATTGTGGATGGCCCCGAGCGTGGCCCAGAGCTCGGCAAGCCGGTCGAGCCGCAGCGCATTCGGGCCATCCGACAAGGCTCGCTCAGGATCTTCGTGGACTTCCACAAAGACGCCGTCGACGCCCGCCGCGACAGCCGCGCGGGCCAGCGTTGGAATGAACCGCGGCTCCCCGCCGGAAGCGTGGCCCAGACCGCCGGGAATCTGCACGCTGTGCGTGGCGTCGAAGATCACCGGCCATCCAAAGCCGCGCATGATATCGAGTCCTCGCATGTCCACCACCAGGTTGTTATAGCCGAATGAGGAGCCGCGCTCGGTAAGCAGAATATTATTGTTCCCGGTGGAGGCGACCTTATCCGCGGCGTGGCGAATATCGTAAGGCGAAACAAACTGGCCCTTCTTGATGTTCACCGCACGGCCGGTGCGCCCCGCGGCCACCAGCAGATCGGTTTGGCGGCACAGAAAAGCCGGGATCTGGAGGATGTCAACCGCTTCAGCTGCCATCTCGGCTTGCGAAGGCTGATGAATGTCCGTAAGAACGGTGTAGCCATCGCGCCTGAGATCGGCCAGGATGCGAAGGCCCTCCACTGCTCCTGGCCCGCGATAGGACGACAAACTACTGCGATTGGCCTTATCGAACGACGCTTTGAAGATGAACGGGCCAGCGATCTTGCGAATCTCACCCGCGAGAAAGCGGACGTGTTCCTCGCTTTCAATCACGCAGGGACCGGCGATCAAAACCAGCGGTTGTCCGCGGCCCAGAGCCAGCGGCTGACCGCTTCCGATGGAAAGGACGTTACTCAATCGGCGTGTGTGTATTGCTCGGACCGGGCGCGTTGAGCGGACTTCGGGCGGCTCTTGCGATTCTTGTGCGCCGCGCCGATGAAGGCGGAGAACAACGGGTGCGGCTCCAGCGGCTTGGATTTGAACTCGGGATGAAACTGGCAGCCAAGAAACCAGGGATGATCGGGAATCTCGCAAATCTCGACATACACCGAATCCGGCGTCTGCCCGGCGATGCGCAGTCCGCCGGACGTCAAAACCTGCTCGTACTCGCGATTGAATTCGTAACGGTGGCGATGACGCTCGCTGATCTCGGGCTCGCCATAGGCCTGGCGCGCGAAGCTGCCTTCCGCCAGCAGGCACGGATAAGCGCCCAAGCGCATGGTGCCGCCGAGTTCGTCCACGCCCTTCAACTCGCGCAATTTGTAAATCACGCGGTCCGGCGCCGCTGGATCGAACTCCGTGGAATTGGCGTGCTCCAGTCCGCAGACGTTGCGCGCAAACTCGATTACCATGGTTTGCATTCCGAGACAGATTCCAAAATACGGCACTTTACTTTCGCGCGCATAGCGGATGGCCGCGATCATGCCCTCCACGCCGCGCTTCCCGAAACCGCCCGGCACCAGGATTCCATCGTATTGCTCCAACTCGCGCGCGCAATCCGGCCAGCTCATGTTGTCGGATTCGATCCAATGGATGTTCACCTTCAGCCGGTGCGCCAGCGCTCCATGCAGCAAAGCTTCCTTCAGGCTCTTGTAGGAATCCTCATACTCGACGTACTTGCCGATGAGCGCGATATCCACCTGATCCTCGGGATTCTGCATGCGCTCCAGCATTCCGGTCCAGCGGCTGAGATCGCGTTGTTTGGCATCCATGCGCAGCAGCCGCAGGATGATTTCGTCCACGCCCTGCTCGGCGAACACCAGCGGCACCTCATACACCGAGTTCACATCGCTGGCCGTGATCACCGCTTCCACGTCCACGTCGCAGAACAGCGCGATTTTTTCCTTCATGTCGTGCGGCAGGTCGCGCTCGCTCCGGCACAACAGCACGTCCGGCTGGATACCGAGCGCCCGCAGCTCCTTCACGCTGTGTTGCGTGGGCTTGGTCTTCAGCTCCTGCGCCGCCGCGATCCAGGGAACCAACGTCACATGCACGAAGGCCGTATTGTCGCGGCCCATCTCATGCCGCAATTGCCGGATCGCTTCCAGAAACGGCAGCGATTCGATGTCGCCCACCGTGCCGCCGATCTCAACAATCACCACGTCCACGTCGGCCGCCACTTTCCGCGCCGCCGCTTTGATTTCGTTGGTGACGTGCGGAATCACTTGCACCGTTTTTCCGAGATAATCGCCGCGCCGCTCGCGATGGATGATCTGCTCGTAAATCCTGCCGGAAGTCAGATTATTGCTCTGCGTCAGCTTGGCGTGCGTGAACCGCTCATAGTGGCCCAGATCGAGATCGGTCTCGGCGCCATCGTCGGTGACAAAAACTTCGCCGTGCTGAAACGGGCTCATGGTGCCCGGGTCGACGTTGAGGTACGGATCGAACTTCTGCAGCGACACCCGCAACCCGCGGCTTTCGAGCAAACAGCCAATGGACGCCGCCGCAATGCCTTTTCCGAGCGATGAAACCACGCCGCCCGTTACGAAGATGTATTTGGCCATGGACCTTCCCCTCCGTGCATTTAGGGCATTCTCAATGACGGCTCAAACAGCGCCGCCACCCTCTCCAAATCTTCGGGCGTGTCGACCCCCAGGGACTCGCACTCGGTTTCCACCACGCGAACGCGATGCCCGTTCTCCAGCGCCCGCAATTGCTCCAGCCGCTCCCTGCGCTCGAGGGGACCCACTGGAAGATTCGAGTAGGCGAGCAGGAATTCGCGCCGGTAAACATACAACCCCAAGTGCTTGTAGTAAACCCCGCGGCCCCCATCGCGCGTAAACGGAATCGCGCATCGGGAAAAATAGATCGCGTCGCCAGCGAGATTAGTCACCACCTTCACGACGTTCGGATCTTCGATCTCTCGGCGGTCTTCGATCACCTTCTTGAGCGTGGCCATGGGAACATCGGGATCGTCCAGCAGCGCCAATGCCGCGGCGTCGATGGCCGTGGGATCAATCAGCGGCTCGTCGCCCTGGATGTTGACGATCGCCGCTGCAGGATCGCTGGAGGCTGCTTCGGCTACCCGGTCGGTACCGGACAGATGATCGGAGCGCGTCATCAGCGCCGCCGCGCCAAAGGACCGCGCAGCTTTGTAAATGCGATCGTCGTCGGTGGCGATAATCAGCTTGGACAGATACCGCGCCTGGCTCGCCCGCTCGTAAACGTGCTGGAGCATGGGCTTGCCGGCAATGATAGCGAGGGATTTACCGGGAAAACGAGAGGAGGCAAACCGGGCGGGGATCACGCCCAGAATTCTCGTTGGCACAATCGATCATAGCATAGCCAAGTTTTGCAGTGCTCGCCCTCACTTTTGGTCTGTCTCTATTGCTCGCTGGTCCGATCTAGACGAATAAGCTTCTCGAACTCCTCTTCGAACGCCTCCAACGATTTTAATACGTCGTTGACCCGTTCCTGCATAACTGGCCGCCGCACAAGATCGACTAATCGAGGCGAAGGCTTGTAGATAGCCGCATGCTCTACCTCCCAAAACAGACCGGTCAACATCGGCACAATTTGGATCTCGCCCCGTATGATTTCGCTGGCGTCGCAGTAGCCATAATACGTCTCCGCCAGCGGGGGCCCTTCATCGTACCCGCGAACTGGATCGGGTGTCCAGGACGGGAATCTCTCGCGCAGTTCCTCGTTGGCTTGTGCGACATGATTTCGTGGAAACAACAGAACACGGACACCCGCAAGGTCAGTCAGACTCTTGAGAGTGTACGAATCGGATTTCTCCTGATCGAAGGTTCGGCCCTCATGAAGGTCTCGGCGTAGGGCATCAATCGCGCTCTCGCACTCCTTGACACGAGACTTAACGACTAGTTGTTCAAACCTTTCTAGCCCGCGAGACATTGGAAGGAGGCAATGTCTCACTTCCGCTTCCAGTTCTTCCGCCACCCGACGCATGTCCGGCAACAGTCCAAAATACTCGGCCCGCAGCAGTCTTCGACAGACCGCTGCGCCATCAGCCCAGGATGCGCTCCAGTTCGCCCTTCACGGACGGAGAGGGATCTGAATTGAAGTAGAATTTCCAGCCATCGCCGATGTGCTCATCAATACGCGCTTTGATCTGCTCGTCGGTGTTGTCCTCCACGAACTCTATGCTGAACGCCTTTTTGGAATGGCGGTTGATGTAAAGCGCGCGTTCGAAGTTATAGTTATAACCCGCGTCCTCGAGAATTTGATCCTTTGTTGCGAATCGCCGCATCAATGATCTCCCTTGGCTTATTGTATCGAAGGGGCTACGGCATTGCCGCCGGCTGGGCGGTCTTCGCTTCGGGAACCGCCATCAATTTGCGCAACAGAGCAGCCGTACTTTCATGCACATCGCGGCGGCTGCCATCGAATCCGCCGTTGCCCAGCAAACCATTAGCAGCATCCAGCGGCGTGCGGCCTTTTTTATCTTTCACGTCCAGCTTCGCTCCGTGTTCCACCAGAAATTGCACCACTTGATCCCAGCCTTTTTGCGCCGCGCCATGCAGCGCCGTCTGACCCTGATTGTCCACCCCGTTCACATCCGCACCCGCTTCCAGACACAGCTTGATGGATGCGATGGCTTCCGCCTCCGTCTTCCTGCGGCCGGTGGTGTCTTCTTCCTTCGTGCCCAGCCCCGCCGCCGCCATCACTGGCGTAATGCCGAACTTAGTGGGGACTTTCACATCGGCGCCTTTGGCCAACAGTGTCGCGATTACTTCCGCGTCGCCCGCCTTGGCTGCACGCAGCAAAGGAGTGGTACCCGCGCCCAGCATGGTATCGTCGCCGCGATCGAGCTTGGTGCGATACGGCTGTATCTTCTTCAACTGCGCGTTCACGTTCGCTCCGTGCGCGAGCAGCGCCTGGATCAGATCCATGCTGGTCAGCTTGTTCTCGATTTCGCTCGGCGAGGGGCGATTGGAAGCCGGCATGGTGTGCATGTCCGCCGCCGCATAGAGCGCGGTTCGCCCGGTCTCATCGGCGACATTCGGATCCGCGCCCTGATCGAGCAAGAAAACCGCGACATCATAATGTCCGTTGATCGCCGCCATCAGCGTCGGACTGATGTTGTTCGGATCCGCGGCGTTGATCTCGGCGCCCGCCTTCAGCAAAATCCGCGCGCATTCGAGACAACCTTGCCGCGCGGCGAACAGCAGCGGCGTCAAGCCACCCAGAGGCATCCATTTTTCGCGCGGCTCCTTGGTCATTTGCCGCTCCCAATTCCAAGTCACCTGCCGGCCGTTCACGTCCGCGCCATGCGCGATCAACTCCTGCGCCATCTCGGGATGCGATTCCGCAACCGCCCACATCAACGGCGTCTGCTGCCGCCATTGCTCTTTCGCATTTACGTCCGCGCCGTGTGCCAGCAAAACCTTGGCCGCGTCCACATTTCCCGTACGAGCCACGGTCATCAGCGGAGTCTCGCCCTCGGTGGTTGCGCCGTTCGGATCCGCGCCCGCGTCCAGCAATTTCGCGATCACCGCCGCGCTGCCGTTCACGCATGCTAAATACAAGGGCGTGACGCCATAACGATTCGCGGCTTTCACATTCGCGCCCGCCTTGATCAGCCGATCGACCAGCTCGCCGTCGTCTTGCCGCACCGCCCAATGCAGCGCCGTGGTGCCATCCGGCTCCGCAGCGTTCACGTCGGCGTGCTGCTTCAGAAGCTCAATAGCCGCAGCGCGATCGCCGTCTTTCACGGCATCGGGAAGAGACGCGGCACACGCCCATACGCAGCCGAGCGCCAGCACCAAACAAGCCTTGCGCATGGAATTAGATATTGATCAGGTCGCCCGTGCTGTCGCCGATACTCTCCATCGGCATGCCGCCCTTTTCGAGCATCGTGAGCAGCAGGTTCGCGATGGGTGTGTGATCGTCGTACCGCAGGTGACGGCCACCCTGCAGCTTTCCGCACGCCCCGCCCGCCACCAGATTCGGCAGCGGAAAATGATTGTGCAGATTGCTGTTGCTCATGTTGCTGCCGAACAGAATGATGGAATTGTCCAGCAGATTCCCGTCGCCGTCCGGGGTGCTCTTCAGCTTGCCCAGGAAGCGCGCGAAAAGCGTGGCGTGATAGTTCTGGATCTTCACCAGCTTCTCGATCTTCTCCGGCAGATTCTGATGGTGCGACGTGGCGTGATGCCCGTCGTGCACGCCCACCTGCGGATAAGTCTTGTTGCTTTCTTCGCGCGCCACCATGTAGGTGAACACGCGCGTGATGTTGGCCTGATACGCCAGCACCAGCATGTCGTACATGATGTTGATGTGCTCTTCGAAGTTATAGGGGATGCCGACGGGTTCGATGGGCAGCTCGAGCGATGCCGTAGAATCGAAATTCGCTCGCTGGATACGGCGCTCGATCTCGCGCACGCTCTCCAGGTAATCGCTCAAGGTGGCCTGATCCCGCGTGCCCAGCTTCAACTTCAACGCGCCCGCTTCGGCCGTGATTTCATCAAGAATGCTGCGATCTTGCTGGCTCCGCAATGCTCGTTCCGCCGCGGTCCCGCCCTGCCCGAACATCCGCTCGAACGCCTTGCGCGGATTAATCTCCATCGGCATCGGCGTGGTGTGGGTGCGCCACGACAGGGTGTTCATGTAAATGCAGCCGTAGTCGCGATCGCATGCGCCCAGCAGCGCCGAGTGGTCTTCGGTGGCGAGCTCAATGGATGGCAGCGGCGTATCCTGCCCGATATGCTGCGCTGCAATCTGATCGGCGGTGATTCCAGCGTAGGCATCCACGCCTTGCGTGGGTTTCGGCCTGACACCGCTCAACCAAGTTGTCGGACTCAGCGAATGCACCGCAGTACTGTCGGCTGCGCGATTCCCCAAGCCGCTGACGATATTGAGGCGATCCCGAAAAGGCTCCAGCGGCTTCAGTATCGGCGAGAATTCGAAGCCCGTGCCCTCAGCCGCCGGCGTCCACCGATCCATGATCGCGCCGTGCGGAACGTACACAAATCCGATGCGCGGAGAGCCCGCCGCGGCCGTTTTCTTGAGCAATGTTTGTGCGGGTAGCATCGCGTCCAACAATGGAAGCGCCAAAGTCACCCCGAGCCCGCGTAAAAACGTCCGCCGTGGAAGATGCGTCTTCGTGATGAACATAATCTATCTACCCTCTTTACTATCCGCCTCTTTATCAGACCGCCGAACCGCCGCCGTGGTTACTGCCGGACCGTTATCTTCCAGCGCCTTCTTCATCTCAAAGGGCTCGCTTTTGACGATTCCGGCGATCAGCGACGAGAAGCGGTAATCGTTCTTAGCCGCGCCCTGCACGATTCCGCGCACCACCGGCATGTCATAATACTCGAGCGGACGCCCCAGCGCGTACGTCAGCATCTTCTCGGTCAGCGTCCCGACAAAATACTCGGGATGCTTCAACAGCGCCTCCCTCAGCCCTACCACGCCCGCGATCTTGGTCCCGTCCGCCAGTTGCCCGGATGAATCAATCGGCCCAGACGCGTCTTTGGTTCGATACTCGCCCACGGCATTGAAATTTTCGAGCGCGAACCCCAGCGGGTCCATTACCGCATGGCACGTCGAGCAGGGAGCGTTCTTGCGATGCTCCTCCAATAATTGACGAACCGAAAGGATCTTGCCGCCTTGCGCCTGATCCTTCAGCGCCGGCACATTTGGAGGAGGCGCCGGCGGAGGCGTACCCATCAAATTCTCCATGATCCACTTGCCGCGAATTACGGGCGACGTCCGCGTTGGAACCGACGTCACGCTCAAGATGCTTCCCTGCCCGAGCAATCCGCGGCGCGCATCGTTCGTGAGCGTGACTTTGCGGAACTGGCTTCCGTATACATTCGGTATCCCGTACTGCTTGGCCAATCGCTCGTTGACAAACGTGTAGTTGGCCGTCAGCAGATCCATCACGTCGCGGTCTTCCTTCACGATGCTGCCAAAGAACAACTCCGTCTCGCGCCGGAAGCTTTGCCGCAGGTTGTCGTCGAAATTCGGGAACGTGGCCTCGTCCGGCGCCACGCTCTGGACATTGCGCAGAAACAGCCACTGCTCGGCGAAATTATTCACCAGCGCTTCGGCCTTGGGATCGGCCAGCATGCGCCGTATTTCACGATCCAGCGTGGCCGGATCTTTCAGCTTGCCCTGCGCCGCCACGTTCAACAGTTCATCGTCGGGAATGCTGCTCCACAGGAAAAACGAAAGCCGCGACGCCAGTTCCAGGTCGCTCACATGATAGATGCTGCCCGGCGCCACGCGCGCCGGATCGGGCTCCGACCGGAACAGGAATTTCGGGCTCGCCAGTATCAGCCGCAGCGAATTCTCAATGCCGGCTTCAAAGTTGCCGCCTTGATTCCGGCCGGTCTGATAGAAGCTCAGCAGCGTCTCCAAGTCCGCATCGGTAACCGGCCTTCGATAGGCCCGCCGCGCCAGCGTCGACAAAATCTGCCGCGCGCACGGAACTTCATCCTTGGAACTCGCGGGAGTGCACACGAAGATGCGCCGCCGGCTGGGCGTATCACCCGGTCCCGTGGCATTCATCGGCCCGGTGATCTGCACGTGATCGATCAGCGGGATGCCGTTCATGTTCTGTAAATCGAGGTCGCGCGTGAAAGGCTGCAGCGGCTCGTCGGACTCCGCTGAATCGCGCCGCAGGAACGCCACCGCGACGTCGTGCGGCCCGGCCTTCACATGCACCTTGGTCCGCAACCGCGCGTCCAACGTGTCGCCGGCCAGCGCCAGGTTCGTGTCCACCAGCTTGAGGTCTTCTTCTCCGCCCACCGGCGCGAGAAACACCCGCTCGCCATCGATGCTGACTTCCAGCTGATGCGGAAACTCCATCCCAGTCAAATATCCGACGATGTTCCGCAGAAGAAACACATTGAACTCGTAGTCCGCATCCAGGGGAAAATTGTGATGAATCAGGATTCCGCCACGCGTTCCCAGCGGCAGCCCTTCGATATGCTCATCCTGCGCCAAATCAGGCGGCACTTGAATGCTCTCGCTAATCGGCCCGATCTTTGGATCTCCCACCGCCAGGCTGCTCACTTCGCGCGATGCCGACAAATACGCTTCGAGCAACGACGGCGACACCCGCAGCACTTCGGCAATGTTGTCGAACCCGTTGCTCTCGTCGTCGGCCGGAAGCAGAGCCGTCACGTCGACCTTTAAGCCGAGCAAGTCGCGAATCGCATTGGCATACTCGGTTCGATTCAGCCGATGCAGCGGCGCGCGCCCTGGATCCGGATGCGCCGCCTGCGCCTGATCGAGCGACGTTTCGAGCCACGTAATCAACCCGTCGATGGACGGCTGATCCGGCCTCGGCATGCCTTGCGGCGGCATCATGCCACCGCGCAGCTTGCGCACCACCTTCTCCCAAACTTCGGCATGCTCGCCCGCGTGGTCGATGTCGAGCTTGTCGAGCATCAATCCGGCGGTCTTAGCGCGCTCATTGTGGCAGGTAACGCAATACTGATTTATCAGTGCGTGCTGCGGGGATGGCTGTGCGCAGAGGACCGATGCGCCAACTAACAAGAGAACAACGCGCTGTCTCTGCACCTGCGCCCCCTTTGTTAGGTATATCGCATTTCCGCACCCACGTCAATCGGGCAAGGCTATTGTTTAGTATCATTTCCGAGGGAGCAATCGCGCTACCAACCCGCGACCCTCGGGCGCAAATGTGGCGCCAATGGAGAGATAAACAACGCCAAACGGTCCCAGGGTTGTAATTGCGCCATAAATCGGGTGCGCGGCGAACGGCAACAACCGTCCCGCGCTTCCGGCGATCACCGCCAGCGCCGCCGCGAGCCATAACTTGGCGATGAAACCGGAAATCGATGGACCAGTCCCGAGTCGCGCGTGCAGTCCGCGCCGTAGCAGGGCAAACTCCACCCACCCGGCAACACCGGCCGAAGCGGTCAATCCGGCAACGCCCCAACGCGGATCGAGCCCGAGCCATACCGGCAGCGGCTTCGCGCAAATATAGCCGAGAACCGTCGTCAGCGCGACGCGCAAAACCGCGAATAGCAATGGCGTGCGGGTGTCGCGCAATGCGTAGTAGGCCGACGAATACAATCGCCCCATGGTGGAGGCGAGCAACCCAACCGACGATCCCGCCAGAATCCCCCACACGTATACCGCATCGGTGTGCGTGAAGCGGCCGGTTTGGAGTAGCGCGCCCGCGATGAGATCGCCAAACGCGAGAAACGCCGCAGCCGACGGGACGATGAAGAACGCGATATGCCGCAATCCGGAATCCAGGCGCCCGCGCAGCGCGGTGTGAATCTCTTCCTCGCTCCCAATCGCGCTCGACATCACCGGCAACTCGGCCGCCGAAACCGACATGCCGAAGAGGCTGACCGGCAGAACATAGATGAGTTGCGCATTGATCAAGCCCGTCACCGCGCCGGTGGGCAGCAAGCTTGCGAGCAACGCGTCGATGTACGCGCTGATTTGCACCACGCCGCGGCTCACAAACACCGGTGCGAAGTTTCGGATCACGGTCCGCACGTGATCGGAATTCAAATCCAACCGCATTCGCAAATGCCGGGCGAGCCGCAGCACTACCGGTAACTGGATTCCGAACTGCAACGCGCTGCCCAGCACCGATCCCCACGCCAGATCCATCGCCAGCTGAGGTAGCGTACTGCGCCCGCCGAAGATCACGAGCGTCGCGATCATGGCCGCGCTCCACATCACTGGCGCGGCATAAGAGAGAAAGAGCTTCCGATGGCTATTGAGAATTCCCAGGCACCAGGCCGAAAACACCAGCAGGCCCGCGCCTGGAAACAGAATCCGGACCAGGGACACCGTCAGCTCACGCTTCGCTCCCGAAAATCCCGGCGCGATGATGTCGATCAGCCACGGTGTCGCCAGCACTCCGGCGAAACACAAAACCGCAACCGCCAGCGCCAGCGTCGCGCCCACCGCTCCCGCTACTTTGCCCGCCTCTTCCTCATCGCCCTCGGCCAGCAAGCGCGCATATACCGGAATAAACGACGCCGAAAGCACGCCCTCGCCGAAAAGGTTTTGCAGAAAGTTCGGAATGCGGAACGCTGCATTGAAGGCATCCGCGGAATCGGACCGCAACCCAAAATAGTGCGAGAACACCCGCAGCCGTACCAACCCAATAACGCGGCTGAGCAAAATGCCTGCGGCCACCAGAAACGCGAGCCGGCCAGTGCTTTCTCGTTGACGGACAGCCAAGCTGCTATTATCCATCCCTCATCGCCGCATTTCCGTGGATGTATGCTGATCTCATGACGTCAAGGGTGACTCTGCTTTTCTCCGGCGCCTTCTGTTTGGCCTTCGCATCGGCTCTATTTGGCCAGATCGATTCCTATCAACTGCGCGCAAAATACGGGCCGCCGCTGGACAGGGAAACGTTCACCATCGCGCCGGGCTATCAGATAGTCGTCGATTATGGTCCCGACCGGCAAATCCGGCGATTGGAGCTTCCGCCCGCAGCGCCCTCGCTCGATCAACCCGGCGTCATCACCGCGAAGCGAGTGGACGACATCCTGCTAGAACTGGTGCCAATGTCCATGCGTGGCAAGGAACTAGGGGGGGTGCTCAATTTCATGAGCAGAGCCTCGCTGAGAAGCACGGATTACGAGCATGTCATCATCAGCGAGCCTCAAGATCCCGATGTTCCCGGGCGGCGAACCGCCGTCACTGTTGTGTTCGAGAGCTCCGCCACAGCTCTGTTCGGCCAGATCGATTCCTATCACTTGCGCGAAAAATACGGGCCTCCGATCCCTAGAGAAACGTTCAGCGTAATGACTGGCTTTCAACTCGTCGTCGACTATGGATCCGATCAGCTAGCCTGCCGATTGCAGCTACCGGCCGATCGGAAGCAAGCGGACGATGTTCTCCTGGAACTGGTGCCGCCATCGATGCGCGGCCGCCAACTCCAATCCTGGGCGGCAATGACCGGCGCGCATTCCGCCATCTCGACCACCGGGTACGAGCAGGTCAGCATTAGCCAGTCTGGAGACGCGAGTAACGGAGGGCCGCGAACCAGCGTGACGTTCAAACGCGATGCGTGCCGCAGCCGCTAAGAATTACCAGTCCAGCTCGATTTCGTAATCATCCGCGCCAGGCTCCGGGTCATCAATCTCAAAAACCAAGCGGTAATTGTTTTTCTCGGATGGTGACTCCACGATCGCCACTTGCCCGCGTCCCACCAGTTTCCGGATGGCCGGCATTCCATCGGACCGCGCGGGCAGCGGCCGGAACATTTCAGCATGCTCTCCGACCACCCTCGCACCCTCCAGCGCCTCGGAAAAACTCGCGCCGCCTTGTATCGTCACTCGCACGCGGCCGTCCACCCTCCCGGTCCAGAGGAATCCGCGGCCAGCCGCCTCGGGAATCGGTCCGGATTCTTTGTTGTTCGCGCGATTCCACGTCAGAGTGAACGAGTAGTCCGTGGCGCCGGCTAACGGATCGTTGATCGCAACCCGCGCCGTGTAGTGATTGCTCTCGCGCGGCTGCTCGATTAACCGGATCTCGCCGCGCCCGTCCGTACTCTCCAGCCGGACCTCGGTATCGCGGTCCGGCAGCGGTCTCGAAAACCTGAAATGCTCATCCGCTACCGGCGTTCCGTGTTCGGAGCGGGACACGCAGCTTTGCTTCTGGCAATCGATAACGGCGGCATGCTCCACGCGTCCGGTCCACGTCAGCTTGTCCGTTTTCGACGCGCTCCGCTCGTACGCGTTGTTCCCCGTGTCCCAATACAGCGCGATTGAATAAAACGCGCTGCCCGGCTGCGGGTCCTCGATCCCTACCGCCAAGGTGTAGTGGTTATCAATGTTGGGCTGATCGATCACGTGCACATATCCGCGCCCCTTCAGCACCTCCAAACGCGCCTTTTGCCCGCTGTCGGGCAGCGCCTCGTAGAAGTGGAACTTCTGGTGCTCCACCGGGCTGCCTTGCTGGATTTGCACCGACAGATGTTTACCCTGCAGATGCAGGATGGCGATGGCGTCCACCTGGCCCTGCCAAACAAACTGCGGCGCGGCACTACCTTGGGCGAAAGAGGCGCACAGGGCGCAAAAGATCGCGGAAATCAAGGCCAGCAGTCGCACGGGTTCCTCGGGGCACTCTTATTGTAGCGGGCATGCGGTAGACTAAAGAGATGTAACGCCGTCCGGTCCACGGCGTCCAACTACTTTGGTTTCACGCATGTTCGTTGCCCGACCCGAATGGTTATAGCGACAGCTCCACTAGCCCTGCTTCTCGCAACATCAGTGGCCAATCAATTGGTGCGTTCGCTTTTTGACGACACCTTCGCCGGCATTCATCATCTGGAATTTTTCGACTGGGCGCTGCTGATTCCGTATTTCACGGTCCTCGGGATCCTGTCGTTTTACGGCTGTCACCGCTTCGAGATGATCCGGAAATACCTCAAGCACCGCGGCAGCCAGGCGACCAGGTCGGCGACCGAGCCAGCCACCCGCTGGACCCAACTTCCTCGCGTGACCATCCAGCTTCCGCTATACAACGAGCGCTATGTGGTGGAGCGGCTGCTCGAGGAAGTCAGCAAGATAGAGTATCCCCGCGAGCTGCTCGAGATCCAGGTGCTGGACGATTCCACCGACGATACGCATCCTTTCACCGAAGCGCTGGTGCGGGAATACCAGGCCGCCGGATTGCCGATCGAGTATCTGCACCGCGACAATCGCGCCGGATTCAAAGCCGGGGCGCTTCAGGCTGGAATGCGGACCGCCAACGGTGAGCTGATCGCGATTTTCGACGCCGATTTTGTTCCCCCGCGGGATTTCCTGGCCCGCACCGTCCACTACTTCACCGATGCCTCGGTCGGCGTCGTACAAACCCGCTGGAGCTATCTCAACCGCCACTTCAATCTGCTGACGGAAGTGGAAGCCATGCTGCTAGACGGCCATTTCGTGATCGAGCATGGCGCGCGCTTCGGCAGCGGCCTGTTCTTCAACTTCAATGGAACGGCCGGTATCCTGCGCGCCAAGACCATTGAGGACGCGGGCGGATGGCAGCACGATACGCTCACCGAAGATTCGGACTTGAGTTATCGCGCGCAACTCAAGGGCTGGCGCTTCGTGTATGTTCCGGCCGTGCATTGCCCGTCCGAGCTCCCGGTGGACACCTACGGGTTCCAAGTGCAGCAGTCGCGTTGGGCCAAGGGGCTGACGCAGGTGGCCATCAAACTATTGCCCAGGATTCTGCGATCCAAACAACCCTGGCGCGTGAAGCTGGAAGCTTTCTGTCATCTGACGCCGAACATTTCCTATCCGCTGATGCTGATTATGTCGGCGCTGATGCTGCCGGTGATGATCGTGCGGTTTTATATGGGCATGTTCCAGATGCTGATGGTAGATCTGCCGCTGATCGTAGCGTCGTTCTGCTCCATTTGGGCCTTTTACTTAATGGCTCAGCGCGAGCTGTATCCGCGCAATTGGAAGCGCGCAATCGTACTGATGCCGGCCTTGATGGCCGCTGGCATCGCGCTCACCTTGATCAACACCAAAGCGGTTATCGAAGCGTTGCTCGGAATCAAGTCGGCTTTTGCGCGCACGCCCAAATATGCGGTGGGCGACCGCCAGGTGAAAATTCAGAACGCGAGCTACCGGCGCCGCAGCGGCTGGATGCCTTATGCCGAGTTGGCCGTGGGCGGATACTTCGCCTACATGGTGGCGTACGCCATCGAGACTTGGAATTTCCTGGCCGTTCCGTTCCTGCTGCTGTTTGTGGTGGGTTACTGGTGGGCCGGCGTCACCACGCTCTATCAGGAATATCAAGACAAGCTGCAGTGGCAGCGCGAGCGCGAACTGGCGCTCGAAACAGAGCCCTGACCGTGAGGGAGTGGTTTAGCGTTGGACCAACACCTTCACCTGGCCGGTGGTCCAGCAGCACTGGAACCCGGAGCCGCCTTCACCCGAATAGTCGTTGGCCGTTACCAGCAGCACATACTCGCCGGGTTCGCTGAATGTCACCGTGGTGGTGGCCGTCCCACTGAAGGGGGCTGAATCCCCCGCGCGTTTCACTTTCTGCACTTCCGGCCGTTCATCGCCGAATACCACGCGCCCCGGCGCGCGATACGGGATCCACCGCAAAGTAACGGGAGCGATGTTCCGAGGCTTCGCGCCGGACGAAGAGGTGAACTTCACATCGTCTGAAACCCACACGGTCAGCGGAAGCGGTTCTCCTACCTTTGCGGTGCGCTCAACCATTAGCCCGCGCGGGCCTTGCACCGACGGGCCGTGCTCATTGAAGCTCAGCACGGGCGGCGTATTTCCCACGGCTGCTTCCACGAAAGGCGAGATTTCCCATTCCGGCTTGAGGCTGGCTGGAATCAGCGTGGTCTTGCCATTGGCAACGATGGTCCAGGTGATCTTGTTGTCGCCGAAGCCGGCCGGCACTTGCACGGTGAACAAGCCCCAACCCCGGCCCGGCACGAAGTGCGTGGGCTGGCCGCGATCCGGTCCGCCCGGTTCCAGCGCATTGTCGGGCCCCGCCGGAATGTCCACTTCCTGTTTTCGGTTTCGATTGTAATAGCCCAGCAGAAGACTGAAGCTTCCGTCCGGATTCTTGAACCAGCCTTCAAAAGCTCCAGTGATACTGGCACCAGAATCGCGATCAGGCTCGGGCAGGACCGTCGCCTGTCCGCAGGCCAGCACGGCACTGGCCATCAACATCAGACCGAGCCGCATGTCAAGGACGGCGGGATGCGTCGGCTTCCAGTTTCGAACCGTGTTTCGCGGCCCAAGCGTTGTAGTCCTCGTCGCTGATGTAGGTGACGTTCATCCAGGCGTGGCCCATTTCGTCGACGGTCCGATCGCCAAACCCGACCCATTGATCCGGATCGGGATTGTTGATGTTGGTCCGCGTGTTGTCATACCAGGCTGTGACATGAATCGTGGTGCCCTTGGGGAACGCCGGCGCGGCGTCGTCCGCGTAAATGTAGTTGATCATCCAGTTGAAGTTGAAATTGCCGACGTAGCTCACCATCTGCGCGCTTCCATCTGGCAGGATCGCCTCGACAGCCATGGCCTTGCCCCGCAAGTGCATGTGCGGTTGGAAATTCTCGAGGATGGCAGCATGCTTCAACACCGTGTAGTTGTCGGAGGCGATAACCGAGTTAGGAGGGATGTCGATATTCCTGCCGGATCTGGTTTGAGATCCGGTGGAGGACTCAAACCCGCGCAGGGCTTGGAAAGGGGTTAAATAGGTCCGATACTTGGGCTCCTGGCCCTTGGGGTAGAGCCAGATTCCAAGTTCAACGTTGTCCCGAATCTCCTCGCCCACGGCGTGAATATGAACATCCCAGGAAATCTGCGCTCCGGGCAACAGCAATTTGCCGGTGTCGGGACGGTACAGGTCATAGCCCTTGCCGATGGCCCATTCCATCAGCATGCCGCGTCCACCCAAGTCCGCGCTGGCGCCGGGTGCCGAGCTTTCCGGATCGTCATTCTGCACCAGATAGGCGACGGCGTGATGCGTGATTCTGCGCCCGGCGGCGGTTCCGGGCCGCATTTCAACCGCGCGCACCCAGCGCGCCTCGGTGACGGGGATGCTCGAAGTCGGACGCCACCACACGTCCTGGTGGTGCGCGGCCATGGTGTATGGCTCGGACTTGATCACTAAATCCGGCGGCCCAAGTTCCTTGGCGGCCTTCCACTCGTTCGGAGCGGGCCACTGTTTGGGAGGCGGCATATCTTTGGGATCACCCAGCGGCGCGCCCGAATCCACCCAGCGGACGATGGTATTGATCTGTTCGGCGGTGAGCGACATGTCGTTCTTGAACTTCTGCACTCCAACCGACGGGTCAATGTGCCAGGGCGGCATCTGGCGCAGGATGACGCGCTGCCGAATGGATTTGGCCCAGGGGCGCGTCTCTTCGTAGGTCACTAGCGACATTGGCGCCATGGAACCCGCGCGATGGCATTCCTGGCAGCGCTGCTGCAAGATCGGAGCAATGTCTTTGGTAAATGTTACGGACGCGTCGGCCTGCAACAGCCAAGCACCAAACCCTAGCGTGCTAACAGCAACAATCGCTCGCAGTGGGAACCCGGTCATGGCCGACAGTTTAGCCGCGCGAAGACACGGTGTCAAAGGGGGCCGGGGCTTCCAGGGTGAAATTCGCGGCGCGGGCGTCATTCACGAACATTTTCACTGTATCGAGTGAATATTCGTCGAGATCGCGATCGAGCAGCGAAAGCTTCCTCAGCAGATCGTGCGTGACGGTGATGATGTGACAGCCGATGGCGTCGGCCTGGACGATGTTGAACAACTCGCGCGGGCTGGCCCAGATCAGCTCGATTCGGGGATAGGCGCGGATGCGCTCGAGCGCGGCGCAAAGGATGGGCAGCGGATCGCGGCCGGTGTCGGCGACACGGCCCGCGAAGATTGAGATGCAGCTGGGGGGTCCGTGGCGCAGGGCCGGAACTACGGCGTCCACTTGTTCGAGTGTCATCAGCGCGGTAACGTTGATTTTCACGCCCTGCTCCGCCAGACGCTTAACCAGCCCCGCCGAGGAGCGGCCGCGCGTATCTGTGATGGGGATTTTGACGTAGACGTTTTCGCCCCAGGCGGCGATGCGCAAAGCTTGCCGTTCCATTTCTTCGAAGTCGTCCGAGAGAACCTCGAAAGAAAACGGACGTTCCGGAATGGCGTGCGCGAGCGACTTGCCGAACGCCTCGTAATCGGCGACCCCGGCCTGGCGCATCAGCGTGGGATTGGTAGTGAATCCCCGGATCCAGGGATTGCCGGCGAGTTCCAGGATAGAAGCGCGGTTGGCGCCATCGGCGAAGATCTTCACGCGGAAGGATGTGATATCAGGCATAGCGTGGCATCTCCATCTGATGACCTGGGCGGCAGGCCCGCAAAATCCAGCGCGCCGCTTCGCGGAGCGAGTGGACTTGAACGAAGGGGCCGTCCGGACGCTGTTCCGCATATCCGTAGTCGACGAAGATAGCGCGGCAGCCGGCGCGATGGCCGGCTTGGATGTCGCGCCAGCGGTCGCCCACGATGTAGCTGGATTCGAGATCGATGTCCCAAACCCGAGCCGCTTCAAACAGCAGGCCGGGCTGGGGCTTGCGGCAGGAACAGCGCGCGGAATCGTCGTGCGGGCAGAGGCCAACGCCGGTGAGCTGCAGGTAGCGCTGCAAGTGGCGGTTCATTTCGGAGACCTGTTCGGCTGTAACCAGGCCGCGCGCGATATCGGGCTGATTGGTGATCAGGATCAGGGCGAATCCAGCCTCGCGTAGCTGGTTGCAGGCTTCGCGGACGCCGGGCAACAGCCGCAGCTCCGAGAGTGTGGCGGGCGGATATGGTTTGCCTTGCCGCAGGACGGCGCGATTCACCACGCCATCGCGATCCAGGAACACGGCCCGGCGCATGTTCTTATATCCTTCCCAGGCGCGCGTCGGCGGCTAGGGCATGCAGCGAGACGCACAGGGCTTGGCGGGTGTTGTGCTTGGGAGCCCAACCCAGTGCGCGAATGCGATCGGTATTCAAGCGGACCACCGGCACGTCGCCTTTCCAGCCGCGGTCGCCACCGGTGTATTCGAGCTGGACTTGATCGGCGGCAAGACTCGCGATTTCAATGGCCAGCTCAGCTATTTCCGTGACCGTAATATAGTCGCCCGTGGCGACGTTATAGACTTCAAAATTCTTGGGTGTGGCGCGGTGCGCCAGCAGCACCGCGTCGATGACGTCGTCCACGTGAATGTAGGACTTGCTTTGCCGGCCATCGCCCAGAATGCGCAAACGCTCCGGCTGGGCGCGCAGGCGACGAATGAAATCGAAGCCGACGCCGTGAGTTTGCCTCGCTCCAACCACATTGCCGAAGCGGAATGCGCGGGCGCGCAGGTCGAACATGGCGCAGTAGGACGCGATGAGCGCTTCACCGGCCAGCTTGCTTGCGCCGTAGGTGGAGGCGGGGATGAGCGGGCCGAAATCCTCATGAGCTTCGTAATCCTTGAGATCGCCGTAGACGCCGCTGCCGGAGGCGTAGAGCAGATTTGGAGTGGCGCTGCGGCGCATGGCTTCGACGATTTGCTGCGTGAGGAAAGTACCTTCGCGAAAATCGATGTCCGGTTCCACGATGGCGCGCGCGATGTCGGGATTGGAAGCCAGGTGAACGACGGTATCGTGGCCCTCCATGCAGCGTTCCAGCGCGGCCAGATCCTTAAGATCGCCGTGAATCACGCGCAGCCGCCGGTCGTGCTCGTGATGCGCGTAGTGCCACTCGCGGCCGCTTGAGAAATTGTCGTAGATCGTGACCGCTTCCGTGGCTTTGTCGCACAGCAGGCGATCGGTGAAATGGCTGCCGATGAAACCTGCGCCGCCGGCGATAAAGAACCGGCCCGCGGTCGCCGGCGCCGTCATTTGATGGACTCCCATTTCGTGGCGGAACGCTGCAGCAGCGGATGGCTGACCAACAAGTGCCACAACACGGCGCACAGCCCCTCGGTATGCGGGGTGATGCGATCCGGCGCGAGCGCGGGAATGGCGACGCATTCCTCGGCGACCTGGCGCGTGAATCCGCCGTTCGGTCCGACGATGCCGAAGATGTGAGCGCCCGCGCCGGACGCAGTTTCCAGCGCGCGAACAATGTTGACCGAGACGTTTTTCTCACTACTGCCGCCGCCCACTGAGAAGACCAGCACGCCATCGCGCGGGCCAATGCGCGAACCTTGGAGCCAGCCGGCGAAGCAGGTGTCCCAGCCTTCGTCATTCGCTCTGGCGGTGAGCTCGGAAACATTATCGGTGGGCGCGTAGGCTTCAAAACCGCACAGCTTGCGAAAATCGTTGACGGCGTGGCCGGCGTGCCCGGCCGACCCCCCAACTCCCAGGATGAAGAGGCGCCCGCCCAGTTCGCGAACCCGCGCGAGACCGAGGGCCATTCGCTCGATGGCGGCGAGGTCCACGCTCCGCAGGATCTCGACGGACTCCCCGATGAAAGAGGCGGCGAAGCCAGTAGGCGGAGCAACGGATTGTTCAAGAGCTTCGTGGAGCCCCGTAAGACTGGTCAAAGCGCACCAACTCCTGTTAATTCAATCGGCTGAAACAGGGCTCTTCGATAGGGGCAACCAGCGGGAAAGGGCCAATCGGAAAATCCGGCGGAAAGTCCAAACTGTGGAAGTCCAGCGCTGGAGTGTGGTTTCGCCGATGCGCTCGCCATAGGGAATGAAGACTTCGTGGACGCGAAAACCCTGGAGAGCTGGCTTTAACAGCAAGTCGACGGGCAGCGCCGGACCGTTCGGATCCACCTGCACCTCTCGAATCAAGCGGTGGCTGTAGGCTCGCATACCGGAGTGCAGGTCGGTTGACTTCACCCCCACCAGCAGCCAGCCCAAGAAGGCGAAGAGCCAGTTGGCGAAATAGTTTGCCAACGGCATGCTGGCCGGCCGATGTTCCAGGCGCGAGGCGTTGACCAGATCGTATTGACCGGAAAGAACCATGTCGGCCAAGACGGGAATTTCCGAAGCCGGATAGGTGCCGTCACAATCGAGGGTGACGATGACGTCGCCGATAGATTCCTGCAGCACGCGGGCCATGGCGCGGCCGTAGCCCTGGGGCGGGAATTGGCGTATCACCCGGGCGCCGAGGCTGGCGGCGAGGGTGGGAGTGGCGTCGCGACTGCTATCGACGATGATAATTTCGTGCCGGCGATCGCCGAGGGCGCTACGAATGTCCTCGATGACCCGCGCGACGGCCCTTTCTTCGTTCATCGTAATCATCGCTACCGAGATGGTATGGGCCATTTCACGCACATAGGTTATTTCGGATTTCCATGAACTTTCAGTAGGGGGGAGCCAACGCATCGCCAGGTGGCGCATCTGGGGGTGTTTTGTGTTTGGCCGCGTATTTTTCTTGGATCTGGGCAGTCAGCAGCGGGATGCGGGATCACTGTAATTGTATCGGCCACAGTCGGCTGTGGTGAGACCGGCGGCGCGCAAGTGACTGGTTAATGGGCGGAAAGATTTTCGAGCGCGCTGAGATCGTTGCGCTCGCGATCGTTCGGTTGCGCTTTGGCAAGGCCGGTGATCTTCACCGACACTTGAAAGCGCGCGTATCCCAAGTACTCGTATTCCATGTGGCGGCGGGCCACCAATTCCTGGAAGGCGCGAAACTCGTGCTCCTGCCAGTTCGGATAATTAAAATACTCATCGAACACGATGATGGTGCCAGGGACGATGCGGTCTTCCAGGAGTTCAAAAACGCAGCGGGCGGATTCATAAAGGTCTGAGTCGATGTGAATGAAGGCCGCTGGACCGGGATGCTGTTCCAGCCAGCCGGGCAGAGTAGCGGCGAAAAAGCCCGGATGAAGTGCGACGTTGCCGGGCACCTTGGGAAGGCTTCCGTGGGCGTTGAAAGCAAAACGATCCCCGCTCCAGGGTTCCTGCAGGCCGCGAAAACTGTCGAAGCCGTGGACGGGTTGCGATGACCCTGCGTGCTTTGCGATGAAGCCGATGGTGCCGCCTTTGTACACTCCAAATTCCAGATAATGTCCCACCACGCTAACCTGGCCGAGAGCCGATTCCAAAACCTCGCGAGCGCTCTCCATGCCAACGGCGGCGCGCATATAAGTGCGGGCATACTGAACGCTCTCCTCGAGCGCCAACCGCTTCATTTCGCGCGCCGGGTGCAAGCGCGGGAAATCCCAAAAGTCCTGCAGCGTGAACATCCACTTTTGAATCGAAGTTTTGAGGCCGAAGCTAGCGATGAACATTTGACTCGCTTTACACGCTCAGTCCAGCGACGGATTGATCCGCCTGGGATTCGCACTGAAGATTGGCAACCGAACTCGGCCTCGCCAGGATCACAAACTGGAACGCCAACAGGCCCGGCCAGAGAGCGCAGATGGCGCGCTCCAGCGGATAGAGCCATTGCATATAGGACCGGTACGGCGCCGAATCCATGATCGACGACGAATCGCTTTGCCGGGCGGTTTCCGATTTCGCGCCGTAGAGCCGCTTGACCAGCGGCACAAACGGCCTGAGTATCCCGGGCGTGACGCGGCTGCGATCGACAGCGAGGCCAGCGTCACCCAGGAAACGGTAAAAGCTGCCGCGGGTGAAAAAGCGCATATGGGTGCGGTCCAATGTACCGGTGTCGCCATATTCGAATCGGCCCACAAGCAGAGCCAGGCGCACATTCCAAATAGCAACGTTGGGAAGTGAAATAAGGACCTGGCCGCCGGGCGCCAGCAGGCGATAATGCCGCATCAAGACGTCCAGCGGATCGGTGAGGTGTTCGAGCATGTCAGAGAACAGGATGACGTCGAAGTACTGGCGGCCATAAAAGGGGTAACGCTCCGGCTGGGTCACGTCGGCGACATGGGCCTCGGCGAGTCGAATCCTGGCTTTCTCAATAGAAGCCTCGGAAAGATCAACTCCTACAACGCGGTGGCCCTGCAGGCTGAGCAACTCCGCTCCGTGGACTCCCGAACCGCACCCAACATCGAGCACGCGCAGGCCGCGCGGAAGCCCCCCAAGAATTCGCGGGATTTCAGGGTTGGCGATCTCGAAGTATGGGCGCTGGGAAGGTTTCATACCTGGACTTCCACGGGCGCTAGGGCGGCCAATGCCTCACGATTGAGCCGGTCCGCGATTTTGCGGGCGCGCTCGATACAGACATCCATATTGATGTATTCGAATTCGGCCACGCGGCCGCACAGCGGAATGCCGATCTGTTCGAAATACGTCTTGGCGCGCTGCAAGTAGCGGCGGCAATCGTCGTTCTGCACTACGTAGCCATACTTGGTCCGGAGCACGCGGGAATAGCAAACTTCCGAACGGCGAACCAGATCCATATCTTGCAGGTCGTTGAGGACATCGGCCAGCAGCTCTTCGTCCGACATTTCATGCGTGCCGTCGCCGGGATTGGTGGTGACTTCGGCCTGAATAATGGATTGGCCGGGCGGCGCATTGTGCGGGCTGAAAGCGGCGGGGAAAGACAGGCGATGGAAGCGGACCTCGGGATCGGGAACGTAGATGGCGGTGTAATCGGGCAAACGCGCGGAGTCGAGACCGATGGACACGGTGACTAGGGAGTTGTAGCGCAGCGCGCCAACAGCCGTGAGGATTTCGGGCGGCGTGCCGTCGAGCGCTACGGCCAGCTCTTGAATCGGAATGGTGGAAACCAGCGCGTCGTAGCGGCGGGTGGACTGGCCGTTACTGACGCACCAGCCGTTGCCCTCGCGCCAAACGCGATCCACGTTGAAGTCAGGGACGAGATTGTGGACGCACGCGCGCATCGCGAGCGGGAGCGATTCAATACCGCCGTGCGCGGGGTAGTGAAAATAAAGCTGGTGCGTATAGCCCTCGGTTTCGACGCCCACCGCTGCCTTGATCACGTCTTCGATGGGCGGTTTGGGAACGCGGCCTTCCACCCACTCCAGGCCGAGCTCTTCGGCCGGAACGTTCCAGATTTTCTCGTTATAGGGGATTAGGTATTTTTCGGCGAGTCCTTTGCCGAAGTGATGGTAAATCCATTCCTTGAAATTGGTTTTGGGCGGCGGATAGTCGTTCTTGATGTAGTGATACAGGCACTCGAAGCGATCCTCGGGATCGAGATCGAAGAGGCCATTCTCGAATGGATATTTGACGTAGCGGCCTTTGTAGAAGATCTTATTGCCGCGGCGCGCGCGATGGACGTTATCGCCCAGCAACGCGACCATATAGTCCACCATCTCCTGATTGCGCGAGAAGATGATGTGCGGGCCGCCGGCGTCGTAGGTGAACCCTTGCTCCTGGACGGTCTGGCAGTGGCCGCCGCCGCGGCTCTCCTTTTCGAGCACCTCGCAATCGCGCTCCAAATGCGCCGCGATGGTGAGGCCGGCTAATCCTCCGCCCAAAATTCCAATCGCCACCCGGTTCCCCCTATTCAGGCCGGCACACCTCAGGCCTTTCCACATGATTATTCGGACGTTTGCCTGAGATTCTATAGGGCGCTAAAGCGAAAAGCGCTGGACGCGTTTTCAGAACTTAAAAATTACGTCCATCGCCAACTGGAACTGGTTCTGGCGGGTTCCATTGTCGTAGGATCGCCGATCGAGAGCCCGATCAAACCTGATTTCGGGGCGAAACAAAACGGTGCTGCCCACCCAGTGGCCCCACATCAGAGTTTCCTCCGCGTAGCGGGTCTTAACACCGGTTCGCTGGCCTCGCAGGTCGTCCAAAAAATCGGAGCGAATCGAAATGTAATTCTTGGCGGAGAGCTGCCTTTCAACGTAGTTGACCATGGCCCACTCCGGCGCCCTGCAGCGGATCTGGCCCGCCGGACAGAACGCGCCGTTGGTGCCCTTCTCCGGCAGCAAAGGACCCGTGACGCTGGGCACGCCGCGCTGATACATGTACCAGGCCTCGGTAGCCATATGCCAGTTCTTGCTGAACTTGTGGTACCAGGTGTTGTCGAACATCTGGAGGTTGTTGTAGGCGTATTCGCCGTTGTTGAGACCGTTCACGCAAGGATACACGTTGTCGTTGCCGTGATGGAACGTGTAGCTGACGCAGGCCGTCGCGGAGGGCCGCGCGTCCGGGGTCCAGGGCGCCACGTCGTGGCTGGCGGTGAGCCCCAATTGAAGCAGCAATCCCGGGGTGAGCTTGATGGTAGCCAGGATACCGGTGTCGGTGAAGGGATCAATCGCATACAGCAACGAGTGGGTGTAGACGTAGTTATTAGGAGCCAATTGCGCTTCGATACCCGGAATCGAGATGAATCGCCCGATCCGGATGTTCATTCCCTCGGCCACCTGGGGAAAATACAGGTCCAGGTATTCGAGCGCGGGATCGAACCCATATTCCCGGTGGTCGTCGAGCAACTGACTGCTGAAGTAGCCCAGGTTGGTGGTGAAGCGATAGCTGGTTCCGAATAATGCGGTGAGGTGAAATCCCCAATCGAAGTGATCGGTTTGAACGCTGTCGGGAATGCGTTCGATGTACAGCACCGCCTGGTCGAGTTCGACCCGGTCGGGGAAGATGTCATAGGCGGCCGGATAATTCGAATTCTTTGACGTGCTGAGGTTGAAGCTGCCTTCCAGCCAGCCGTACACCTTGACCCGGCTTCGCTCCCAGGCATCGCCATTGGAGCCGCCGTAGAGAGCTTCCATCAGCGGCGGGACGTTGGTCTCAGGCGCGCCGATTTCGGGCGATCCTCCGTAGGACCAATCGGAATTGGGGAATGGCGGCGAGTCCAGGGGTGAGGGTAATGCCCGGCGCGGAGGTTCGGGGCCGCTCGGGGCGGTCCCGCGCCAATCTTGGACATACGCTTGCGACAGCCGTTTGAGAAACCCCTGGTGTGCCCCAAGTGTCAGATTCAGAGCCAGTTCCTGGCCGGCAGCCAAGTCCCGCTCGGCCACGGCTGAATCGCCGAACCCGAGCTTGGTGGCTTTGAATTGATAATGGCCGGGCTGGAGCCCGGTGGCGGCGAACGAGCCGTCGGCTGCGCTTACAAATTGCTGGTCGGCCTTCTCGACTGGGTTTCCGGCGGTGTTATGAGCGGCGACTTGAGCGCCCGCCACCGGCGCTCCGCTTGAATCCTGAATCAGGCCGCGCACTTGTCCCGGCGCGCGAATGGCGAAACAAAGGAACAAGAGCGCCAGCGTGAAAGCGATCACAGCCGATTCTCGCATAGCCGGTGCCCAAAGTTTCGGCAACTCGCGACCGATCTTATAGATAGAGATGCCAGAACTGCGCGCGCGCCTGCCAATTTTCGCCATCTTGCTGGGCACGCTGCTCTGCCTGCTCAACCATATCGGCGTGATAGCCGGCATCCTGCAGCCGCCGCCGGGGTATCAGCCGGCATACTATTTGCGCAATCTGGACGTCCCGCAGTATCTCACCTGGATCGAACTAGCCAGAACGCACTGGCTGCTTCCTAACGGGCATGCGCCCTGGCAGACCGAGCCGGCGCTGTTTCAGCCGATGTTCACGATCGCGGCGCGCACTGGCCTGGCGACCATCGTTTCCTACTACGGCTTTCAGTTGCTGCTGTACTGGTTGGCCGCCTACGCGCTGATTCTGGCCGCGCAAACGTTCATGAAGACGCCGCGGGCGATGCTGTATTCGGCGCTGGTGGTGCTGGGGGCGCTGCCATTGCGCCTGTTGGGTTGGACCATCGCCAAGGCGCTTGGATGGCCGGCTGTGGTGCAACTGGCTTTGAGTTATGGCGTGGTGGAATACGGCTACGAGACGTCCGACGGGCTGGTGCGCGGAGGACTGTCGAACTCCATGCTACTCACCTTCGGAACGGCCATGATGCTGTTTGCGTTCTCTAACCTGGCGAGGTTCATCACCGATGGACGGCGCCGGCATTATTACTGGCTGTTGCTGTGTGTATTCCTGGACGGTCTGTTTCACCCCTTCGAGATTTTCGCGATCACTACGGCCGCCATATGGCCGCTATGGAAGGCATCCCGGAAAGTCGAGTCGGTGTGGCTTTTCGTCGCTGCGGGTGCCGGGATGCTGCCTTACTTGATCGAGACCTTGCGATTCTCCTGGCTGCGCGACCTCTCGCAGATATCGACCTGGAAAATGGGTTCGCCCGCATGGATACTGCTGGTTTACGGCCTGCCGGCGATGCTGATCTGCTGGCTAATCCTGATCCGTTTCCGCGTTGACACTCCCGGGGACGAGGTCCTGCAAAGCTGGTTTCTGTGCTCGGCGATTCTGCCCATGATCCCTTTGGTGCCGAGCGCAATGCACACCTTCGACGGATACGTGTATGCGATAGGCTTTCTCCTGGTAAGGAAAGCGCAAGCCGACAAGCTGTTCTTCAGGCTTTTTTCCGAGCATCGGAGAAGCATGCGGCTGGCGCTGGCAGGCTGGGCGGCGGTTTCGATACTAGCGCTCGGGTGCGTCTACTCGCAGTATTGGAGGGATGGCAAATCCGCGGACCCGGAGTTTCTCTCGGCTGTGGCGCCCTCCGGCGAGGTGGCCATGATCGCCTGGATGAAGGCTAATTTACCGCGCGACCGGTTGGTGCTGGCGCCGGAAGCGATGGCGCCTTGGGTGGCGGCCATTCCGATGCCAAGCGTTGGCAGTCACGACCTGTTCAGCGTGACCTATGAAGCCCAGCGGGCCTTGGCCAGCCGCTTCTATCGAGGAGAACCGCTGCGGAGCGATTTGATCGATGGATTTGGAGTGAGTTATGTTATCGGGCCGGCGGACGCGCCGATTGTTCTCGAAGGCAGCCGGTTTCTGCACCAGGAGGGTTCGCTGCGTCTATACGAAGTTCCCGGTGAGTGGATGAAACCCTATCCGGGGATGGAGCATCTGGCCGGAGCGCCGGCGACCAATGGATTCCGGCAGTGGGTGGTCCGGATGCTGGCGAAGTTCCGGCGGACCACGGCCTAGCGCGGCGGCTTAGCGCGGGCGAAGGTGCAGCCGTCCGCGATGGTTCCCGCCCGGATTCAATATCTCGTCTTTCTGGGCCAGGCGCGCGCGGCACGCTTCGCATTGCGCGAGATGCTCGCGTACTTCAATGACTTCGGCCACGGACAGGCCCTTACCAACCGCATACAGGGAAAGCGGGTCGTCGGCGATGTGCCCATTCTGCTTGTCGGGCGGGGGTAGCAGATCCTTTATCTTCACGCCGACGTGGAATCCGTTTAGAACCGCGCGGCAGTAGCGCACTTCGCCGAAGATGACGTTGTGATGGAGCTTGACCATGACCTGCTCCCCACGGCCGATCCGCTCGCGCAAGGCGATCCGCAAGCCGGAGCGGGAAACGTCCAGGACCGTGCCATAGGCCGGTTCGCTGGGGCCGGGCAGGACTTCGATTTCGGCCGGGTCTTCGGTGGGGTAGCGGGCTTCCCGCCGGCGCTCCGCGGCATGCGCATCAATTTCCCGCGCCAGGGCGGACGCCTGGTAATTCAATTGGCTTGACATCGGAAACCAACTTTCTAGCTTAAAGACCCATATTAACCGTGAACGTTGCAGCGATATGCTACTTAAGTACATTTCGTAGATGTACATTAAGGACAAAACCTGAGAAAAGAGCTACGAAAGTAATCAGCTACGCGCTCGAATCGCCGCTCAGCCAATCCTGGGCACGCCGCTCGAGCGCGATGCGAACCAGTTGGGCGCGGGTGCGGACGCCGGTCTTGTCGAACAACTGCTGCAAGACGGCTTTGACGGAGCCCTCGGAAATCTGCAATTGCCCGGCGATTTCCTTATTCGTGAGGCCCTCAAAGACGCCTTGCAGGACGAAGCGCTCGCGCGCGGTGAGCGCCTGGGTGGCGCGCTGCTCTTCGGACCGGCCAGTGGCGCCGGCAATGAGAGAGCGCATGGCGCGCGGGTCGAGCCACGGTTCGCCGGCCACGAGCTTACGGATTGCCTCCACTAACTGAGCCGGAGAACTGTGCTTGAGGAAGATGCCCTCCGATCCGCTTTCGAGCACGCGCACGGTGGCGGCGTCGCTCATTCCTGCCGTGACCATCAGGATGCGGCCCTGGAATCCGCTTTTGCGGATTTCCTCCAGCGCGGCGGCGCCCTGTTCCTCGCCCAGGTCATAATCCAGAAGAATGATGTCGGGCCGCTCCCGGGCTGCGATGTCGACCGTTTCCGAGACCGAGGCGCAGGAGCCGACGATGCGGAAGCCGGGCTCAGTCTGCAGTAACCGGCTGAGGCTGTCGCGGAACAGGCTGTGATCGTCCACCAGCAGGATCCGGATTTCCTGTGCCATAGCTCTCTTTCAGGTTAGCTGCTAGGACCGGCGAGAGTTCAACCACGAAGGTTGCTCCCCCGCTACCGCCGGGGCGCTGGCCGGATTCATAGCGCAGCTCGCCGTGGAAGGATCGCATGAAAGCGCGCGACAGATATACGCCCAGGCCGGTGGCTTGCGCGCCCGATTGGAAGGGCCGGAACAGACGCTCGGGATGCGAGACGCCGCCGCCGGTGTCCTGGACGCGAACCACGATACGCTGTCCTTCAGCGCGAGCCGTGATTTTGAGGGCGCGGACGGGCTGATCGAGCATGGCGCGCTGGCTATTCTTGGTGAGATTGAGAAACACCTGCATCAAGCTCTGGCGGTCGGCCCAAACCGCGGGCAGACCGGGTTGGATGTCCCATGCCACCGCGATATCGTCTTCGCGCAGGGCCGGCTCGATGACGATGCGCAGCTCTTCCAGCAGCGCGGCCAGGTCGACGCGGACGGCTTGGTAGGCGGTCTGGCGCAGTTCGAGCGCGGCGATCTTCTCCAGCGCCTGGATGAGGGTGCCGAGCGCTTCGAAATCCTTGTTGTTGGCGAGAGCGCTGTTGCGTGCCAGGCTCTCGTGCACCACGGCGATGGCGCCGCAGACGTTGCGAACTTCGTGCGAGACCG
>Ga0302324_100003499_pt1 | contig 35411 bp, 30 predicted proteins | sample Palsa_T0_1_FD_201949 | JGI IMG/M metagenome (GOLD analysis project Ga0302324, IMG submission 201949) | Peat permafrost microbial communities from Stordalen Mire near Abisko, Sweden - Palsa_T0_1 | ecosystem: Environmental > Terrestrial > Soil > Palsa > Peat permafrost | place: Sweden: Abisko...
CGGCCACGGGCGGCGGGCGGCGCCGGCCACGGGCGGCGGGCGGCGCCGGCCACGGGCGGCGGGTGCCGGCGGGCGGTTCGCCGGCGTGTCCCCGGGTGCCAGCCTGTGTCCAACTGGGTTCGATCTGCGAAGTGGGTGCGATCGCCACGCTTGGGTGCGGTGAGCTGCCGTTTCTCTAGCTAAATCCCACCCAGAGATGCAGATCGCACCCAAGTCGGGGGAGGGCCGGCGGGCTCACCGGGCCGGGTAGGCGTCGGGCCCGGCGTTCTTGGTAGCAGATCCGCACTTTGGTACCGGTGAGGACCGGAAAACGGACCGGAAAACGGTCGCCGGCGATACCAAAATGCGGATCTGCTACCAAAAAGCTGCCAACCCGAGCGGCCGGGCGCCCGAGAGAGCTAGAAAGGAAGCCGGGTCTTGACCAGGCCGGGGACGGCAGCCAGACCGGTGACCGGCCGGAAGCGGTCGCTCGCCTCGGACAGGCGCCGGTCGTCCTCGTCGGTCAGCTCCAGATCGGCGGCCGCGGCGTTGAACTCCAGCTGGGAGACGCTACTGGCACCGGGGATGACGACCACGTTGGGCCGGCGGATGAGCCACGCCAGGGCCACCTGAGCCGGTTTGGCGTCGTGCTTGGCCGCCACATCCCGCAGCACGTCGATCAGCTCACCGGCCAGGTCGAGGTTGTGGGGCAAGAAGAACGGTCGCAAGGCCCGCATACCACCGGGACGGTTGGTCGCTGAGTACCGGCCGGAGAGCAGGCCCTGGGCGAGAGGGCTGAAGGCGATGAGGAGCCGGTCGTGCTGCTGCGCCCAGCTGAGGAGCTCCCTCTCGGGGCTACGGACGACAAGGCTGTACTCCACCTGGTTGGACAGCACCGAACCGCCGAGGAGCCGCTCGGCCGACTGCCACCCGGCGAGCGAGTAATTGCTCACCCCTACATGGGTGACCAGCCCCTCCCGTTGCAGCCGGCCGAGGGCCGCGAAGAGCGGCCCCGGCGGGAAGATCGGATGCGGCCAGTGCGCCTGGTAGAGGTCGATACGGTCGATTCCGAGCCGGCGCCGGCTGCCCACGGCGCGCTGGTGGACGATCGGGTCGAACGGCATGACGGGGAACACCTTGGTGGCCACGAACGCCTCGTCACGCCGGCCGGCTATCGCTCGGCCGACGGCGCGCTCGGATCGGCCGAAGCCGTAGATCTCCGCGGTATCGATCAGGTTGATCCCCAGGTCCAAGGCCCGCTGGGTGATCCGCAGCGCTTCTCCTGACGCGAAGTCCGGACCGTAGCCCCACTCGGCCGACCCGAATTGCCAGGTGCCGAGGCCGATCACGGACAGCCGGACGCCGGCCACATCGACGTAACGCATGACCGTGAAGGTACATGAGTCGGCGGGGCCGACAGACCACGCTGTCAGGCCGGTCTGCCAATACTGGACGCCGCCTGGGGCCTCGACAAGCATGGCCGGAATGGCCCGGCCCGGAGACTTCTACGACCAGGACGCGGAGCCTGGCGGATCCGGAGCGGCGCGGCCGCCTGATCGGGCCGGACGGGGCATGCTGTACGACCAGGACGCGAGCATCGACACCGTCCACCACGACACCACGGCCGGGCGCCGGCAGCGGGTCCTCGACCGCCAACGCGAGCGTGAACTGGAGTGGCGTCGCGAGGCCGAATTCGAACGAGACCGGCAGGCCCGGCGTAGGCGGGTACGCGAAGACCAACGAGCCGAGCCTCCCGCCGGCCCGCTGCGGATCAGTTCCCGGCCGGGCGACACCACGGCGCGTCCGGGCCCGGCCCGCCGCCCGCACCCAGCCTTGGACAACGCGCCGCCGGCGGCGCCCCAGCCGGCGGCGCCCCAGCCGGCCGCGCCCCCACCGGCATCCCGGGGGCCGGCCACACCCCGGTCAGCCGCTCCTGGACCCGCCGCGCCTGGACCCGCCGCGCCTAGGCCCGCCGCGGCTGGACCCGCCGCGCCTCGGCCGGCGGATCCGAGAGGGGCGCCGCCACCCGATGCCTGCAGCCGGCGACTGCCGCCCGAGCCGCGAGTCCCTTCGCCCCAACGGGCCACCGCCATCCTGGCCGCCGGCACCTTTGTGTCCCGGCTCACCGGCTTCGGGCGAGTGTTGGCCATCGGCTACGTGCTCGGTGTCACGTCCCTGTCCGACGCCTACAACTACGCCAACGGGATCCCCAACATCATCTACGACCTGCTGCTCGGTGGGATTCTCTCGGCCACCCTGATCCCGGTCTTCGTGGAACAGATGCGCCGGGAGGAGCGGGCCGAGAGCATGCGCGCCATTTCGGCGGTCCTCAGTGCCATCACGGTGGCCCTGGCCGCTATCACCGCCGTCCTCTGGCTGGCGGCCCCGTGGGTGATCCACTTCTACCTGTTGCTGTACCCGACGTCGACGGCTGCCGCGGAGCGGGCCCTCGCCACCCGACTCCTGCACTACTTCGTCCCCCAGGTGTTCTTCCTCGGGGCCATCGTGGTATCCACCGCGCTGCTCAACGCCAGACGCAGCTTCACCGCCGCCGCCTTCTCCCCCGTCCTCAACAACGTGATCGCCATCGGTGCCCTCCTCGTCACCAAGGTGGTGGCCTCGCGGATCCTGACCAACAAGACCGCGGCCCCGGCCGCCGTCCTGCAACAGGTGGCCCACGACCAGCACGCCATCTGGATCCTGGGGATCGGGACCACCGCCGGGTATGTCGTCCAGTTTCTGGTGCAGTTGCCGGCCATGCGCAGGGCGGGCTACCAGCTCCACCTGGTCTGGGACCTCCACCATCCCGCCGTTCGCCGGGTGGCACGCCTGTCGACGTGGTTGATAGGCGTGGTCATCGCCAACCAGGCCTCGCTCGCCCTGGTGATGATCCTGGCCGGCCGAGTGCAGGGCGGCGTCACGGCCTATCAATTTTCCTATCAGTTCTTCCAGCTTCCCTACGCCCTGATCGCGGTTTCGGTGGCGTCCGCCCTGATGCCCGACCTAGCCGAGCGCTGGACCAGCGGTGACCGGCGGGGCTTCGAGCGCCGCTTCGTGGCTGGCCTGCGGGTCACGCTGGCCGTCCTGGTCCCGGTGGCCCTCGCCTACGTGGCCGTGGCTCAGCCCTTCATTCAGCTGGCCGTCCTCCACGGCCGGGTCACCGAGTCCAAGGCCCATCTGGTGGGCTCCAGCCTGGCCCTGTTCGCCGTTGGCCTTCCGGGTTTCAGCGCTTTCTTCCTCTTGATGCGCATGTACCAGGCCATGCAGAACGCCCGGATGATGTTCTGGATCTACTTCCTGGAGAACGGGCTGACCGTCGTCGCGGCCCTCGCCCTCGACCCCATCCTCGGGGTCCCGGGTCTGGCCCTGGCCTGGGTCGGCCCCTACACGGTGGCGTCGCTCGTGGCCGCCTACGACCTGCGTAGGCGGGTCGGCCCGCTCGGCGGAGCCCACACCGTCCGGGCCCTGGTTCGCATCCTCATCGCCAGTGCCATCTCGGCCGGCGTGGTCGTCGCGGTCGGCCTGCCCTTTCCCGGGAAGGCGCAGGACGCGGTCCTGGTCGGGCGGCTCGTGGCTCAGATCGGCGCCGGCACCATCGCCTACCTGGTCTTGGCGAAGGTCTTGGGAATTAAAGAACTCCGTCCGATCGTGCGCCTGGCCCGACGCCTGGCCGTTCGGTCCTGAGTTTGGGCGGTCCTGAGCCCTGCGGTCAGCCTCCGGTGAGCGAGAAGTGCTGATAGTCGGGTGAGGCGGTCCAACGCCCTCCCCAGAACCAGCCCACCGAAGCAAACGCTCGGACCAGCTCGCCCCCAGGGACAGCCATCCCGGGCCGGACGTCGCTGCGATCGAGGTAGGTGGCGCCGGCCGGCGGGATGGTGGTCCCGCCGTAGACGTACGGGTTCTGGACGTCGTTGACGTCTATGGCCTCTCCATAAGCGTGTACCGACCACTGGGGCGGCCCTGAGGCCACTGCGAATCGGCAGTTGTACCCCGACGTGTCGTCGGCGGCCGCCGCCGCGTTGTCATTGCCGTCGTAGGCGTCTTCGGGGACCATCTCCTCGATGGGGAAGTGCTCGTCGTACAAGGTCCGGAACACCGTGATCACGTCGTCGACCACGCCCGCGTTGACCACCATCGTGCCCGGGTGCGATCGTCCGTCGAACCCCCAGTAGGTGAGGTGCAGCAGGCGGAGCTGGGACGGGCCGACCGGGCAACCCGGCCTCCACGTGTGAGGCACGTCGGCTGTGGTGACGGTACTGACGGTCGCGGTAAACGACGCCGGCGCCATTGTCGTCGGGACCACTCGAGTCGTGGGCGGCGCCGGGGGGGAGGTTGTCGGCACGATCGACGGGGGGGTAGTCGGCGGCGGCGCGGCCTTGCTGTCCGCTCCACCTGATCCGCACGCCGCCAGCGCCAGGGCTGCCGTCACGACCGCCGCCACCGCCCGGTAGCGTGGTCGACCGCGGTGGCGTCCGAGCATGACTGCGATGATGAAAAAGAGTAGGGCCAGCGCCCGGCAGACGGCCACCGCCGTGCTCGCGGTAGCGATAGTCGCCCTGGCCTCGGGGTGCGGCGCTCAGGCCCGCCAAGTCGGCTCACCACCCACGTCACAGGACGCGGCCCACACCACTACCGCGCCCGCCAGCACGGCGGCGCCCACGTCCACAGCCGTCACCACGACAACGTCGGCACCGACGACGCCCGTGCCGACAAACCCGGCTCCGGTATCGACAACCAGCCAGCCCCCACCGCTGTCCCCCACCACCCCACCACCGCCCACCGCACCACCGACCACGACCGGCTGCCCGAGCAACCTGGCATCCAGCCTGGCGTCGACAGGGGGATCCCTCCAGCTCATCACGGTCGAGGCGGCCAGTTTCGGCACGACCGTCGCCACCCTGGGCTTGTGGCAACGGGACGGGCCATGCTGGGAGGCAGCCGGTGGCCCTTGGACCGCGGCCATCGGGTACAACGGCTTCTCCGACCATCACCGCGAAGGCGATGACACGACCCCTACCGGCATGTACAGCATCGGCCCGACGATGTACGGCAACGCGCCCAACCCTGGAGTGCGCTACGCGTACCACCAGTTGGTGTGCGGCGACTGGTGGGATGAGGACCCCGCGTCCGCCGAGTACAACACCTTCCAACACGTTCCGTGTGGCGAGGCGCCCCCCTTCGGCGGCGGCAGCGAGGCGCTATGGACCGAGACCACCGCCTACCCCAGCTTCGCGGTTGTCGACTACAACACCGACCCGGTTGTCCCTTACGCCGGCTCGGCCATCTTCGTCCACGCCGACATCGGCACGCCGACCGCGGGCTGCGTCAGTATCCCCCTGACCGACCTGGACCAGCTCATCCGCTGGCTCGATCCCGCCGACTCCCCGGTCATCGTCATGGGCCCCAGCGCCGAGATCACCGACTTCTGAGCGGACGGCCCGTGTGCCCGACGTCATGTAGCAGCCCGGGAGGCGCCGCCATAGGATGTGTCGAGTGGGGGGGAATCCCGAATCCGGCGCTGACCTGCTCAAACGCGTCGGTGGGCGCATGTGGATCCGGATCTCGGTCGCCAACGTGGTGGGCGCACTCCTCTCCGCCGCCTCAGGCGCGCTCACCGGAGCCCACATCAAGGGCCAGCCAGGTTTCGGGCGGGTCGACGTCATCACGCTGTGCGTGTACCTCGGGATCTTGCTCTCGCTCTCCCGATGGATCGGTGGGCGGTGCTACTTCGCCGCCGCCTCCTGGTTGGTCGAGGACCGGTCGCCTACGCCTGCCGAGCAGCGCCGGGCCCTGGCCATGCCCCAGCAGTTCGCGGCGATGAGCATGGGCGGCTGGCTGGGCGCAGTGGTCATATGGTCAGGGCTGTCGAGTTTCACCCACCCCTTCACCGCTACGGTCGCCATCGCCCTGTCGATCCTGCTCGGAGGGCTGACGACGAGCGCGTTGGTCTACCTGCTCGTCGAGTGGTCCCAACGGCCGATCGCGGCGCTGGCCTTGGCCGGCCACGTCCCAGATCGGACGGTGGCACCCGGGGTTCGAACCAAGCTCTTCGTGTCGTGGGCGATCGGGTCCGACGTCTTCCTGGTCATGATCAGCCTCACCTACCTCGGGCGACCAGGCGGAGATCCTCCTAGCACGGCGGCCATCCTCTTCATCGTGGGAGCGGGGCTGGCAACCGGCACCCTGGTTGTCTACGTGGCGGCTCGGTCTCTGGCGAACCCGCTGCGGGAGTTGCGAACCGCGGTCAACCGAGTCCAGCGAGGCGATCTCGACGTCGCCGTGACGGTCAACGATGGCGGTGAAGTGGGCCTGCTGCAAGCCGGGTTCAACCAGATGGTCGTAGGCCTCCGCGAACGCAACACCCTGCAGGACCTCTTCGGTCGTCACGTCGGCGAAGATGTGGCCCGGCAGGCCCTGCAGCATGGGGTGGCCCTTGGGGGCGAGCGACGGGAAGTTGGCGTCCTCTTCGTTGACGTGATCGGCTCCACCGGGCTGGCCCAGCGCCACTCGCCGGACCGCGTGGTCGAGCTGCTCAACCTGTTCTTCGCCACCATCGTCCGGGTCGTGGCGGCTGAGGGGGGTTGGGTCAACAAGTTCGAAGGCGACGGCGCGTTGTGCATCTTCGGCGCGCCCGTCCCGCTGGACGACTACGCGGTGCGGACCCTCCGGGCGGCCCGCACGATCCGCCGAGAGCTGCTGGCTGTGGCCGCCGGCCACCCAGAGCTGGACGCCGCCATCGGCGTCTCCGCCGGCTCGGTGGTGGCCGGCAACGTCGGCGCCGAGCAGCGCTACGAGTACACGGTCATCGGCAACCCGGTCAACGAAGCGGCCCGGCTCACCGATGAGGCCAAGTCCCGCTTGAGCCGGGTGCTAGCGAGCGAGGAGGCGGTGGCTCGGGCGGGCGGAGAGGCCAGCTCCTGGATGGTGGTCGACGAAGTGTTGCTCCGTGGGCACAGCCAGCCGATCCTGGTCTACGAGCCGGCGGCCGGGGTGCGAGCGGAGCAGCCAACCATCTGAGCGGCCCGCGGTCCGCCCGCCGGTCCGGCGCGCCGGCGGTCCGCCCGCCGGGCGCGGATTCTCACAGGTGTTCGCCTATCCCCCCGATCGGGCAGATAAACGAACACCCGCCGGCGATCAGCCCTCGGTCAGCCCTCCGTCGTGCGGTAGTCGCTGAACGCCTCGTCCCGGTCGCTCAAGGCCTTGGTGAGACCGCCGTCGCGGGCCTCGGCAATGAACTTCTGGAACGTGGCCTGATAGACCGCCAGCGCCGACAGCTCGGTCCCGGACCGGATCGCCGCCCGCAGTCCCATGGTGTCCATGGCGCGGTGCACGCTGCGCTTGTTGAGCTGCACGATGTCGGTGGGTATCTGGGCCACCCGTTCGGCTACCTCGAGCACCCGGGCCTCGAGCTGGTCCTCGGGGAGCGCTTCGTTGGCCCATCCCCGACGGACCGCCTCCACGCCGGAGATGGCGTCGCCGGTGATCATCATCATCATCGCCGTGCGCAAACCCATGAACCAGGCGTGGAACTGCATGTCCGGCACCCCGAAGCGAACCGCCGGATAGCCGATCTTGGCGTCCTCGGCCACGAACACCAGATCGCACCCGGTCGCCAGCTCGCTGCCCCCGGCCAGGCAGTAGCTGTGGACCTGGGCAATGACCGGCTTGGCCAGGTCCCAGATGCTCATCCAGCCTTCCGTGACGTTGCGTTGGAACTGACCGTCGCCCGACGCCGCGTACCCCGGAAGGCTCTGGCCCTCGCTTCCGCCGCCGAGGTCGTAGCCCGCCGAGAAGCACTTGCCGGCTCCCCGGATCACCATCACCCGGACGTCTGGATCGGTGTCGGCGTCGCGCAGGGCTGCCAGGATCTCGCCCCGAAGGGCGTGGTTGAGGGCGTTGCGCTTCTCAGGGCGGTTGAGGGTGATGCGGCGCACGCCAGGCCGCGGGTCGTCAACGAGAATCAGCTGGTAGGTCACGGCGGGCGACCCTAGGGGATCCCCGCGGGACGGAAACGCCGGACGGTGGGTCAGAACGTTCAGAACGTTCAGAACGTCACGTCGCCGAGCGACGCACAACCGGGGACTCTGGTCACGGCGGCGACGTGGTGACCGGACACGACGAAGACGAACACCTGGGCCGGCGATCCCTCGTAGGTCAAAGTCCCCTCGAAGACCGGCTCGATGGGCGCAGACACGTTCGCGGCGGCTCTCGCCGGCACCAGGCAGTTGGAGAAGGCTGCACCGAACGCGTCTGGCGCGCCGGTCCGAGCGGTGCCGTTCGCCAAGGCGTCCATGTCCGGACGCAGGGCGCCGACCAGCGCCGCGCCGTCCTGGAAGCTACCGAGCGGCGGGACCGCCCCAACGCCACCGACGACCGACGGGCTATTCAGCGGCACTCGTGTAGTGGCGCCCCCGGAAGCGGAGGAACCCGAGGCGGCGCCCCCAGAAGCGGAGGAGCCCGAGGCGGCCCCGGAGGTGGAGCCCGAGGCGGCCCCCACGCCGGCCCCGGCGTGAGGAACGTTCGTCGTCGACACCGCGCCGGCGGCGGTCGACTGGTTGGCGGCTTTGCCGCCCTCACGATCCGACACGGTCACCGCCACGCTGGCGACGAGAATGACGGCCGCCACGGCCGCCGCGGCCCGCCCACCGACCCCGGCGCCGATCAACGACCTCCGCCGGCGTCGCCCGGACCCTATCGGTACCGGTGCTTCCACATCGGGTACCGAGGCCCCATCGGCCTCTGCGCCGCCCGGGATCGCGGCCGCCGCCAGGGCGGCCGCGACAGCCGCGTCGCGCTGAGATTCCCCCGGTAGCTCCGGTAGCTCCGGTGCTTCGGCAACCATCCCGACAGCGGCGCGCCAAAGGGCGAGGCGGGCGCCGCACTCCTCGCAGCCGTCGACATGCTCGACATCAGCCGGCTCCGCCTCGCCGTCGACGAAGGCGGACAGCCGGTCGTCGTCCAAGTGGGGGGTGGGCGTCACGGCTCGATCCTCGTCGGGTCGAGCAGCCGGACCAGCGAACCTCGCCCGCGGGCGATGCGCGATCTGACGGTCCCCGCCGGCACCTGCAACACCTCGGCGATCTCCGCGTAGTCCAGCCCGCAGAGATCGCGCAGCACGACGGCGGCCCGGAAGTCGGCAGGCAACTTTCGCAGGGCGTTGTCTATATCGATGCGGCTCGCCACCCCTTCGGGGTCTGCACCGGGCGGCGTCGAGACATCTCTGTTGGGGATCTCATCCAGGCTCACCGCCGGCCGCCGGGCCCGCCGGCGCAACTCGTCGATCGAGCAGTTGACGGCGATCCGGTAGGCCCAGGTGGAGAAGCGGCTCCGGTCGTCAAAACCAGGCAGCCCGCGCGCCACCGCTATGAGCGCCTCTTGGGCGGCGTCAGCTGCGTCGGCGTCGTTGCCCGTCATTCGCCGACACACCGTGTAGATCCGGTCATAGTGGCGGCGCAACAACGCTTCGAGCGCGTCGCGGTCGCCCGCCTGGGCCCGCTTGACGATCGCCTCGTCGCTGGCAACCTGATCGTCTCGGGAGGCCCGGTGGACCCGGCGGGCGCGGTCAGCTCCGGTCGTAGAGTCGGGTGGCACCTCGATGGCAACGAGGGTACCGAGCGGCCAACCCGCGCCGCCGCCATGGTCCCTCTGGACAATCTGGTCACTGCCCTTGGACGACGCGCAGGTGGGGTGCGGTTCCCTAGCGAAAGAGGCGGCGACACGCCGACTTCGCCGACTGCTGCCAAGGCAGTGTCAGGACGCGGCGCGATCGAGACGGGGCACGGTCCTCGCCGCGGACGGATCGTCCACGACCCAGGGCCCGAAGGACTCGCGCTGGGCCCGGTCCAACTCGGTTCGGTAGCGCTCGAAGCCGTGGTCGCCGGCCGCCTTGGCCGCGTACATGGCGACGTCCGCCTGGCGGACCAGCTCATTGGCCTCCCTGGCCTTACGCGCCGTCGCCAGACCGGCGCTCGCCCGCACCAACACCCAACCGCCGCAGAGATCGAACGGATGCTCGAGCGCGGCCAGGAGCCGATTGGCAACCAGCTCGGCCGTGTTGGGTTCGTGGTCGTTGACCAGGACGGCGAACTCGTCGCCCCCGAATCGGGCCAGGGTGTCCTCGGCGCGCGTCGCCGCCTCCAATCGGGCGCCTACCTCGCGTAGCAGCACGTCCCCAATGGCGTGCCCCAGGCTGTCATTGATCTCCTTGAAGTTGTCCAGGTCGAGGAACACGATGCTGGCACTGCCTCCCGATCGCTCGGCGCGGTGGAGCGATTCCTTGACCCGGTCGGCGAACAGCGCCCGGTTCGGAAGCCCGGTCAGGGCATCGTGGAAGGCCTGGTGAGCAAGGGCTCGTTCCGCTTCTACCCGGTCGGTTACGTCATGAAGGTTGGCGACGATGCCACCCACGTTCGGATCGTCGCCGAGATCGGTAAACACCAACTCGATGTGGCGCCAAGTGCCGTCCCGGTGCCGGAGCCGGCAGGCGACCCGGCGGCAGCTGCCGGGGGTCTGACCGTCTCCGAAGGCCGCTCGCAGCCCTTCGAGGTCCTCGGGATGGACAAACTGGGACAGACCGGTCCGCGTCACCAGCGCGGTGCTGTGGCCGAGGGCCTCCTCGAAGGCGGGGCTGGCAAAGCGCACGCCCCATAGCCGATCGAGGACCAACACAGGGTCGCTGGCCCGTTCGATCAGAGCCCGCCACCACGCCTCCCGGGCGGCTAGTTCCTCCGCCAGGGAATCGGCGTCACGGCGAGCCTGCCGGTGGTCAGCCGACTCGCGACGCAGCTCGCTGGAGGGGAGACTGGCGAGCGCGAAGGTAGCTATCAGAGCGGCCACCTGCACGAGCAGGTTCGACGCATCCAGCGAACCGCCTGCGACGGCCACGGCGTCCCCGTAACTGGCCAGGGTGGCCACCATCAGGGCGAACTGGACCCGCGGCGGGCAGCCGGTCGCGATGAACACCGTGGTCAGCACGTACGCAAACCACATCTCGGATCGCCCGCCACCGGTCGCCGCCACGATCGCTCCTATGGCCCCGATGTCGAGCAACAACCAGATGTAGAGCAACATGAGCCCGGACTGTCGCTTGACCAACTTCCGCCAGGGAAGCGCCGCCATGGCGCCGCCCGTTGCGGCCGCCACGCCGAGGGCGGCGCACAAGACCGGCCACTCAACCGTGCCCGCAGGCATGAGCAGCGCCGCGACCGGGACCACCACGAGCATGGCGACGGTGGTCGCCAGCGCGACGGCAAGGTGCCGTCGAGAGATCGACCTCGCGACGCTCCCGGGTGGAGTTGCCATCTCGTAGTCATCGGCCGGGCGTCCGCCGAAATTGACTAGTTACTTCGGTCAAACACGAAACGGGCTGCCAGCCTGTGGGCCCATCCGGCCACTTCCAATGCCCCAGCGGCCAGGGCTTCGAGTCCCGCCCGAACGCCCTGATGCGGCCCCGCGTGGCTCATCGCCCGGTCCAGCCCGGCGGGCGGCGCTCCGCGGCGGCCTGACGACCCTCGGCCGCATCCTCGGTCGCGCTGGCAACCTGGCGCATGGTCTCGCCGAAGCGGATCGCCTCCAGTGTCGCCATATGACGGGTCCGCATCGCCATCTCCTTCATGACCCGCTGGGCCACAGGCGATCCACCCAGGAGTCGCTGGGCCAGGGCATGGGCCTCGTCGAGCAGCGTGTCATGAGGGACCACCCGCCACACCAGACCCACCGCCTGGGCCCGCTCGGCATCGATCCGCTCTCCCGTCAATAACAGCTCCATGGCGTCAGCCCAGTTCAGGCGTTGTGGCAGCCGCATCGCGGCCACGATGGCCGGGACTCCCAGCCTCGCCTCCGGGAGACCAAACTCAGCTCGGTCACTGGCCAGCACGAAATCGCACCAGGTGACCAGCGTGAGCCCATAACCCAAGCAGTAGCCGTTGACCGCGGCAATGACCGGCTTGAAGATCTCCCAGCCGCTCTCGAACGAGTTCAGCGTCGGCTTCTCCCAGAACGTGCCGGCGAACTCGCCCGCAGACCCAACCCCGTCACGCAGGTCAGCACCGACACAGAACGCCCGGCCCGAGCCGGTCACAATGGCCACCCAGGCGTCCTCGTCGTCACGGAATCGCGAGAAGGCATCATTGAGGTCGCGTCGCATCTCGCCGTTGATGGCGTTGAGCGCATCGGGTCGGTTATAGGTGATGGTGGCCACATGGCCATCGAGCTGGAACGTAGCCGCATCACCCACGAGACACAGTCTGCCCGGTCGGGTCAACGCCCATCCCGAAGTCACCGTTTATGGGCGGCTGCCCGTCAGGGTGCGACCTGGAGGTTCTCGCCGATCGACTCCGACTTTCCCTTGTCCTTCGATACGGGCACCAGGTTGTCTGCGCTGTCGACGGTGGCCAGGCTGATCGACGCCACGGCCGTCGATCCAACGTCGAGGGTATCGAAGAACTGCGGGTCCAGCAGGAAAGCCGACGCCGGGGGTGTGCCCACCTCGGACGCCGGAATCGTGACCGTGATCGTGCCGTCGCTAACGCTCCCGGTCGCGGCACTGTTGGCCGTGTCGGTGTAGCTGCCGCCCGCCGTGGAGCCGGAGCTGTAGCTGAAAGTGCCCACGTTGTCTTCGTCGGCCTGGGCGTAGTACACCGTGCCGTTGTAGAGCCAGGCCGCGTAGAAGCTGGCACTCTGGCCGTCCGGCGGGAGGGCGCCCAAGCCGGGACCGTAGAAGGTGGCGGTGATCCCCTTGCTCGCGGATGCGGCCAGGGTGACGGCGGTGAGGTCCATGGAGGGGTCGTCAACGAGGTCCGATATCGGGTCGGTGGCGTTGCCCTCGGGGCTCGAGATGGCAACCGTATTCACCACCGCCGCGGGCTTCTCTGGCGCCGCCTCGGCCACCGTCGCGAGGGCGGTGGGATTGTCATCCACGGCCGCGATGAAGTTGGCGACGTTGAGCGCCCCCCAGCCGCTCGCGTAATCCCAGCCGGGCCCGGGTTGGTAGGCACCGTTGCCAATGCCGTATTCGGAGGCGGTGATGTCGTAGAACTCCTGACCGTAGTTACCGTGGAGGGCCTGGTTGTAGATGGTCTCGTCGGCGAAACCGAGGCCGCCGCGGGCCTGGACCTTCTTCGGCGCTCCGGCCTGCACGCGGGCCCACTGGCCCACCATGAGCGGGCTCGACAGGCTGGTGCCGCCCTCGCTCGAAGGCTCGCCGTCGATGTAGATGAAGTAGGCATCACCCGTCTCGTTGCCCGACATGTCGGCGACGTCGGGGACACCACGGCACGTCGGCGCGCTGAGCGGGTTGTACGGGTCACCCGACGGTGTGCTGACGCATTTCTGGTCGACGTTGGCCACCGGCGCCTGGAAGCCCGGCTCCGGGAGAAAATGGCTCGACCCGCCCCCACCGAAGGTCCACGACGTCTCGCTCGCCCGCTGGGACTCCTGGGGCTCTGTCGTCCCGTTCACCGCCACTACGGTCCCGCCGACGCAGACCACGAAGGCACTGGTGCACGGGTAGCTGACATCGGGGACGGGTTGGATGACCAGGCCGTTGCCGGCTCCGATCACTGGAGCCACCACTTCGGGACACCCGGAACCAGTGTCGCCAGCCGAGGAGAAGAGGGTGCGGCCCTCGACGGTGGCTTGGAGCAGAATGGGTTCGGCTACCGCTTCGAGCTCGTCACCGAAACCGACGCCGAAAGGTTCCTGGGCCAGTGGGCCAGTAGCCGGGTTGGTTGGGTCCTGCTCGCACTCACCGAAGCTGGCGTTCATCTCTCGCGGCCCCGCCGGGTCGTTGGCCCAGTAGTCAAAGCTCTGGAACACGTCAGCATCGTAAAGGGACTTGGAGAAGTAAAGATCGAGCTGGGAAATGTCAGGTGCCATCCCGGTGATGGATTGCGTGTCGAGGTACCACTCGACCGACCCGGAGTTGTCACCGTAGGCCGAGTCCGGTCCGCCTTCGGTCTCGATCGTGCGGACGGGGACCTTGGGGAAGTTCTCGTGCTGTTCGAACAATCGGAGCTGGGCCACGACGCTCGAGGTTTCGCCCTCGCCGAAGATACCGACGGTCTGACCCTGGCCGAAGTCGACGTTGCTGTTCTGCGGGCTGGTCAGGTCCGCCGGGTTCGGATCGTTGGTGGGGTCGTTGTAAACGCCCCACAGGTCGCGGGGTTGAAGGGTGGTCTGAGTCCCGGGCTGAATTATTCCACTCGGCGGGTTCGGGATCAGACCGGCAGCCGTTGGTTTGTCGAGCGACGTCAGCGAGAAATGCCGGAACGTGTCGAGGCCGGCGACCGCGTCGATGGGCAGGTTCACCGGGACGGAAGGCGGGACGTCATTGGCGACGAAGTTGGTGCCGTCGAAGGAGTAGTTGCCAATCGCGACGTCGAAGAGCGTCTCGAGCTGGGCCACGTCGCCGCTGAGCATGTAGTAGTCACCGGTCGGGTCGCTGGACTCGAAGGTCAGGCCTCCGCCGCTCAGCCAGCTCTTGATCGCGGCAGTGTCTGCGGACGAGACACCGAACTCCGACGCGAACTGCGAGGGGGTCAGGAAGTGCTGGTAGAGCGAGCTGGTCGGGTCGTACAGCTCGTTGTAGAGCGCCTGCTCACCGCTCGGGTCGGGTAGCGCCACCGAGACGCCGATCGTCAGGATCTGACTGGTGGGCGCCGGGCCGTCATAGGTCGCGACGGACAGGCCGGAGAGCACGGCGGGGACCATGTGCGTGCTAGCCGATGGGGTGACACTCGGGGACGTGGCGGCTCGGGCGACCGAGCCTTGGGCACCGAACACCGACCCGGTGACAGCCAAGAGAGCACCCACGCAGCTCACGAAGACGAGTCGCGTGTGGCTCCGGAGAGTCGTGACCAGCCCAGACATGGACGTCCCTTCTGGCCCCGGCGTACCCAAGGTCCTTTGGTCTTGAGCTCTTCGCTTCGCCGGTCGAGGCTCGCGCGCCTGCTTTCTTGTGAGGATTCTCCTTAGCTCAGCGCGGTTGGCCAGCTCCTTCAGTAGATGGTCGAGGTGCTGGCGTGGTTGGATGGGTGCATGCCCGGTCAAATGGAGTCCACGCGCGTCATAAGGGCAGATCGCGAGATCACTGCCAGCGCAGACCGCATTTTCGAGTTAATCGCCGACCCGGCCCAGCAGCCTCGCTGGGACGGCAACGACAACTTGAAAGAAGCTGGGCCGGGACAGCGCGTGCGGGCCGTCGGCGACGTATTCATCATGCGGCTCAAAAGAGGCGGAATCCGAGACAACCATGTAGTCGACTTCGTCGAGGGTCGTCGAATCGCGTGGCGGCCATCGGTCCAGGGTAAGTCCCCGCCTGGACATCTCTGGGGCTGGGAACTCGAACCGCTGGGCCCGTCGCTCACGCTCGTCGCCCACACCTATGACTGGACTGAGCTGACTGATCGGTCCCGGATACCGCGTGCCCGGGCCACTACAGCCGAGAAGCTACGGGCCTCCCTCGACCGGCTCGCCGCCATCGCAGAAGAGCCGGAGCGGCAACACGGATCTGTCGGCGACTGAGGACCGCTGAGGCACCAAGTACCTCTTGACCCGTCCCGCGGTTCTGCGTACCCTCTCGACGTGGCCCCTCCTGGACGCCCGAGTGAGCACGGCCCAGGTCGAGTGGTCATCACCTCGGACGAGCATGACCTAGTCCAGGTCCTCGACCATGACGTCAGCGCCGTTGTCCTTCCACCGACCGACTCTCAGGGTTGGCTCGCGGACATTGACGCTGCAGTGCAGCGCCGGGCTCTCCGCCTCGAGCGAACGCTTTTGTTCGGAGCCAGCCGGAAGTCGATCGAGTCCATGTTCTCGGATCAGGTGCGAGTATCCGACATCGCTCCTGCCCTGCAAGCGGCGCTCATCGAGGATGCCCTCTACCTGGTTGATCTCTGCTCCAAGCTGGCGGGCGGGTCGTCGTTCAACTTCCGCTCCTTCACCGAAGCGCCGACGACGCGCTGCGGGTACCACGTCGACACGGTGCCGCCCGGCGCCCCGACGGTAGGGGTGATGAGGGTCTACTGCGGGGACGGTACGGAGTACCCGAACCCGGCAATGATCACCAGCGCGAGGGACTTCTACGCCTACATGGCCAAGCGGGACCGGCTGCTTCGGAACAAGGCAGGCCGGGCAACCACCGACGTGGGCTCCACCGTGTCGGTGGACGAGGAGATCCAGGTGCTCGACGCCCGCCCGCCATTCCTCCGGGACCCGGCGGTGGTGACCGTCCCGCCGGGTTCGCTCGTCGCCTTCAAGCACCTTGACATCAGCGTCTACGGGTCGGCTCGTGAGTTCCGAGGTGCGTGGGTGCACCAGTCGCCGAGCACCGGGTCCGCCCGTCTGGTCATCAACGTCACGCCGGGCAACACGCAGGTGTCCCGACGCAACCGGCTCAATCAGAGCGCTGGAACGCGGAAAATCCGTTGGCAGGACTGACAGGAAAGGAACTTATGCGATGGACCAACCCGGCCTCACTACCTTCTACGGTGCAACAAACGACGTCACCCGACTGGATCTGATCGAGGAGCTCTCAGATCAGACGGCGGTGCCGCTGCGGGCGTTTTGCCGTCGGCTCGGAACACCCCACCTATTCGACGAGGTCTTCGCGCCCCTCCTGGCCGAAGGCGACTCCTACCTCTTCGTGACTGTCCGTGATCGCCCGTGGCCGCCCTGGGGCCTCCGCGGACGCCAGATCACCGGCGCCTGTCACGTCCACAAGGTCGGTCACGACAGCTACAGCATGAGCCCCGTTTACGTGACGGATGCCGATCTCACCAATGTCGGGCTACAGGCTGCGCTGTACAAGGAGGCGCTCGACTTCCTGGCCGACGTCCCCGACGTGGAGATCAACTACCTCGTGGCGGAAGGATCCCTCCTCGCCGACAGCGTCCTGACCGGCGTCGGCTTCGAGCGCAGTGGCGACGTGTTTCTGACCGAGCAGGCCCGATACTTCACCTACCGGACGGGCGCGGCCTCGTTGCGGGAAGCTCTCGGGCTCAGTGACCTCGGTGTGCACGACCTGCTCGCTGATCAGTTGGAAGGGGCGGCGTTGCGGACCAACGCTCTCTTCCACGCCACCGTGCTCTCAGCTTCCCGCCCCGATTGGGCCGCAGAGGCCCGGGCCGAGATGGCGCTGATGGAGCGGGCCAGCGCCGACAGCCCTCCCGGTGGGGCCCCGGTGCACATCCGACCGGAAGAGGAGGAAGAGGTCATCGAGGAGGAGATCGAGGTCCGGCCGGTCGAACGAGAGGTCGAGGAGCGGCTCACGCAGGCCCCGACGGCAGAACTGGCGCAGGTCGGCCCCACGTTGTGATGACGGGCCCTCGCGGCTCACTCGTCGACATCTCCAGCCTGTCCATCGACCCATCCATCCGGAAGTCCTTGTTCGCCTACCTGGTGGGCCACGAAAACGACTTCCAGGCGGCGAGCGTCGAGATCGAGGGCCGACCCGTCGTAGACGAGGCCACCCGACGAGCGAAGGCGACCGGCCGGCTCGGACCCTTCCAGGGCCTGTTCCATGACCGGGTCCTGTCGGCGCTGTCGGCTGCGACCGAGACCCGCGGGTTGCCTCCGATCCCGGTGAGCAGTATCGAGGTGCAGGCGACCGCCAGCTCCCACGGCGACTACTTCGCCGTCCACTCCGACTGCGACGGGAGCAAGACGAGGGCCTGGACGTTCGTCTACTTCGCGTCACCCGAGCCCCTGAGGTTCTCGGGCGGCGAGCTTCGGATCTACGAGCCGTCCGACGATCCGGGAGGGTCACCGTTGCCACGGACCATACGGCCGAGCGAGGACACCCTCGTGCTATTCCCGAGTCCGTACCTGCACCAGGTCCTCCCGCTGCGGGCCCGGTTCCGGAGCTTCGCCGACAGTCGTTTCACCGTCAACGGCTGGGCGCACGTCGAGGTCGCCGATGTCGCGCCCGCCCTTGTCGCCGCTGCGTGCTCGCCGTAGCCGCGCATTGTCGTCTCCGGGCCGACGGTGACGCTGACGGGGTCCTCCTGCGGATTGCCAGCGAGCAGACCCCCGCCCTGGCGGGGCTAGCCGGTCGTTGGTGGTCCCGCTTGGGCCGGACGCTCCGGGGCACGTACCTGTTCGACGACGAGCCGCAAATGGACGCCTTTTGCGCCGACCCGTCGTCGGATGTCGCCCTGGCATGGATCGAGGCGGTGACCGCGTCTCGCGTGAGCTTCGGCCCGGCTCAGCGGGTCCCGCCCGGCCATCACCTCGAGGCGCCGACGTTCATCCTGTCATCGCCGCGCGCCGGGAGCACCGCCCTGTTCGACGCCCTACGCCGCTGCACCGACGCCTGGACCGTCGCCGGCGAGGGCAAGGGGATGATCGAAGGCGTACCGGCACTCCATCCGGCCGCGCTGGCGTTCGATTCTCACCGATTGGACGCGGCGGCCGCCACCGCGCCGTCGCAGGTCGCTGTAAGAGCGGGGTTCCTGGCGGCGATCGAAGACCGCTCGGCGCGGCGTTGGCTCGACCTGGCGGCCGACGAGCGACCCGAGCGCCCCCGACTGCTGGACAAGACACCGGAGAACTCCGTCCGCGCCCCGTTCCTGCTCGCCACCTTCCCCGATGCCCGCTTCATCGTGCTGCTCCGCGACGGGCGGGCGACGGTGAGCAGCCTGCACCAGGCCTGGAGCCACGATGGGTTCGTCAACCTGGTCAGCCTGCCGGGCGGCTGGCCGGGCGGGTGGCACTTCCTCCTCCCCCCGGGGTGGCGGGACCTCCGGGAACTCCCCCCCGTGCAGGTGGCTTTCGCCCAGTGGCGGGAGACCGTCGAGGCAATGGCCTCGACGGTCGCCTCGCTGCCGGCCGACCGGTGGGTCGCCATCGACTTCGACACGCTGACGAGGGCCCCGACCAGAGCGATCGAGGTGCTCGCCTCCTTCATGGGAGTCGAGACCGACGCCGGCGCCGTACGCCGTCTGGCACGGGGCCTCCCCCTCTCGAGCACCACGATCACGCCGCCATCGCGGGGAAAGTGGCGCTTCGACCCCGGCCTGACGAAGGACATCGAGGAGGCGCTCGAGCCAATCGAGTCCCGCTTACGCACCCTCTGTGCGAGCAACGAGGTCCTCCCGTCCGGACGCCCGAGGAGATGGTAGCCAGCCCGCGACGAAGTGGGGCTACCGAGGGTCGCAGAGGGCGACGCGCCTGGCGTCGCGGGCTGACACCCTGAGCGGCAGTGCCCGAAAAGTCGTCGGCGCGACGGACCGGACAGGGGCGCAGGCCCGATCGGCCGGCGCCACCGGATCGAAAATGTCCGGCGCCGGCCCGCCACCGCCGAACAGAGCACGATAGACGTCGTGGGTCAGGAGGCAATCCCAGACGAGGTGCACTCGGGGCGACCCCGACGGGTTCTCGGCGCTGTGAACAAACCCGTTGTTGACGGCGTAGACCACGCCGCTCTCCAAGTGGATCACGTCGCCGCCCAGGGTGAGCGTCGCCTCCGGGCTGGTTTCCAGCGGAAGGTGGAAGCGGCCGCGCACCGCCACGCCTCCTCCTTCGGTGTATCGCAGCGTGGTCTCCCGGTGAGGCGAGAGTCCGGACGACGGTCCGAGGACGTTGAGCCGGGCGTTGATGCAGTGCGGCACCACCCCTAGCAAGCGGGCCAAGGTCGGGTAGTGCCCGGCGTGCCAGAACCGCTTGCCATGATGTGAGCTGTCGTGGTCGAGGGAGAAGTCGTCATAGCGGCCGGTCGCCGTCAGCAGGCTGTATTGCGTGACCGTGCCGTACGGTCCGGTCCACCCCGTCACATGGCCGGAGCTGGTCACCGACGACGGCTGCTGGTCCTCGCACAGTCGACGCACGTCGGCTCGAAGAGCAGCGAAGACTCCAGACTTCACCCGTTGCAGGCGAAGGCACGGGACGGCGTCACCGGACAGGTCGGGGTCGGAAAGCGCCCTGAGGACGGCATACCCGTCCGTCACGTCGTCCACGGACAGGCACCCCACAATGTGTCGAGGTCCGGTACGCCCCGCGCCGGCAGTGACGCGCTGGGCCAATCGTCGGGCTCGATCCGATCGGTTTGGTCGGTCGGCACCGGCCAGTCGTGGCCGACCGAGGCGAAGTAGTCGTCGAACTTGCTGCCGTCTCCGCTCGGGAGATCCCCGAAATTCAACCAGACAGCAGGGATACCGAAGGCGTGGCCGACGATGAGCCCGTGGAGGGAGGACGAGCCGATGATCTCGCACGACGTCACCTGGTCGATCACCGACTCCACCGGGGACTGGATGTCGATGAAGCGCAGCTCGTCCGAGGGCCGCCAGGTGGCCAGGAGTCGGGCCTTGTGAGCGAGGTGCGGGATCACCCCGACGCCGGCGCGTGTCGCCTTGGGAGGTTGATACAGCCTCGGAAGCAGGAGAGCAGGATCGCCGTAGACCTCCGGGCACTCGGCGCCGCAGGCCAACGCCCGGGCTCGGGTCAGCGGGCCTCGGACTGCCAGGATCGTCGCGTCGGGGGACACCCGATCGTCTCGTGTCATGATGCCCGAACCCCATACCGTCGTGTTGCGGTCGGCCCACGAGATGATGCTCCCGACAGCGATGGAAGTCGCTTTGTCGCGACCCGGTGGGACGAAGCGCGGCGCCACCCCGGTGAGGCTCTTGATGATCCACGGGGTCAAGGCATCGCCGAAGTTGCGCTGGCTCGGCGCCCGGCACCAATACGCGGGCACCGGAGCAGGGGCCGCCGTGGTCATGGGGTAGTGTTGGCTGACTGGGGCACCACCGTCAAGGGGTCGAAGGCAGGGGGTCGACGTCGGAGGGTCAACGGATCTAGGGATCAAGGGGTCCGATGCATGCGACATCTTCGTGCGGAGCTACTGGAGGGACTTCGGGTGGCTTCGGTTCTGCCTGCTGTCCATTCTGCGCTTCTGCTCGGGATTCCGGGCGATCGTCGTTGTCGTGCCGGAGGACAGCCGCGCCCGGCTGCCGAGGCTCGGTGTGACCTCGTCGATAATCCGCACGGTGGTGTGCGACAACTACCGGGACGACTACCTCGGACAGCAGGTGACGAAGCTGTACGCCGACACCGTCACCGATGCCGCCTACGTCTGCCACGTGGACTCGGACTGTGTATTCGACCGCAAGGTCGACGTCCGGGGGTTGATCCCGGACGGCCGACCGCAGATCCTGGTTCGCCCCCGTCCCCTACCGGCCCGCCGAGACCCCTGGCTCGAGTCGACAGAGGAGTTCCTGCAGCTTCCGGTGCTGCACGACTACATGTGCCGCCCCCCGTTCGTGTTCCCCAGGTGGCTGTACTCGGAGGTGCGGGAGCACGCCGTGCGGGTCCACGGCACCGACCTGCAACACTACGTCACGTCGCGCCCGGCTCGGGGCTTCTCCGAGTTCAACGTGCTCGGCGCCTTCGCCTTCCATCATCACCCTGAGCAGTTCGACTGGGTGGACGCCGATGCAGCCGGCACCCGCGTCTGCCGCTGGTACTGGAGCTGGGGCGGGATTAGCGCGACCCTGCAGGACGAGCTGGCCCGCTTGGTGTCGTAGGCAGGCGGCTGACGGGCGGAGTTCCCCATCCCCCACCGCCAGGCGTAAGGATCTGCACAGCATCACCGGCCTCCAACTCCACCGTCACCTTGTCGGGCAGCGGCCGCCTATCGGATTCGTCTCCCCCAGGCCAGAGCCAGTTCTCCCCGCAGGCCCCGGACTCGCCCCCCTGGAGGCCCCACGGGCGGCTCACCCTTCGCTCGGTGATCAGCGAGAGGGTGGCAGGCTCCAGGACCTGGATCACCCGGTCGATGCCATCACCACCAGGGGCCAGCCCTCGGCCGCCGCTCTCCTGCCGCAGCCGGTACCGCAGGACCCGCATCGGATAGGCCCGCTCCAACGCCTCTGTCGGCGTGTCCATGGTGTTGGTCATCGCGGTGTGGACGCCGTTCATCCCGGCCCGCCTCGGCCGGCCACCCTGGCCCCCGCCGATGGTCTCGTAGTACACCCAACCGGACCGGCCGCCAAGGATCAGGTTGTTCATTGTCCCCTGCCCCGCCGCGCCGACCCGGTCGGGCGCGGCTTGCGCCAGGACCAGCAGGCACACGTCGGCCACCCGCTGGCTGACCTCCACGTTGCCCGCCCCTACCGCGGCAGGCGGCAGGGCACCGACGATCGACCCCTCGGGGATGATCAGGTGGACGGGCCGCTGGGTGCCGCCGTTGGCCGGGATGGTCGGGTCGGCCACGCTGCGCACCGCCCACGCCACCGCGCTGGCGGTTACCGCGGCGACGGCGTTGACATTGCCGGGCTGCTGCGAGTCGGTACCGCTGAAGTCGAAGGTCGCGTCCCGCCCGGCGATGGTCAGGCGCAGCCGGATGGTCACTGGGCGCTGTTGGTTGGGCGATGGGCCGGTGGAGTCGAGAATGTCCTCGGCGGTCCAGCAGCCGTCGGGAAGGGCAGCGAGGGCGGCGCGCATACGGCGCTCCCCGTAATCGACGACCTCACGGAACGCCGCCGACTGGTCCGCCAGGGCCGCCAGTCGCTCGATCCCGACCCGGTTGGAGCCGACTTGGGCCTCCAGGTCGCCCCGCCGTTCCGCGGGAGCGCGCGAGTTGGCTTCCAGGACAGCGGCTATGCCAGGCGTCAAGAGGACCGGCGGGATGCGCAGTCCCTCCTGGTAGATCTCGGTGGCCTCGGGGGGGATGGACCCGGGCACCATCCCACCCACATCGGCGTGATGGGCCCGATTAGCGACCCACCCGACGAGCCGCTCGCCGGCGTAGCAGGGCGCCACCAGGGTCAGGTCATTGAGGTGCGTCCCGCCGGCGAACGGGTCGTTGAGGACCACGTGATCGCCGGGGCGCAGGTCGAGCCCCGCGTCGATGGCGGCCGCGACCGAGGCGGGCATGCTGCCCAGGTGCACGGGAATGTGCTCGGCTTGGGCCAGCAACTCGCCGGCCGCGGTGAACACGGCGGCCGAGCAGTCGGCCCGCTCTTTTATATTCGGGGAAAGGGACGAGCGCCGCAGCACACCGCCCATCTCGGTAGCGACGCCGGTCAGCTGCGAGATCAAGACCTGCAGGGTGGCTGGATCCACCATCAAGCCACTCTCGTCAGCAGCCACGAACCAGACGGGTGCACGGCGGCCCGCCAGCCCGGCGCAACCCAGATGGTGCAGTCGACTTCGGCCACGACCGCCGGCCCGGTGACGGGGCCCTTCCTGTCCGGGACTCGCAGGGCGCCGGTGTCGACGGGCGACGGCCAGCGAGCCGAAGCCCGGATGGCCACCACCTCTACGGGAGTGCCATCCATGGTGAACCCGTTGCGACGGGCGTGCTCGGCCGCGAACGCTTCCACCGACGGCACGGTCAGCTCGTGGCTCTGGCCGGCGTAGCGGCAGTCCAACCAGGTTTCCACGGTGGGCGCCGGCCCGGCGGCACGCCTGGCCGCCAGCACCCTGAGTTCATCTGCCGCGGCAATGGCGCCGGTGTGGTCGGCCGGGTCGGCCCACGAGCGCACCAAGTCCACTTGGCGGGGTGCCCCCAGGATCCCCACCGCCGAAAGCACTCCAGCGCGCGGCGGCACCACCACCGCCGGCATACCGAGCGCCTCGGCCAGCGCGCAGGCGTGCAGCGGGCCGGCGCCCCCGAACGCCACCAGGGCCAACCCGGCCGGATCCACCCCGCGCTGCACCGAAACGGCCCGCACGGCCTGCACCATGGCGTGGTCCACCACGGCGATGACTCCCTCCGCGGTGAGGCCGGAGGCTTGCAGGGCCCGGCGGGCAGCGGCCAGGTCGAGCCGCCCCAGGCCGGCGAGACCGGCGAGGGGGATGCGACCAGCGGCCAGGTCCGCGTCGGTCACCGTCGGGCTTGACCCACCCCGCCCATAGCTGGCCGGCCCGGGATCGGCCCCGGCGCTCTGCGGGCCGACCAACAGGGCTCCGCCGGCGTCGACGCGGGCCAGCGAGCCGCCACCGGCACCAATGGTGTGCACGTCCAGAGACGGCATACGGATCGGCAACCCGGCCACTCGTCGCTGGGCGGCCGGCTCCGGGCGGCCGCCGCGGATCAGGCACACGTCGGTGCTGGTGCCGCCCATGTCGAAGGTGACACAGTCGGCGAAACCGGCCGCGGCGGCCGCCGCGGCCGCCGCCAGCACCCCGCCCGCCGGACCGGACAGCAGCAGAGCGACGGGCCGGGCCGCGGCTTCCGCCAAGGGGACCAGACCGCCTGCCGACGTCATGACCAGTACCTCGGGGGCAACCGGGCGCAAGCCATCCAGGTAGGCGGCGCAGGGCCGGCGCAGGTAGGCATCGGCGACGGTCGTGACCGTGCGCTCGTACTCCCGGTACTCCGGGGACACGTCGGTCGAGCACACCACCAGGTGCTCCCCGAGAGCCGCCGCCACCGCCCGCTCCTGTTGCGGGTTCAGGTCGGCGTGGAGGAGGCAAACGGCCACCGCGTCAACGTCGTAGGGCAGGGTGGGGATGGCGCCCAGAGGAGTCACCTCTTTGCCCGTAGCATCGAGCCGGCCGGCCACCTCGAATCGAAGGGCCCGCGGCACCAGTGGCTCCGGACGGTCCGCCCAGGGGTCGTAGAGCGACGGCCGGACTTGGCGGGCGATCTCGATGACATCGCGCTGGCCTGCTGAGCTGATCAGCGCCACCCGGCCGCCCCGCCGCTCCAACAGGGCGTTGGTCGCCACCGTGGTGCCGTGCGCGAGCGTGTCGGCCCCTCCCACCTCACGCACGCCCTCGGCGACGGACCGGGCCGGATCGTCGCGCCGCGACGCCAGCTTGGCCACCTGCCCGATGTCGGTGACGACGTCGGTAAACGTGCCGCCGGTGTCGACCCCGACCCTGCCTACCACCGGCGGTTGGTGCGGCCGGGTCGGTCGGGGCCGCCGAGGTCCGCGGGGGTGCCCTCGCCCTGGCGGCCGCGCTGGGTGGCGGCCGCCTCGACGGCGAGGCGGTCGACGAGGTCGTTCATGACGTCACCGCTGTGGCCCTTGACCCAGCGGAACCGGATCCGGCTCGGGTCCGCCCGGTAGGCCGCGATGAGCGGCTCCCACAGGTCCCGGTTGGCGACCGGCTTCTTCTGGCTGTTGGTCCAACCCCGGGCCAGCCATCCCACCCACCAGCGGTCCCGGAAGCAGTTGACCACGTAGGTGGAGTCGCTCACCACGTCGACGCGACCATCGAGGGTGGTGACCGCCTCGAGGGCGGCCTGGATCTCCATGCGCTGGTTGGTGGAGAGCGCCGCCGCGCCACTGGCGTACCGCCCGCCGGAGACGGCCCACGCCCATCCACCGGGACCGGGGTTGCCCGCGCAGGCCCCATCGGTGTAGACGACCGTGGCGCCTGTCGCCGCCTGGTGTGGAGTGGTCACCTGGCGTCAAGCCGCGCGGCTCGCAGCCGGGCGATGGGGTCGTCCGCTCTCACCTGTGCCATCTTGCCTCTCGGTCACACGCTCCGGGTGGCAGCCGCCGCGGCGTCGGCCCCGTAGAGCCGCCGGGCGGCGAGGAGGATGATCGCCCCAGCCGCGAGCGGGAGGAGCATCACCAAGAAGGAGTCACGCAGCGCCCATCCCTCGGATCGCCGGCCGTGAGTGAGGGCGGTGGCGACCAGCCCGAAGGTGACGGGCCCGAGGGCGCTGCTGGCCAGCGTGAGCAGCCCGCGGGCGGCCTCAGCCCGGCCCCGGATGTTGGCACCCACGATGTCGAGGCGTACCGCGTCCAGGCAGGGGCCCGCGCCGCCCAGAATGCTGGCCCCGAAGAAGAGTAACACCCCTGCCGCCACCACCGAACCGGACAGCAGGGCCGCCGCGAAGATGGCCGTGGCGACGAGTTGGCACGTTGACGCCACGAGCAGCCGCCTACCCCCACCAGCCCCGCGCGTCAGGCGGTCGCCGAGGCGGCCGCCGGCGATGATCCCCGCGATCACGCCGACCGCGAAGGCGGGCGCCAGCGCGTCCACGAGCGCGTTCGACATTCCGTAACGCTCGGTGATGAAGAGCACAGAGAAGGACGCCACCCCGGCGAAGAAGAAGTTGCCGAGGGAGTCGGAAATCAGCACCACCACGTTGGTGCGGATCCGCACCAACGCCCGGAGGACTTCCCACAGGCGGGGCCCGGGCGGCCGCGACCGTACCGGTTCATCGATCGTCCTAGCCCCAAGCGCCATCAGCAGACCGACTGCGGCCAGGCACCAGAACAGCCACCGCCAGGTGAGGAACCGCACCGCGAACGCACCAAGCAGGAAGCAGACGGCCGTTCCGGCGGCCTGGCCGGCGTCAAGCGCGGCCAGGGCGCGACCCCGGCGGGCGGGGTGGTAGAGGTCACCGGCCATCGAGACGGCGACGGGTCGGGCGATCGTCGCCACCCCGCCACTAAACAAGCGGGCCGCGGCCAGGAGGGCGAAGCCCATGGCGAACCCCGCCACGCCCAGGGCCAAGCTCCACACGACCAGGGCCACCGCGATGACGACCGGACGGTTGCGACGGTCCACCAACCCACCGGCCGGCAGCGCGCACAAGGCCCCAGTCCCGCTGGCGAGCGACGCCAACAAGCCGAGCCGGGCATCCGTCAGATGCAAGTCAGCCCGCAAGGCCGGGGCCACCGCTCCGATGGCGGCCGCGTCGGCCTTGGCCAAGGCCACCACGCAGACGATGATGAGGCCGTTGCGGCGGCGCTGATTCAACGGGGGTCGGGCCCCCGACCCCTCAGAAGTGGCCGGCGAGATCACGACGCCCCTCGCCGCTGGCGTGCGCCGAGGGGTCGCCCCCGACGTGCCAATAGTGCTCGGCCCACTTCCTGATCGACGCCACGCTGCGTGTTTCCTCCCATGCGCATCTTGGTTCGGCTGCCTCGGTCGAAGTCTTGCACCGTAGACCCGCTACGGAGCGCGACGATGGAGGGGTGATATTCGACGGTTTCTCGCACCAGCTACCGGACATCGACCCGGAGGAAACGGCCGAGTGGGTCGACTCCTTCGACGCCATCCTCGACGCGCGCGGCAAGACCCGGGCCCGCTTCCTGCTCATGAAGCTGCTGGAGCGCGCCCGAGAGAACCAGGTTGGATTCCCTGCCACCGTCTCGACGCCGTACGTCAACACCATTCCCCCCGACCAGGAGCCGTGGTTTCCTGGTGATGAGCACGTCGAGCGCCGGATTCGGGCCTACATTCGCTGGAACGCCGCCATCATGGTCGTGCGGGCCAACCATGCCGCCGAGGGGATCGGCGGCCACCTGGCCACCTTCGCCAGCTCCGCCAGTCTGTACGAGGTCGGATTCAACCACTTCTTCCGGGGCAAGGACAACGGTCAGGCCGGCGACCAGGTGTACTTCCAAGGCCACGCCGCACCGGGCATCTACGCCCGGGCCTACATGGAGGGCCGCCTGACCGAAGGTCAGCTGCAGCACTTCCGCATGGAGCTGCGGGGACAGCAGGCCGGATCTGGAGGGCTGTCGTCGTACCCGCACCCTCGGCTGATGCCCGACTTCTGGGAGTTCCCGACCGTGTCGATGGGGCTCGGGCCGCTCAACGCCATCTACCAGGCCCACTTCAACCGGTACCTGCAGCACCGCCGCATCGCCGACACCTCGCAGAGCCGGGTGTGGTGCTTTCTCGGCGATGGCGAGTGCGACGAACCCGAGACGCTCGGGGCTCTGTCATTGGCGGCGCGGGAGCAACTGGACAACCTCATCTTCGTCGTCAACTGCAACCTGCAGCGCCTCGACGGTCCGGTCCGCGGCAACGGGAAGATCATCCAGGAGCTCGAGGCCACCTTCCGAGGGGCGGGATGGAATGTCATCAAGGTGGTGTGGGGCGGGAAGTGGGACGAGCTTCTGGCCCGAGACGTCGACGGCGTCCTGCTCAACAAGATGAACACCTCCGTCGACGGCGAGTACCAGAAGTACGCCACCGAGGACGGCGCCTACATCCGCGAGCACTTCTTCGGCCCCGACCCGCGGCTGCGTGGCCTGGTCGAACACCTCTCCGACGACGACCTCCGCAACCTGCCTCGCGGCGGCCACGACTACCGGAAGCTGTACGCCGCGTACAAGGCCGCCACCGAGACGACCGGCCAACCCACCGTCATCCTGGCCAAGACCATCAAGGGATGGACCCTCGGTCCGGAGATCGAGGCCCGCAACTCCACCCACCAGATCAAGAAGATGAACGCCGCGCAGCTGAAGCTGATGCGCGACCGCCTCTACCTACAGGAGGAGATCCCCGACGCCGCCCTGGAGAAGGGCGAACCGCCGTTCTACTGTCCGCCGCCGGATTCATTCGAGTACCAGTACATGATGGAGCGCCGGCAGGCCCTCAACGGTTCGCTCCCTCATCGGGTTGTGCGAGCCAAACCCCTGCCTGCCCCCGGCGAGAAGACCCTGTCCGAGTTCGACGCCGGGTCGGGCAAGCGGTCCGTGTCGACGACGATGGCGTTCGCGGTCATGCTGCGCAACCTCCTCCGGGACAAGGGGCTCGGCCAACGGATAGTGCCGATCATCCCCGACGAAGCCCGGACTTTCGGCATGGACGGCCTCTTCAAGGAGGTCAAGATCTACGCTCCGCTGGGTCAGCTCTACGAGCCGGTCGACTCGAAGTTGATGCTGACCTACTCCGAAGCGCGCGACGGCCAGATCCTGGAAGAGGGCATCAGCGAGGCCGGGGGTATGGCAGATTTCACCGCGGCCGGAACGGCGTACGCCACTTGGGGCCAGCCGATGATCCCGTTCTTCATCTTCTACTCCATGTTCGGCTTCCAACGGGTGGGCGACCTGATCTGGGCGTTCGGTGACATGCGCGGCCGGGGGTTCCTGCTGGGTGGTACCGCCGGTCGGACCACCCTCCTTGGCGAGGGCTTGCAGCATGACGACGGGCACTCGTTGCTGTTGGCGTCCACCGTGCCCAACGTGGCCGCCTACGACCCGGCATTCGCCTACGAGGTGGCCGCCATCGTGGCGGACGGCATCAGCCGCATGTACGGGCCCGAGCCGGAGGACATCTTCTACTACCTGACCCTCTACAACGAGAACTACCAGATGCCGCCCCGGCCCGAGGGCGTCAACGAGGGCATCGTGCGAGGGTTGTATCGCTTCGCCGATGGCCCCGTCGGGCCCTCCCGGCGAGCCACCATCCTGTTCTCAGGTAGCGCCTCGCAAGCGGCGCTGGAAGCCCAGCAACTCCTCGCCGAGGAGCACGACGTCGCGGCGGAGCTGTGGTCGGCCACCAGCTACAAAGCCTTGCGGGAGGACGCCCTCTCGGTGGAACGCTGGAACCGCCTGCACCCTGAGCTGCAGCCCCGGACGCCGTACGTCACCGAAGCCCTGGAGGACGCGGCGGGACCCATCGTGGCCGTGACCGACTTCATGAAGTCCGTCCCCGACCAGGTCGCCAGATGGGTGCCCGGGCACTTCGTACCGCTCGGGACGGACGGTTTCGGACGCTCCGACACCCGGGAGGCGTTGCGCCGGCACTTCGAGACCGATGCCGCCCACGTAGTCGTGGCGGTCCTCGACGGGCTGCGGGCCACGGGCGAGGCCAAGGCCGCCGAGGTCGCCAAGACCATCGCCCGCTACGGGATCGACGCGGACGCCGCCGACCCTCGAGTCAGCTGAGCTAACTACGTCCTTGTCGAACGTGCTGGCTCACGGGTCGCTCGGTAAAATCCCGCCATGCTTCATCTCAGCCAAAATGAGGCCGCTGACCAGCTACTTTCGGACGACCCTCTGGCCCTCCTGATCGGCCTGGTCCTCGACCAGCAGGTGCCCCTGGAGCGGGCGTTCAGCGCACCCTTCGACCTCAAGGAGCGCCTCGGCGGCCGGATCGACGCCGAGGACATCGCGGCCATGGACCCCGACAAGCTGGCGGCTGTGTTCTCCGCCCGCCCGGCGCTCCATCGCTTCCCGGCCGCCAACGCCAAGCGGGTTCAGGAGCTGTGCCGCATCGTGGTGGACGAATACAAGGGACGGCCCGCCGACATCTGGAAGAAGGCCACCTCCGGCGACGACCTGTTCCGCCGGCTCAAAGCGCTCCCGGGGTTCGGTGAGCAGAAGGCCCGCATCTTTGTCGGCTTCCTCGGCAAGCAGCTCGGGGTGCGGCCGCCGGGCTGGGAGGAAGCGGCCGGGCGGTTCGGCCAGCCCGGCACCTTTTTTTCCATCGCCGATATCGTCGACGCCGCGTCCCTGGTCCGGGTGCGGGCCTACAAAGCCCAGATCAAGGCGGCCGCCAAGAGCGGAGCCTGACCCGGTGGAGGTGATCGCCAACGGGGAGCGGGTCGCCCTGGCCGACGGCGCCCACCTCACGGACCTGTTGACCGTGCTCGGTCTGGGAGAGAAGTGGGTCGTGGCCGAGCGCAACGGCGAGGCCGTCGATCGGGTGGACATGCCGGCGACCGCCCTCGCCGAGGGAGACCGGATCGAGCTGGTCCGTGCGGTCGCCGGTGGCTGACCTCGCCGGCCGGCGCCTTTATCTGTGCACGGCCGACCGCCCGGACCTGGTGCCATTCCTGGCCGCTTGCATCCGAGGTGGGGTCGACATCGTGCAGCTCCGGGACAAAGACCTCGACGCCCGGCGCGTGTTGGTTCGCGCTGCGTCGGCCGCCGAGGTCTGCGCCGAGTTCGGCGTGCCGTTCGTCCTCAACGACCGGCCCGACCTGGCATTGGCCTGCCACGCCGATGGTGTGCACGTGGGCCAGGACGACACCCCGCCGGAAGTGGCGCGCCGGATCCTCGGCCCCGACGCCATCGTCGGGTTCTCGACCCACGCCCCCGCCGAGTGGGACGGCGCGGCCGGATCGACTGCCGACTACCTGTCGGCCGGGCCGGTCACCGCCACGCCGACCAAACCGGGCCGGCCCGGGACGGGCCTGGACTACGTCTCGTACGCGGCTCGGTCGGCCGAGGGCCGGCCCTGGTTCGTGACCGGTGGGGTCACACCCGAGACGGTGCCGACAATGGCTGCGGCCGGCGCCAGGAGGTTCGTGGTGGTCCGCTACCTGACTGAGTCGGTCGACCCGGAGGGCGCGGCTCGGACCTTGCGAGGGGCAGTCGACGCCGCAGTCAACGCTGCTGGCGATCCAGCCAGCCGATGAGGATGGCGATGGCGCGGGGATCGTGACGGAGCCGATGGGCGGCACCGGAGAGGACCCGGAGCTCGAGCTCCCCATGGGCCGCGTCAGCCAGGGCCCGGGCGTCGAGGACCGGCACCACCTCGTCGTTGGCGCCGTGCACCAGCAGGATCGGCCGCGGCGGGATCTTGCCGATCAGGCTGAGCGGGCGCACCTCCCTCAGCTCTCTCGCCCACGCGTCCAGATCGGAAGGAAAGCCAGGATCGCGGATCACGCCCGCGGCGCGGGCCTGGGCCGCAAAACGACGGGCATCGACGGACCGCTCGGCGAAGTCCGCCGGGGCCGAGAAAGCGGCGACTCCGCGAATCCGAGGATCCTCGCCGGCGGCACAGAGAGCCAGCGCTCCGCCGGCCGCAAAGCCGCACACCCAGATGGCGTCCACGCCGGGCGTCTGCAGGAGGGTGTCTGTCGCGGACTTGAGATCAGCCAGCCACCCACCCAGGGAAAAGTTGCCCGTCGACCGGGACGTACCGCGGAAGCTAAAGGTGAGCACCACCCAGCCGGTGTCCGCAGCCAACCGGTCGGCCAGTTCGTGGTAGCCCCGGTCGGGATGACCTGAGTCGCTGGGCTCGACCGGAAAACCGTGGCAAAGCACCAGGCCGTGGCGACCGGCCCCGCCTGCGGCCGATGGGGCGGGGCGCGCCAGGTGGGCGGCCAACGACACCTCGCCAGTCTCGATCGAGAACGATCCGCCCGCCTCGGGGGGGCTCACCGGCCCACGGCCCTTCGGCGGGGTCACCGTCCAGCCGCCTGGGACACACTCATCTGATCCGACCCAAACTCACGGTCCCACTCTCGCGCCGCGGGGCCGCCCAGTGGCGACCCCCTGGCAAAGTTTTTACTGGAGTTCGGGACTTCCGTTTGGATATCGGGGGGGACCATGCTCCCGACCGGTTGCGTCCCGGGTAACTGGTGTGGACTGACCAGATGGTCCAGCGGCCGCCTAGCGACCAGCCACCTCCGAGGTCCCACATCGTTGACTGCTCAGCTGGACCACCTCCTTTCCTCGGTACCGCGATGATATCCACACGATGGGGCAAAACAAAAGCATTACTGGGCGCGGCTTGCTCCCTCGGGATATCCGAGCCAAGGATGTCGGTCCACACCCAGAGACAACGAGTGGAGGTTCCGCTGTGACGGCGCAACTCGACACGCACACCCGGCTCACCTCGTCCGCCTCGACAAGGCTCGCCACGGCCCGAGGGTGGGCGATCACCTCCGCCGTGCTGACGTTCGTCGCCACATCCCGCGTGCGGACGAACCCCCACGCCGCCTACCGACTGCTGCGGCGAATAGACCGCGCCCACCGCAGCCCTATCGGCCTCTGGGTGCTCTCCGGCCACGACGACATCGCCGCCGCCTTGCGCCACCCCGATCTCGGCAGTGACGAGTCCAAGGCCGACCTGTCGTTGCTCCGCCCGGCCTCGCTGCTCAGAGTGGCTGCTCCCGTCCGCGGTGGTCCGTTTCGCGACCTCGTCCCCAACCTGATCCTGTTCCGCGACCCGCCGGATCACACCAGACTGCGGTCACTGGTCAACAAGGCATTCACCCCGCGGGCGGTCAGCACCCTCGAAGAGAGGGTTACCCGACTCGTCCACGAGCGACTCGACCAGCTCGCACCCCGCGGCCACATGGAGCTGCTCTCCGAGTTTGCCTATCCCGTGCCGGCACTCGTCATATGCGAGTTGTTGGGGGCGCCGGCCAGCGATCAGACGGTCATCAGTCGCCACGCCCCCCCGCTGGCGGCCCGCCTGGACCCAAACCTGTTCCGAGGCGCCGCCGTTTCGGCCGCCGCTGACCAAGCCGTCGTCGAGCTCACCGGCTACCTGACCGGCTTGATCGGCGAGCGCCGCCGGCACCCGGGCCCAGATCTGCTGAGCGCGTTGATCGCCGCCCAGGATGGCGGCGACCGGCTCAGTCACGACGAGCTGGTCACCATGGCCATCCTTCTGCTCATCGCCGGTCACGAGACGACAGCCAACCTGCTCGGCAACGGAATCCTCGCCTTGCTGCGCAACCCTGACCAACTGGAGCGCGTCCGACAGGATCCGAGCGTGGACCACACCACTGTTGAGGAGCTACTCCGCTACGACGGCCCCATCCAGATGGTCCAGCGCGTCACCCTCGACGACGTCGAGATTGGCACCAACCGGATCCCCAAGGGTCACATCGTGGCGATGTGCATCGCCGGCGCCAATCGAGACCCCGCCGTCTTCCACCAGCCCGACCGTCTCGACGTGACCCGGACCCCGAACCCCCACTTGGCCTTCGGCGCCGGCGCCCACTTCTGCGTCGGCGCTCCGCTCGCCCGCATGGAGGCTCGCATCGCGCTGCGCGCCCTTCTCGACCGGCTGCCCGACCTCCGCCTCACCGAGACCAAAGTTCGGTGGCGTCCGAGCTTCACCATTCGCGGGCTGCGTCAACTCCCCATCGAGTGGCGAAACTGAGATCGACCGCGGTCCGGCCGGCTCGCCCGGTCAGATGCCGATGCGTTGGGCCAGCAGCTCGCGGTGGTAGGTGGGGTCGCCGAACAGCAGCTCCGAGCTCTTGGCCCGCTTGAAGTACAAGTGCGCCGGGTGCTCCCACGTGAACCCGATGCCACCATGAATCTGGATGTTCTCGGCGGTGGCATGGAAGTAAGCCTCGGAGCAGTAAGACTTCGCCAGGCTGGCGACCACCGGAAGCTCGTCATTGTCTTCCGCCGCGGCCCAGCCGGCGTAGTAGGCAGCCGACTTGGCGGACTCGACCTCGAGCAGCATGTCGGCGCACTTGTGTTTGATGGCCTGGAAGCTGCCGATGGGCCGACCGAATTGCACCCGGACCTTGGCGTACTCCACCGCCATCTCGAGGACCCTTTGGGCCCCCCCGACCTGCTCGGCAGCTAGAGCCACCGCAGCCAGGTCGAGCATCTTGGAGACCGCCGTCCAGCCTTCGCCGTCGGTGCCGATCAGCCGAGCCGGGGTGGAATCGAACGTGAGCCGGGCCTGTTTGCGGGTCTGGTCCATGGTCGACAGCGGCGTGGCAGTGAAACCAGAGGCGCCCTTGTCGACCGCGAACACCGACACGCCGGCCCCGGTCCGGGCTGCCACCAGGATCAGATCAGCGGTGTGGCCGTCGAGGACGTACAGCTTCTCGCCGCTCAGCGTCCAGCTGTCACCCGAGCCGGTGGCTTCGAGCGTCACTCCACCCTCGTCCCAGCGTCCTGACGCCTCGGCGAGGGCGACGGTGGCGATGCTCGCTCCGCTGGCGATGCCGGGCAGGTACTCCTTCTTGGCCGAGTCGTCACCGGAGACCAGGAGCAGGTTGGCGGCCAGCGCCACGCTCGAGAAGTACGGGGCGCACAGCAGGGCCCTGCCCATCTCTTCGAGGACGACAATCAGCTCCACGTAGGAGTAGCCGGACCCACCGAACTCCTCGGGGATCGCCAAACCCTGCAGGCCGAGTTGCTCGGCCATCTGAGTCCACACCGCGGGGTCGTACCCCTCGGTGGTCTCCATGAGCCTACGGACCTCGGTTTCGGGGGACTTGTCGTCCAAAAAGCGCCGAACCGCCTTGCGGAGTTCTTCCTGCTCTTCACTGAAAGCGAAATTCACGCTGGTTCGTCCCCCTCGGGCACCGTTGTAGTCAACGCTCTTTCTAGTCCATAGGCTGCGTGGAATGCACTACGAAGACACCCAGGCCGAGATCCACAAGCTGGTCGTTGGGCCCATGGACAACAACGTGTACGTTCTGCGCTGCAAGCAAAGCGGTGAAGCGGTGCTGCTCGACGCGGCGAACGAGCACGAGAAGCTGCTCGAGTTGTGCCGCCGTCTGGGGGTACGAGAGGTGCTCGAGACCCATGGTCACTGGGACCACATCCAGGCCGTACCGGAGGTGCGCGACGCCGGCTACCAGGTCGGGATCACGGCCGCCGACGCGGCGATGCTGCCGTCCTACGACTTCGTCCTCGAGGACGGAGCCGTGATCGAAGTGGGCCGGCTCCGACTCCACACCATCGCCACGCCCGGGCACACGCCGGGCTCGATGTCTTTCCGGGTGGAGGGGTCGCCGGTCCTCTTCAGCGGCGACACCCTGTTCCCCGGCGGCCCGGGTGCCACCAAGTTCGAGGGCGGGGACTTCCCGACTATCATCCGATCCATCGAGGACCGCCTGTTTTCGGCCCTGCCGGCCGACACTCTCGTCCTGCCCGGCCACGGCACCGATACCACTATTGGCTCGGAGTCGCCCCACCTCCAGGAGTGGATCGACCGAGGTTGGTAAGGGGCGGCCGGCGCCCGGCGCTCAGGGTCGGCCGAGGCCTGTCATGTCGAGATGCTGACCCGAAGGAACGGGGTCA
>Ga0302324_100003502_pt1 | contig 35405 bp, 34 predicted proteins | sample Palsa_T0_1_FD_201949 | JGI IMG/M metagenome (GOLD analysis project Ga0302324, IMG submission 201949) | Peat permafrost microbial communities from Stordalen Mire near Abisko, Sweden - Palsa_T0_1 | ecosystem: Environmental > Terrestrial > Soil > Palsa > Peat permafrost | place: Sweden: Abisko...
CGGATTATAGGGAACTTTGCCACCGGGCGCGCCGGAGACTCAGTAGCCGCCGGGCACTCACCTGTCCCGCAGCAGCCGCATGAGCTCGAGCCGATCGAGACGGTGACGGCACACGAGCGTACCGTCCAGCAACAGCACCGGCACGTCGAGTCCGTGTCGGCGTTGCAGCTGCTCGTCCGCATCGACGTCGACAACCTCGATCGGCGGCAGCGCCACGCCGGCACCGAGCAGGGCGAGCTCGCGGAGCATCTCCTCGCACAGTGTGCAGTCGTGACGTTGCACGACAGTAAGACGCGCCGCGGACATCGCCCGTCAGCGGGTTGGCGTACCGGCGGATACCGGCCCCTGGGCCTGCACCTGCGTGGCGATGAACTGCACGGTCGCAGGCGGCACTTCACCTACTGCCGTGATCTTGTGGCCGTCGACTACGGTGGAGAAGGCGGAACTGGAGCCAACGGTAGCGGACTGCGGCACGCTCGGCTGACCAGCGCGCACGCCCTGCACCTCGATGAATACCGACACCGAGGCAAAGCCGTCGGTGAACACCATATGATCGACCGGGTTCGCCGAGCCGGGCAGCGTCTGGGCCGAACGCACCGTCAGACGAAAGCCCGGGGGCAGGCGCATGGCATTCCAGGGGAGCGAGTTCGCGGGCGGGGGGCCCGCAGCCTGAGGAGCATCGTTGCGCAGCCACTGGAAGCCTTCGGTGGACACATCGGGCTTGAAGGCCGAGTCGGGGATGTGCGCCGCGAGCGCAAGACTTGCGAACACCACCTGCTCGATGACGGTGCCATGCGCATCGCACAGCTGCGACTTGATCGGCATGGAGGTGTTGCCGTCGATCCACAGCCGGTAGCCGTAGCGGTACTCATCCTTCGGCGCTACCTCGATGATGTGGGTGTCGCGGCGGTTGACGCGCGTGTGGCCGATCTCGCGGATGTCGTAGAAGCTCGCGGTCTGATCGTTGACCGCGGGAAAGTGCAGACCGACCAGCGGCTCATGGGCCGTGTGCTGTTCCACGAGCACGGTGCGCCGGTCGGGCAGATAGCAGACCAGGCTCTGACCGGTGCGGATGAACTCGCGCCCCGAGCCATCAAGCGACACCAGCCGCTCGGACACCACCCCGTTCTGTACGCGATGGATGATGCGCAGCATCTCCAGACGCCCGCCGTGCCAGTGCGTGAAAGTACCGTCGTAGTTACGCGTGGTGAGCGCATCATTCATGCGCTGCAGCCACTGTGCCGGGGCGTATTCGTGCGCTGTCGGGTGTGTCAGCGCCGGGGACTGTGCGCTCGTGCCCGGCGCCGCCGGCTCCTCGGCGACGGCGCTGCCGGCGAGGCTGCAGGTAAGCGCAAGTCCGAGCAGCGGAGCCTTACGGCCCAGTGGTCTTCTTGACATTGCCCTGTGGTTCTTCGGCACCGCCAGGGGCCGGCTCGCTGGTCATGAATGCCGACAGCAGATTACGCCGCGCCACCGGCGGGGAGAACATGCTGTGCGCCACAACGTAGTTCGCGAGCTCCGTGCTCGGCACCACGCCCGGCAGGGTCTTCGGCGTGCGCGGCACGGTGTAGCTGTCGGGCTGCCCGGCACTCAGCGCAACGCTTGCGGGTATCACCGGGGTGTCGCTCCGAATCGGTGCCGCGCTCAGCTGCGCAGTGAGCGATGCGCCGTAGCCGGGCGCCTGCGCGTGCAGCCACATGACGCACACGGCTGCGACTCCTGCGGCAAGCGCGGTGGCCGCCACCGGCTGCCACCAGCGCAGGCCGGCGCGCTGAGGGATTGAGGGCACAGACTGCGCGGTGAGCGCAGGCTCGGCCAGCAGCACAGCGCTCACGCGCCCGGCGAGGGGTGCATTCAGCCGCACGCCGCGCTCGGCACGGATCACCGCTCCCACGACCGCGTAGCGGCCCCAGCGGGCCTTCAACTGCTCATCGCGCGAGAGCCGCCGCGCCATGAGCTCGCATTCGCCCGGGGCCAGCTCATCGTCGAACATCGCGGACAGCTGACTATCAAGTTCCTCGTTCATCCCAGTTCCTCCGCGCGGCCCAGACCCCCTTCGAACACCTCCCGCAGTCGCCTATCGATGGCTTCGCGCGCCCGGAAGATGCGTGAGCGCACCGTGCCCACGGGGCAGTCCATGGCGGCGGCGATCTCTTCGTACGAGAGCCCCTCGAGCTCGCGTAATACGATTGCGGTACGCAGATCCTCGGGCAGGGCGTCAATGGCAGCGTTGACGGTCGAACGGATCTCGTCGGTCAGGACGAGCCCTTCGGGTGTCTCGGAATCCTTCATGCGGCCTTGCATCTCGTAAGACTCATCGCTGTTGTGGCGGTCGAGGTCATATTCGATGGGACTGCGGTCACGGGACACGACGGCATTCTTGGCGGTGTTGATGGCTATCCGGTACAGCCAGGTATAGAAGGCGCTATCGCCGCGAAACTGTGGCAGCGCCCGGTAGGCCTTGATGAAGGCTTCCTGAGCGATGTCCTCAGCCTCAGCCGGGTTGCGCACGTAGCGCATGACCAGCTTGACGAGTTTGTGCTGGTACTTGAGCACCAGCGCATCAAAGGCCCCCTTGTCTCCGCGCTGTACGCGGCGTACTAAACTCAGATCACTTGCATCGGCGCTCATGCACGCCCTCTACTCCCCGTCAGAGGGTGGCCGCGCTGTGAGCAGAATAGACTGTGATCCTTTGTGAAAGTTCAGCATGAAACTCTAGGCTGGTGCTGCAGGCAGAATACTGCCAAGGGGCGCACGGGATCGACATAATGAACGGATGCGCCCTACAAGCTGCGCCAGGTGGGGTGCCGCCGGGGTATCCCCCCCCAGCAGGTAGCCGGCCAGTACCGGGTCAGGCAGCGCCAGCAGCTCCGCAAGCGCGCCGCGCTCTAGCTCCCCGGCTCCGGTAAGCGCCAGCTGCACAAAGCGCTCGAGCATCACATCCAGCTCCTTCATGCCCCGCCGGCAGCGCCACCGCAGGCGGCGCGTCTCCGCATCGGGCCCCGAGGGGCCGACCGGCCCCCGGGGGGTCATTTCCGTGGAGTCCGTCACACTCAGCTGCGCCGCTCGACCAGCATCTTCTTGACCTCCGCGATGGCGCGCGCCGGGTTCAGGTCTTTCGGGCACACGTCGGTGCAGTTCATGATGGTGTGGCAGCGATACAGCCGGAAGGGGTCCTCGAGCGCATCCAGCCGCTCCCCGGTGGCCTCGTCACGGCTGTCGATGATCCAGCGGTACGCGGCCAGGAGCGCTGCGGGTCCCAGGAAGCGGTCGCTGTTCCACCAGTAACTCGGACAGGCCGTCGAGCAGCAGGCGCACAGGATGCACGCGGCCGGCCGGTCGATCCTCTCCTGCTCCTCCTTCGATTGCAGCCGCTCGCGGTCCGCCGCTGCGGGGGTACGCGCCTGCAGCCAGGGCTTCACCGCCGCATACTGCGCGTAGAACTCGGTGAGATCGGGCACCAGGTCCTTCACCACCGGCAGGTGCGGCAGCGGATAGATGCGCACCTGCGCGCCCAGGTCCTGCATGGAGGTGGTGCAGGCAAGGCGGTTGATGCCGTTGATGTTCATGGCACAGGAGCCGCAGATGCCCTCGCGGCAGGAGCGGCGGAAGGTGAGCGTGGAGTCGACCGAGGCTTTGATCTGGATCAGCGCGTCCAGCACCATCGGGCCGCAGCTCTTGGGGTCAAGCTCGAAGGTGTCCAGGCGCGGGTTCTCGCCCGAGTCGGGATTGAAGCGATAGATGCGGAAGGTGCGTACCTCGCGCGCATCTTGCGCAGCGCGGTGCGTGACTCCCTTCACGATGCGCGAGTTGGCGGGCAGGCGGAATTCGGCCATCTCGGTCCTTATCTAATAAGTGCGCGCCCGCGGCGGAATCGACTCCACCTCGGCGGTCATGGTGTTCAGGTGTACCGGGCGATAGTCGAAGCGCGCGCGCCGCGGGCCCTCGACCCACACCAGCGTGTGCTTCAGCCAGTTCACATCATCGCGCTGCGGAAAATCCTCGCGCGCGTGCGCCCCGCGGCTCTCGGTGCGATTGGCAGCTGAATGGATGGTGGCGGTCGCCTGCAGCAGCAGGTTCTCAAGCTCGAGCGTCTCGATCAGATCGCTGTTCCAGATGAGCGAGCGGTCGGCGATGCGTACGTCGGCAAAGGAGGCGAAGGTCGCCCCGATGCGCTCGATGCCCTGCGACAGGCTCTCGCCGGTCCGAAACACCGCGGCATCCAGCTGCATGGCCTTCTGCATCTCCAGGCGAATCGCCGCCGTGGCGCGCGTCCCGTTGGCCTGGCGCAGCCGCTCGAGACGTGCGATCGCCGACTCGCCCGCATCCGCGGCCAGCGGCCGGTGGCGGCTGCCGGGCTTGATGGTCTCGGCGCAGTGCCGTGCCGCCTCGCGCCCGAAGATGACCAGGTCAAGCAGCGAGTTGCTGCCCAGACGATTGGCGCCGTGCACGGAGACGCAGGCCGCCTCCCCCACTGCCATGAGCCCGGGCACCACGCAGTCGGGGTCTGCGCCTTTCGGCTGCACGACCTCGCCGTGGTAATTGCAGGGGATCCCGCCCATGTTGTAGTGCACGGTCGGCTGCACCGGAATCGGCTCGCGTGTCACATCCACCCCGGCGAAGATGCGCGCGGTTTCGGTGATGCCGGGCAGGCGCTCGTGGATGACCGCAGCGCCCAGGTGCTCGAGGTGCAGATCGATGTAGTCGTGCTCCGGGCCAGCCCCGCGGCCCTCGCGGATCTCGAGCGTCATGGCGCGGCTCACCACATCACGCGAGGCGAGATCCTTGGCGTTGGGAGCGTAGCGCTCCATGAAGCGCTCGCCCTTGGAGTTGGTGAGATAACCGCCCTCCCCGCGCGCCCCTTCGGTGATCAGGCACCCCGCCCCATAGATGCCGGTCGGGTGGAACTGCACGAACTCCATGTCCTGCAGCGCCAGTCCGGCGCGCAGCACCATTGCGTTGCCGTCCCCGGTGCACGAATGCGCCGAGGTGCAGGAGAAGTAAGTGCGTCCGTAGCCGCCGGTCGCGAGGATCGTCGTGTGCGCGCGAAAGCGGTGCAGGGTGCCCTGCGTGAGATCGAGCGCCACCACCCCGCGGCACACCCCGTCCTCCATGATCAGATCAATCGCAAAATACTCGATGAAGAAGGTCGCGGCGTGACGGATCGACTGCTGGTAAAGGGTGTGCAGCATCGCATGCCCGGTGCGATCGGCGGCAGCGCAGGTGCGCTGCGCGATGCCCTTGCCGAAGTGCGTCGTCATGCCGCCGAAGGGCCGCTGGTAGATGCGCCCGGCCTCGGTGCGCGAGAAGGGCACGCCGTAATGCTCCAGCTCGATGACCGCGGCCGGGGCCTCCTTGCACATGAGCTCGATCGCGTCCTGGTCGCCCAGCCAGTCCGACCCCTTCACCGTGTCGTACATGTGCCAGCGCCAGTCGTCCTCGCCCATGTTGCCGAGCGCTGCCGAAATGCCCCCCTGGGCGGCCACCGTGTGGCTGCGGGTTGGGAACAGCTTGCTGATGCAGGCGGTCGACAGCCCGCTCTCGGCAAGTCCGAGCGTTGCGCGCAGGCCGGCGCCACCGGCACCGACCACGATGACGTCGTAGCTGTGATCGATGAGCGGATAAGCGCTCACGCGGCGCCCCCGCAGGCCACCTTGAGCACGGCAAACACCCCGGCGCCTGCGAGCAGCACGTGCGCGAACAGCATCGCGACCAGCGTGACGGTGCGGGCGCCGGTGCCATGGACGTAGTCCTCCACCACCACGCGCACGCCGAGCTGGGAGTGCCAGGTGGCCACGAGCACCAGAATGATGAGCAGCAGCGCGGTCCAGCTCTGGCTCATCCACGCGACCACGGTCGCGTGATCCAGCGACGGCAGTGTCAGGAGCGACACCACGAACCAGATGGAAAGCGGCACCAGCGCCACCGAAGTCAGGCGCTGCGTCCACCAGTGCTGCACACCGTCTCTGGCCGCGCCAAGTCCGAGCACCTTGCCTAAGGGGGTTCGCAGGCTCATGGGGCGCGCGTCCCGGAAAGCCAGGCATACCAGGCGATCAGGAGCACCAGGGCGAGGCTCACTGCCACGACCAGGTAGGCGCTCAAGCGCGACTGCGCGCGCTCAAGTGCGTGACCGGTGTCCCACACCAGGTGACGGATACCGGCGATGAGGTGATAGCAGAAGGCAACGGTGAGCGCCGCATACGCAAGCTTCGCGGCCGGGAGCGACAAGAGCCGCAGTGCCCGCGCGAAGGCGCTCGGGCCTGCGGCGATGGCCATGAGCCAGTACACCAGCAGCAGCAATCCCACCGAGAGAACGAGGCCCGTGAGGCGGTTGAAGATCGAACTCGCCAGGGTGTACCGGGACATCCTGTACACCGACAAGTGCGGCGATAGCGGTCGCGTCGGCATACACTAAAAATCGATGCAGCGTCCGTTCTTTTCCCAGTCGCCGAAACGCGTGGGGTCCGGCCCGCTAGGCCCGCCGATCTCCCGCGGCGGCGCCGGTGATGGCTGCGGGGGCTGCGCACCGCAGTCGCTCCCCGCGCCGACTCGATCGAATGGAATTGAAACCTGGAAATCCTGGAAAGAGAGGCTCTTGCACTCGCTCATCGACATACCCATGAAGTCTGCCAGAATTCCATGACGGCAGCCACGGAAAGTTCAGGAAAAACAACGCTCAACTCCACCTCTGAGGCGTGTGGTGCGATCACGCTCGCCACGCTCGGGGTGCTGCGTGCGCGCGGTCCGGATGCGTTGGCATTCCTTCAGGGCCAGCTGTCGAATGACATGACGCGCCTCTCGCACGAGCGCTCGCTCCTGGCGGGATATCACAATCCGCAGGGACGCGTGATCGCGCTCATGCGGCTGCTGCAGCTTGCACCCGATGATGTGCTCGCGATCCTGCCACGCGAGCTCCTCGCAGCGGTGCTGCAGCGCCTGAGTCGATTCATCCTGCGCGCGAAAGTGAAGCTGACGGATGAGTCGGCGGCGTGGGCCGTCCACGGCCTGGTGCTTGCCTCGCAAGCTTCCGTGGCGCGCGCCTTCATCGCGGCGTTGCCGCAGGCACCAGAGGGCGCGGCATCCCTTCAGGGATCGATGGCGGTGCGCATGAGGCACGAGCCGCGCCGTTGGCTCCTCGTCACTCCCGCCTCGCAGGCGATCCCTGCGCTTAAGGAGTGCGCGCCGGTGTCCGAAGACACCTGGCGGGGCCTCGCCGTCGCGGCCGGGGAGCCGCAGGTGTACGCGGCGACTTGCGAGGAGTTCGTCGCGCAGATGCTCAATCTCGATGCGCTCGGGGCCATCGCTTTCGACAAGGGTTGCTATACCGGCCAGGAGGTCATCGCACGGGCGCACTACCGCGGACGCGTGAAGCGCCGGCTGCAGCGCTTTCGAACCCACGCCGGCGTGCAGCTGCAGCCGGGCACCGCGGGCACACTTGCCGACGGGCGCTCGTTCAAGGTCGTTGAGGCGGTGAGGCTCGCCGATGGGCAATGGGAATTTCTGGCCGTCGCGGCGCTTGCGGCAGAGGCGCCCGGTCAGGGCGATCCGGCAGCGGCCGGAGTGCTCGCGGCCGAGCCGCTCGAGCTGCCCTACGCGCTCTCGGACTGAAGTGCGCCCGTGAGCGCCACTCCTCTTCAGTCCGCTTCCGGACGCATGTGCGGGAACAATATGACGTCGCGGATCGATGCGGAGTCGGTAAAGAACATGACCAGCCGGTCGATGCCCACGCCCAGGCCCGCCGTCGGCGGCAGGCCGTACTCGAGCGCGCGCACGTAGTCGGCGTCGTAGAACATCGCCTCCTCGTCACCTTTGTCCTTGCGTACCGCCTGCGCACGAAAGCGCGCCGCCTGCTCCTCCGGGTCATTGAGCTCGGAGAAGCCGTTGGCGATCTCGCGTCCGCCAAGGAAGAACTCGAAGCGATCGGCGACGAACTCATCGGCATCGTTCGGGCGCGACAGGGGCGAGACCTCCACGGGGTACGCATACACGAAGGTCGGGTCGAGGAGCGTGCTCTCGACGGTCTTCTCGAACAGCGCCATCAGGAGCTTGCCGGGGCCATCGAGGGGCTCGAAGGCGATGCCGAGCTGCGCACAGTGCTTGCGTAAGTAGGTGAGATCGCGCAGCGACAGCGGGTCGATCCCGGGGTTGTGCTCGATCACGGCGTGCTCGAGGCTGACACGGCGGAAGGGCTTGGCGAGATCGTAGGCCCGGCCCTGATAGCTCACCTGCGGCGTGCCGTGCACGGAATCGGCCAGCCCCCGCAGTGTCTTCTCGATCCAGTCCATGAGATCGTGATAGTCGGCGTACGCAAGGTACAGCTCGAGCATCGTGAATTCCGGATTGTGCTGTGTCGACAGGCCTTCGTTGCGGAAGTTGCGGTTGATCTCGTAGACGCGCTCGAACCCGCCCACGACGAGGCGCTTCAGGTACAGCTCCGGGGCGATGCGCAGGTACATGTCCAGGCCGAGTGCGTTGTGGTGCGTGCGGAACGGGCGCGCCGTGGCGCCCCCGGGAATCGGCTGCATCATCGGCGTCTCGACCTCGAGGAAATCGAGCGCGTCGAGGAAGTCGCGCAGATAGCGAATGATGAGCGCGCGCGTGCGGAACACGCTCCGGCTCGGCTCGCTCACGATCAGGTCAACGTAGCGCTGGCGGTAGCGCGTCTCGGTGTCGGCAAGTCCGTGCCACTTCTCCGGCAGCGGCCGCAGCGATTTCACCAGCAGGCGCAGCGCCTGCACCCGCACCGAAAGCTCCCCGGTCCTGGTGCGAAACAGCACTCCGGAAGCTGCGATCAGATCGCCGATGTCCCAGCCCTTGAAGGCCTCGTAGGCCTCGCCCAGGTTCTCCTGCTGCAGGTACAGCTGAATCTGCCCGGTGCGATCGGCGATCTTGGCAAAGCTCGCACGCCCCATGAGGCGCCGGAACAGCAGCCGTCCGCCGACCGCAACGCGTGTGGGGTTGGCATCGAGCCACTCACCGCTGCGCTGCCCGAAGGAGCTGTGCAGCTGCCCGGCGAGCGCATCGCGGCGGAAATCGTTCGGAAAGGCAGCGCCGCCCTTGCGCAGTGCGGCAAGCTTCGCGCGCCGCTCGGCGATCAGCTTGTTCTCATCGGCCCCGTCAGCGCCTACGCGCCCGTTGTCGTCTGGGTTGTCGGCCATGCTTACAGGCCCGCCTTGAGCGAGGCTTCGAGGAACGAGTCCAGCGCACCATCCAGCACCGCGGCGGTGTTGCCCACCTCCACCCCGGTGCGCAGGTCCTTGATGCGCGACTGGTCGAGGACGTAGGAGCGGATCTGGTTGCCCCAGCTCACGTCGGATTTGGAGTCCTCCAGCACCTTGGCAGCGGCGTTGCGCTTGTTGACTTCCAGCTCGTACAGCTTGGCCTTGAGCATCTTCATGGCGGTGGAGCGATTCTTGTGCTGGCTGCGCTCGTTCTGACAGGCAGCGACGATGCCGGTAGGCAGGTGGGTGATACGCACCGCGGACTCGGTCTTGTTGACATGCTGCCCGCCGGCTCCGGAGGAGCGGTACACGTCCACCTTCAGATCCGCCGGATTCACCTCGATTTCGATCTCATCGTCGATCTCGGGCGCGACGAACACGGAGGCGAAAGAGGTGTGGCGGCGATTACCGGAATCGAACGGGGACTTGCGCACCAGGCGATGCACGCCGGTCTCGGTGCGCAGCCAGCCGTAGGCATATTCACCCTGCACTTCCACGGTCGCGCCCTTGATGCCGGCCACTTCGCCGGGGCTGGAATCGATCACCTCGCAACTGAAGCCGTGCGCGGCTCCCCAGCGCAGGTACATGCGCAAGAGCATCTGCGCCCAGTCCTGCGCCTCGGTGCCGCCGGCGCCGGCCTGGATGTCGAGGAAGGCGCTGTGCGAGTCCATCTCCCCGCGGAACATGCGCTTGAGCTCGAGGTGCCTGACGGCGGCCTCCAGGCGCTGCCCGTCGCGCTCGATGTCCGCCGCCGCCGACTCGTCGGCCTCGCTCGCGGCCAGCTCGAGGAGTTCTGAGGTCTCGGCGATGCCCGTGGTCGCACGATCGATCTCCTCGACGTCGGAGCTCAGCCGGGCGCGTTCGCGCCCCAGCTCCTGGGCACGCGCAGGGTTCGACCAGATAGCAGGGTCCTCCAGTTCGCGCGCGACCTCCTCGAGTCGTTCGCGCTTGCTGTCGTACTCAAAGAAACCCCCGTAACGCCGCCATGCGCTCGGCGAGGTCTTTGAGCTGACGTCTGAGCTGATTGACTTCCATGAGGCGCGGGATGCTAACACCGCCGCGCGGCCTTTAGCGAGCCGCTGGCGGGGGCACATCCGAGGGCAGCAGGTGATCGATGAGCAGCTGCAGCCGCCGCTCGCCCTGGTACTCGTTCACCTCCAGGCGGTACACGAGCTGCGCGAGCCCTGCCGGGAGCGCGGCGCCCTCCTCGAGGTGGTTGAAGGCGACCGCATCGAAGGAGCGCCCGCTGCGCGGCACCTCTACCCACATCTTCACGTGCCGCTCCCCGATCAGGCGCGCGTTGCGGATGCTGAACAGCCCATCGAAACTCGGCTCGGGGAAAGCCTGGCCCCACGGGCCGCCGGCGCGCAGTGCCTGCGCCGTCTCGAGGGCAATCTCCGTGGGAGCGAGCTCACCATCGGTCTCGAGCGTATCGGCTGGCGGGGCGCCCGCCGCGAAACGCGCCACCTCCGCGTCGAAGGCGCGCGCGAACTCCTCGAGCCGCGCGCGCTCGAGGGTCAGTCCCGCAGCCATGGCGTGACCGCCGAAGCGGCCGAGGAGCTCGGGGTGGCGGGTGGCGATCGCATCGAGCACGTCGCGGATGTGGATGCCTGCCACCGAGCGCGCCGAGCCGCGCAGCGTGCCATCTTGCGCGCTTGCGAAGGCGACCACCGGTCGTCGCACGCGATCCTTCACGCGGCTCGCAACGAGCCCCACCACGCCCTGATGCCAGCTCTCGTGAAACAGGCACACGCCGCTGCGCTCGATGGCACCGGCCGCCGAATCCAGACAGCGCACCGCCTCGCGCGCCTCCTGCTGCATCTTCGCCTCGATGGTGCGGCGTTCCTGATTGAGCTCCTCCAGGCGCCCCGCGAGGCTGTGCGCGCGCGCCTCGTCTTCCTCGAGCAGACACTGAATGCCGACGGTCATATCGTCGATGCGGCCGGCGGCATTCAGCCGCGGCGCCACCGCGAAGGCGAGATCCGCCGCCGTCAGCTCCGCCATGTTGCGCCCCGCGAGCGCGAGCAGCGCGCGAATGCCGGGCACGCAGCGGCCGGCGCGGATGCGCTTGAGGCCCTGGGCCACCAGCACGCGGTTGTTGGCATCGAGGGGCACCACATCGGCGACGGTGCCAAGGGCCACTAGGTCAAGGAGGGATGCGACCGAGAGCCCCGCAGCCTCAGTGAGCCCTGCGCCATCTAGTGCGCGGCGCAGCGCCGCCATGAGGTAGAACGCCACGCCGACCCCTGCGAGGGCGCGGCTGCCGAAGCGGCTGCCTTCGAGGTTGGGGTTGACGATCACGTTCGCCTCGGGAAGGCGCGCGCCGGCCAAATGGTGGTCGGTGATCAGCACGTCGATCCCGCGCGCACGCGCAGCGCTGACCCCGGCGTTACTCGAGATGCCGTTGTCCACCGTCACGATCAGGCTCGGTGTGCGCTCGAGGGCGAGCGCCACGATCTCTGGGGTCAGCCCGTAGCCAAACCGAAAGCGGTTCGGCACCAGGAAGTCCGCGGCGAACCCGAAGCTGCGCAGCGCGCGCACCACCAGCGCGCTGCTGGTGGCGCCATCGGCATCGAAATCCCCGATCACCAGCACGCGGCCGCTGGCGCGGTGCGCGAGCAGCAGCTCGACGGCGGCGGGTATGCCCTCGAGCGTGCCGACCGGCAGCAGCCGCTCGAGGGAGGTGTCGAGCTCGGTGGCCGAACGCACCCCGCGCGCGGCATACACGCGCCCGAGCACCGGGTGCAGGGCACCGAAGGCCTGCGAGGCCACGCCCGGGGAGCGGCGCACGATCCGCGGCATCACGCGAAACTCTCAAGTCCCGCGCGCTGCCGGCGCCAGAGCCTGAAGCGGCTGGCGCGTCCGACACGCACGTGCACATCGTTGAGGATGAGCGTCACGCCACTCAGCTGCCCGCGACGCAACGCCAGCATCGCAGGGGACACGAAGCACGCATCCAGTCGCGCCAGTGACTGCGCGAGTGACTCCTCGGCCCCATCCTGCAACTGCCCTCCTACCTGCGTTACCAGTACCACCAGCGGACCGGGCGCCGCTTCGAGCACCTCTTCGAGGTGAGCCGGAAGCACCCGGCAGGCTCTGCCCTCGAGATGCCACAGCCCCTCAAGCCAGGCGTCGCGGCCGAAGGCCGGCGGCATCCCCTCACGCACGCGCGGCGGCGGGCGCACTATCCGCCCGTCTGCGCCCCAAGGCCACAGCGCGGTGACCGGCAGCGCGCCGCGGCGCGTGCGCGCCACGTTCAGCGCCTGGCCGTGCAGCCAGATCTCGATCTCTGCCATGAGACGGCGCAGTGCCGCAGCCGCAGGTCCGGGCGGCAGCACCTCAGTGACGACGCCGCCCGCGCAGCGTGCCGGCTCGGCGGTGGTGAGCGATGCGATCGCGGGGGTGCACAGCAGCAGATCTCCGCAGGCGAGCGGGGTGAGCGTGGTGCCGTCGGCGCCGAGGGTGCGTGCGAATTCAAAGGCGAGCGTCGCAAGCTCCTCGGCACTCAGCTGCAGCAGTCCGGCGTGGTTCAAGTGCACGCGGGTGAGTCCCGCACTCAGGTGAACCGGTGTTGCGATCCAGCACGAGCCGCCCGCGGGCGCCGAAGGCCACAGCGCATCGAGCGTGGCGCCGGCAATGCAGGCGGGGGCGACATCGGCGAGATCGGCGCGCTCGAGTGTGCGGGCAAGCCATTCCCGCCAGCCGCGCTCGAGCGCGCCTCGCGTGCCGAAACGACCCGCGCTCTGGATGCCCGGGATGTCCGCAAAGGCAGGCGTCGGCTGCGGCGCTGCGGCAGCGGCCAGCGGCGCCAGGAACAGATCAGCGATGACAATGACGATCTCGCGCACTAAGCGCTATCGTAGCGCGGTGGTGCAGTTCACTCTCGAGCCGCCCTCGCAGGCGAACCTGATCCGCGGTTACTCCGGCACCGAGCTGCTGATCGGCCAACAGCGCCTCACCCGCAGCTGCATCGTCACCGCCGAGCAGCTGATCAGCGAATGGGAACCGGACGCCTTCGCCGAACTCGTTCCCGCTCACCTCGAGGCGATCTTCGCGCTCGCACCGGAGTTGGTCCTGCTCGGCACCGGCCCGACGCAGCAGTTCGCGAGCGCGCAGGTGCGCGCCGCGTTCGCGCAACGGCGTGTGGGGATCGAGGTGATGCAGCTCGGTGCGGCGTGCCGCACTTTCAACGTGCTGGTTCAGGAGGAGCGGCGGGTCGCCGCAGCGTTGTTTCTACGCTGAGGGCGACCGGCAGAAGACACAAGGGGAGGGTCAACCAACCAAACAATCATTCGAAGCTGACAGACTCGAACAATTGCACTTTTTTTGTTCTTGTTGCCGACGTTATTGCTTTTGTTCTGCGACTCCCTCCACCCTGTGTCTTCTGCCGGTCACCCTCCATTTCTTGTCGTCGTTGAGAGACAGGATAAACGGGTCTCAGAAGCCGGTGCAACTTCTTTAAGCGCCTGTAGTTTTCCTGCCTCAAATCGCCCCTCTACGGAGGCGCTTGCGTCCTCGCTTGTGCGCGAAAACGGCGCTTTTGATGACTTTGATCACGAATTACGCTGAAACTGACGACTAATTCACCCAACTATCATACTGTTACAGATTACTTATTATCCAAACTCTACATCAGGGCATGCCTCCCAGAAGTGGTACGAAGGCCACCGAGCCGAGCCCTTCGCGCTCCACGCGCTGCTCGCGCCGCGTTAATCTCACCAGCTGCTGCTCGCCTTCCGGGCCGATCGGTACCACCAGCCGCCCGCCGACCTTCAGCTGACGGATGAGTGCCTCGGGCACGCTCAAGGGGGCTGCCGCCACCAGAATCCCGTCGTAGAGGGCATGGGCCTTCCACCCGAGCGTGCCGTCCCCGTGCCGGAAGCGCACGTTGCGGATGCCGAGCTCCTTCAGCCGCTCACGCGCGCGTACCAGAAGCGGCTCGATGCGCTCAATCGTGCTCAGGTGCGCCACGAGCGGCGCCAGCACCGCGGTCTGGTAGCCGCAGCCGGTGCCCACCTCGAGGAAGTTGTCCGCCTGGCCGCCCTCGAGCAGCGCCTCGGTCATGCGCGCGACGATGTAGGGCTGGGAGATGGTCTGTCCATAGCCGATCGGCAGGGCTGTGTCCTCATAAGCGCGGCTACCGAGTGCCTCATCGACGAAGATATGCCGAGGCACGTTGCGTATCCGATCCAGCACCGCAGGATTGGCGATGCCCTGTTCGCGCAGACGCTGCACCAGCCGATCGCGCGTGCGCGCCGAGGTCATGCCGATCCCCGACATGCGCACGTCAGACATTGAGTCCCTCCAGCCAGCTGCCAAGCGCCGGCAGCACCGCATGGCGTGTGAGATCGACCTGCAGCGGCGTCACCGACACGTACCCCTGCGCCACGGTGTCGAAGTCGGTCCCCTCGCCCGCGTCCTGCCCGGCCCCCGCCGGACCCACCCAGTACACCGCACGTCCGCGCGGGTCCTGCGCGCGCATCACCGGCTCGGAGCGGTGGCGGTAGCCCAGGCGGCTGGCACGAAAGCCGCGCAGCTGCGAGAACGGGACGTCGGGGACGTTGACGTTGAGAATGAGCGCGGACTGCAGCGGCCGTGCGAGCAGCTGCTGCACCAGCACGCGCGCCACCTCCGCGCCGGTGTGGAAATGCCCGCCGCCGGCAGCGCTGGTGCACAGCGACACGGCGATGGTCGGAAGTCCGAGAAAGCGCCCCTCGACCGCGGCGGCCACCGTGCCCGAATACAGCACGTCATCCCCGAGATTCGGTCCGTCATTCACACCCGACACCACCATGTCGTGCTCGAAATCGAACAGCCCGGTGATGGCCAGGTGCACGCAGTCGGTGGGCGTGCCGGACACGAAGTACACGCCCGGCTCGGCCTCGAACACGCGCAGCGGCACATCGAGCGTGAGGGAATTGCTGGCGCCGCTCTTGTTGCGGTCCGGGGCGACTACCGTGACCTCGGCGAGCGTGGCGAGCGCCTCGCGCAGGCGCCGGATTCCTTCGGCACGGTAGCCGTCATCGTTGCTGACCAGGATTTTCACTTCGGTTCGGGTTGGAGACGCGCGCAGGGGCCACTCGGGTGGGCGCGGATCGGCCGGCTTCGCGTGACGGTGCTGATCCTAAAATTATATCCTGAAGTATGCGCTGCGGCGTTCGGATGTGGATGCGGGGCTGCCCGGCATGACGGCCATGCCAGATGAGGGCCGACCGGAAGATGAGACCGACGAGGCGCGGCTGTTCCGCGAGGCGGTGCGCGGCGTGCGGCCCCTCAAGTCACGCGCTCCCGAGCTGCGAGCGCCGAAGGTGCGCGCGCAGGCGCGCTTCACGCGCGCCGACCGTGCGGCGGTACTGCGGGAGAGCCTGCACGGGGAGCAAGCCGACCCCGACGTGGCGGGCGGGGAGGAGTTGGTGTTCCGCCGCCCGCAGGTCCAGCCGGGTGTGCTGCGCAGGCTCCGCCGCGGCGAGTACCGCGTGCAACGCGAGATCGACCTGCACGGCCTGAGCGCGGCCGAAGCCAAGCAGGCCCTGCGATCGTTCCTGGTCGCCGCGCTCGAGCAGCAGGTGGGGTGCGTGCGGGTGATCCACGGCAAGGGGCTGCGCTCGGGCCCCCGGGGTCCGGTGCTCAAGAGCGCCGTCAGCGGCGTGCTGCGCCGTAGCGATGCGGTGCTGGCCTACGTGTCCGCGCGCCCGGCGGACGGGGGAACCGGCGCGCTCTACGTACTGCTCGCTGCCGGCTGACACCGCAAGCCCGCCCGGCGCCTCACTCCTCGCAGCTCTCGCCCCTCGTTGCCAGGAGCTCCCGCAGCACCGTCGTCGCAAAGCCCCCGCGTGCCAGGCGAAAGCGCAGCAGCAGGGCCTGCGGCTCGCTCTCGCACTCGAGCTGGCGGACCGCGAGGCGCAGACTCCGCCGCTCCTGCTGCATGCCCGCCGCGATGCACAGGTCACTTTCGCGGGCAAACAGCGCACCGAGGCGCGCTTCGAGCTCGAGTACCGCACCGCCGGTGCGCGGTGTGCCCGCTCCCCATAACGGCCCGGTGGGGTGAATCTCCAGCCGCGCGCAGCGCTCCTGCGTCAGCGCATCGGCCTCCTCGACCGGAAAGATGCTGCCGCGAGAATCGAGGTTGGCGAGATCCCCGGGCAGGAGCTGGTTCCAGCTCCCCGCGCACACCCGCTCGGCGAGTACCGCATTGAACACGACGCTGCGCGCGGCCGAGAGCACGAAGCCGCGCTCGGCGCCGCTCAGGGCAGCCAGGCCCGCCGCGGTGCGCTCGAGATTTGCGCCCGCGCGGCCGAAGCGCTGCGGCCCGAAGTAACTCGGTACGCCGCAGCGCACGATCTGGGCGAGGCGCGGGGCGAGCGCGGCCGCAAGATCCGCACCGCACCCCTGGAGCGCATGGATGCGCACCGTGAAGCGATTGCCGGCGAGCGCACCGCGCGGCAGCTTACGCGTGTGGGGGTGCGCCTCGAGCACCTCGAAGTCCGCGCCGCGCGCCTGTGCCCAGTCAACGCTCGCGCGCGGACGCGGCACCGAGAACCACTGCACCGCGACCGCGCGACGGTCCTTGAGCCCGGCGAAACCGACCTCCGCGGGGCGGCAACCAGCGATCCGCGCCAGCTCGCGCGCCACCCATTGCGTGTTGGCGTCGCGCTTGCGCACCCTGAGCAGCACGTGCGCGCCTGTGCCTGCGGGGGCGAAGCCGAGATCCTCCTCGACGACGAAGTCCTCCGGCTGCGCGCGCAAGGCGCCTTCGACCGGCGGTGTGCCGTGCGCGCGCGGGGGCGCCAGAGCCACCTCGCGCGCGCTGCGGACGGGGGCGGACGAGGGGCTCATCAGCCCTCACTCAGCAGTACGACCGCCTGTGCGGCAATGCCTTCGGCGCGCCCGAGAAAGCCCAGCCCTTCGGTGGTCGTCGCCTTGATGTTGACGCGCGCCTCCTCGATCGCGAGCAGCCGCGCGATCTCCTTGCGTATGGCATCGCGGTGCGGGGCGACCTTCGGGGCCTGGGCGAGCACCGTGAGGTCGGCGTTCACCACCCTCAGAGCACGCGCGCGCAGCATCCCGAGCACGTCGGTGACGAAGCTGCCGCTGTCGGCACCCTTCCAGCGCGGATCGCTGTCCTTGAAGTGTTGGCCGATGTCCCCGAGTCCGGCGGCGCCGAGCAGCGCGTCGCACAGTGCGTGCAGCAGCACATCCCCGTCGGAGTGCGCGACCACCCCGTGCGTATGCGCGATGCGCACCCCGCCCAGCATCACGAAGTCACCGGGGCCGAAGGCATGTACGTCGATTCCTGAGCCGATTCTCATGCGCCCTCCTTCCCGCCGCGCCGGGCGCGCGCGCCCAGGATCGCCGCCGCGAGCGACAGCTCATCCGCGGTGGTGATTTTGAGGTTGCTGCTTCTGCCCTCGATGAGCAAGGGATGATCGCCCAGCCATTCGATGGCCTGGGACTCATCGCTCGGGAAGCGCCCGGCGGCGTGCGCCGCATCGAGAGCCGCGCACAGGCGGCCGTGACGGAACATCTGCGGCGTGAGCGCACGCCACAAGAACGAGCGATCGACGGTCTGTGCGATCTCGTAACTGCCGTTCACGGGCTCGGCGTCCTGGGCACGCTTCAGGGTATCGGCGGCCGGGGTTGCGAGCAGCCCGCCTACGGGGTGCGCGGCGAGTGTCTGCAAGAGGCGCGCGAGGTCCTCGGGCTCCAGGCACGGACGTGCAGCGTCGTGCACCAGGATCCAGTCGGCGGATGCGGCGCGTCCCTCAAGTGAGGCGAGCGCGTTGCGCACCGACAGGCTGCGCTGTGCGCCCCCGGCGGTCACGCTCACCGCTGTGCCGGCAAGTCGCGTGGCGACCTGCGCCCAGCGGCGGTCCTGCGGGGCAAGCGCCACCACGATGCCGACGCAGCGGGGGTCCTCAAGAAAGGGGGCGAGCGCCCACTCGATCACGGTGCGCCCGGCGAGCGGGGCGTACTGCTTCGGGGTGGCGGCGCGGAAGCGGCTGCTCGAGCCGGCCGCCGGCATGACGACCCAGTAGCGCATCGCGCCCGTGGTGACTTCAGCGGGCCGCTGCAGTGCGCGTGGGCGCGTGCGTCGTGTCGGTGGGCCGCGGCGGCACCACCTGATAGAAGGTCTCGTTGCGGGAGATCATTCCCAAATCGCTCCGCGCGCGCTCCTCGAGCGCATCCATGCCGGTCTTCAGATCGCGCACCTCGGCGGCCAGCTGCCGGTTGCGCTCATCGAGCTGCTCGTTCTCCGCGTGCTGGGCCGCCACGGCCTGCTGCAGGCGCGCGAGATCGCGCACCCCGTCCTCCGAGAACCACACACGGTATTGCAGCAGAACTACGGCGAGCGCGAGCGCGGCGGCGAGCCACTTCATGGGTGCGAGAGACTAGCAGAGGCGGCCGCGTGCGCGATAGCTGCCCGCCCGTGAGCGCCCGCGGGGGCGGCCTCTCTAGAGCCTTATCGGGAATGCCTCGCGACCCGCGTAACGCACCGTGCCGAGCTCGGCCTCGATGCGCAGCAGCTGGTTGTACTTGGCGATGCGATCCGAGCGCGAGAGCGAGCCGGTCTTGATCTGGGAGGCGGCGGTGGCGACGGCGATATCGGCGATGGTGCTGTCCTCGGTCTCCCCGGAGCGGTGCGACACCACCGAGGCGTAGCGCGCCTGGTCGGCCATGTCGATGCAGGCGAGCGTCTCGCTCAGCGTGCCGATCTGGTTCGGCTTGATCAGGATCGCGTTGGCGATGCGCTTGCGGATCGCCTCGCTCAGGATCTTCGTATTGGTCACGAACACATCGTCCCCGACCAGCTGCACCTTGCTGCCCAGGGCGCGCGTGATCTCGGCCCAGCCGTCCCAATCCGCCTCACTCATGCCATCCTCGATGCTGAGGATCGGGTAGCGCTGCGCGAGCCCGCCGAGGTAGGTGGTGAACTCCGCGGCCGTGAAGCTGCGCTTCTCGGACTCGAGCTGGTAGCGGCCGTCGCGGAAGAACTCCGAGCTCGCCACGTCGAGCCCGAGACACACGTCCGTGCCGGGCCGGTAGCCGGCCTGCTCGATCGCCTGCACGATGAGCGCGAGCGCCGCCTCGTTGGATTCCAGGCTCGGCGCGAAACCACCCTCATCGCCGACCGCGGTCGACAGGCCGCGCTGCGCGAGCAGCTTCTTGAGGGTGTGGAACACCTCCGCGCCGTAGCGCAGCGCCTCGCGGAAGCTCGGCGCGCCCACCGGCAGGATCATGAACTCCTGGATATCCAGGCTGTTGTTGGCGTGCGCCCCGCCATTGACGATGTTCATCATCGGCAGCGGCATCACCGGCTCGCGGGCACCGCCCGCGAGGCGCGCCAGGTAGCGGTAGAGCGGCAGCCGCGCATCCTGCGCCGCCGCGTGCGCGGTGGCGAGGGAGACTCCCAAGATGGCGTTTGCGCCGAGCCGGCTCTTGTTCTCGCTCCCGTCGAGCTCGATCATGCGCCGATCGATCCCGGCCTGATCGCGCGCATCCTGGCCGAGGAGCGCCGCCTTAATCTGCGTGTTGACGTGTTCGACCGCTTTCAGCACTCCCTTGCCGCCGTAGCGCTTCGGGTCCGCATCGCGCAGCTCGACCGCCTCGCGCGTGCCGGTGGAGGCGCCCGAGGGCACGGCCGCCCGGCCCAGGACCCCGGAATCGAGGATCACATCGACCTCAACGGTCGGGTTGCCGCGCGAATCGAGGATCTCGCGCCCGCGGACGTCACTGATTCGGCTCATCGGTTCGCAGTCCTCACAGCAGTGATTCTTCGAAGGGGACTTTCTTCACGGCACGATCGAGCTCCACCAGCGTCGTGAGCAGCGGCTCCATGCGCGCGAGCGGCCAGGCGTTCGGGCCGTCGGAGAGGGCCTCCTGCGGGCGCGGATGCGTCTCCATGAACAGCCCCGCGATCCCTGCGGCGACCGCCGCGCGCGCCAGCACCGGGATGAACTCGCGCTGGCCGCCGGAGGAGGAGCCCTGCCCGCCCGGCAGCTGCACCGAGTGCGTGGCATCGAACACCACCGGGCAGCCGGTGGCGCGCATGATCGACAGCGAGCGCATGTCCGAGACCAGGTTGTTGTAGCCGAAGGAGAAGCCGCGCTCGCACACCAGGATGTGCTGGTTGCCGGTGGAGCGCGCCTTGTCGACCACGTTCTTCATCTCCCAGGGCGAGAGAAACTGGCCTTTCTTGATGTTGACCGGCTTGCCCTGGGAGGCGGTGTTGATGATGAAGTTCGTCTGCCGGCACAGGAACGCCGGGGTCTGTAGCACGTCCACCACGGCTGCGACCTCCGCGAGCGGGGTGTCCTCGTGCACGTCCGTCAGCACCGGCACGCCGATACTGCGGCGCACGTCCTCCAGCACCCTCAAGCCCGCCTCGATCCCCGGTCCGCGGAAGCTCGCGCGCGCGGAGCGGTTCGCCTTGTCGTAGGAGGCCTTGAAGATGAAGGGCACGCCCAGGCGCGCGGTGATCTCCTTCAGCCGCCCGGCGATCTCCTGGGTGATCCCCGCGCTCTCGATCACGCACGGACCTGCGATCAGGAACAGCGGCTGCCCGCCGCCGACCTCGTGCCCGGTGAGCTGCATAAATGCGCCCGCTAGGCGCCCGCGGCCTGCGGGAGCTGGGAGGCGCGCTGGGCGCGCGCCGCACGGATGAACCCGGTGAACAGGGGATGGCCGTCGCGGGGCGTGGAGGTGAACTCCGGATGGAACTGCGTCGCCAGGAACCAGGGGTGGTTTGCGAGCTCGACCACCTCGACCAGTCCGTCGCGCGAAAATCCCGAGAAACGCAGTCCGGCCTGCCGGTAGCGCTCCAGGTAGTTGTTGTTGAACTCGTAGCGATGGCGGTGGCGCTCGAGAATGATGTCGCGCCCGTAGATCTCGCGCGCGCGCGTGGCGCCGAGCAGCACTTCCTGCGCGCCCAGGCGCATGCTGCCGCCCTTGGCCGAGGTCTCGTCGCGGATTTGCGCGCCGTGCACCTGGTCCTGCCACTCGCTGATGAGCGCGATCACCGGATGGGGAGTCGCGCGATTGAACTCGGTGCTGTTGGCATCGGTGAGCCCGAGCACGTGGCGCCCGAACTCCACGATCGCCACCTGCATCCCCAGGCAGATCCCGAGGTAGGGCACGCCGTGCTCGCGCGCGTAGCGCACCGCCTGGATCTTGCCCTCGATGCCGCGCTCGCCGAAGCCCCCGGGCACCAGGATCGCGTCCACCTCCTTCAGCATCTGCACGCCGCGCTGCTCGATGTCGGTGGACTCGACGTAGTGAATGTTCACGCGCGTGCGGCTCTTCAGTCCCCCGTGCATCAGCGCCTCGTGGAGCGAGAGGTATGAGTCGCGGATCTGCACGTACTTGCCGACCATGGCGATGTCGACCTGGCCCTCGGGGTTCGCCTTGCCGCTCACCACGTGACGCCATTCGGCCAGATCGGTGGCCGGCACCTGCAGGCGCAGTTTGTCGACCACGATGTCATCGAGCGCCTGCTCGTGCAGCAGGATCGGGATGCGGTAGATGTCATCCGCGTCCACCGCCGATATCACCGCGCGCTCCTCGACGTTGGTGAACAGCGCGATCTTGCGGCGCTGCTCCTCCGGCAACGGATGCTTGCAGCGGCACAGGAGCACGTCGGGCTGAATTCCGATCCCGCGCAGCTCCTTGACCGAGTGCTGCGTCGGCTTGGTCTTGATCTCACCGGAGCCCCCGACGATCGGCACCAGGGTGAGATGCATGTAAACGCAGTTGTTGCGGCCGAGTTCCACCCCGAGTTGGCGGATCGCCTCAAGGAAGGGGAGCGACTCGATGTCGCCCACCGTGCCGCCGATCTCCACCATGCACACATCCGCCCCGTCCGCGCCAAGCTTGATGCAACGCTTGATCTCGTCGGTGATGTGCGGGATCACCTGCACGGTCGCGCCCAGGTAGTCCCCGCGCCGCTCCTTGGCGATGACCCGCTCGTAGATGCGCCCGGTGGTGAAGTTGCTGTTGCGCCCCGTCGTGGTGCGTACGAAGCGCTCGTAGTGGCCGAGGTCCAGATCGGTCTCGGTACCATCCTGGGTTACGAACACCTCACCGTGCTGGAACGGGCTCATGGTGCCCGGATCGACGTTTATGTAGGGGTCGAGCTTCACCATGGCGACCTTGAGGCCGCGCGCCTCTAGGATTGCGCCGAGCGAGGCGGCGGCAATGCCCTTGCCCAATGAGGACACGACGCCACCGGTGACGAATACAAAACGCGTCATATGTCGAGTCAGGGAACCCGTCGTAAGAAGCCGCTGCCACGGAAAGTGCCCGGGAGCGACGACGGGCCAGCAGGTTAGCACATCTGCCGGCCCCGCGGTCCAGCGCTTTCAGCGCGCTCGCGTCCAGACCAGCCGTGCGCGGTGCGGGCTGCCCGGACGGGCCTGCACGGACTCATCGAGCCACAGATCCGCGGCGGCGATCAGCCGCTCGCCGTCGAACACCAGCGGCAGATGCGCGCGCTGTGCCGGGGGCACGCGTGCCTCCTGCAGCAGCTTCTTGAGGGCGCGGCGCGGGCCGCCACGCACCGGACGCAGCCGCTCCCCGCCGCGCCGCGCCCGCAGCTCAAGCCTCGCACCCAGTGCGTCCAGGTCGATCGGTCCACGCGCATCGCGCCTCAGCGACAGTGTGCCGCGCTCATCGGGCAGCGCACAGCTGCGTGCCTCGTGCCAGTGCCACGCGATCGAGGGCGGCGCGGATGCGAGCGTCGGCGGAGCTGAACGGGCGGCCGCCCCGGCGGCGCGCGGCACGCGCACGATCTGCCGGTGCAGGGACAGCAGTTCCGCGTGGCGCTGCACGCGTGCCCCCTCCCAGGCGACGAACGGTTGCGCGTCCGCACGCGCGCTCAGCAGCGCGCCGGCGAGCTCGTTCAGCAGGCTCGTCGGCGGGACGAGCGCGCCGGCTGAGCTGATCCAGTAGCGCAGCGCGTTGCGGCGCCGCGCGCCCGAGAGCCGGCGCAGCAGCTTCGCCGAGAGCAACGCCCCGCAGCTCGCGCCCGCCACATCGGCGGCGGCGAGTGAGTCCAGCAGGTGCTGGGCTTCCGCAAAATGCTGTGCCGCGCGCGCCACGGTGGCTGCGGCCGATGGCCAGCGCGCGCGCATCGCCGGCAGCACGCGCTCGCGCAGGTAATTGCGATCGAGGTGCAGCTGCGCGTTGCTGTCATCCTCGACCCACGCCAGTGCCTGCGCGCTTACCCAGGCGCGCAGCGCCTCACGCGACAGCCCGAGCAGCGGGCGCACCAGCACCCCGCGCGCCAGCGGCGCGAGAGCGGGCATGGCGGCAACTCCCGCAACGCCTGCGCCACGCAGCAACTGCAGCAGCACGGTCTCGAGCTGGTCATCCTGGTGGTGCGCGGTCAGCAGTGCCTCGCCCTCCCCGAGCGCATCGCCCAGCAGCCGGTAGCGCGCCGTGCGCGCGGCCGCTTCGAGTGATTCGCCGCGGGCGCGGCGGATGCGCGCGCGGCGTACCGCGAGGGGCACACCCAGCTCGCGCGCGATGCGGTGGCAATGCCGTGCCCAGCGCGCGGAATCCGGATTCAGCCCGTGATCCACGTGCAGCGCGCGCAGCTTAAGGGGCCGGCGCGGTAGCTGCGCGAGCCCTGCCAGGAGCGCAGTGGAATCCGCCCCGCCACTGAAGGCGACGCACACCGCGCGGTCGGGGAACCCTGGCAGGAGCTCGGCGAGCCGCTCCCCGAGCCACAGCGGGCCGAAGGCTTGCGAGCGGCGAGGCGCCGCGCGTGTCATCTGCGGGGCTTCAGGCCGCGTTTTCGGCAAACACGCCGAAGCCGGCGATCTTGGCAGCGCGGGCTGCGCGCAGCTGCTCGCGCGGGATCGCCTCGAGCTCGTCCAGATGGCGGATGATTGCGGCCTTGAGGCTGGCGGCGATCGCCACCGGATCGCGGTGCGCCCCGCCGAGGGGCTCCTCGATCACCTCATCGATCAGCCCGAGCTTCTGCAGGCGGTCTGCGGTGAGGTTCAGCGCATCGGCAGCCACTTCCTTCTTGTCCTGGCTCTTCCACAGTATCGAGGCGCAGCCCTCCGGGGAGATCACCGAATAGGTGCTGTACTGGAGCATCACCAGGCGGTCGCACACCCCGATCCCGAGTGCCCCGCCCGAGCCACCCTCACCGGTCACGACGCTGATGATCGGAATGCGCAGCACCGACATCTCGAAGAGATTGCGCGCGATCGCCTCGCTCTGCCCGCGCTCCTCGGCGCCGACGCCCGGATAGGCGCCCTGGGTGTCGATGAGCGTGACGAGCGGCAGGCCGAAGCGCTCGGCAAGGCGCATCAGGCGCAGCGCCTTGCGATAGCCCTCGGGCTTGGGCATGCCGTAGTTGCGGCGCACACGCTCCTTGGTGTCGCGGCCCTTCTGGTGACCGAGGATCATGACGGCGCGCTCATCGATGCGCCCGAGCCCCCCGACGATCGCACCGTCGTCGGCGTACATGCGGTCCCCGTGCAGCTCGCTGAACTCCGTGCAGATGGCATTGACATAATCGAGCGTGTAGGGCCGGTGCGGGTGGCGCGCCAGCTGCGTGATCTGCCAGGGAGTGAGGTTGGCGAAGATGGTCTGCGTGAGCTGCCGGCTCTTCGCCTGCAGCCGGGCGATTTCGTCCTGCAGGTTGACCTCGGATTCGGAGGTCACGTGCCGCAGCTCCTCGATCTTTGCCTCGAGTTCGGCGATCGGCTGCTCGAAGTCCAGAAACGATACGGCCATACGGAAAGCCTACCCCAACTCAGCGGCCGTCGGCAGACATTGAGCTACCCGCGCCGCGAGATGCCGCCGCGTACACCAGCTGCACCGCCTCAGGCCCGAACAGCCCCTCGAGCTGCTCGAGCAGCTCGCGGCTGGCGCGCACCGTCCACTCGGCGCCGAGGTTCAGCGCACCGCTCGCCTCCCCGCCGGTGTACTCGATGGTGACCGGGCAGGGGCCGCCGCGCCAGGGCGTGAGGATCGCCGCCAGGCGCTCGCCCAGGCGCGTGGCCTCGGCCTGCACGCAGCGGATGACGATGCGCCGTGCTTCCTGCTCGCGCAGCTTGTCGAGCTCGAGAATGCGCCGCGCCGACAGCCGCCAGGCGTCGCTGAACTCATCGAAGCGCAGCGTTCCCTCGACCAGCACGAGGGCATCCTTGGCGACGAGCTCGCGGTGCTTGTGCCAGGTCTCCTCGAACAACATGACCTCGATGCGCCCGGTGCGGTCATCGAGGGTCACGATCACGCGCGGTCCGCGCTTCTTCACCTCATCGATGAGGCCGGCGACGCTCACCGGCTTACCTCCGGAAAAGCGCCCGGACTCGAGCCCCGCGATCGGCCGATCGCTCACCAGATCGCCAATACGGTGCGAGACGAAGCGCGCAAGGCTCGACTCGAAACGCGCGAGCGGGTGGCCGGTCAGATACAGGCCAAGGGTCTCGCGCTCCCCGGCGAGGCGGACCGCCTCGCTCCACTCCGGCAGCGCCGCGGCGGGTGCGTGCGGGGTGCTCGCACGCACATCCCCGCTCAGTCCGAACAGGTCGTTCTGGCCCGCCTGGTGCGCCCGGCTGTTCTGGTCGCCGAGCTGCATGGCCGCCCCGAGGCGGTTCATGAGCGTGGCGCGGTTCGCCTGCAGTGCATCGAGACTGCCCGAGCGCAACAGCGCCTCGAGCACGCGGCGGTTGACCTTCTGCAGGTCGAGGCGGCGGCACAGCTCCTCGAGCGTGCGGAAGGGGCCGCGGGCTGCCCGTTCGGCGAGCAGCGCTTCGACCGCACCGCGCCCGACCCCGCGCACCGCCCCCAGGCCGTAGCGAATGCTGCGCGCGCCGCAGGCGGTGAACTCGTACACCGAGGCATTGACATCGGGCGAGAGCACGGTCAGCCCCATGTCGCTGCATTCCTTGATGAGCGTCACCACCTTGTCGGTGTGGTCCATGTCCGCTGAGAGCACCGCAGCCATGAACTGCGCCGGATAATGAGCTTTCAGGTACGCGGTCTGGTAGGCGAGCAGCGCGTAGGCGGCCGAATGCGACTTGTTGAAGCCGTAACCGGCGAACTTCTCCATCAGATCGAAGATGTGCCCCGCGTTGTGCTCGCGCACCCCGCGCGCCACCGCGCCGCTGACGAACACCGAGCGCTGCTGCGCCATCTCCTCGGGCATCTTCTTGCCCATGGCCTTGCGCAGCAGGTCAGCACCGCCGAGCGTGTAGCCCGCCAGCACCTGCGCGATCTGCATCACCTGCTCCTGGTAGAGGATCACCCCGTAGGTGGGCTTGAGGATCGGCTCGAGGCTCGGGTGCAGGTAGTCGAAGGCGCCGTCGGTGCGGCCGTGCTTGCGGTTGATGAAGTCATCCACCATGCCCGACTGCAGCGGCCCGGGCCGAAACAGCGCGACCAGCGCCACGATGTCCTCGAAGCGGTCCGGCTGCAGGCGCCGGATAAGATCCTTCATGCCGCGTGATTCGAGCTGAAACACCGCGGTGGTGCGGCAGGACTTGAGCAGTGCATACGTGGCCGCATCGTCGGTGGGGAGCGTGCTCATCTGCAGCGGCGCGCTGCCGGCGGGGCGATCGCGGTTGATGAGGGCACCGGCACGGTCGATCACGGTGAGCGTGCGCAGTCCCAGGAAATCGAACTTCACCAGGCCTGCCGCCTCGACGTCGTCCTTGTCGAACTGCGTGACCACCGCACCGCCGGCGGCGTCGCAGTACAGCGGGGTGAAGTCGGTCAGTACCGAGGGGGCAATCACGACTCCGCCGGCGTGCATGCCGGCGTTGCGCGTCAGTCCCTCGAGCGAGCGGGCGAGGTCGACGAGGTTCTTCACCTCGTCCTCGGACTGATACAGGCGCTTGAGCTCCGGTTCGCGCTCCATCGCGGCATCGAGCGTGATGCCGAGCTCGAAGGGAATCAGCTTGGCGATGCGATCGACGTAGCCGTAAGTCATGCCGAGCACGCGCCCGACATCGCGCAACACCGCCTTCGCCGCCATGGTGCCGTAGGTGATGATCTGCGAGACACGCTCGCGGCCGTACTTGTGCGCCACGTACTCGATGACGCGGTCGCGGCCGTCCATACAGAAGTCGATGTCGAAGTCGGGCATCGAGACGCGCTCGGGGTTGAGGAAGCGCTCGAACAGCAGATCGTGGCGGATGGGATCAAGATCGGTGATCCCCAAGCTGTAAGCCACCAGCGAGCCGGCGCCTGAGCCGCGTCCCGGTCCCACCGGCACCCCGTTCCCGCGCGCCCAGCGGATGAAATCCGCGACGATCAGGAAGTAACCGGCGAAGCCCATCTGGCAGATGACCTCCAGCTCGCGCGCCAGGCGTTCGCCGTAGAGCGCCGGCACCAGCGCGCCGCAGCGCAGAGCGAGTCCGCCCGCGCTCTCATCGCGCAGGAACTGCTCGGTGCTCACACCGGCCGGCAGCGGGTACTGCGGCATGCGCACTTCCCCGAGGCTCAGCACCAAGCTGCAGCGGCGCGCGATCTCCACCGAGTTGGCGAGCGCCTCGGGCACGTCCGCGAAGAGGGCCGCCATCTCCTGCGGGGTGCGCAAGTACTGCTGGCGCGAGTAGCGGCGCACGCGCCCGGGGTCAGCCAGCAGCGCGCCGTCGTGAATGCACACCCGTGCCTCGTGGGACTCGAACTGCTCGGCCCTGAGAAACCGCACATCGTTGGTGGCGACCACCGGCACGCTGCGCCGCGCAGCCAAGGCCACCGCGGCTGCGATATAGGCCTCCTCAGAGGGGCGGCCGAGGCGCTGCAGCTCGAGGTAATAGCGGCCCGGGAACAGCGCCAGCCATGCATCGAGGGCCCGCTCGGCCTCGCTCTGGCGGGCATTGAGGAGCGCACGACCCACGTCCCCGTCGGTGGCACCGGAGAGGGCGATCAGCCCCTCGAGGACTTGCGCCGACAGCCACTGCCGCTCGATGCGCGGAACACCGCGCTCGCGGCTCTCAAGATAGCTGCGGCTCACCAGACGCGCGAGGTTGCGATAGCCGGCGTGCGACTGGCACAGCAGGGTGAGGCGCGTGGGCACCTGGCGCTCGCCCTCCTCCTCGCGCACCAGAAGGTCGACCCCGACCAGCGGCTTGAGCCCCGAGCGCAGGGCCTCGCGATAGAACTTCATCATCGCGAACAGGTTGTTCTGGTCGGTGACCGCGACCGCCGGCATGCCCGCATCGGCCACTGCGGCGATGAGCTCGGGCACCCGCACCACGCTGTCGCTGAGCGAGTACTCGGTGTGCAGCCGCAGATGTACGAACCCCGGTGACATCGGCGGGGTCTTTAAGTCTCATCGCCCGTGGCTGTCAAGGGCTCGGCCTCAGGCCTCATGGGGCTGAAGGAGCGGCGGTGCTGCGCGGATGGCGCGCGCGTCTTGAGTGCATCCAGGTGCGCCGGCGTCGCGTAGCCCTTGTGCACGGCCAGCTCGAAGCCCGGGTAGCAGGCATCGAGCCGCTCCATCATGGCGTCGCGATAGGTTTTCGCGAGGATAGATGCGGCGCTGATCGCAGCCACGCGCGCATCGCCCTCGATGACCGCTTCCAGGGTGCAGCACAAGTCCAGGTCGGCAACGCACGGGCAGCAATTGCCGTCGACCCGCACGTGCGTCGGTGGCACCGGCAGTGCCAGCAGCGCACGGCGCATGGCAAGCAGGGTCGCCTGCAGAATGTTGTGGCAATCGATCTCGTCGCGATCGGCCCAGCCGATGCCGAAGGCGAGCGCGCGCGCGCGGATGATGGGGGCGAGCCGGGCGCGCTCGGCGCTCGTCAAGACTTTGGAGTCCGCCAGGCCGTGGATGCGTCGCTGCGGGTTCAGGATCACGGCGGCGGCGACCACCGGCCCTGCGAGCGGGCCGCGGCCGGCCTCATCGACTCCGGCAACGCGCTTCATCGCGGCGCTGCGCACAGCGAGATGATCGCATCGGCCGCGCGGCCCGCCCCGCCGCAGCGCAGGGCGCGGTGCTGGCGCGCGAATTCCTCCAGCAGCTCCCTCACGTGCTCGCGATCCTCCAGTTCGTGAAGCAGCGCCTCCCCGAGCGCCGTCCCGTTCACCTGTTCCTGAAGGAACTCCGGGACCAGGCGGCGGCCGGCCAAGAGGTTCGGCTGCGAGAAGTATCTTACCTTCACCAGCCCCAGAGCCCGCAGCAGGAAGGCGGTGATGCTGTTGAACTTGTAGGCCACGACCATCGGCCGCCCGGTGAGCAGCGTCTCGAGGGTGGCGGTGCCGGAGGCCACGATCGCCGCATCGCAGGCCGCGAGCGCACGCTGCGCCTGCCCGTCCAGCACTCGAATCGTCGGCGCGCCCGGTGCTTGCGCAACTTCTCTCGCAAATCTCTCATGAACGGCGCGCGAGGCCATGGGGGCAATGAACTCACACCCCGGCCGGTGCGCGCGGATGTGGGCGGCGGCGGCGGCGAAGGGTGCGGCCAGACGTGACACCTCCGCGATGCGGCTGCCCGGGAGTAACGCGATCAGCGTCGCGCTCGCCTCGATGCCCAGCGCACGACGCGCGCCTTCGCGGTCGGAAGTGAGCGGGATCTGATCGGCCAGCGGGTGCCCCACGAACACCGCCCGCACGCCCTGGCGCGCGTAGAACTCGGTCTCGAAGGGCAGCAGGCACAGCACCAGGTCGCAGGATGCGCCGATGGTGCGCACGCGGCCCTGCCGCCACGCCCATACCTGGGGACTGACGTACTGCACGGTGTGGATGCCTGACTTTTTCAGCCGCCGCGCGATCGTCAGGTTGAACTCCGGCGCATCGATGCCGACGAAGACATCGGGCCGCTCGGCCATGAAACGCCGCACCAGCTGCGAGCGCAGCGCCAGCAGGCGCGGCAGGTGCGAGAGCACTTCGGCAAGTCCCATCACCGAGAGCTCCTCGGCGTGCGCCCAGGGCTCACATCCCGCGGCGATCATCTTCGCTCCTGCCACCCCGAAGCAGCGCAGCTGCGGCACGCGCTCGCGCAGGGCCTCGATCAACGCCGCGCCCAGCTGATCGCCCGAGTGCTCGCCGGCCACGATGCCGACGCGCAGCGGCGGCGCCGCCCCCGCGAGACTCATCGCGCCAGACTGCGCGTGGAGGCCTGGATGAAGTCGACGAAGGGCCGGATCTCCGGCTGCGTGTCCACCCGCGGCGCAAGCTGCCCGAGCGCCTCGGCGAGCTTGAGCTCGGAGCGGTACACGATGCGATAGGCATCGCGGATGTTGCGGATCTGCTCCTCGCTGAAGCCGCGGCGCTTCAGTCCCTCGACGTTGACCGCGTGCGGGACTGCGGGATTGCCGGCCACCATCACGTACGGGGGCACGTCGCGGCTCAAGATGGAGCCGCCGCCGAGAAAGGCATGCACGCCGATCTTCGCGAACTGATGCACGGCGGTAAGGCCGCCGAGGATCACCCAGTCGCCGATCTCCACATGACCGCCAAGGGAGGCGCAGTTGGCGAACACGGTGTTGTTGCCGATCACGCAGTCGTGCGCGACGTGCGAGTACGCCATGAACAGGTTGTCGCTGCCGATGAGCGTCACGCCCTTGTCGTGGCCGGTGCCGCGGTTGATGGTGCAGCTCTCGCGGAACACGTTGCGGTCGCCGATGCTAAGCCGCGTCGGCTCGCCCTTGTACTTCTTGTCCTGCGGCTCATCCCCGATGGAAGCGAACTGGAAGATGCGGTTGTCCGCCCCGATGGTGGTCGCGCCGGTGATGATGGCGTGCGGACCCACGACCGTGCGCGGGCCGATCTGCACCTGCGGCCCGATGATGCTGAAGGGTCCGACGCTCACATCCGGCGCCAGCTGCGCCTGCGGGGAGACGATGGCGCGTGCGTCGATCAACCACCCGCTCCCGGGGCCACCATGATGTCCGCGTGCGCCACCTCCTGATCATCGACCAGCGCTGAAGTGGTGAAGCGCCAGATGCCCTTCAGCGAGCGCTCGACCTTCGCCTTCAGCACCACCTGGTCGCCCGGCACGACCGGCCGGCGGAAGCGTGCCTTGTCGATGCCGACGAAGTAGAAGCGCGTGCTCTGGTCAGGGATGACATTGGCGGTCACGAAGCACAGGATGCCGGCGGCCTGCGCCAGCGCCTCGACGATCAGCACGCCGGGCATCACGGGGTTGCCGGGAAAATGCCCGCGGAAGAAGGGCTCGTTGACGGTGACGTTCTTCAGCGCCCGGATGCTCTCACCGGGGCGACACTCGAGCACACGGTCCACGAGCAGGAACGGATAGCGGTGCGGCAGTCGCTCGAGAATCGCCCGAATGTCAAGTTGTACCCCTTCAGTCATGTTCGTCCGCTTGCGGCACCGGTGGGAGCCCCGCAGCCTGTTCGAGTTTGCGCAGCCGCGCCTCGAGCAAGCTGCTGCGCTTGAAGCGCCCCACCAGGCGCCGCCAGGTGCGGGCCTCCTCGACGCTGAAGGTGCTGGAGTATACCCCGGCGCTGCCGATCGAGCGGCTCACGGTCGAGGTGCCGGTGAGCACCACATCGTCGGCGATGCTCAGGTGCCCGGCGAGGTTCACCGCACCGCCGATCATGCAGCGCTTACCGATGATGGCGCTGCCGGAAATACCGGTGCAGCCGGCGATCACGGTGTGCGCGCCGATGCGCACGTTATGGCCCACCATGATGAGGTTGTCGAGCTTGACGCCCTCCTCGATAACGGTGTCCTCGATGGCGCCGCGATCGATGGTGGTGTTGGCGCCGATCTCCACATCCGCACCGACGAGCACCGTGCCCACCTGCGGCACCTTGAGCCACCCGCCCTTCTCGGGCGCGAAGCCGAACCCATCACCGCCGATCACGACTCCAGGCTGCATCACGGTACGCGCACCGATACGCACCCCGTGGCACAGCGTCACGCGCGCCACGAGCCGCACGTCGGCGGCGAGCTCCACGTCCTCTTCCAGGCTGCAGTGCGGACCGACGAACACGCGCGCGCCGATCAGCACGCGCTCGCCGATCACAGCTCCGGCGCACACCTCGGCGCTGGGATCGATGCGCGCGCTCCTGGCCACGACCGCGCTCGGATGCACTCCGGGCACGAGCGGGGCGGCCGGATGCAGGAGCGCTGCGATGCGTGCGTAGGTGGCGTGCGGGTTCGGGCACACCAGCATCGCGGTCGGACATTCCCGGGTGCTGGCTGCGCTCAACACTACCGCGGCGGCATGGGTAGCGGTGAGTTGCGCGCGATAGCGCGGGTTGGCCAGGAAGGCGAGCGAGCGCTCATCGGCGCCGGTAAGGGTCGCCACACGCTCCACGCGCGTGTCCGGATCCCCGCGCAGCTCGCAACCGAACCTGACCGCGAGCTCACCAAGCGAGACCGCCATGACGCGGCTGCGTGTCGGCTTGGGGGCTATTTCGCCGGCGGCTTCGCAGGCGCGGCCGAGCCCGAGGCGGGCGCCGCGGCACCGCGCGCCTGCAGCGCGCTGAGCACCGCGGGGGTGATGTCGGTTGCGGAGGCGCTGTAGAGCACGGCCTCCCCGCTCAACACGATGTCGTAGTTCTGCGCCTTGGCATAACTGCGCACTTCCTCGAGCAGCGTGCGCTGCAGCCGCGAGAGCTCCTCGTTGCGCCGCGCCTGGACGTCATCGTTGAACTCCTGTTCCGCGCGCTGCAGATCGCGCGCGCCATCGCGCAGCTCCTTCTCGGCGCGCACGCGCTGGTCGTCCGTCATGGTCGCGCCATCCTTCTGCAGCTTCTCCTGCTTGCCCTTGAGGGTCGCCTCCTGCTGCTGCAGCGTGCGCTGGCGCGGGGCGAACTCCGCGCGCATGGACTCCTGCACGGCCTTGCCCTGGGGTGACTCCTCGACAAGGCGCTGCGGGTTGACGACCGCGATCTTGGGATCGGCCCATGCGGGCAGCACGGCCAGCGCGGCGGCTGCCCCGATCAATCCAACCGTCAACTTGCTGCTGATCGAACGCTTCACGGATAATTACCTACCCTTGCATGTGACTGATTTCGGGCCCCGCGTGGCGGGGCAGTCCGGCCTAAACGCCTAGTATGGCGTAGAAAGCGCCCTGGCGGCTCGTTATCTTTGGCCCAGGGAGCGCCCGGGAGGGCTCACTCAGAAGGCATTGCCGACTGAGAACTGGAAGACCTCGCGCTCATCACCCCAGGTGGTGATGCCGTTGCCGCTCTTGGCATTAAGCGGCATACCCAAGCTGAAGCGGAAAAGTCCGAGAGGCGCCAGCCACTGCACCGCCACGCCCACCGAGCGTTTCAGGCCTTGGCAGCGCAAGGTGTAGCACTCCGGAGTCACACCATCGGGGCCATAGAACTTGATGATCGAGCCGGTCTGATACACGCCTCCGGCATCGAAGAACGCGCTGATGCGTGCGGTCTGCGCATACTTGCCCGGCATCGGAAACAGCAGCTCGTTCTGGCTGGTGATACGCATGTTGCCGCCGTAGGGGTTACCGAACTGGTCCTTCGGTCCCAGGCGGCTCTCGCGAAAGCCGCGCACGTTGTCCGGGCCGCCGCCGAAGAACTGGCGGTAGGGTGGAATCGCCGTGGTGCTGCCGAGCGGGGAGCCGTAATCGATGCCCTCAAAAAACGACAGCGTGAAGCCGTGCCATACGGGCACGTATTTGATGAACTGGTAATTGCCGATGAAGTACTTGACGTCCGCCCATGGGGTCGTCATCGCGTAGGACACCGACATGCGCATGCCGCGGTCGGCGAACAGCGTGCGGTTGCGGGTGTCCCAGTCCCACCCGACCGATCCTTCGGTGGTCTTGAAGTTAGTGCCGTAGAACACGTACTCGTTGTTGCTCGAAGGATCGTGCGCCAGGCGGCTGTAGGGGTGACCATTCTCCTGTACCCACTGCTGCGCCTGATAGGCGCTGGTGAGGGAATTGGTGAGCAGCTCGCTGCTGTTGAACGCCCCGCCGAAGCGGAAATACATGAATTCCGTGATCGGATAGGCCCAGGTGGGACCGAGGCTTATCGTCTGCGAGGAGAAGGTCGAGGAGGAGGACACGAACTGCGTCACGTCGCTGTAGGTGATCGACTCGGAACGCTGCAGGTTATCGACGTTGGTATACGGGTTGGTGTGCTGCAGCGTGTACACCTTGCTGAAGGCGCCACCGTTCAGGTTGACGGATATGCGCTGACCGCTGCCAAGAAAGTCGGAGTCGGCGTAACTGCCGTTGAGCATGAACTTGTAGGTCTCGGAGTAGCCGATACCGCCGGAGAGTTGTGAGGCCGGGCCCTCCTCGATCTTGAAGTTCACGTCCACCAGATCGGGCGAGCCGGCCACCGGTGTCGTCTCGAACTCGACGTTCTTCACGTAGGCCAGACGCTGCAGACGCTGCTTGGAGCGCTCAAGGGAGGTATTGGAGAGCCAGCCGCCCTCGAGCTGGCGCATCTCGCGGCGTAGCACCTCGTCGTTGATGCGGTTGGAGCCGGTGAAGCTGATGTTGCGCACGTAGACGCGGTTGCCCGGGTCGACGAAGAAGGTCAGCGACACGGTGTGCGCGCCGTTGTCCGCGGTCGGCACCGGATCGACCTTGGCGAATGCGTAGCCGTCGCGTCCCATGCGGTTCTGCATCAGCTCCTGGGAGCCGGTGATCAGCTTGCGGTTGAAGATATCGCCCGGATGGATGAGCAGGAGCTGGCGCAGCTCCGCCGGCGGCACCACGAAGGTGCCGGCGAGCTTCACCTGCGAGACGGTGAACACCTGGCCCTCGGCGATGTTCATGGTGATGAAGATGTCTTCCTTCTCGGGCGCGATCGCAACCTGCGTCGACTCGATCTGGAAGTTCGCGTAGCCGCGGTCCATGTAGTAGTTGCGCAGCTTCTCGAGGTCGCCCTGCAGGGATTCGCGCGAGTAGCGGTCGTCCTGCTTGTACCAGGACAGCCAGTTCGGAGTCTTCAGCTCGAGGGTCTCGAGGATTTGCTTCTGCGGGAACTTAGTGTCGCCGACGATGTTGATTTCGCGGATCTTGGCGCGCGAGCCCTCCTTGATGTCGATCTTGATCTTGACGCGGTTGCCGGCCTCCTCCTCCACCTTCGAGTCGATCCGCACGCCGTATTTGCCGCGTGCGAAGTACTGATCGGTGAGGTACTGGGTGACATCATCGAGCACCGAGCGGTCGAAGGTCTTGCCGGTGGCAAGGCCGACGTTGCGCAGCGACTTCTGCAGGTCCTCGGTCTTGATGTCCTTGTTACCGGTGATCTCGAAGCTCTCGATCGA
>Ga0302324_100003503_pt1 | contig 35403 bp, 31 predicted proteins | sample Palsa_T0_1_FD_201949 | JGI IMG/M metagenome (GOLD analysis project Ga0302324, IMG submission 201949) | Peat permafrost microbial communities from Stordalen Mire near Abisko, Sweden - Palsa_T0_1 | ecosystem: Environmental > Terrestrial > Soil > Palsa > Peat permafrost | place: Sweden: Abisko...
CTACCGGTTCAACAATGCTCGCCGCGGTCGCCGCGTTGAAAGAGCAAGAACCGGCCCGAATTGTCGTTGCTGCACCCGCAGCGCCGCTAGTATGCTGCGATGAACTGCAACAAAAAGTGGATGAATTTGTCGTGATCGCCCGGCCAGATCCGTTCTACTCTGTTGGCGAGGCGTATGAGATCTTCAGCCAAACATCCGATCAAGAAGTCCAACACCTCCTCCGGAATACTCGTGTCCTGTCCCCGAAATAGCATGGACAGGTTACTTGGGACAGGTCACCCAACGACCTGTTCAGGACGGATAACGCGGGAAAGCGTTGGTCGAAAATCCGCTGTTTCCGGACAGAGTGAAGTTCGGTAACTTCAGCGCTATGAACCCGTTCGCCTGGTTTCGCGACAAGAGTCGGCAACTCCTCCAACTGAAGGATACCACCCACGCGATTGCTTTGGGTACGGCGATCGGCATGTTCTTCGGCTTCGTACCGCTGTGGGGATTTAAGACGCTGCTCGCACTGGGAGTTTCCCGGCTGGTGCGCGGTAATCTCCTGGCGACGGTCATTGCCACGACGCTCCACGATATCGCTCTCCCTTTGTTGCCGCTGCTCCTGCGCTGGGAATACGAAATAGGTTACTGGGTTTTAAGTCACCCGCATGAACTCCCGCCCAGTCTACGTTTATCGCATCACAGCCCTTCCGTCTGGTTCCATTGGTCAACCTTCCTCACCTTGGGCCGGCCATTGTTGCTCGGGGCGTTGGTCATTGCTGCACCCGTTGCAGTAGCCACTTACTATATCACGCTCCTAGTCGTGGACCGCTCGCGGCCCAAGACGGTCGCACAGATCGAGAACAAACCCTCCGTTTAATACCGCGCCCCGACAACTGCCTCGAAACCCTTATCCGGTTCGACGCACATCAACTATGTCGGTCTGAGAGAGGCGGATGACTGCTGCGTCCGGGAGTGGGCGAAGCCGTATGGGTTTCGAGCGCATTCCGAACAATTCAGTGAACCGACTCTTCTTCTCGTACTTGCTGCTCTTTTGGGCTTTGCCTTTTCTTCTTTGGCGTCCGGCCAAAAATCTTCATGATCACAGAGAAAAATATCGGGGTAAAAAAGATCCCAAAAAATGTTACCCCAATCATTCCGGCGAACACCGCTGTACCCAGCGCCTGATCCATTTCGGCCCCCGCGCCCTTAGCGATCACTAACGGCAACACACCAAGAATGAAAGCAAACGAGGTCATGAGGATAGGCCGCAAACGCAACCGCGAAGCTTCTGCCGCAGCCTCGATCCGCCCCTTCCCAGATTGCATCTCCTGGCGGGCAAACTCCACGATCAAGATCGCATTCTTACAGGCAAGCCCAACGAGAACAATGAATCCGATTTGGGTGAAGATATTGTTGTCCTGCCCTCGAAAATAAACCCCTGCCATCGCTGACAACAAGCACATCGGAACGATCAGGATGACCGCCAGTGGCAAGGACCAGCTCTCGTATTGAGCGGCCAACGCCAGAAACACAAACAAGACACAAAGAGGAAAAATGAAAATCGCTGTGTTGCCAGCGGTAACCTCTTGATACGTCAATTGTGTCCACTCGAATGAGAACTGGCTCGGCAGAATCTCTCGGCAGAGCCGTTCCATCTTCTCGATCGCCTGGCCGGAACTGACTCCTGGCACTGTCGCCCCTTGAATTAGGGCTGCGGGATAGACGTTATAATGGCCGACCGTATCCGGGCCGGTGACTCGTTGAACATCCATTAAACTACCCAATGGCACCATTCCGCCCGTGCTATTGCGTGCATACATTCTTAGGATCTCATTAGGATCCGACCGGAAAGCAGCGTCACCTTGCAAGTTTACCTGATAGGTTCGACCCAGGAAGTTGAAGTCGTTCACGTAGTTGGTTCCCAGATAACTCTGGAGGGTACTAAACACCGAGCTGATCGGCACATTCAAAGTCTCCACCTTTTCCCGGTCGATATTTAGAAAGAGCTGCGGGACCTGGGAACGATAAGTCGTAAAAACGCCGCTTAAGCCCGGTTCCGCGTTCGCAGCGGCGGTGACTGCGTCCGTCGCCTGCTGCAACGCGTTCAATCCGGCGTTTCGGCGATCCTCAATCTCGAGCTGGAACCCACCCGCATTCCCCAATCCTCGAACGGAAGGAGGTTGGATCGCAATAACGAACGCATCCTGAATCGATGAAAATGCTGTCTGCAGTTTCGCGACGATCGCCGCAGCCGATTGCTCCGGATGACCGATTCGTTCACTAAATGGTTTCAGAGGGAAGAAGACGGTCAAGGCATTGGACTTGGTCGTCGAATCGAGAATGGATAAACCTTCGATAGCGAAGGTAAGCTCGACCCCGGGGATGTTCCTGGCAATCTCCCCGATTTGTCGTCGGACGTCGTCGTTCCGTTGGAGCGAGGCTCCGTCCGGCAGCTGCGCAAACACGATGAGGTAACCCTGGTCCATAGTCGGAATAAAACCGCCCGGAACCTTCTGGAAGATCAACCCGGTCAGGAGAAGAAGCCCGACATAAACCACTAACACCAGTCCGCTGACTCGAAGCAACCGGCGCACCACAGCTCCATAACCGGCACTTCCCAAATCGAAAGTTCGATTGAATAAGCGGAAAAACCAACCAAACAAAGTATCAATCAGCCGGCTAAACAGATCCTTCTTTGCGTCGCCCGGCCTGATCAAGAGGGCTGCTAACGCCGGGCTCAGCGTGAGCGAGTTAAATGCCGAAATTAAGGTCGCAATTGCAATGGTCAGTGCAAACTGCCGGTAAAATTGGCCGCTGATGCCGCTGACCAGTGCTGTCGGAACGAACACCGCGGTGAGCACGACAGCAATCGAAATCACTGCTCCGCCCACTTCGTCCATCGCCTTCCTGGTTGCCTCTTTCGGCTCCAGGCCGCGCTCGATCCATCGTTCCACGTTCTCGACCACCACGATCGCGTCATCCACCACGATGCCGATCGCCAAGACTAGCCCGAATAATGAAAGTGAGTTGAGGGAGAACCCCATCGGAGCCATCACCGCTAAGGTTCCAATCAACGAAACCGGCACCGCAATCAGCGGGATCAAGGCAATCCTCCACGACTGGAGAAATACCATGACCACGATCACAACCAGGATAACGGCGTCTCGCAGTGTCTCATAGACTGCGTCAATGGACTGTTGAGTAAAGAGGGTGGGATCATAGGGAATCGAGTATTCCATTCCCGGCGGAAACGATTTTGCCATTTCCGCGATCTGTTTTTTTACCAGTGCGGCGGTTTTTAGCTCGTTGGAACCTGGTAACTGAAAGATTCCGAGAGCAACGGCAGGGATCACTCCATCCTGAAATGTGGTACTGGTGTAGCTTTGTCCGCCCAGTTCCACCTTTGCCACATCGCTCAGGTAAACCAGCTGTCCATTACTCCCTCGTTTTAAAATGATCTTGGCGAACTGTTCCGGTGTCACCAGCCGGCTCTTGGTATTGAGAATGAACTGAAACTCTGTCTTGGGACGCGCCGGCTCTGCTCCGATGTTTCCGGGCGCGACTTGGACGTTTTGTGCTTGAACCGCACCTACGACATCATCCGCAGTTAATCCGCGGGAAAACATCAGATCGGGATTCAGCCAGACACGCATACTGTACGGCTGTGCGCCAAAAATCTGGACGTTTCCAACGCCGTCGACGCGTTTGAGAGAATCCTCTAGCTGTGTGTATGCATAGTTACTTAGATAGAGGGGCGTATAGGTGTTACTTTTGGAAGTCAGACCGATCGCCATGAGAATGTCCGGCGACTCTTTTTGCGTCGTGACGCCGATATTTCTGACCTCCAGCGGCAATTGCGGCTCGGCAATCGCAACCCGATTCTGCACCAGTACCTGCGCGATGTTCGGGTCGGTGCCTAACTTGAATGTCACCGTCAGCTGCATTGTGCCATCCGCGGCCGAGACGGAGGACATGTACAACATGTTCTCTACCCCGTTGACCTGCTGCTCGATCGGCTCCGCCACCGTCTCGGCCAGGGTCTTAGGATCTGCGCCCGGATATTCCGCTTCCACGACCACCGTCGGCGGCGCAATCTCAGGGTACTGTGCCACCGGCAAGATCGTGTAGGCAATCGCACCCAGCAGTACGGTAACAATCGAAATGACGATCGCGAAAATCGGGCGCTCGACAAAAAAGTGTGACAACTTCATTATTTTTCTCCACCGGTTAAGGCGTTGCCTTGCTCCGGTCCGCGCCTCCAAGTGATGCGCTCGACTTTAGATTGGTCAGCGGCATTGAAATGTCATTCGAAATGAATTGCTCCATCGCGCCCTGCTGCGGTTTCACCGGGCTATCGGGCCGCACCTTCATGATGCCATTGATAATGACGACATCATCCGGTTGCAGTCCCGATTTTACCACCCGCAATCCTTCCGCGAGCTGCCCCGTCGTTATATGACGCAGCCGGGCTATATTCTTCGAATCCACGACGTACACGAAGCTTTGGTCCTGATCCGAGCCGATCGCCCGATCAGCAACCAGCAGCGCTTCGTATTTCGGGGTCGAGACTACCCGCACCCGGACAAAATTTCCCGGCGTCAAAAAACCGTCGGTGTTCGGAAATGATCCCCGGATGAGGAGTGTACCGGTCGATGAGTCGAAAGAGTTATCCGAAAAATCGATGGTTCCTTCATGAGGAAACCCTGTTTCATCCTGCAATTGAAGACTGACAGGGACTTTGCCATCCTGAGAACTGGCAATTTTTCCTTCCCGGATGAATCGCTGATACCTCAGCGCAGCGAGCTCATCCATGCTGAAGTAAGCATAAATCGGATCGATGCTGACGATCGTGGTGAGTTGAGTGGAATCAGCTTGTACGAGGTTGCCAATATTCACCAACTGGCGGCTGACGCGTCCATCGATCGGCGCTGTAACGTGTGTAAAGTCAAGGTTCAGTTGAGCCGAATTGAGTGCCGCTTGAGCCGAAATCACCTGCGCCGAGGCTTGGCTCTTGTTCGACAGAGCCGTATCATAATCTTCCTTCGCGATAACCCCCGTTTCTCGCAAACGCTGTTGCCGCCCGAAAGTCACATTCTGCAGTTGCTGATTGGCTTGCGCCTGCTGCAATTGGCCAACCGCCTGCTCGTAAACATGCTGATACGGTCTGGGATCGATTTGAAAGAGCAAATCCCCTTTGTGGACGATATCCCCTTCCTTAAACGGAATATCGACAATGTAGCCGCTGACTCGGGGCGTCACATTCACCAGCTTGACTGCCGCAGTTCTTCCAGTGAACTCGTTCCAATTTACCACCTCCTTCTGCTCCGGTTTGCTGGTGGTCACTACAGGCGGGGGTGGTGCCTGTGGATTCACTGCTTTGTTGCACCCGACCACCAAGAGACCAAATACCAAGAGGAACGATGGTCCAACAAAAATGCTCTGTCTCGTTTTCATTTCCTGTATCCCTAACATCTATTCCGTAGTGGCCGATAGGCTATGTTACGGTTGTCTCCATGTCAAATATTGTATCGTTCGCTATGAAACGACCGAAAAAAACTGCCCGCTCTGGTCGCCCGTGTTCCGTTGACCAGGAGCCCCTGCCTCGACGCTGTCGCCCAAGCTCTTTCCATCCAGGCGGCTTGGGGCGCCAATCGAGGGGGAACTCCGTAGCGTGGCGGACATCGCCCTTCAGGCGGCGGCTCGAGGGAGACGAGGGTGCCGACCTGAGTTTGGCCGGTGCGGCCGAGCGGCTCTGCACATTGAGGGTCCTTCTCGAGATCAGAGCCGATCATACCGCCGGTGTGGCTGCCTTCGGTGTCGACCATCTCCTTACTCCTTCCTGGCAATCGTTCCCCCAATCGTCCTCGTCCTTGGATTCCCTTAGCTCGGATCTTAGGTCGGAGCGGAAATATCAAAGAGTGAGAACCCTCCGCCGCCCCGCTCTGCGGCACTACGGCGAAGGCTTGAGAGCGCGCCGTAACTCCGACCATTTACGACTGGTCACTAAACAACTCTTGTAATCTACTCTCTAAAGTGCTAGCTTCTATTCCCGAATCTGCCACATGCACCTATGCTATTATTGATGGTTGCTTTAGGAATAGAAGCTAAGGATGTCTATGCAAAGTCAGGGCGAGTTGAAAATAGTGGGTCGGCCACGATCTTTTGATGAAGAGAAAGCACTCGATCAGGCGATGCGCGTGTTCTGGGAGAAGGGCTTCGAGGGTGCTTCGCTTAGCCATCTGACAAAGGCGATGGGTATCAAACCGCCGAGTCTCTATGGAGCGTTTGGCAACAAGCAGGAACTCTTTAGAAAAGCATTGGAGCGCTATCGCGCCCGGCAAGTGCCATTCATCTACGATGCGCTTCAAGAGCCCACCGCCTATGGGGTTGCAGAGCGTATCCTGCGCCAGTCGGCAATATTTCTCACACGTCCGGGCTGCCCACACGGATGTTTGACCATCCAGACATCGCTCGCTGCATCAGACGAAGGCGCAGTGATCCACGACGAACTGATCACGCTCAGGAGGGACGCGCAGAAAGCTCTCCGGCGGCGTTTCGCGCGGGCAAAGCAGGAAGGGGACCTCCCGGAACACTCCGATCCGGACAGTCTGGCACGGTTTATCACTGCGGTCTATCAAGGGATGGCGATACAGAGAGTCAACGGCGCGAGTCGAAAGGAGCTACTCGATTTAGCCCAGACATCCTTACGAGCCTGGCCTGTCGATCAAGCTGCCGTGGTCCCGCACTCATCGAAGGCTTCCTAGACCACTAGCCCGAAAATCTGCAACTGCTGAGTTTCGACCAACTCGCGGAGCTCAAGGCCACCGATGAGGCCCGAAGATCCCGTGACTTGGTGAAGATGAGGGTCGCTGGATGGTGAGAACAAAAGACAGGCTGGAAGCCTATGGAGTTTGGACATTCCGAGAACTATTTAGCTAGGCCACGGGGTAAGGCGAGACCCCAACCCCATTCCAAATCCGTAATCTGTGTAATCTGTGAAATCTGTGGTTTATTTCTATCCCGGTTTTTGGGCTAAATCGGACCTTCTATTATACTTCCTCTTCCTAGGTGTAAAACCCCGCGTTCGGAGCTTCGTCCTTCAAGGCCCAGCGGCCCAAGTCCCGGAGCTTGTAGTCGACCGGATCATGTAACGAATGTGTTCGTAGATTGCGCCAAAAACGATCGAAGCGATCCTTGGTCTTGGTTGCCCGTGCGCCCATGACTTCAAAAATTTCTCCCGTAATCCGAAGACCGGAACGGATGGCGGCGACTTTGGCGGTAGCGATATCGACCGCGACGCTTCCCCGTTCTTCGGCTGTCAGCGCCTCACCGGCTATCCAGGCATTTTGCAGAGATTCGGCCGCGCGGTTCGCTAAGAGACGCGCTCCTTCTAATTCGACCCAAAACTCGCCGAAATGCCTCAAGATGTACGGGTCTTCGGTCGGATCCTGTAGACCGGAATTTATCCAAGCTTGGGCGCGGGTTGGAACAAATTGCTTTCCCGTCATGAATGCGCCCTGAGCTAACCCTAGGTAGACATTGGTCAAGGTCAGCTGGGAGATACAGGTTCGCAGGGTGGCGAAGGCCTGCCTAAATGGGCCGGGATCAAGAAACAACTCGTCCTTATGCACCCGAACATTATGGAATGTGACGCTTCCGCTGTCGGTCTGGCGTTGCCCAAAGTTGTTCCAGTCGTTATTGACCATCACCCCTTCGCGATTCGTCGGAACGGCGCCAACGACGAAACTGCGGGTTAACCTGTCAATCCCCGGCCTGAGCGCAGAAATTACCAAAACATCTGATCCGGTGGCGCCGCTACAGTAAAAATTAGTTCCATTCAAGCGGTAGGCTTCGCCATCTTGCGTTATCACGACCTTCCAACCAATAATCTGATCAGGGTAAACGCTCGAGACGAGCGGTGGATTGAAGGCATTGCCCCAAAACCAATTTTCCTCTGCCGTTTGCTGATAATAAAAACGACGCTGCTGTTCTGATCCAATGAGGTGAGGAACGACTGAGACCAGATAGTGGAAACCTAAAACGTGACCGAGCGAACCGTCTGCAGTCGCCACCGTCCGTACGACCTCCAGAGCGGTCGGCCAATTAAATCCCAAGCCGCCGAGGGAAGCCGGTATTATAAGCCTCAAAAGGCCGCTTTTCCGAATTCGGTCGCGTTCATGCCAAGCAGTCCCTCCTCGTTCGTCCCGCTCAGTCGCGGTCGAAGCAAATTCTTCGGCTAATTCCCGCGCCACAGCAAGGGGATCTTGCGAGGCAATGTTAAGTTGATGATTGATCTTCTCGGACAATACATTAGCGTCAGCCATATTTCTCTTCCTTATCAGGGTCGGCATCTTCGATAAGAGACGGATCGAGTGACTTCAGGACCGTCTCCTTCCAATGCTGAAATTGCGGTGCGATCCGATCGCGGGGCCGTGGTAGTTCGATTGTATAGTCATCCTTGATTCGTCCGGAATTGGTCTCGAGCACAATCACTCGATCTCCAAAGAAAACCGCTTCTTCCACATCGTGGGTAACGACCAGAAGCGTCGGTCGGTCGGCCTGCCAGATTTGCAAAAGATGATTCTGCAATTTGAGCCGATTGACGGCGTCCAGGGCACTGAACGGTTCGTCCAGGAGAATGAGTGAAGGCCGGGCAACGAGAGCACGGGCGATGGCGACCCGCTGAGCCATGCCCCCAGAAAGTTCACGTGGGAACGCCGAGGCAAAGGGCGAAAGACCAACCTTTCGAATAGCTTCTGATACCAATTCAGGAGCGAGAGAATCGCCTTCTGCGGTACGCAGGCGAGGCAACATAGAGATGCCACGGCGGACCTTGCTCTGATTCGCGGGCCCGAGGCCCAGTCGAACATTCGCCGTGACCGTCAGCCAAGGCATCAATCGCGATTCTTGAAAAATGAAACCGATATCGCGACGCGGCCCAACAATGGATTGGTCATTCCAAGTCAAATCTCCGGTGGTCGGCGCCTCTAATCCGCTGACAATCCGAAGGAGGGTACTCTTTCCAGATCCGCTCGCGCCTACGACACTGACAATCGTCCGCGGCGCGATCTCGAGACTAACATCACGCAGGGCCACCATCCCGTTTGCGAACTGTTTGCCAATTCTTTTTAGACGCAGCATCGTCAGGCGGTGTAAACGTCCTGCCAACGGAGCCAGCGCGCGCTCAAGGCGACAAGTAGGCCATCCGTTAATTTCCCGCAAATTCCGAAAAGGATAACCGACGCGATCATAATAGCCGGGCGCCCGGTAGCCTCACCATCGATCAGCAGGTAGCCAAGACCACGGCTCGCTCCCATGATCTCGGCGGCGACTACGAACATCCAACCAAGCGCGAGCCCCTGTCGAAGACCAACCAGGTAGGCGGGCAGACTGGCCGGGAGGATAATCCTCCAGACCAATTCCGCTCCCCGGAATCCGGTCGCCAGCCCGACCTCGACTAGTTTCCGGTCAACATTTTGAACGCCGTTCATAAGGTTTAAATAAACAGGGAAAAAAACTCCCAGGGCGATCAATGAAATCTTGGAGCTTTCATTGATACCTAACCAGAGAATAAATAAAGGAACCCAAGCCATCGAAGGAATGCTGCGCAAAGATTGGAGCAGCGGATCGAGAAGCTCCCGGCTCAATCTGGAGAAACCGGTGAGCGCACCGAAAAAGGTCGCCGTGAAGACGCCGATCGCAAACCCGACCGTCACTCGTAAAAAGGTACTTTCGAGATGCTGCAGCAGAACGCCGCCCGCAATCAACTTGGAGACTTCCGCCAAAATTTGCGTGGGACTCGAATAAAGACTGAGGTCGGTCAGACCGACCCGGACCGAGATTTCCCACCCGAGAATCAAGAGAGTCGGGAGCAGCAAAGCCAGACAAGTCGGCCGCCAACGAGACCATCCGAGCGAAACTGGCGCCGGGCCGTATTTGGGATTACGCGGCTCATTTCCGGGTTGTTCCAAGCTAATTGGGGCGGCCGTGTTAGAGGAATCCCCCACTTCTAACGGGCCCGCGCGAGAAGAAAGTTCTTTTGGAAAAGCCCACATTTCTTATTTGTTGGCGACCTGGCTAGGCAAAAATTCAGGATCGATCAAATCATCGACGACCTGGTCAATGTTCACTTCAGCATCGATCAGTTGGCTCTTCTTCAAGATTTCTCCAGATGCTCTAATCGTTTCTCGTTCTTCCGGCCCGAGAACCGAATTGGTGAAATCTTGGCGCTCCCAAACTTTGTTCGCTACCGCATCAGCAAGATGAGCGGCGTTGGCAAGAATCTGCCTGGCTTCCTTAGGGTTAGCTAGAGTCCAAAGACGCGCCTTTTCGTAAATGGCCAAAACACGTCTGATCAGGTCCGAATGTTCTCTTGCGAATGCTTCACGAACATTCAGGACGCCGTAGCTGTTCCAGGCTTTGTTGCGAAAAAAGATTGGGTACCCGCCCTCGACTTCGACTTGAGCGGTGTACGGATCTAGTCCAGACCATGCATCCACGGCACCCCTTTCGAGTGCTACTTTGCCATCCGCATGCTGGAGCGGTACAAGCTCAATATCTTTTTCGGTTAAATCAACGCTCGCCAGAGCGCGCAGCAAAAAAATATGCGGATCGGTTCCACGGGTTACCGCAACACGCTTACCCTTGAGATCTTCCAATCGGGAGATACCGGACTGAGTTCGTGTCACTAACGCAGCCCATTCCGGATTATCGTAGAGATAGATCGATTTGATCGGATTTCCATTTGCGCGCCCAAGCAACGCCGCGGCGCCTGCCGTCGATCCGAAATCAACGCTTTTACTCCGAAGTAACTCGAGCGCTTTGTTACTGCCGAGACTTTGAGTCCATTGTATCTCGATACCATCGTTCTTGAACTCATCTTCAAGCCATTTTTTATCTCTTAAAACAAGGCTAAGAGGATTGTAATAAGCCCAATCGAGTCGAATCGCGGTCACACGCTCGTCCGCGCGGCCATTCGTTACCCAGAGTAAAAAGCTCAGGACCGCGGTGGCCAGAACTAGCTTCATCCAAAATTCGACGTTCGCTACCGGGATCACTTTTCTAGATTTAATGTGCATTTGCGCGGTGGGGTTCCCCAGGGTTGATTTGGTCTGGTCTGACATCGACCTCGCCGAAGGGACCGCTGAATAGGGGAGATGAAACTCCCGTCAGCCCTTCGACTGGAAGCAAAGGAAAAAGGAGCTCGGCCACACGGTGTGCCTCCTCGAGATGTGGATAGCCAGAAAGTATAAAGTTTTTAATGCCCAGGCTGGCGTACTCTTTGATCCGCTCAGCCACGGTTTCTGGATCTCCCACCAGGGCCGTTCCCGCCCCGCCTCGGACCAATCCAACGCCGGCCCAGAGATTTGGACTTATCTCCAGCGATTCTCGTTTTCCGCTATGCAGTTCCGACATTCGGCGCTGGCCCGCAGAGTCGAACCGAGCAAAGGTTTTTTGCGCCGCTGCAATTGATTCATCGGTCACGTAGCGGATTAAGTCGTCCGCCGCCGCCCATGCCTCCTTGGTGGTTTCGCGAACGATCACGTGGAGTCGCAAACCGAATTGCAAGGTGCGTCCCTGTTCAGCTGCCAGACGCCGTACTTCGTCAATTTTCGCCGCCACGTCGCTCAGCGGTTCGCCCCACGTCAGGTAGACGTTGATATGCTTGGCGGCCACTCGGTACGCTGCAGGCGAAGACCCGCCGAAGTATAAATCAGGATACGGTTTTTGCGTTCCCGGGAAGGAAACCTTAGCTCCGTGGACCTCTAGATACTGACCTTTGAAATCGACCTCTTCTCGGGCCAGGACCTTACGAAAGATGGTCAGGAATTCGTCAGTTAAATTGTATCGTTCGTCATGTTTAAGATGGAGGCCGTCGCCGGCCAGTTCGACCGGGTCGCCTCCAGTGACGACATTCACTAATAGGCGTCCTTCAGAAAGGCGATCAAAGGTGGCCACCATTCGGGCAGTCAAGGTTGGCGACATCAGTCCCGGACGCACCGCGACCAGAAAACGCATTCGACGCGTGAGCGGAAAAAGAGAAGCGGCCACGATCCAGGCGTCATCGCAGGATCGACCGGTCGGTAACAACGCACCATAATAACCAAGTTCGTCCACCGCCTCCGCCATCTGCCGCAAATAAGGGTGATTGGTGGCGCGAGATCCTTTTGCGGATCCGAGATACCGACCGTCTCCAAAAGTGGGGATGAACCAAAAAATCTTCATACGCAAAAATCAATGCCTGGACTCTCCTTTCCTGGAGTTGAGGATGGGTTACACCAGCGCGGTTTGCTCTCGTCGGCTCCGGTAAGCAGCGCCAGGATGTTCGTCATTCAGACGGGCTCCTTGGCCAAACAACTTTTCACGCAAAGTCCCCCGACGATACTCCTTCTTGTAGACACCTCGGCGCTGGAGCTCAGGGACGACTAGATCAACAAAATCTCGAAACGTTTCGTGAGTTACGGCATAGGCGAGATTAAACCCGTCGACATCTGTTTCCTCGACCCACTCCATCATCGCGTCGACGACCTGGCCAGGGGAACCGATGCGTTTCCAAATCGCTTGCCCGCCAGCACTTGTTCGAAATAAAAACGCTTTTGATCGTCCGTTCCGTCCAATCGAATCGCATCGATGACGCAGAAATGGTTGTGCGGGATTTGTCCAAGAGAAGGATCTGCAGCGGCGAGGATGGCGAAAACCTCAACTAAAGTCGAGTGCGAGACGCCGGGTCCACCAAACGCCTCAGGGATGGTGATACCCCAGAGACCGCTCCTGGTCAGAAGTTCAATCTCCGCACGAGGAAGGCGCCGCTCCCGATCTCGCGCGGACGCCTCTGCCTCCAGTTCCTTGGCAATCTGATGCGCAGTCTTGATGGCCTCTTGATCAGAGCGAAGTCGATGAACTGCCGGCGGTTTAATTGAGTCGAGGGATCTGGACGGTTGAAGCAAGTTTTCGACGCCTGTGGCTGACATGGGTTTTCTCTCCAAAGCATTTGAATTGAAGCGAGAATCCCCGACTGATCAAGTATAAATTAAGTTGGCTCACCGGAAATCGGAATATTCGGTATGGCCATGGTACTCCGGAATCCAGGTCCGACGCACCTCCGGCCTCGTTTACCTCCTGAGTGCGCTAGTCTGCGGCGTCGCCGGAATCATTCTTTCCTCTACGGTAAAGGCCTACGTCCCTCTCTCCGGCAACTAACCATATTATATTACCCAGAAGGTCGACACCATTTCGCTATTGACCATATCAATTTAGTAGACGTAAATTCCCGGCGTCGACGCAAAAGCCTTCAACTGGCTCCCTCCTTTTGGTCTGCTGGCTGTGGGGAGAGCAGCTCTCTTCCAGACGAAGCAATCGTACGACAATGAAACTACTCTGGTTTATTCCGACTCATGGCGATGGCCGTTACCTCGGTACGCCGACTGGCGGTCGTCCACTCGACTATGATTACCTTCGCCAGGTTGCGGCCGCGGTGGATTCTCTGGGATATTACGGAGCACTGTTGCCAACCGGCCGGTCCTGCGAAGATGCTTGGGTTACCGCGTCATCTCTGATCGGCGCGACAAGCCAGATGCGCTTTTTGGTTGCGGTTCGACCGGGTTTGATCTCGCCCACGCTCGCTGCCCGCATGGCCGCCACTTTCGACCGGCTGAGTAACGGCCGGATTCGGGGCGAACCGCCCTCGCAAGTGGCGGAAAAAATCGCCGCAGTGCGCAATACGGCAACTCGGCACGGGCGTGAATTGCAGTTTGGCATCCGGCTCCATGTGATTGTCCGAGAAACCGAGGATGAAGCCTGGAAAGACGCCGATCGCCTGATTGGTCATTTGACCGATGAAATTGTTGAGGCCGCGCAGGCAACGTTGGCGCGACAGGACTCGATGGGCCAACGCCGTATGCTTGAACTCCAGAAAAGAAACAATGGGCGGCGCACTCGAGAAGCACTGGAAATCAGCCCGAATCTGTGGGCCGGCGTGGGTCTGGTTCGAGGTGGCGCAGGTACTGCCCTTGTCGGGAGCGCGGACACCGTCGCCTCTGGGATTCTGGAGTATCACCAATTGGGAATTGATACGTTTATCCTGTCCGGATATCCCCACCTCGAAGAGGCCTACCAGGTTGCGGAATTGCTCTTCCCTCGGTTGCCGGTCCAACCCGAGGCTGTGAACAAAAACAAATCGAATTTTTCCTCACCGATGACCGGCGAAGTTGTGGCGAACGAATTCGCGCCGGTTCAGCCTGCAGCCGCTTCGGAGACATAGGGTCAAATCTCAACAATCAACACACATGTTGATTGTTGAGATTTGACCCTTACAGGGCCCCCGGACCATTTTGGAGACGGAAGGCAAAGTTTCGAGCAGCGAAAATCTTCTCCGCATTTAGTGATTGCTACAAGTTGTAGTTTTGCGTAAACAGTTGGCCAAAATACCAACCGGATTGCCATTCATTTGGAAACGCGTGGCTGAAGCCCAAACTTTGCAGTCGCGTTGATACTGAAAACCATGAAACATATCGTTGAAGTCAGTCTACTTGCCGCTTACTTCGTTGTGCCTGTTGCCTGGGCCCAAACCGTACCTCAAAACGCTCAGAATGCCCCTGAGGAAGCGCCTCCAAAAATAGTCAATAGAAGCCAATATAATTTATTCAACCCTACTCCAGCTGCGGAAATGCGAGATTTCATGCCGGATCGGCCAAATGTCACGGACGCACCTTACACAGTCGATCCTGGACATTGGCTCGTCGAGATTGGTCTTTTTGAGTACACGTACGATCGCCGCAATAATGATGGCACGCAGCTCAACAGTTTTGCATTTGGGGACACAAATATCCGACTCGGCCTAACAAGTAATGTGGAAGTTGATTGTCTGTTTACCGCCTACAGCTATATCGTAACGACGGACAAGAGTACGGGCGTGCAATCAAAGCAGAGCGGGTTCAGCGATTTAACTTTAAGATCAAAGATTAACTTTTACGGAGATGATGGTGGTCCTCTCACCTTCGGGCTTATTCCGTTCGTGACTTTTCCAAGCGGGGCGGACGGCGTCGGGAACCGGGGTTTTGAGGGTGGCGTCGGAATTCCCGTGCAATTTAATCTCCCTGCCGATTTTATTTTAGGAGTCGAAAGCACCGTCGAATCGGTTCACGAGATGGGCGGTGGGTCACGCTTCGACTCCCTCAACTCTATCTTTATAGGACATCCAATCACTAAGCAACTGAGCACCTACATCGAATTTGCGACCGATATCAGTCCAGAGGCGCACAGTAGTTGGGTCGGCACGGTCGATACCGCGCTAGTTTATCAGCCCACCAATAATTGGCAGCTGGATGCAGGTGTCAATATCGGTGTTACAAGAGCCGCTAATGACCTCTTTGCTTTTGTTGGAGCGGCATGGCGGTATTGAGTTACGGTCCGCCTGCTTATTGTTTATGCAGCCCGGGTTGCCAGATCGTCCGTAGCGGATACGTTTTGTGAAAAAGCTCAATCTTTCTTTTCTATTTTGGCGAGGAAGCGCTCAAAGGCGAGCAATGTCTCTGTGCTGACGTGGTGCTCGATGCCCTCAGCGTCGGCCCGCGCTACGGATGGCGAAACGCCCAACGCCTCCAGGAAGGCGATCACCGTCTCATGGCGCGCCTTGGCCTTAGCCGCCAGCTTGCGGCCGGCATTGGTGAGAAAAATCGAACGATAAGGCTGAGTGGTTACCAGTCCCTCGCGCTGAAGGCGCTCCACCGTCCGAATGACGGTGACATGGGTCACGCCCAGCGAGCGAGCCAGATCGGTCGCCCGCGCTTCCCCATGGCATGCGATCAGCTGCGCGATGGTCTCCACGTAGTCCTGCGCGCGCTCCTGTGCATGCTGCTGGCGAGTGCCGCGTTGAATTATGGCCGTCTCGTCGCCGTACTCCCTCGGCGGCGGCGGAGCGCCTAGGGAAACGCCATCGTCGAGAGAAGTACGGTCGTTGAGCGCCATATTCCCTTCTGACATAAAAAAGAGAGTTTACAAGCTTTGACTTCGGCATGTAGTGAATGTCTCATAGTATAGCTGGAGCTACATCCGATGTGGAATAACCGCGGCCTTGCTGCTACTGTCGGAACACTTCTTCCAGTTCGACAACCAGCCCTGGCAAAAGCGGCGTCGTCACTTTCTCTTTGGCAGCGAACCGCTGGATTGGATTCTCGCGGTCCAGCTCGAATGCGAACCGAGAGAGTTCACACGGTTCGGGATCGATGATCCAGAGCTCGTTAACTCCCAGTCTGGCATAAGTTCTCTTCTTGTTTTCCAGATCAAGCGTGCGCGTCTTTGCAGATAATATCTCGACCAGGAAATCCGGTGGACCTTCCGCACCCGCGTCCGTAAGGATATGCCTGTTCTCGTTGAATATGATGACGATATCAGGCTGAAACACGTCCGTTTCGGTCAGATAGACATCGAAAGGAGCATGGTAAAGGACTCCGATGGGGTTGCTTGCAAGATAGCGCAGAAGAATGAATTCGAGGTTACGGGCAATGTCCTGATGATACCGGTTCGGCGCTGGTGCCATGTAAAGGTCTCCGTCAATGAGTTGGTACCGAGGTCCGGTTTCGGGAAGATTTCGATATTGTTCGACCGTCAAAGGCGGGGCATCAGGTCGCACGATCATGGCAGGAAATCTATCCCCTTTATCTGTTGAAATCCAAGCCTGAGTCCTGTCCCCGAGATACGTCCACTTTTATCTCGAAAACAGCAAGGTCAAGGTCAACGAGATCGTGACTGATTCATGAGGTTGAGAGTCAAAGCTGACCGGGACCATTCAATATTGCTATTGCAAATAGTTTGCATCAAGTGAAATATTGTTTCGCCATGACCATTGGAAAAGGCCTTTTCATGTCCCTGGTGCTCGGACTCCTTTCGACTCTGTCAGCCAGCGGGGCTGACCTCCCGCAGGTCGCTGCCTTCTCGACGGTGCTGACCGAAATCGCCCAGCAGGCAGGAGGCGACCACCTCATGGTGTCCGGAGACCACCGGCGGATGAGCAGAATCTCTCGCTGTGGGCGATGCTTTGCCGAGCTTAAAAATGAAAGTGGACCCTGACGAGCCTCAGGCCAAAGCCTCTGCGAATCGGAACGCTACAATGGGCAAAATCCCCCTGCTCAGATGCACGCACGGAATAGCACTGTGAAAGCCGGCTGGCATATTTGGTGTGCTCCACGCCAATGGCTTGGTATCGGAGAGAAATCCGTCGCGGGCACCGCTCCCAAGATTGTCTCCTTGTTTTTAGCCGCCATGCTTCAATGGGCTTCGGTGCTGGCGGTCTGTCCGAGCCTGCACGAGCTCATCCATCATGATGCAGATGACGAGCACCACGACTGCGCCGTCACAATGTTACTGGCCGGCCAGCTCGAGCAGCCGGCCATCGACCCAATCGTCATCACAAAACCGGCCCTGGTCCCGGTTCCGCTCGATCAGACTTGCGAGAGCCGATCCTTTGGATCTTTTTTTCTGAGTTGTCGCTTGCTGGAACATGCTCCGCCGCTGCGGAACTAACTTCCACTATGTCGGCGGCGGTATGGAGTAATACCTCACTCCGCATATCGCCCTCCAAATTGGATCCCACGGCAAGCCAGTCGTCCGCGGACTGACTCTTGCGTCTTTTCAAACTACGTACAAACGACCAATGAAACTACATCTTATTTTTCTGTTATTACTTGCCAATTTTTGCCCCTCTCCAGCTTCCTCTCAAACAGGCCCGTCGCTCAGCCCAAACTCAGCAGCGTCTGGCGATACAAGCAATCAAAAGCAGACCGCTGAAAGCCAGCCGGAAGCCAGCCCGGCCCAGAGCGGACAGAATCCTTCTTCCACCGAACTCAACCCGGTGGTCGTGATTGGGCAGCTCGACCAGGCTCGGGACCAGATTGTTCCGTACCTGGGCGCCACGAAATATTCTATCGACCAGGAGCAGATTCAGACTCACTCTCAAGGCGCCAATACACCATTTAATCAAGTCATTCTGCGGGCTCCAGGAGTGGCCCAGGACTCCTATGGACAGCTCCATGTCCGCGACGAACATGCCAACCTCCAATTTCGAATTGATGACGTCCTTATTCCCGAAGGGATCACCGGATTTGGACAGGAAATCAGTACCCATCTAGTAAAAAGCGTCGACTTGATTACCGGTTCACTCCCGGCTCAGTTCGGTTTCCGAACAAGCGGCATTATTGACATCCACACGAAAGACGGAGTCGACCTGAACGGGGGAGACGTCTCTTATTATGGCGGTTCTCACGAGACTATTTCCCCGAGTTTCCAAGTTGGAGGGTCGGAAGGTCGATTCAGTTATTATGGACTTGGCAGTTACGACCAGAATGACCTCGGAATCGAAAACCCGACTGGCGGTTACCACGCCATCCACGACTATACCGAGCAGTACAAAGGGTTCGCGGAGCTCTCCTATCTCATCGACGATTCGAGTCGGATCAGCCTGCTAATGAGTGGTACCTACTCCGATTTTCAGATTCCCGCTAACCCGGGTCAGACGCCGCTTTTTGCACTCGCTGGGACCAGCCCAAAGAATTCTAATTCCAGTTTCCTGAGCGAGAATCAGCACGAGCAAAATGAATTTGCCATTCTCGCGTACCAAAAGTCTTTTGAAAATGTCACCTTGCAGCTGGCGGCATTTACTCGCTACAGCGCGACTTTGTTCACGCCAGATGACGAAGGTGACCTCATCTTCACCGGTCTGGCAGGACGAATCGACCGAAGCATCTTTTCCAACGGGATTCAACTTGATGCGAGCTGGGCAATCAATGATTCCAACGTTCTGCGAGGCGGGTTTCTCCTCACGGTTGAATCTGCCAATGTCCAAACAAATAACCAGGTTTTTCCAGTTGACGCTTCAGGAAGCCAAACTACCGATGTGCCCTTTACCATAGTGGCCAATCAGCGCAAGACGGGTGCCTACTACGGATTTTATCTGCAGGACGAGTGGAAGATCTTTGAACCGCTGACCGTGAATTTCGGAGCACGCTTCGACGTGGTGGACGAATACGCACATGCAAATCAACTCAGCCCAAGAGTAAACGTCGTGTTTAAAGCGACCAAGAGTACGACTCTTCATGCCGGCTACGCACGTTATTTTACGCCGCCTCCACTGGAGCTCGTTCAGTCACAAAGCATCAATAAGTTCGTCGGAACATCCAACCAATCCGCAGTGGCGCAAAGTTCCTCAGTCCAACCGGAACGTGCGCATTATTTTGATGCCGGGATGACGGAACAGTTTACCCGTGCATTTTCGATCGGAATCGACGGCTACTACAAGATCTCTCGAAACCTGATTGACGAAGGCCAGTTCGGATCCGCTTTGATCTTTTCACCGTTTAACTATGCCAAAGGAAACCAATATGGCGCCGAGGTCACGGCGAACTACACCCAAGGAGGCGTTAATGTCTATGCCAATTTCGGTTTCGAACGCGGAACCGGCGAAAATGTTGTTTCCGGTCAATTCCTTTTCAGCCCTGACGAGCTTGCTTTCATTCGCAATCACTGGGTCTTCCTCGACCATGATCAGCGCTATACACTATCCGCGGGCGCTTCTTACACCTACAAAGAGACTACTGTCTATGCTGACATTCTCTATGGCAGCGGTCTGAGAAGCGGCTTTGCGAACACGGATGAGCTGCCGGGGTATTATCCAGTAAATCTGGGATTCACCCACGCCTTTCATCTCCCGGAAAAATATGGACGGCTTCAATTCCGGTTCGATGTCACCAACCTCTTCGATCAAAGCTACGAACTGCGAAACGGTACCGGAATAGGGGTTTTTGCTCCGCAGTTTGGACCAAGACGCGGCTTCTTCGGGGGAATGAGCTGGATATTTTAAGTAGTACGGTACTATTCCGAACGTACCACAAAGCACGAGGGGATAGCTTTTTCTTGGGTGCTGAGGGAGCGGACGATCACCGCCAAAGACCCTGCCCGAGTCAAAGTTTTGTCGAACTGAGTCGATACTGAACGTGCCTCCTTGTTCGACGGCTCTTCAGGTTTGTTCGTAGCGCGCTGCAGATTTTTTCGTTGGAAAATATTTTGCGGCAAAGATTGACCTTCGTGGCACGCTTTGATAAAAGGTGCCACTATTTTAAGCATTGCTCCAGAGCGATCTGCCGTTTTGGCATTCGTTTCCTACCGCTATGATCCAGATACCCATCTGTTGTGATTTAGAGCCGCGAGTCCAGCGGACCTCAGGCAAGAGGACGGTTACGAAGAGGAGCAGCCGTTCCAGGGCTTTATGCTCCGTTTCACTCTGGATTTTGCTGGTCTTGCTGCAAGCTACTCCCACCAAAGCACAGCAGTCGAATCAGGAGTTGGCTCCACTCACGGTCACCGGAACTTTACCGGTGCTGAGTAAAGGTCAGTTGAGCCCCGACGTTGCCGCCGCGCCGGCATCGGTGACCGTCATAAATCTTTCACCTGCGGAAAGGCCGAATATCCAAAGTTACGGCGATATTCTACGGCCGATTACTTCAGTGACGGTGGATGAATACGGTCAAGGAGGAGTTGGATACGGAATCGCGCTTCGCGGTTTTGAAGCCGGCAGTCATGGCAACGTCGTTGCCTCCTTCGTCGACGGAGTTCCGATTAACCAGGTTGGTTCTTTTGATGCAGAAGGTTATACCGATCTTAATCACTTGATCCCGCAACTTGTGGGGAAAGTCGAGCTAGCTCGAGGACCTTTCGACGTCCGAGCGGGAGACTTTGCGCTCGGAGGTTCAATATACTACACGACTGACGACCAACCGGCGCCGGGGCTCTACATGAACGGCGGCAATTTTGGCACGGCAGGAGGGCTTGGGATTTACTCGTTCTCAACACCGCCGGTGAACGGATATCTATCGCTCGGCATTCAAACTACGGACGGGTATCGAGACAATGACGGACTGAAAAGTATCAACACTTTTGATAAATTCTTTTTCCATATCCTGGACGGCACTCTGGCCGTACGATTCCAGATCTACTCGAACGACTTTGGTGCTCCTGGTTATCTCAACAAGAGTCTATTGTTATCTGGGAAGCTTAGCCCTACCGAAGCCATCGATCAAAGTGACGGTGGAAGCACGGGGCAGCAAAATGTCGTTTTGACCTACCGGGAGGATGGCACCGACCAACCCTTCACGGGCACTCTCTACCTGCTCCATGACACCTTCAAACGCTGGGCATCATTCGAGGCTGTGCCGACGCCGGTTGACGAGTCGGGTCAGGCACTCAATTATGCCAATCGAATACAGACCGGGGGTACGCTCCAGAAATACTTCCTCTGGAATCTGCCTTATGGGATGGCTGCCGATCTGCTCATTGGTGTGGGCGATCGAACAGACATCGCGCGGATGCGTGACTACAACACGATTAATCGCCAGCCGGTAGGCCCCCCGAACCAGATAAACGATTTCACCGAGAGCGATCTGTTCGGCTACGCGCAGCTCGATTTTAAACCGGTTTCCTGGCTAAAACTTACGGGCGGAATTCGCTACGATTATTTTTTCTTTGATATCGACGACCAAACCAACCAGCGCGCCGTGTCGCTGGACACCGGCATCCCGAACCCGAAGGTTGGCATCACCATCACGCCTTTAGCGGGGCTCTCTTTCTATGCAAACGCCGGCCAGAGCTTCACGACGCCGAATGCCGTCAATGGAGAGTTAAGTCTGAATCCCAGCCTCAGACCCTTTAAGCTTAAGAGCGCGGAGATTGGCCTGGCCTACGACTCTCCTGATTTGGTTTGGCATTTTCTCGCCGATGCTTATTATACGACGTTTCAAGAGGAGCTTTCAGATAATCCCTTTCCGATATCACCTACACTCTTAGGTCCTTCCATTCGCAAAGGCGTCGACCTGGAAGCAAGCTACAGTATCGTCACCCCACAACACGTGCAGGCGCTAACGTTCTTCTCGAACTTCAGCACCGTGGCCGCACGTCTGGTCGACTCTACAAATGATGGTGGCGTGCGCTCTGGCAATGCTCTCCCTGATGTCCCGGATTTTATCTTTACCTACGGACTAAAAGCGACGTTTCCACTGTTCGGCAGTGATTCACCGAACATTTTGACCTTGTCCTGCTATCAACAATGGATCGGACCGAAACCGATTACTTCGGATCGAACTGAAGTAACCAAGACCTACTCACGGATCGCATTCGATGCCAGTTACACAAATAAGAATTTGAAGGGGTTTAGCGCATATGTAGGAATCATCGCCTATCCCGACCGGCGGTACGAGGAAAGTGATTTTAACTTCGGGCCCGGGATCATCGGCGTCAGCCCAGACGCTCCTGTCTCTATTCGCGGAGGCGTTTTCATCCCGTTTTAAAGCTTCGAATAGCTCGAGTTTTAGAGGACTAAATCAAAATCCGAGAGAGGCTCAAAGTCGCAATCGAATCGCACCAGTGCATCGCGAGAATTCGGTCGTGTGTAATGAGCAGGACACCCATTTTTCGACGATCCTGTTCAGAGCGTATGGCCGCGAGGAGCGAGGCTTGTGTGGAAACGTCAAGCATCGAAGAGAGTTCGTCGCAAATCAAGTAGCGGGGTTGAACGATCAAGGCGCGAGCGAGGCACGCGCGCTGCAGTTGACCTTCTGAGATTTCATGCGGATAACGGTCCAGAAGTTCGTCAGTGAGACCAACACGCTCTGTCCATCTCCCCAGCACCGTGGCGCGTTCGGCTCTCTTGACCGGCACTAGGTTCTGCACTGCCATCGGTTCGAGAATGATTTGCTTGATTCGCATCCGCGGGTCGACAGCCAGCCGCGGCGATTGCCATACGAGTTGAACCTGCCGCCGGAGCGCGGGTGGCGTTTTTGTCCGCCATCGCAGCACTGGTGCGCCGTCCAGGACGACCGTCCCGGAATCGGGCCTTAGTAAAAGCGATAGAATCTTTCCGAGCGTCGACTTACCGGAGCCGCTGGGACCCAGGAGCGCAACGCGACCCGTTTCCGGCAAACAGAGCGAGACGTTGTCTAGAGCTGTCACCCAGCCCTTACGGGTCCAATAACGTTTACTGATTCCGTTCGCTTTCAGCATACAAAACACAGCGGGCGCGGTGATTGTCGCCATCGACAGGGTACATCGGGGGAGATTCCCGGAAACAGCGTGGCTTCCGGACCGAGCAACGCTCGGCAAAAACGCAACAAGACGGCAAGGCAGTCAACTCGACGGGCGAACCCGGTATCGGGATTCCCCCGTGCTCCGGCAAAGCCTGCAGAAGACCCCGACCGTATGGATGCGCGGGCAACGCAAAGAATATGCCGGAGGGTGCGCTCTCGACCAAGTAGCTCGCGTACATCAAGCCGATTTGTCCATCGAGCTTTTGCGCGAAGCGCAGATCATGAGTAATGACCAATATTGCAGCCCCCCGACCGCGTATGCGCTTTAATTGCGCAACTGTCGCGTCTACCAGATCATCTTCTAAACCCGAAGTCGGCTCATCCGCAATCACCAAATCGGGCGTCCCGACAAACGCCAACGCGTTCACTACGCGCTGCTGCATTCCGCCCGAAAGTTGATGCGCATACATCCGGCTGATGCTGTCCCAGCCAAGTCCTACTTCGTCCAATCCGCGAGCTAATCCCTCCTCCCCTTCTTTCGCCGAGAGGCCTCGCGCGCGTGCGACTTCCAGCAGGAGCGTTCCGATCCGGCGCACTGGATTCAAAGCCGTGCCCGGGCTCTGCGGTATCAACGCCAACGACCTGCTGCGAACAGACCGCATTGCGTCCGGAGAAAGAGTTAGCAGCTCCTTCCCGTCTAATCTGACCGAACCCCGTACCTCGGAATTCAGCGGGAGCAACCGGAAGATTGTATCCGCAAGAACCGTTTTGCCGCTGCCGCTTTCACCAACAACAACTAACAATTCCCCTGAGTGGATGGTTAGCTGCACATCGCTTAATGCGCGGACTATCCCGTACGGCGTGCGAAAGCGCACGCTGAGTCCGCTGACCTGAAGCAGAGGCGCCACAATCAGTCAAAGCTCCAATTCCGAGCGCCAGCGCGGACTCAGCAAATCGCGCAAATATTCGCCCACCGTTCCGATTCCAAGCACCACAATAAAGATCAACCCACCCGGGAAAAAGCTTGTCCACCACGCACCCGCGAGCAGTGATCGTCTTCCGTCAGCTAGAATATTCCCCAAGGAAGCTTGATGCGGTGGCAAACCTAAACCCAGGAATGAGAGCGCCGACTCATGAAAGATGGCATGAGGCACAAGAAGAACCAGACCCAGCCCCATCGACGGCAATAGGTGCGGCAAATAATGTCGCCACCCTAGCCGTAACCGATTGGCTCCGCCGTTGATTGCCGCTGAGATAAACGGGCGTTCCCGCAACGATAAAAGTTCGCCGCGGACAATCCGAGCCATCGTCGTCCAATGCGTCATTCCGACGGATAACACGATGGCCGCTGCGCCCCCCATAATGGGCCGAAACAAGACGACCAACAATATTCCGAGTAACAAATGATTTTGCGAAGAGACAAAGTCGACGATGCGCATAAAGAGACTGTCGACCCAATGACCGAGAGTCCCCGCCACGAGACCGGCCAGCCCTCCGATAAGAATCGCAACAATTGCGGCCAGAATGCTTATCGCGAAAGAAACGCGCAAACCATGGAGGAGCCGAATTCCCAAATCTCGACCGACCTCATCGGTGCCAAACGGGTGTCCGAAAGAAGGAGCATTTAAAACCCTTTGCAAATCCACGGAGCGAGCATCGACCGGTCTGATGAAATATGCTCCCAAAGCGAGGAAACCGAGGATGAGGATTCCAACGGCAGCCACGGCTACGCGTAGCGGTACGCGGTGCAGAATCCCTCGGCGAGTTTGCTCAGCGACCGACGGATATTCGTTGATGATGAATTTCATTCCAGCGGCTCACGGATTCGCGGGTCGAGCACCCGATAAAGCAAGTCGGCCAGCAAATTGCCGGCGATCACAAAAAACGAGCCGAGCAAGGTAATTCCCAAAAGCAATGGAAGATCGGCAGACAATCCGGCTCGTTGAGCAAGATTTCCGAGACCCGGCCAGTCGAAGATCGTTTCAACCAGTATCGATCCCGCCATCAGCTCACCGAGGTGGCTGCCGATCAGCGTGGCGAAAGGAAGAAGCGCATTGGGTAGGGCGTGGCGAAAAAGAACGGCAAGCTCATCCATGCCGTGCGCCCGCGAAAATTGGACGTAATCCTCGCGCGAGATCTCGAGCAGGCTGTTTCGCACAAAAAGCGTGAACCAGGATTGCTGGGTAACGGCGAGCGTCAGCACAGGGAGAATCCAATAGCGCAAATCCAGAGTCCCGCTGGTCGGGGCACGGAGGTCGTTTGTGCCGCCTGCAGGTAACCAGCGAAGTTGGACAGCAAACACTTGCAACAGGAGCAACGCGACCCAAAAAGAGGGCGCCGCCGTCATAACATATCCGATGCTTCTTACGCACCAATCAAACCAGCTGTCCCGGAACATCACCGCAAAAGTGCCAAGGATGAGACCACCGATTAACACGGCAATGAAGGCGCATCCCACCAACGCAACCGAGGGCCCTAGACGAGAACCGATCACCTCGAGGACCGGCCGCCCGGCGACGAGACGGCTGTTGCCCAAGTCGCCTTTTACAATATGCCCCAACCATGTAAAAAACTGTTGGAGCGGAGGCTGATCCAATCCCCATTCGCGTGCGATCTCGGCCTTCGTGGCTTTGCTGACGCCCGTCTCCGCGCCGACATACGCCCGAATAGGGTCAAATGGCGAAAGAGCAACCAGCGTGAATGTAAAAGCGGCGACTCCAAAAAGAATCAGAGGCAGCGTGAAGATTCTGCACAAAATTAGCTTGATCATTGGCCGGCCAATTCCCATTTCTCAAGATTCCAGAGCACTCCTCGCCCAACGCCATGCGCATGACCTTCATATTGAGGCGAAATACCTTTAATTCTGGCAGACGCAACAACAACATGCCTTAGCCGCACCGTATAAAGCCAGCTTCCGTCTTCGCGGATGAGTTCTTGCAATCGAGCGTACGCGGAGGTCCGGGCCGCTTTACTTGCCGTCCCACGCGCCGCATCTAACACTCTATCGATTTCGGGATTCTTCATACCGGCGGGATTATCCGATACGTCGTCGCTCGGCGATTCATTGCTGTGAAACAAACGATAGAGCTCAATATCGGGGTCGAAGGGTAAACCCCAGCCGAAGAGCGTGGCGTCAATCTTGTAGCGTTTGTAGATGACATCCCACCCCACGCCCTGGACATCCACCTCTACGCCAATTTTTCCCAAGTCAGACGCCACAGCAAGCGCCACTTCCTTGCGTAAACTGTCGTCCGCAGGATACATGAGACTGAAGGCAAGTCTCCTACCGGCATTATCATAGCGAATACCAACCCTCCTGATGTCTTTCCAACCTGCATCGTCGAGCAAAACACGCGCCTGCGCCGGGTCGTATGGAACGATCGATCGATCGAATGAGAGTTGTGTCGGATCGATTGGGCCGTAAGCCGGTTCACTGGCTCCGTCCAAAATTCCTTTAACCATCGCGGCGCGATCAATCGCCATGGAGAATGCACGACGCACGACTGCTTGCTGGAGAATTGGATTCCCGTTTGGTAATACCACCACGCGACAATCGGCACTCGGCACCTCGATAACCTCAAATCGCGGATCATTTCGAAACCGCTCGGCTAATTTGGGCGGCAACCCGCCAATGTCCACGCTGCCATTCGCCAGTTGCGTCGCGATCCCATTCTCATCTTCTATGAAGGCGAATACCACCCGGGGGATCGATGGCGCCCCGCCCGCATATTTCGGATTCGCGATCAGAACCAAACGCTGACCCGGAATCCATTCCTTGAACGCGTAAGGACCAGTGCCAATGGGAGCCTTATTGAACTCGGCTGTCCGCAAGTCTTTGCCTGCGAGAGCTCGCTTTGGAACTATTCCTACCCATAGTTTCTCAGAAAACGCCGGATCGACGCGCTTTAATATAAATTGCACGGTGAGTGGACCGACCGCGTTGACTTCTGCCAATGAGTCGTATTGATCGACTAACGGGGTTGCCGTCTTCGGATCAAGTAAGGCGCGATAAGTAAACACCACATCATCGGCGCTCAGGGGAGAGCCGTCATGAAAGAAAATGCCCGAACGGAGTCTGACTGTTACCGTCTTCCCGTCCGCACTGACCTCTGGAAGCTCGTCGGCTAAATCAGGCAGAAGGCCAAGCTGCTGATCGTATTTCACCAGCCCATCGAAAATTTTCCAGTTGCCCTCGTGGATGTCTCCGAAAATTGGGTTCAGATTCTCGGGTTCAATGCTTGCCACGACAAGAGTGCTGACCGTAGAGAGGGTCGGAGGCGAACACCCGGCGAGAAACCCGAAGCAGCACAGAAGGCGCAGGAGCGCAGGCCACGAAGCTAGATGGAATCGGGAATAAGCTAGAACTGGAATACCGTCGCATTTGGACCTCAATGTCTTTCGCGACGGATGAGCGGGGTCAATGCTTGGACTGTGAATTTGGACCATGACACAGGAAGCGAGCCACGGAGACTTACCGGAACGTCAAAGCTACGCCCGACCAGTTAGCTTGGTAGCACCTTTCTGCGTTTCGTGATATTCGATGTTGATCTTCGTGTCGAGCTTGAAGCGGCAGAGAGGACTGCTCGCCTCGATAGGGCCGGCTCAAAAACAGGCCCAGTCTCACCTCAGGGAGGGATCTCGACGTCAGCGGCAACATGAAGCCGATCCGACAGCGAATATTCGCTTTGCAGCGCGGATACCGGATGAATGGCATGGGCACGGCGGATGTTGGCGATGCCCGCCTCGGAAAGACCAAAGAACCGTACCTTACCCTGTTTGACCAGATCTCCCACAGTGCCGGCCACGTCCTCAATTGGCACAGCTGGATCAACGCAATGCTGGTAAAGCAGGTCGATATATTCGGTGCCAAGCCTCCGAAGGGAGCCCTCCACCGCCTCACGGATATGCCGGGGCTGACTATCTCTTTCCGTTCCGACCTGCTTTCCGCCTTCAAAACGAAACCCAAACTCCGCGGAAGAACGTTGGCCCTTCCTGTTCCGGTCCGCCTCTTCGCTGATCGTGGGTCCCCGACCGCATGCAAACAATATTTCGATGTTCTTGACTTGCAAATGAGAATCATTTTCAATTACGTCAATGGCACCTCGTCACGCATTCCAAGCCTTGGCACTCCTTCTTTTGCTGGTGGCTTGCACCGCTTCCCTCTTGGCAGACGATCTGGCGCCGCTCATCGTCAAGGGGTCCATCGGCGGGCCCGGCGTCTCCGCAAGCGGCGCAAACGATTACTCGGTCGGCGCACAGGATATTTCTAACCTGCCGCAGGGGGAAAATACGAACATTACCGATGTCCTCACGCAGATGCCCGGGGTGGCGATCGATCAGAATCAACAGATCCATATCCGCAACACCGAAGGGCCGCAGTTTCAATATCAGATCAACGGCGTTCTGGTCCCGCTGGACATCAACACGAATCCTCCGTTCATCTCAATGATCAACCCAATGTTCGTCAAACAGCTGAGCCTGCTCGATGGAATTCTCCCGTCCCGCTACAGCTACGCCACCGGCGGTGTCGTTGATATCCAAACCAAAGACGGATTTGACTCGCCCGGTGGCAGCATTGCTCTTACGGCAGGTCAACGGGATACCCTCTCACCGAGCCTGGAGTACGCCGGCAGCGTTGGAAATTTCAGTTATTACGTAAGCGCCCAGTACAGCGAGGGCAAAAACGCATTCAGCCCGGCGACGGCGAGCCCGGATCCGATTCACAACTGGACCAATCAAGGGCAAGCTTTTGGGATCTTTACCTATAAAATCAACGACAGCACGAAACTTAGCCTGACGCTTTCGACCGCCGCGAGCGACAATCAGTTGCCAAATGTTCCTGGTCTGACCCCAGAGTTTAACCTTGCCGGTGTCAACAATTACCCATCGGCGGATATTAACTCCAATCTCAACTTTCGAGATTATCTGGCAATTTTGCAGTTGCAGGGCGCCATCGGGACCGACGTGACCTATCAATTGGCCTATGCATTTCACTCCATCACCCAAAAATTTAAACCGGACAATGTTGGGGAGCTGATTTATCAAGGAGTTGCATCCACTGCGACGCACTCGGACCTCGATAACACGGTCCAAGGCGATTTCACCGACCAAATTGGAAGCCACACTCTCGCGGCAGGATTTTATTTCGGGGAGTATCGGGTCATCGCCGAAGATTCGTCGCTGGTCTTTCCGGTGGACGGGAACGGGAACCAGACCAGCGACGTCCCGACGGAGGTGAAAGCAAACACCAGTGCAACCAATATTGTTGCCGGAGTTTACCTCAACGATCTGTGGCAAATAACGGATAATTGGCGCGCCAACGTCGGTGTGCGCCTCGATACGCTGACCGGTTTCACGCACTCGAACCAGATCGATCCGACAGTCAACCTGACCTATGAACCGTTCACCACGACAACAATTCACGGCGGGTTTGCTCGGTACATGCAGGTCCCCAGCTTTCAGGGTGTTGCTCCAGACGCCTCGACCGTATTTGCGGGAACGAGCGGCGGCGCGGGACCTCCGGGGACAGTCAACCCAAAAACTGAAGACGACTATGAATGGGATCTGGGTGTCGTTCAACATCTGACGCCTTCACTGACTATCTCAGAGGATAATTTCTTCGAAATAACAAAGCACTACCTGGATACCGGGCAGTTCGGAGTGGTACCAATCTTCGCGCCATTCAACTACGAGAAAGGGTATATCTGGGGCGCGGAAGTGGCGGCCAATTACAAGATTCAAAATTTTTCGGCGTACGCCAACCTTACGCTCGGCAGGAACCAGCAAACGGGCGTAGCAACAGGTCAGTTCAATTTTGATCCGGATGAATTGGCCTACATTAATCGTCATTACATCGTGCTCGACCACCAACCACTAGTCGGAGCCTCAGCCGGTGCTACCTATACCTGGAAGCCGTATTCTTTCAGTTTTGACGCGATCTATAGCAGCGGTCTCAGGGCCGGGTTCGGTGACACTGAACAGCTGCCAAATGTCTTCCAGATCAACGTGAGCGCACAGCGCACATTTCAGGTTCCCGGACTAGGTCAGTTGATTGATCGGGTTTCCATACTTAATCTATTTGATCGAACCAACCTGATCCGCCCGTCGGAAGGAATTGGGATATTCCAGTCGGCCTACGGTCCAAGATTTACGATTCTGAATACGATAAGCCTGCAATTCTAAACGAGAGGTGTGGATAATAATCCTGTCGTCATTCGGTTTCAAGCGACCGGAGAAAATGCGCCATTTCCTCATTCAGGATGCTGTACCAACCTTCTGAGAGAATGCCTGGCGTTCGAGAGATCCGCCTGTAGGATCAGACAATGCCGTTCTACCTCGTCTTTTCGCACGTCCGAAACGTCGGCCGTTTCTGCATCTCTGGGGGCCAAGCTCAACTACCGCTGGCCGCGGCGCGATTTTGCGTACGTATCAAAACCGACTGCCAGGACAATGATGACCCCGATGATAATCTGTTGGTAGTAAGGGTTGACGTTCATGATAACCAGCCCGTTGAGCAACACACCGATTAAGATCGTGCCTACCACGGTACCGGCGACGCCGCCAATGCCTCCCATCAAGCTCGTGCCCCCGATGACCACCGCGGCGATCACCGTCAGTTCAAATCCGAGGCCGGCGGTCGATTCTGCCGAACTTAAGCGTGCCGACTGCATAAACCCGGCCAAGCCCGCCAGAAAGCCCATGATGGCATAAACGCTGGTGAGGATACGGTCCACCCGTAAGCCGCACAGCCTCGCCGCCTCGGGATTGCCGCCCACCGCGTAGACTTGACGCCCGTAGGGCGTATAGCGTAGCGCGATGTAACCGGCAACCGCCACGATAAAAAACACCAGCACCGGAACCGGCGCCCCAAAAAACGAGCCGTTGCCCCACCAGGTGTAGCCGGCGTCAAACCCGCTGATGGGCGACCCTTCCCCAATCAAGAGCGTCGCGCCCCGCCAAACGGTCATGCCGCCTAGCGTCACGATAAAGGGCGGGATCCGGAACTTGCTGCTGACCTTGCCTTGGATGAAACCCACTAGGGCTCCCAACCCGACGCAGATCAGCAAGGCGACCAACCAGCTGAAACCCCAAAACTTGTGCGGGTCCGGCGTCGCCGAGCGCGTGTCGCCGATGCCCTTGACGGCTGCCGCCCCAGACATCGCGCACAGCGCAAGGATGGCCCCGACCGACAGGTCTATCCCGGCCGTCAGGATGACCAAGGTCATCCCCACGGCCATCACCCCGTAAATGGACACGTCGGTCAGAATGTTAAACAGGTTGCGGATCGAGATGAAACGCGGATTCTGCGACGTAAAGAAGAGAATCAGCAAGATCAAGAACATAAAAACACCGAACTTTTGCAGAAAGCCGATCCATTCGAAGGTCTGCTTTTTTTCCGGTTCGACAGCTTTTTCGGTGGCAGTCTGAGCCATAAGGAAAGTGAAAAAGGTTAGGTCGCGGGGATCTTGACGTGGGTGTGCTCCTCGCCGGGGACGAGCACCATTAGTTTCATGAGTTTTTCTTCGGTCGCTTCCCGGGCCGGCATCTCGCCGGTGACGCGCCCTTCTTTGACGGTCACGATTCGGTCGCAATGCGCGATCACCTCGGGCAGCTCCGAGGAGATCACCACGACCGCAGTGCCGTTTTTCGCCAAATCGCGCAACAACTGATGAACTTCGGCCTTGGCGCCGATGTCGATCCCTCGGGTGGGTTCGTCGACGATGAGCACCTTAGGTTTGAGTGCCATGCAACGGGCCAGGATCACCTTCTGCTGGTTGCCGCCTGAAAGGGTTCCTATGATAATCTCTTGGTTGGCCATGTGGATGTGCAAAGCCGTGCGAAAGCTTTCAATGAGTATGCTTTCCTTGCGTCGATCGATAAAGATGTAGGCCATCAGCAGCTTGGCCAAGCTGGGTAAAGTCAAGTTCTGCCGGATCGACTGCGTGAGGAATAGACCCTGTTGCTTGCGGTCTTCGGGAACCAGGGCGATCCCCAACGCGATCGCCTCGTTCGGTGATTTGATGGTCACCTCCCGGCCTTCAAAGTAGACCTTCCCGCTGTCGAAAGGGTCCGCCCCAAACAGGACCCGAACCACCTCCGTCCTTCCCGCACCCATCAAACCCGCCAAGCCCAGGATTTCCCCTTTTCGGATCTCGAGATTCATGCCCCGCAGCGGCACTGATTGGCTGCCCGGCAGCCGTTTGACCCGCGTGATAGACTCCACCCGCGCGACGACTTCCCCGGCCTGATGCGGTTCGCCGGGCAAGTAGTTGACGTCCCGACCCACCATCATGCGCACGATCTGGTCAACAGAGGTGTCAGCCACTTCGGCGTCTCCCACGTATTTGCCGTCGCGCAATACGGTAAATCGGTCGCAGACCTGTTTGACCTCGCCCAAGCGGTGGGTGACGTAGATGATTCCGATGCCCTGTTTTTTCAGGTCACGCACGATCTGGTGTAGCTTTTCCACCTCCGGATCGCTCAAGGCCGCCGTGGGCTCGTCCAAAACGATGAGCTTGGCGTTCATGGTCAGCGCCCGGGCGATCTCGACCATCTGCTGCTCGGCGACGCTCAAAGCGTAGACGGGAGTGAGCGGCTCCACCCGCAGGTCCAATTTATCGGTGACTTTCTTCGCCTCCCGGAGCATCGTGGGCCAGTTAATGAATTTTCCGCGAACCGGCTCGCGGCCAATGAAGATGTTTTCGGCGACCGACAGATTCGGCATCAGGGTGAATTCCTGGTAAACGGTGGCGATCCCCAGTCGTTGGCGCTCGTAGGGTAGTTCGTGTCTTAGGGGTTTGCCGTCAAACTCAATGGTACCGCTGTCCTGATACTGAGCGCCAGCCAGGATTTTGAGCAGGGTGCTTTTGCCGGCACCGTTTTCGCCCAAGAGCGCGTGCACCTCGCCGCGGACGACCGTTAAAGACACCTTGTCCAGTGCGATCACGCCGGGAAAGCGTTTCCCGACGTCACTGACTTTGAGTAATGCGGGGCGGTCGCCGTTCATGGGAAAAGGCTTCCCTTCAGGGAGAAGCACTCCTATGGTCTCCGTTTTACTAAAACGAGTCTCTGCATTGAATCAGGTCCAGACGGTGCGTTCAGCCATCCCTCAAGGCCTATTTCGCTTCGGCTATTCGCTCTGCCTTATCCAAATTGCTGCTATCCACCACGAACGGTTGGATCGCGACGCTTTGCATCGGCTTCTTGCTGCGGAGGTAGTCCGCCAGTTCGTCGAGCGCAGTCCGTACCGCCTTGCCAGGCGACTGCTCGACCGTGGCCGACATCTCCCCGTTGCGAATCGCGCGTAACGAATCCGGCAGCGCGTCGTACCCGATCACCGCCACTTTGCCTTTGGCCAAGCCCGACTGCTGAAGCGCCGAGACGGCACCCAGGGCCATGTCATCGTTGGAAGCGACAATCGCGTCCGGAGGGGTCCCCAGCGACGTCAGCAGGTTTTGGGTCACCGTCATCCCTTGATCGCGCTGGAAGTTCGCCGTCTGGTCGGCCACCACCTTGTACTTGTCGCCCGCAGCCTTGATCACATCGAAAAAGCCCTTCGCACGGTCGATCGCCGGGCTGGCCCCGGGTTGTCCGCGCAAGAAGATGATCTTGGCACCGTTGGGAAATTTTTTAATCAACCACTTGGCTTGTACTTGGCCGCCGACCACGTTATCCGCCCCCACGTGCGGCACAGGCTTACTGGTGCCGATGACGTTGCGGTCCACTGTGATGAGCGGCATGTTGGACTGGAGGGCATCATTAACTGCAGGCACCAACGCGCTAACGTCATTGGGAGAAAGTACGACGCCGTCCACGCCTTGGGTCACGGCATTGCGCAGGTTGCTGGACTGTACAGGCGAACTGTTCTGGCCATCCTGGACGATCAACTCTACCTTTAGCTTCTTAGCTTCATCCGTGGCCAGGTCGCGCATGTGGGCGAAGTAGGGAATGGCCAAGGTCGGCACGTTAAGGGCCAGCTTCTCGTTTTTTGCTTCTGCCTTTGAGAGAGTGGAAGCCAGGGCGCAACAACAGGCGACCAGGCAGATGGGGATAAGGGGGTTTTTCATTGCTTTTTGGGGAATTTAGAGCTACTCCTCGCGTCGCCTAAGGAAACGCTATAGCATGAATCTTGCTCGGTTCAATTGCTCGCGCGCATACTCTTTTTGACGCGTTACCGTTGCCTTTGCGTATGACAAAAAGGGGTTCCGAGCCGTCTGCGTCAGCGTTCAAACTTCCGTGCAGGCATCGATACGCTAATGTGAAAGTCAAATTTTTAATAACTTCGTCCGTTCATTTCTTCCCCGGCGAGAAGCGGAAGCAGTAAAACGAGCCGAGCGCAAGCATCATCCCACCCCACCAAACCGGTGCGTACAATCCGGCCAGCACCACCGGAGCAAGATTCCCGGTGATAAGCTCGTAGATCCCGTAGCCGAGAATCAGAGCCCCGTAGAATGCCAGTAAGACGCCGATGAAGAACCAAATCGATATTGAGCCTGAATACTTCACGTTGAATCTCCCATCTGTGCACGACTACCAAAAGACGATGTTAACAATGAAGAACACTACAATCACGATCGCAGCCCAGAACCAATGGTTCTTATAGATGGGCACCGGATCGCTTTGCGGAAGGGGCGTAGCCCCATACACCAAGCCGGCTAATTCAGAGAGAGGCCTTGCCGGGGTACAATAACTGACTGCTACGGTGACTACAACACATGCCGTCCACGCCCACAGGGCGCGAAACAGGTCAGCGGCCATCGCTTTGGCGTCTGGAGAGAAGGCGACATAGCGCAGTGCGGTGGGGTCCATCTTGACCCACGCCCAAAGGCCCACCGAGGTCACTGTGCCGACGAGCAGTCCCCAAAATGCGCCCTGTTGCGTCGCTCGTTTCCAGAACATTCCGGCCAGAACCGTTCCCAGCAGCGGCGCGATGAAAAAGCTGAACAGCGCCTGCACGTAATCCATCATGCCCGCCGCCTGCATGACCAAATACGCGGTCAGGATGCTGACAACGACGCCGAGTACTGTGGACCACCGACCGACCGACACATAATGGCGGTCGGCCGCTTTCTTGTTGATCAGGGCTTTGTAGATGTCGTAGGTCCACACTGTGGAAAACGCGCTGACGTTGCCTGCCATGCCCGACATGAAGCCAGCGACCAGTGCCGTGATCCCGAGGCCAAGCAAGCCGGGACTAAGATACCGCTCCATCATCAGTGGGAGCACCTCGTTGTAACTATTCGGATTGGCGGCGCTGGTGGCGTCCTGGCCCACCAGGTGCATCAGGGTACCGTCGTTGTTGCGCAATAAAACGAGACCGAGCAGGCCGGGAAGAATGACAAAGAATGGAATC
>Ga0302324_100003504_pt1 | contig 35394 bp, 36 predicted proteins | sample Palsa_T0_1_FD_201949 | JGI IMG/M metagenome (GOLD analysis project Ga0302324, IMG submission 201949) | Peat permafrost microbial communities from Stordalen Mire near Abisko, Sweden - Palsa_T0_1 | ecosystem: Environmental > Terrestrial > Soil > Palsa > Peat permafrost | place: Sweden: Abisko...
GCGGTGGTGGCACGCCCCACGTGTCGCCGGTAGTCTCGTCGACGGACTCGGCTGCCATCGTCACGACCCGCACCACCGGCACAGGTGGTCAGGCGCACGCTCCCACCGGCTGACATGCCCAGAGCTGGTCCGGGACCATCGGCCGTGGTGAGCATCGACGGCGCGGCTGCTGGCACCAGTCCCAACGGGAGGTGGTAATGGGATTCAGCGACCGGGCCGATGCCGGTCAGCGGCTCGCCGAACTGCTCAGGCAGCAGGGCCTCGAGCACGAGAACGTCGTCGTTCTCGGACTGCCGAGGGGCGGAGTGCCGGTGGCCTTCGAGGTGGCCCAGGCGCTCGGTGCGCCACTCGACGTGATCGTGGTCCGCAAGCTGGGTGTTCCCTTCCAACCCGAGCTCGCCATGGGCGCCATCGGTGAAGGCGGCGTCCGCATCCTCAACGATGACGTACTCCGCATGGCCATGGTCGACGGAACCGAATTGGCTCTGGTCGAGCGGCGGGAGCGGACCGAGCTCGAGCGCCGGGCGCGCCGCTTCCGGGGCAGCCGGCCCCCGGTGGCGCTACGCGGCCGGACCGTGGTCGTGGTCGATGACGGCATGGCCACCGGTGCGAGTGCTCGAGCAGCCTGCCAGGTGGCCCGCGCCCATGGCGCCGGGCGCGTGGTGATGGCGGTGCCGGTCGCTTCACGGTCCGCCGTCGACGAGCTGGCCAAGGCCTGCGACGGCGTGACCACTCTGGAGGCGCCCGAGAACTTCCACGCCGTCGGCGCGTGGTACGGGGACTTCAGGCCTACGTCGGATGACGAGGTGGTCATGCTCCTGGAACGCTCCGCCTCCGGTGCCGCGGGTGCGCCCGCACCGGCGGGCACCGCCGGCCATCCCCCAATTCTCGACGAGGAGGTCGAACTGCGCCTGGGGACCCTGCGCCTCGCGGGGCACTTCACCGTGCCCGAGGCGCTCAAGGGGATGGTGGTGTTCGCCCACGGCAGCGGCAGCAGCCGGCACAGCCCACGGAATCGCTTCGTCGCCTCTGTCCTCAACGAGGCGGGTCTGGGAACGCTCCTCTTCGACCTACTCGGCGCAGACGAGGAACGCGATCGTTCTCGGGTCTTTGACATTCCCCGACTCGCTGATCGTTTGGAGCGGGTCACCGGGTGGCTTGCCGCGCAGCCCGAGTCGGCCGGGTCGCGTATCGGCTACTTCGGTGCCAGCACGGGAGCGGCGGCGGCCCTGTGGGCGGCGGCATCCATGCAGCACATTGCCGCCGTCGTCTCGCGGGGAGGGCGCCCCGATCTCGCCCTGTCGGTGCTCGGGGACGTGCGGGCACCCACACTGCTCATTGTGGGTGGGCACGACGATGTGGTGCTCGACCTCAACCGTCGCGCCCAGGATCGACTGGGCAGCGAGACCCGGCTCGTCGTGGTGCCGGGCGCCACTCATCTCTTCGACGAACCTGGAGCGCTCGAGGAGGTGGCCCACCTGGCACGCGACTGGTTCGTCCACCACTTGGCTCCCCTCCCCCATCCACGATTCTGATCGATCCATCGCCTCGCACCGCACGTTTCGTCGGGCGTGCCGAGCACCTGGACCGCGGAAGGGGGCGTCGTGGGACGTGTGGCCCGACACGGACCGTCCGCCCTGATCCAGCCTGGTATCAGAGCCTAATTTGCCGGATCCTGATGTACAGGAGTGAGATGGCCGGAGTCAGATGTGCCGTGACGGAGAGGGGCATGCGATGAGAAGGCGGCGGCGGCGGTTGCGGCGCGACGACGACGGCGAGGATCAGCTAGCGGCCGAGTGCGCCGCGTTTCTGACCGGAACCCTGGTCGAATGCCTGGAGGCGGATAGCCGGGCCATCCCTGTGTGGGCCTGGACCAATCTCCTGGCCCACGGCAGCGCGGAGCTGATCGCCGGATCCACCACTCGGCCGTGTCGGCATCGCCTGCTCCTTCGGAGCTGGTGGACTGCCCGGGCTCAACTGGCCGATCTGATTCTCGAGATGACGCATGGTCAGTGCACCATGGATGAACTACAGGAGTCCGTTCTCATCCCGCTCGAACTCGACCTGTCATCGCGGCCGGAGGTTTCCTTCTGGAACCATCACCAGTGGATGGATACCGTCACCGATGCCCTCTATTACCATGACCACTCGCGCCAGAGCTCATGAGCCGGGGGAAGTCGGACAACGCCATCAGATGATCTTCGGTCAACCGCCACTACCATCGGCGGCGGGTCAGGCGAAGGAGGTCACATGGCGGAGGGGTTGTCACCGGGCGAGATCAGCAAGGGGATTCAAGAGCACAGGGAGCGCACGGAGGACAGTGGCCACGGGGACGACTCGGGCAAGGAGGGGCACAAGGCCCTGACGATCGTCGAGGCGGCGCTTTTGGCGATAGTCGCCGTCATGGCCGCCTACTCCGGATACGCGTCGGCCAAGTGGGCCACGGAGTCGTCGCTGAAGCTGGCCAAGGCGTCGGCTGCCCGGACGGAGGCCAGTCGCGTCGCCGACGAGGGCTTCACCACCAAGAACTTCGACGCGTCGACCTTCAACGCCTGGTTCACCGCCTATGCGGTGGGCAACCAGAAGGCCATGACCGTGGCGGAACGACGATTTCGCCCCCAGTTTCTCGTCGCCTTCAACGCCTGGCTCGCGACGGACCCGTTCACCAATCCCCACGCCCCACCCGGCCCCACCTACATGCCGCAGTACGTGCAACCTGAACAGGCACAGTCCAACGCGCTCGATGCCCAGGCAAACCGGGACTACAACCTCGGCGCCACGGCCGGTGAGAACTCCGACAACTACGTCCGCATCGTGGTCTACCTGGCCACCGTCCTGTTCCTCGTGGGTATCAGCGGCCACTTCCGCCTGCGCGGGGCGCGGGTCGGCCTCGTCGTCGTCGGCGGGGCGATCCTCGTCTTCTCGGTCGTGAACCTGATTGAGGCGCCGAAGCCACCCTTCTGACCATCGATCCCCGCTTCCCGTTCGGGTGTGCGGCCTACGACGAAGCGGGAAGGGATCGGCCCGCGGCGCGGTCACCGCTGAGATACTGGCCCAATGGCAAGCAGCCCCTTTCCTGCCCTGGAAGAGTTCGAACGTTCTCATGTTGCCCGGACCGGCGTCCGCGCCCTGGCGAGCGCGGCCGTGCTCCTGACCGCCTACTACGTGGTACCGGCGGCCCATCGCGCCCATGAGGCGATCGGGTTCCGTCTAGGGGTGAGCATGGCACTGTTCGTTGCCGTGCTCAGCTTTGAGGTGCGCGCCATCACCAGGCATGCTCAGCCCATGTTGCGGGCGGTGGTTGCCATGGCCACCGTGATACCGCTCTTTCTGGTGCTGTTCGCCTGGATCTACCTGACGATGTCCCGGTCGGATCCGGCCGCGTTCGGGCAGACGCTCGATCGCGACTCGGCGCTCTACTTCACGGTCACGGTGTTCTCGACGGTCGGTTTCGGCGACATCGTGGCCAAGACGGACGCGGCGCGCCTCGTGGTCACCGTCCAGATGCTCGCCGATCTGGCCGTGGTCGCCGTCGTGATCCGCTTGATCTTCGGGGCCGTCGGACGTGGCGAAGCTCGCAAGGGCGCTGATCAACCGATCGCCCCAGCCGGTGTCAGCATCGCCTCGGGTCCCGATCATCCCGATGCGGGCTCACCTGCGGGAGCGTGACCCGGCCCGGGGGCGGTGGTCGGCTGCGGACAGTTAACCGCAATGGCGCCAATGGGTGGCCACGACGAGAAGCACGCCGGCCAGTGCGAGGGCCGTACCCGCGACGACCCTTCGAACTCGTTGGAGCCGCAGGGCTGGGATTCAGCGCCGCCGGTGGGCCCGGATGAGGGGAACGCCATAGGGCACAAACGCCACCACTGCGGCGACCAGGGCGACAAAGGCGCCCCACGACCAGCTGAAGGGGGCCGGCTTGAGGAGCACACCCAGCACCACCAGGGCCAGATTTACCCCGGTGATGAGGGCCAGGAGCTGCTCCTTGGACATGCGGCCCTGTACCGCGAGATCGCCGACGCCGAACGCGCTGATCAGGACGTAGAGCACTACCACGATGGCGTCCACCACCGCGATGAACAGCCAACCGTGGGCATTCAGCCCGCTAGCGGAGATGGGGCCGAAGCTGTACCAAGGCAGCCAGAACGAGACCAGGAGGACCAGGGCGGCGGGGCCCATGACCCGATCTCTTGGGTCCAGGTCGTTCAGCCGTTGTCGCGACTTCCCGACGCGCTTGGGCGTCGGGCGCGGCAAAACGGGCGGCCTGATGGCGGCGCCGCACTTGGGGCAAAGGGCAGTCCCCAAGGGCACCTCGACCAGGCAGCGGGAGCAAGCAGGCAAGCGGCCGACCTCCTTCCTGTTGTCACGGACGCGCCACATCAGGCTACAGGCGAAGGGGGTTGCGACCTGTCCCACGGTCTACGGATCCCGTAACGGTTGCAGCCCGTCACGGCATCGTGTCGTGGTGCCCGGCGTGCAATGCTGGTCGGACCAACACCGCGAGGGTGGCCTCCGAGCCCACTCACGTCCCTGACCCACTCACGTCCATGAGGAGTCCCACATGCCCGATACCGTGTTCCTGTCCGACCGCATCGAGGTGACCCGGCCTATCCCGGCGCCGCCCGCCGCGATCTTCGACATCGTGCGTAGCCCGGCGGGCCACGTGGCCATCGATGCCTCTGGGATGCTGCAGGACTTCACCGGCGAGCCCGCGGAGAAGGTGGGAGATACGTTCGTCATCCATATGGACCGCGAGTCGCTCAACGATGTCCCGCTGGGCAAGTACGACGTCACCGTGCACATCATCTCCTTTGAGCGCGACAAGGAGATCGCGTGGGATCTCGGGCCCGATGTCCCGGTCGCGCACTTCTACGGTTACCGCCTGGATAGTGACGAGGACGGGGTCACCAAGGTGACCTCCTACTACGACTGGTCGAAGGTGAGCGACGACCGCAAGGAGCACTTCCCGATCGTGCCGGAGTCGGCCCTCCGCGCCACGCTGGGAATCTTGGAGCGAACTGTCAGAAAGGGCCTCTGAGTTTCAGCGCGCTGAAGAACGAGTTCCGTCGACCTTGGACGAGGGGAGCATGCCGGCCTTCGACGTGCCGGTCATTGTGTCGCCCTCGACGGTGACGTCGAATTGCAGTTCGAGTCGCATCGGCGTCGTGACCTTTTGGGACCAGGTGAGCCGGTTCCCATCAGCAACCGGATTGAGGAAATCGACGGTCTCCGCGTCCGAACGGGCGATACCTTGAATCGCACCATCTTGTTCGGTGATGTCAAAAACGGCGGCGATCTTGCCAATGGGCGTCGCGATGGTCACATCCCATGATCCTGCGAAGGTAGTCAATGCGCTCGTTGTCCTTTGGAGATCGTTTTCCGAGGGTGTGGGGCGGCGCTCTCACGGCCGAGTCTGCTCCTGACATCGCCTTTCCACACAGTACCCGCGTCAGCGACCACTTCCGGGGATCACGCCGTCCGCGCTATTCGGCCTGCGAGTGCGTCAGCACGTCGGTAATTGGGTCACGCTCGATCAAATCTCCATCGTGTGGCTCCTCCCGGCTCAACCGTGAGGAGAGAAGTTGCCTGGTGTGCCACGATGCGGAAAATGGTCCACGGGGGAGGTCCAGCTGACGGAGCGCTGTAGTCGGCCGTGAGAGCCACACCCGAATCATCCACTCGGGCTGGCCATCCCTGCGCGCTCCACCGCTCCGCCATGGTGGCAACCACGCTCGGATCGATGATCTTCTCGGCCACGCCCTCCACGACGAGGTCGAACTCGTGAGTGGCGACGCTCAACGTGCAGCGCGGGTCACGCGCCAGATTCCTCCCTTTGCGGGAGAGCTCTCCGGTCTCGAACCAGAAGGTGCCGTCGAACCAGAGCGCACCCACACCCGTCACATGCGGGCTTCCGTCCCGGTTGATCGTCGCCAGCCAGCTGGTGTGTCGGTCCGGACCGCCAGTCCCGGGGGCTTGGCTTACCCCTTGGGCGAGACGGTCCTCGATAACGGCCCAATCGATGAGTGGCAGCTCATAGAGGTCGGCAAGATTCGTCGTTTTCATAATGGTAGGACGAATCCTACGACGGAGACTCATCGCCCATGCCGTCATCTGGGTTCGCGGGAGGTCACGCCAGCCGCGGCGGGATGTCGAAGGAGGGGAACAGTGCCGACTGGGCGAAGAGTGAGATCCGGGTGATCTGCGTCGAGGTGGTGGCCAGCACGACGACCGCGAAGGGGAGGTAGGCCTGGTCGCTTTGCCGGTGGTAGGCGCCGGCGGCCAGCTGGCCACACGCACGGAGAGGGAGCATCCGCCAGTCACCGGGCCGACCGATGGCCTGGGTGGCGATGAACGGAACGCACGTCGCCTTGCCCGAGTACCAACTGGTCGTTCCGGTCATCTCCAACACGGCCTCGTCGGCCAGGAGGCGCTCCATCTCGGCCAGGTCGGAGCTCTCGAAGGCGGCGAGGTAGCGGTCCAGGACCTGTCGGGCTCCGTTGTCGGTCGGTTCGGCCAGTTGGTCGTCGGTCAGGGACACCTCGGCCAGCCGGCCCCGGGCCCGCTGAAGCAGGCTCTTGACCGCCGCGACCGACACGCCGAGCATCTCGGCCGCCTCGACGGCCGGCACCGACAGCACATCGCACACAATGAACGCGGCGCGCTGACGCGGCGGGAGGACCTGCATCCCGGCCACCAGGGCCAGGCGCACCCGGTGGCGAGCCGCCACCACCTCCGCCGGGTCGCCACGCTCGTCAACGACGAGGCGGTCGGGAACGGGCTCGAGCCAGGCCACCTCAGGCGGACCGGGTCGCGCCGGCGCGTAGGGGTCGAGTGTGGACGGCCCGAACCCCGATGGCAGCGGTCGCCGACGGCGACGTTCGACGGCGGTCAGGCACACGTTGGTGGCGATCCGATACAGCCAGGTTCGCAGGGACGACCGTCCCTCGAACCGCTCGTACCCACGCCACGCCCGCAGGTCCGTCTCTTGGAGCAGATCTTCGGCATCCTGGAGCGATCCGGTCATCCGGTAGCAGTAGGCGAGAAGCTCGCGCCGGTGAAGCTCGATCTGCTCCTCGAACCCGGCGGTGCCCACCTTTGGCATGGTCATGAGTGTGTCGACCCGAGCGGCGGCGGTAAAGAATCGGTGCGGCGGCGATTCTTTGGCTCCTTCCGCCGAGTCGACACCTGTATGACTCCACATGCCACGCACATCCTGCCCGACGCCGTTCGCTCCATCCTGGCCGGCCCGCATCTTTCGGTTCTGGCCACCACTAACCCCGACGGGGACCCGCAGACGTCGGTCATCTTCGTCACGCGGGAAGGAGACGACATCCTCTTCAGCACCGTCAAGGGTCGGCGCAAGACGGCCAACATGCAGCGCGACCCCCGGGTGGACCTGCTGGTGCACCGCCTTCCCGTCGGCGACACCCATCCGCCCTACGCCACCATCTCGGCCACGGTCGACCTCCATGACGACCCCGACGGGTCCTTCCACCAGGTGATGTACAACCTCCACATGGGCGGTGCCACCCCCCCACCCGAGCCCGGCGCCGAGCGACTCATCGTACGGATGCGGCCCGACAAGGTCTATGTCCCGCCCCTCTACCAGCCCACCCCCGAGGACGGGTGATCCGCAACTTCCCTGCGTTCGGCCTGGGCTCGGCCCCGCGGCTCCCCTCCGCACACCCGCTGTACGAAACTCCCGGCGCGGACCATGATGGAAGCAAAGGCAGGGTCAGACGAGGGAGACTGAGGGAACTATGGCGATCCAGACTGAAGAAGCGAGCCACGCAACCCAGACCGTCCCGCACCTCTCGGTTGAGGAGCGGGCGAGGCTGGGTAAGGACGCCCGTTCCCGGGTGCCTCGCTCCTCGCACGGCGAGTTCAACCCTGCGGCCGACCGCCCCGACCCCGTCAGCCTGCTCGAGGGTCAGGCCGTCTCCCGTGTACCGGAGCTGGTCCCCATCCGCTACGGGCGCATGCTGCTCTCCCCGTTCACCTTCTTCCGGGGAGCGGCGCTCATCATGGCCTCGGACCTGGACTCCACCCCCAGATCGGGCCTGACGACCCAAATCTGCGGGGATGCCCACCTGTCCAACTTCGGCCTGTTCGCCTCGCCCGAGCGGGCCCTGATGTTCGACGTCAACGACTTCGACGAGACCCTTCCCGGTCCGTGGGAGTGGGACGTGAAGCGCCTGGCCGCCAGCGCGGTCATCGCCGCCCGCGACCGGGAGTTCAGCGGGAAGGAGGCCCGCGCGGCAGCCCTCGAGGTCGGAGCCGCCTATCGCACCGAGATGAACCGGCTGGCCGCCATGTCCACCATGGACGTCTGGTACTCCAAGATCGACGTGCCCTCTCTGCTCGCCGACCTCCAGGCAACGGCCGGGACCACGGGGTCCAAGTCCGCCAAGTACATGGCCGAGCGCACCGCCAAGATCATCGCCAAGGCCCGCACCCGGGACAGCCTCCAGGCGCTCGACAAGCTCACCAATGTGGTCGACGGCCAGCGTCGGATCGTCAGCGACCCGCCCCTGATCGTCCCCGTCGAGGAGCTGTTCCCTCAACTTATAAGCGACAGCATCACCGATCAGCTCCACCAGCTCCTACGCAAGTACCGCCACAGCCTCCAGACCGACCGCCGCCACCTGGTCGAGGGGTTCGAACTGCTCCAGATCGCCCGCAAGGTCGTGGGCGTGGGCAGCGTCGGCACACGTGCCTGGATCCTCCTCATGCAGGGCCGGGACAACAACGACGTCCTTTTCCTCCAGGCCAAGGAGGCGGAGGCCTCCGTGCTGGAGGCGTTCGTGGGCGGGAGCGGCTACGCCACCCACGGCGCGCGGGTGGTGGCCGGCCAGCACCTGATGCAATCGGCCAGCGACATCTTCCTCGGGTACGAGCAGGTGCTAGGCCCCGACGGGGTCACCCGCGACTACTACGTCCGCCAACTGCGTGACTGGAAGGGGTCGTACGACGTCGAAGGCGCGATCCCACAGGGCCTGACCAAGTACGTCGGGGTCTGCGCCCAGGCCCTGGCCCGGGCCCATGCCCGCTCCGGCGACCGGATAGCCATCGCCAGCTACCTGGGCAGCTCGACCACCTTCGACCGGGCCATCGCCACCTTCGCCGAGACGTACGCCGACCAGAACGAGCGGGACTTCGAGGCCCTCAAGGCAGCAGCGGCCAGTGGGCGGATCACCGTCGAGTCGGGCCTGTAGGGAGATCACGCGTCCACTCCCGACGGCGCCAGGACCCGTCGCGCACCGCCCGCACTCGACGGGGTCAGCCGTCCGCTCTCGACGGGGCCAGATCGGCCGGAGCGGTCCTCGACAGCATCGTGACCCCTCCGGCCATGACCGCAAATGCCACGGCGCCCACGACGATGTTCGCCGGACTGTCCGTGAAGTGCTCGTCGAAGAGCCAGACGCTGAGAATGATGCTGGCGAACGGGTCGACGACCACCAGAAGCGGCTGGGAAACGCTCAGCGGACCGACGTGCAGCGCGGCCTGTTGGAGCAACGTGCCCACAACGGCCGCCGCGGCGAGAGCGTAGAGAGGCCAATGGGTGAACATTCCGAAGAATCCGAACGCGGCCAGTGTGTCTGTGGTCGATTTGATGAAGGTCGCCATCACGGCCCAGGACAGACCCGCGGCGGCGGCGAAAAGAGCGGCACGGCGCACCGGTGACCCCCGCATGGCCAAGAGGGACAACAGAACGACGACGCCGCCGAATGTGGCCAATGCCGAGAGCCACTCGCCCGGATCGGGGTTGGGGTGACCACCCTGAGGCTCGGCCACCGTCAGGAACACGGCGAGGGCCACGCACACGACGAGTGCGGAGGTCCAGGCGCCACCGGTCACGTCCTGGTGGAGCCAGGCTCGCCGCAGGATGAGAGCGAATACCAGCTCGGTCACGAGGAGCGGCTGGACCACCGACAGCTGGCCGTTGTGGAGGGCAAGAGCCTGGAAGGCGAAGGCGCCCACGGCGGCGATCCACCCGAGCAGCCACAGTGGCTGGTGCAATAGGTAGCGAATGAGCTTCCAGAGCTTGTCGTGCTTGGGGGCACCGACGCTGGCCGAGTGCTGCGTCATGAGATTGACCGCATTCGAGAACGCGGCGACCAGGGAGAAGACGACGGTGGTGATCAAGGCGCCACTTCTGGCCGCAGCCGCTCGAAGATGCCCGTCCACGCCATGGGCAGGACTCTACGCATACGGTGACCATGGTTGTGCCGGCGCAGGGCAGTCAGCCACGTATCCCCGGCCCGGTACTAGAGGAGACCCACGAGTCCCCTGGTCAACTCCCACACCCCGAGCACGGCCAAGACAATGGCGAAGAAAGTGCGGCCGTTGCGCGAAAGCCACGCGTTGACCGCAGAGAGTCGGGGAACCGTCCAACCCGGGGCCAACCAGTAGAGCAGGATGGGGACCTCAATGGTGATGAGCAGGAGCAGCACCACGATGATGACCCAGACGGACGTCGCAGCATCACTCAGCTTGGAGCTGTCGACCACCTCGAGAGCGGCCAAATAGGTGGGGGAAGGGGTGTACATCGCGATGCCCGCCACGAAGACGGCGAGGATCCCCGAGCCGGTGACCGCCTTCGTCACCCGTGACGGTTCGGCGTCGGGTGCTTTGGGCTTCGGGGCACGGCGGGCGAGCACCAGTGCCGCCACCAGAAACAAGGCTCCGATCGCCACTTCGAGCCCGTAGCGGGGTGTCTGCCCACTGCTGTGGTTGACCCCCGCATCTCGAAGGACGAACACGAACACGAAGCCGACGGTGAGGGTGCAGAACGCCGCCCCGGCCAGGAACACCACGGAGCGAGTCAGGGCGCGCGTCGACTCGAAGAGCAAGAACAACGCGGCGAGACCAAAAGGATAGAGGCTGGCGAGGAGCGCCAGCGGAATTGCCTCGAGCGGCATCAGAGACTCGGCGTCACGGCCCAGACGGCTTCTGGCACGGCTACTACCGTATCCAACCGCGTGGCACTCTCACGGGAATCCCGCTCGACCCACCGTCGCAGCCCCGTTGCCGAGATCCGTTCGATAGGTGTGCCGGCGGTCGGTGAAGACCCAGTCGACGGCCAGCTGTGCCTGGCTACAGGGTGTGTGTCGCGTGAATCTCCAGCGTGGCGACCAGCAAGACGGCGAATATGATCACAACTCCCAAGAGGATCCCTCGCCGCCACGACACCGCCATCCACTTCGAGTGCCGAATGGGGTTCTCTACGATCGCATACGACAGAGCGGCCAGAACGAATGCAGCAAGAACCGTCAGCAGTCGCTGTGACAAGGAGAGTGGCTTGGAGGAGGACTCAGCGGCAATGGTGAGGACAGGCCAGCTCCACAGGTAGAGGGAGTACGAGAGCTTGCCGAGCCAGCGAAAGACAACTGTACCCAGCACGAATTCCGCGCCCCAACGCCCCGCGGACATTCCCCCGGCGATGATGAGGGCGGCACCGGCAACTGGAAGAGTGGCCGCCCAACCGGGATACGGCGTACTTGCCGTGAACAGCGTGGCTGCAATGAGGATACCGGCGATACCGAGCCACGTCATGCACGCGGCAACGTCGCGCCGTAGGCGGAGCCAGTACTGGGTCCCGGCCGCCACGAAGCCTCCGAGCGCGAGTTCCCACGCACGTGTGAGGCTCGAGAGGTACGCCCCGTATGGGTCGGCCGACGTTTGGTAGATCGACCAGGAAAGGGAGCCCAGGACGACTGCCCCAGTGAAGATCATGATCTTGTGTCGAACGGAGAGCTTGGGTATCACGACCAGACTGAGCGCCAACGCACAGGGATAGACGAGATAGAACTGCTCCTCGACGGCCAACGACCAGAAGTTTTGCAGCGGTGAGGGCGGGAGCTGGCTCGAGAAGTAGTTCGTTCCGATCGAGAGAAAGTGGAAGTTGGCCAAGAACACGGCGCACCAACGGGCATCGTCGGCTACCTCCGCCCCGCGGATGAAGCCCAGCCAGTGGTAGCTCGCGAGGATGGTGGCGATGAGGACCAGCCCGGCTGCGGGGAGAATCCTCCTGGCTCGACGGGCATAGAAGTCCTTGAATCCAAGTGAACCCGACGCCTCGAGTTTTCTCAGCAACACGCCGGTGATGACGAAGCCCGAGATTACGTAGAACACGTCAACACCGACAAACCCCCCCGAAAAGCCCGCCAATTTGGCGTGGAAGAGAATGACGGCACCTACGGCAACCGCTCTGAGGCCTTCGACGTCGGGACGATACTTTCTGTCACCGAGCAGAGTGCCCGGGTCATCCTCCAATCGAACGTGGCGGCCCACCGGAGCCGGCACATCTGACGCGTCATGGTCGGATAGGTGAGGCTGGCCCATTCGGACGTGGCGGCCCGCAGGAGCCGACACATCTAACGTGCCAAGGTCGGACAGGTAAGGCTGGTCCATCGATTACTGGACAAACGGCTTCACGGAGCTCCACAGAACGCCGGTCAGGTAGTTCAGATAGGTCTTGTCGCCGTGATACGCGTCAATCGTGTAGGGGATGATGGACGCAACGATGGGTGGACAGGTGGCGGCGCAGAACCACGGGGTCTGGTTGATGAACGCCACGCCGGCGACCTTGGCTGCCGACTGGGCGGCGGCGTTCTGCGCGTCGACGGTGCCCGACGGGACAAAGTTGCACGAATCGATCTTCTTCGGCCCCTTGGAGAGGCAGAGCGTGGGATTTGCCGTATCTGCGGGTTGGGGGAATCCGCCGAGGACAACCGTTTTGGAGCTCGTGGGCAACGACTCCAGGAACTTCACCATGTCTTGTTTGACCTCTTTTGCGGAGGCTACATGGGCAGGATCGGCGAGATCGAGCTGGTAGTTGCTCGAGACGACGATGACCGCCGGGTTGAGAGACTTGAGCGTTGATGCGACGAAGGAGTGAAAGGAGGTGCAGGCCTTCCACGGTGATGTCGAGACGGCCCCGTTGTTGTTCGTCTGATAGGTCCCGAGAGGCACGGGACACCCGCTCTTGGCCATGAGGACGAGCTTGAAGTGCTGGGAAAGTCCCAGGCCATTGAAGACATCGAGCCACATCTGTGCCCGCGAGTCCCCGACGAGGGCGACGACCGTCGCGGAGCTCTTGTCACCAAAGGTGCAATTGGCAACATCGAACGTTGCATCATCCACACCGAGCGAAGGGCAGCTGCTCTGGTCCTGCAGGTCGCCACCCCAATTCCCTTGTGCAGCCAGCGTGGAGAGCGAGGGGACGACATGCGAAGGCGGAGACGACATGTGTTGCGCGGACTTGATAGCGGCGCGCACCTGAGCAAGGGTTGCGTAACCACCAACGCTTGTGACACCCGCGCTGGATCGGGTTTGCGCCGATGCAGCAGGCGACGTCGAAAGCCAGACCGCGACGCCGAGAATCGCGGCGGTCCTCAACAGTTTTGCCTGGAGGCCAACCTTGCGACCGATCAAGGGACTCTGATTCTCATGCCGGTGCGCGCCTCGAGGGCGTCGTCCATTTCACAACCACCTTTCCGCTACAGGGTCGAGTAGTGCTCAAAGCCGGAGAAATATCGTGTTGGGTGACCGTCATCAAACGTCCGCGGCAAACCCTCCGACACGTTGGAAAACGTTCGTCGCGTGTGCTGTGGAACGTGCGCCGTGAGGGCTTCGCGCGTTCAATCGTTCTTTGTCGATCGAACTCTGACTTGGATTTCTACGCGAGTCAATCGCCCTGCGTCATTCTCCGTGAAATCAACCGGCTCGCAACGTTCCTGCAACCAAGAACCACTCTGGGTGCGATACGAGTCGCCGTCTCTGCCTGCGTCCCACGTGCCGATTCAGCCGACGATCGTGCCGTACATATCGTTGAGTGGATAGGAGAGCAGTTCGAGTCGCTCGCCATCGGGTCCCGGAAAGTAGGCCGAGGAACCGTTCACGATGTGGGTCTCGATCCCCGCCGCCTCCAGCTTGGCCACGAGCCGGTCCCACTGCTCGGGAGTGACCGAGATGGCGATGTGATGCAGACCCCCGAGTACTTCGCGGTACTCCCCGAGGTCGAGGCCGGGGAAGTCGAAGAACGCCAGATAGTTGCCGTGGCCGACATCGAAGAAGAAGTGGGTGGATCCGCGGTAGTCCCGGTTCTCGAACAGCTCGACCAGGGGGAACTCGAGGAGATCCTGGTAGAACCGGATGGTCCGTTCGACGTCACTGCTGAGCACGGCAAAGTGATGCAGGCCATTGGCCGAGGAAGCGGGTCGTTCGTCCAGGGGCCGGAGATGGCGCTCCTTCAGGGACTCCCACTCCGCGCGTCGGTCGGTGTCGCTCCCGTGCTCAGTCATCTGTCTCTCTCCCTGCAGTTCCCACCCTTAGAGCCTCCCATGGTCGAGACCCGAACGCTCGGGATCGGTGGTTTCAACCGTCTACGATCGGTCACGTCCGCGTGACGCTTCATGGGGAGGCTGGCGTGTCAGTGACGAGTCCGAGTGACGTGTACTACGACCCATACGACGTTGAGATCGACGCCGACCCGTACCCCGTCTACCGGCGGCTCCGGGAGGAGGTGCCGCTGTACTACAACGACCGCCACGACTTCTTCGCGGTCAGTAGGGCCGATGATGTCGAGGCGGTCCTCACCGACCACGAAACGTACATCTCTGGCCGGGGGGCGTTCTTGGACTTCATCCGCGCCGATGTCGAGATGCCGCCCGGCTTGCTCATCTTCGAGGACCCGCCCGCCCACAGCCGGCACCGGAGGCTGCTGTCCCGGGTGTTCACCCCGCGGAGAATGGCCGAGCTGGAGCCGCAGATCCGCGCCTACTGCGCCCGGAGCCTGGACCCGCTGGTCGGTTCGGGGCAGTTCGATTTCGTGGCCGACCTCGGCGCGCAGGTTCCGATGCGGACGATCAGCATGCTCCTCGGCATACCCGAATCGGACCAGGAGGCCGTCCGTGAGCGGGCGACGGGGAGCATGCGCACTGAGCCGGGCCAGCCGATGCAGGTCGAGGAGGGCTTCGGCGACAGCGGGATGTTCGGCGAGTACATCGATTGGCGGGCCACGCACCCCTCCGACGACCTCATGACCGACATGCTCCGCGCCGAGATCGAAGACGAGACGGGTACGGTGCGCCGCCTGACCCGTGAGGAGATCCTCACCTACGTGTCGCTCGTCGCCGGTGCGGGGAACGAGACGGCCGCCCGCCTCATCGGCTGGACCGGCAAGGTGCTGGCCGACCATCCCGACCAGCGTCGGGCGCTCGTCCAGGATCCGCCGCTGGTCCCGGCCGCCATTGAGGAGGTGCTGCGCTTCGAGCCTCCCGGGCACAACTTCGCCCGCTACGTCAACAAGGAGGTGGAGCTACACGGGACGACCGTACCGAAAGGCGGCGTGCTGGTCTTCCTCATCGCCTCCGCCAACCGCGACGACCGGCGATTCGACGACGGCGATCGATTCGACATCCTTCGGAAGCCCGTCAAGCACTTCACCTTCGGCTACGGCATCCACTACTGCCTCGGTGCCGCACTGGCACGGCTGGAGGGCCAGATCGCGCTCGACGAAGTCCTCAAGCGCTTCCCGGAGTGGGAGATCGACCACGACAACGCCCGCATGTCCTCGGCCTCTGTCGTCCGGGGATGGGAAACCCTCCCCGCGTTCATCCCCTGACTCCCTCGCAGCGTGCCCTAGAACACAACCGGTCGAACAGGGTCGGTGACGCCGTCCCAGTCGGCGGCCGCCGCGGCGACCATGTCGTTGAATGCCCGCGTGCCCTCGGTGAGCTCGGACAACTCAATCACCGTGCTCGTCACCCCACCGGCGTCGAAATACGCGAACCTCGTGCCGCCTTCACCGCCGTCCTGCACCACGGTCCAGCCCGTGTCTTTGGCTCGCGCCATCGCTCCCTCGAAGTCCTCGGCCCACCACGCCAGGTGATGAAAGCCCTCTCCCCCGGCGTCGAGGAACTCTTTGTAGGCACTCGGCGCGTCGTTCAGCAGCTGGACCAGCTCGATCTGCAAGGTGCCCGAGTTGCTCCATGCGATCGACTGGACCGGCTCGCTCGGCTCACCGCGATAGCGAAAATCACCCAGCCGCAGGTCGCGCATGGTGAACCACGGGCCTACGCCTACGGCGCACCACGACGCGATCGCCGCATCGAGGTCACGCACGATGTAGCCGTTTTGGCGAACGACACCAGGGAGGATCTCAGACATCGGCACTCTGGGTGCGGCCGGACGCCGCGCTCCCATCCCCCTTTCTGCGCCCACACTGTAGCGACATTCTTGGGGACGTTCATCGGCTTCAGCAGCTCGACGGCGAGAGAGACCACCGCGCCGGCCGGAACGACCGTGAGCTGGGAATTCAGCCGACTCCGGCCCGCACCTTACGAAGGCATTCGGGGATACACAGGGTTCATTGCCTTGGCCGTTTCACCACACGGGTCGGCACTGCAGGTGCAGATCCCACCCGTGGTTCACTGAAAAGGGACGGAGTCGAAGAGGCTGAGCCCGAGCTCTTCGGCCAGGTATCGGGTCATGTGCTGCCCCCGCACGCTGTTTCCGGCTGCATCGAGCGGGGGTGAGTACGTGCCCACTCCCCCCTTGCCCGGTGACACGGTCACGATGCCTCCGCTCACGCCGCTTTTGCCCGGCAGACCGACATCGTAGAGCCAGTCGCCCGAGCGTTCGTAGAGTCCCGATGTGGCCAGCACTGCCAGCACGTGCTGGCAGTGTCTTGTGGCAATGGCCTGCACGCCAGTCATCGGATTCACGCCCCCGTTTGCCAAGGTGGCCCCCATGACCGCTACGTCGCGTGCACTGACCAGGAGCGCACACTGACGTGTGTACACATCGGTCGCGACATCAGGGTCGCAATACATCCGTCTGTAGCCATCCAGCAGGTGCGCGATACCTCGGTTGCGGAAGTTGGTCGCGGCCTCGGACTCGTACACGTTGTCATCCATTACCAGCTGCCGACCGGCGAAGCGCGAGAGAGCGGCGACGATCGAATCGAACTTGTCGCCCGCGGTTGCTCCGGGCACCAAGCTCGTGGTGGCCAAGGCACCGGCATTGACCATCGGATTCATCGTTCTGTCGGCATTGAGTTCGATGGCCATCACCGAATCAAACGGGAGTCCGGTGCTGTTGACACCGAGCTTGCGACGCGCCTCCTCCGGACCGATGGATTCACAGATCGACGCAAACACGAAAATCTTGGAGATACTCTGGATCGAGAACTCCAGTTCTGCGTCACCAATGGCAAAGAGTCCGCCGCGTGCTCCGGCAACGCAGACGCCGAAGGCACTGGGCGAGGCCTGCGCCAGAGCAGGGATGTACGTGGCCACTGTCCCTTCTTCAAGTGATCGGAACTGTTCGTAGCCAGCCGTGACGACCGTCCGCACCTCTTCATCGGACGGGAGTGCCCCGGTCGAGATCCGTTCGATCCGCGTTCCGGCATGGGTCGGGGCGGCGTTGTCTAGTTCGCCGTCCATCGCCCCCCTCCCGCCCTCACTCGCACCACTGATCTGTTCAGCCCGTTGCCTTGCCCAGGGCGACATCGAGGTCGCCTCCGGAGATCACGGGGAGCTCGGAGATCGCGTCCAAAATGAACCGTTCGAACATCTGACGCAGCTGTTCAAGGAGGGGCGAGTCACTCTGGATCCGAAACTGATTGATCTCACGCGTTTCGCTCAGATAGATGCCGACGTCGTAGGGCGGTCCGACGGAAAGATTTGCCCGGGCCGTACTCATCATGGATCCGAGCGCGATCTTTGCCGCAGTCCGGAGGTCGACGTTTGATGCAACTGCCAGCTCCAAGAGGTACTTTCCGTACTTCGTCTCGCCGATCTGGAGAAAGGGCCGCTCGTCAGACGCGCGGATGTAGTTTCCTTCGGGATACACGAGGAGGATATCGGGTGACTCGGCGCCGACGTGACCTCCCAGAATGAATGTGGCCGTGCCGTCAACGCCGACTTCCTTCAGGGCATCGCGATGTTCTCGTGCGACCTCACGGCTCAACCGGCCTAGATACAAGGCGGCCTCGAACAGATAGTCGACGGAGGCCAGAGTGACACGTCCGTCCGCACTGGCCAGGTCGCGCTGGATGCGGTCGAGGACCTCTTGAGTGGCCGCCAGGCTCCCTGCCGATTCGATCACGAACACCCGATCGGGCGCGGGTGCGAGAACGTGCAGCTTGCGGTAGATGCCGACGTCGTCGACTCCGGCGTTGGTGCGCGTATCGGCCATAAAGACCAATCCCTCGTTGAGGCGGAGCGCGAGGCAGTAGGTCATGCGTGCCGGGCCTTCCTGTCGGTTTCGTCGGGTCGCGGGCGGTCGATCTCCAACATACCCTGGGCGAAATTGGCCCAGGGCTTGGCCGGGCCGCCGTCGCTCGACAGAAGGCCGCCGGACCGAATGGTGCTCTCCCCCGGTGCTGAACCACAGGAGAAACGGGTTCTGGTCCACCGGATCACGTGGCGTCTCTTCGCCGGTCCTTTCCCCAGCCAGTGGTAGTAATAGCTCCGGCACCATCCGCGCCGGTGGACCCCAACCGCGGAACACCCGTGACACACCGCGCACCGTGCCGTTCCACGACAACAACCCCTATGACCTGGACATTCGAGTTAACCCTCTATCGAACATATGTTCGTAGGCCATGGATCGTCGACACAAGCTGGAGAACCTGAGACGGTCCATCGCCATGCTCCGGGTGGGAGCGCCGGCACTTGATCGAGAGGCGGCCATGAAACTCATCAGGGAGCTGCAGGCGTTAGAGAGCCACATCCGGCGGCTGCGGGACGGTATGGAGCGCCTGCTCGATGACGAGGGATGACGAGGGACGGTGATCAAGACTTGTCCCTACATCAGCCGTTCACCGCGGGAGCAAAAAGAGGCCAGGTCCACCCAGGTTGATCCGGCGCTGCATCGGTAATGACGGCCTGAATCACGCATTTCGTTCGAGTTGCGCCTGCGTTGCGAGCCGGTTAGAAACATGGACACCGGCCACGCGAGCATTGACTCACCGCGAATATTGGGACAGCCTTTCACCCACCACGCAATGCAAAAAGCACACCTCTCATGAGGGAGGGGCGCAAAGCCACGGGACGTTCGGAGTCAGCTCATCGCAACGTGATACCTGGTAGCCCTTCTCGGCCGTCGCGTGCTCAGAACTGCGTGCCCTGAACGAACCAGAACTTCTGAACGAATCAGACCAAATCAGAACTAATCAGACTAAGGAGAAAATGCGCGAGGTTGACCAGTTCGGAAAGTCGGCGTGGACTCTTGGGCGGATCGCATTACTCGTCGTGTTGTTCGGCGTCGTCTCGATGGCAACTGCCCTTACCTATGGCAGTCCTTCCGCGACGGTCGAAAAGTTGGCCCACGCGACCTTGGTCGCCGAGACGACCCAAACGTCGTCCTACAGCGGCGGCCACCTATTGGCGGCTGATCCAAGCGGCGGATACTGGACCGTCAACTCGTCGGGGGGAGTCACCTCCTACGGTGGCGCGCCTCTGTTCGGGTCTCCGGTACTTTCGGGTCTGAAAGTCGCCAAGCCGATCGTCGGCATGGCTGCCACGACCGACGGGCAGGGCTACTGGCTCGTCGGGAGCGACGGCGGGATCTTCAGCTACGGTGACGCCACGTTTTACGGGTCGACCGGGGCACTGCATCTGAACCAACCGGTCGTCGGCATGGCCGCCACGCCCGACGGGCACGGCTACTGGCTGGTTGCCAGTGACGGCGGTATCTTCACCTTTGGTGACGCCACGTTCTACGGGTCGACCGGAGCCCTGCATCTGAACCAACCGGTCGTCGGCATGGCTGCCACGCCCGACGGTCTGGGCTACTGGCTGGTTGCCAGTGACGGTGGCATCTTCACCTTTGGTGACGCCACGTTCTACGGGTCGACCGGGGCTCTCCATTTGAACCAACCCGTCATCGGCATGGCTGCCACGCCCGACGGTCTGGGCTACTGGCTGGTTGCCAGTGACGGTGGCATCTTCACCTACGGGGATGCCACGTTCCAGGGGACGCTTGGCGGCAGTGGTGCTGGCGTCATAGGCATCATCGTCAGCCCGAAAACTGCGGACTACACCCTGGTCCAGTCAGCGGGCACCGCGATCGCTCCGACACTCACAAGTGTGGGAGGGACCTGCAATGGAACCTCTGACCCCACCCCGCCAACAGCCTCCACCTACTCTGGCTACTCGCTGGAGAACGCCATGACCGGCCCGCAAATTGTCAACGATGCCGCCCAAGACGGGTACTCCAACTACGCCGCAGGTGGGCCCCTGGTACTTCCGCCCGATGGATGGATCGATGCGAGTCACATTGTGGTGACCAATAACGCCCTGGAAGAACTCGGCTACGACGATCCCGCCCATCCGGGTGTCACCGGGGCGGGAATGAATATCGCCAACGATCAGGTGGGTAGTTATGGCGGGTTCACCTACTGCTTCTCGTTATCGGGTGGCAACTGGCAGAACGTCTCCGTGGTCTTCGAGGCGTGGCCAGCCGACCAGGTCTGGCAAGAGGGCGAGATAGATTTTCTGGGCGGTACCCCCCAGCAACCGGGGATCGACGTTGTCCAGGTTGGGGGGTGCAACTCGACCAACGACCCCTGCAAGGTCGAGTGGCAGTCGCAGTGGCCCGCGAGCATTGCCAGCGGTCTGCACGAAGTCACCGTCCTTTGGAATCCGACGACAGGCGATAGCTTCTATCTTGATGGCACGCTCTTTGCCACGGCCCCGCCCAGTGCCAGCGTCGGTATACCCTCCACCCCGCACATACCGGCAATGCAGATACAGGACCTGGGTGAAAACAGTTCGGTTCCCGAGTCGTCTCCCTTGACAGCATCGCTGTACTGGATAGCGGCGTACTCCTACAACTAACAGGAGAGGTACGGGGACCGAGAGAGGTACGGGGAACAGGAGAGCTACGCGGAACGGCTCTATCTGATCTGCGGACCCTTCTCGGTGAAGTACCTGCGGACGTACTCTCTCGCCGCGATGACGGCCTGTTCGTATTCCGGCATCTGTTCATCTTCCGGCACGACAAAGATGATCTCCTGCGGATCGTCAGTTCCGAGAATGGACTCAACGGTGATGACCGTCTGCCAACCTCTCATGTCGTCATCGAGCCTGATTGCCACTTCCTTCATGTGGAACATGCCGGCCACGGTAGGCGCTGGATCCGGGCCAGTCCACGCCGCTCGCCGTTACCTCACTAGCCCCGCCTACGCCACCGCCCTCATCCTCTGCCGCTCCCGCTCAGTCGTCCCGCCCCACATCCCCGCCATCTCCGGGTTCGCCAGCGCGTAGTCGAGACACTCCTGGCGTACGAGGCAGCTCGAGCAGATCACGCGGGCCCTGGTTCCGTTGCCGCCGTGCTCGGGGAAGAACAGGTCGCGCTCCACGCCCCGACACTGCGCCCGCCTCATCCACGCTGGGCGGTGGGCCAGATCCCCGACCGTCGGCAGCTGCTCCCCCGTGCCGGGGGTCATGAGCCAGGCGATGAGGGCTGAGGCGGGGTCGGGCACGGTGCGAAGGTACTGACGGGGTGTGACTTCCTAACGGATGTCAAGGTCAGGGGCAGAAAACAGAGTTCAGGCGACCTTCTCGCTATCGTCAGAGACCGGCGGGTCGAACGCCGGAGCGGCCTTGGTCGACTCCTCACTGCGTCGACCCGCCCCATTCTTCAATCGTTGGGCTTTGGTTGTCTGCCTTCGGGCTGCCCGAATGCTCGGCGACACCGTGTAGCGCTCCTTGCAGATGGCGCGGCCCTCAGCTTCGGTGATCTGACGCCCATCGACATCGCGGAGTTGGTAGTACTCGCCCTTGCGCCAGCAGGCGGCAATACGGGTCAAAACATCGGAGCGATGGAACACAGTGCGGAGGTGTGGTGCTTGCCTTCGGCCACCATGAGCCGGTGGTATTTGGCCGCAAGAGCGGGGTCGACCTTGCGAGCCAAATCGGCGGCCAAAAAGACCGTCAGACGAAGCCCGGGATCGCCCGATTTGGTCGGCGGTCCGTAGTGATTCGAATTGCCTGATTGGGAGACCTTGGGCACGAGGCCAGTGAAGGCGCGCACGCCAGCCAGCGAGGAGAAGCGGTTGAAGTCGCCGGTGCGGCCCAAGATCCCCGCGGCCAAGGTCACCCCGACCGCTGGCGCCGAAATGATGATGCCCTTGGGATCGGCCTCGTCATAGAGTGCTTCGATCCGCTCTTCGACTGCCTCGACCTCGGCCTCGATCCTCCTGATGATGCGCACCTCAGCGGCGATGTCTTCCGCCAGCTCGGCGAAGTCCAGTCCACCACCGGCCCACAACTCGATGGTCTCATCCGCCAGGGCCAACAACTCGTCGGCCCGCTCCTCGCGAAAGTGGCCCCGGGAGTGCCGGATCAGCAGTGTGGCCAGGCGCTTCCGGCCGAACTTCTTCATCACCCGTGGGTCAGCGCAGCGCTCGAGCACAGCCAGGGAGCTCTTGTTGTATTCGCCGCAGCCGAGCACATCGGCCCAGGCCGGTCCGAGGAGCTCAATAAGCGAGTCGAGACGCTGGGCACTTTGGGAACGCTGGCTCACCAGGCTGGAACGATGACGCACGACTCGGCGGAGAGTCTCGGCAGGACCGAGCCCGTCGATCGATCGGAGCCCCTCTGGATGCAGCATCGGGAGACGGGCAAGCACCCGGGAATCGAGTCGATCTGTCTTGGTGTGCTTGTTGTAATAATCCCGCAGATCGGCTGACTGCTCGGCCGGCACCAAGACGACCTTGGCCCCTCGAGCTCGCAACCAGGCCGCCAGGGCCACCCAAGCATTACGGGTTGGCTCCATGACAACGATCACGGCGAACCCAGTGGGGATCTTGGCCCACAGGACTTCGAGCTCTCGTGGCCTGGTCCGAAACCGATGTCCGCTCCAGAGCAGCTCACCTGACTCGTCGGCCAGGCTGGCCTGGTGATCGGCCCGACAGGCCACATCAATCCCAAGACGTACCTGCTTCATCTACTACCTCCCGTCACTCGCTGGAAGCAGCCGATCCCTCGTCGTCGGCCTGCACGTGTTCCGCAGGGTGTCGTCCATCCGGACATTTCTCAAGCAGGGGTCCGCTCGTGTGCAGCCCCGATCTCCTTAATAGGTGCACGTGCGCCGGGAAGTTCAACTGATCGACGATCAGAGAGTTAGGAATCGAGCGAACCCGTTCCGGACACAACCGAGCCGAACCAGAAGAACCGACCACAGCGCACCCTACGAAGGCCCCTCGATCCAGTGGGGGACCCCGGAAACACGCTAAATATCACGGCCATTCCGCGCCCGCCGATAGTTCCGCCGCTGCACGGGTCACTCTGGGCGAGAGGGGTCACTCTGGGCGAGACGGGCCACTCCGAGCGAGACGGGCGCTAGGTCGGTACCCGATCTAGCGGTTGACGATATACCGGATAACGATATATATTTCCCCGAGTGGGCCGAACCCGGGACCTTGACGGTGGCGATTGGATCGAAGCGGTCCAGCCTCCCGCGCACTCGGTGTGGTTCGCCTGGTCGATGTTGCTCCTGGTGCTCCTCATTACCGCCCTGGTGATCTTCGTTGTGGCGACATTCGTGTCCTCGGCAGGAGCAGCTGGAGGATGCGGTGGAGGCTGATGCCGCTGCCAGTCCGGCTGGTCGTGGGATCAGCGGAGTGGGATCGTGGGGTCGAGTGTGGCTCTGGACGTCTCTGCTCCTGACCCTCGTCGCGATCATTTCGGCAGCAGTTCTGTCACCGACCGGAAACGCCGTGCCGGTGCGTTCGTTGACCCTGTTGATCTTTGTCGGATCGTCAGTTCATGTGGCAACGACCGGATACCTGTTCACCGAGGCGGACATTCGAGCCCATGTCGTGGGCCATCGCGCTCGCTACGTCTGGGCTCCCATAGTCCTGGTTCTTTCGGCCGCCTCATTGGCGGCAGTCGTCTCGGTGCGCGACCTCACATGGCTCCTTTTGCCCTACTTCGCCTGGCAGTTCTTCCACTTCCACAAGCAGAACGTCGGCATGGTGGCCCTGGCGTCGACCTCTGCCGGGCTCCGTGGTCTGTCCGGTCCGGAACGCCGCGCGATGTCGGTGGCCTCCTTGTTCGGGATCGTGGCGCTCTTGGCCCATCCGGAACTGCTCCAACTCAGCGATCAGACACCTCTGCGTCGGTTCTCTGTCGTTGCGTTGCTCGGCTTCATCTGTGCCGTGGTCTGGGGTGTGGCGCTCGTCCTGGGCCGTCCGAGAAGCCAACGGAACATAGGCGTTACGGCCACCTACCTCATGGCCCTCCTCTTCTTCGCTCCGGTCTTCGTCTTCCGCTCGCCCTATGCCGCCGTCGGGGGCATGACGATCGCACACGGACTGCAGTACCTGCTCCTCGTCGCACTGGTCGCTGCGGGAAGGAGTCGAGGCGAGAGCCGAGCGGTCGGCTTGGCTCTTCTCTTCAATCTCGCCCTGCTGGGCGGAGTCCTCTTGAGCACGGCCTCGCACCTGCACGATGCGCCGGCGCTGGGTCGAGCGCTCTTCGGCGCCTACCTCGGGGTGGTGATGGCTCACTTCGTGATTGACGCCGGGATCTGGCGCCTGAGGGAGCCCTTCCCTCGAGCGTTCATGTCGTCCCGTGTTCCGTTCCTCGTCCCGCCGGTGGTTCAGTCATCGTTGGGCGATAGATCGTGATCCGATATAGGGTCTCCTCCATGGCACGGACCAAGGACGGGGCCGCTGGGCACGAGGGCACGCCCTCGCTGGGCACGTTCGGCCGCTACGCGGGGCCCGCCACCCTGATCCTCTCCAGCCTGGCGCAAGGCCCCAAGCATGGCTATGCCCTGACAAAAGACATTGAGGAGTTCGCCGGGATCCGACTGGCGCCGGGCACCCTCTACGAGGCATTGAGCCGTCTGGAACGTCAACACCTCATTGAGGCGGTTCCCAGTGACGACCGCCGTAAGCCCTACAGGCTGACGACAGCGGGTGCTGCGGCTCTGCGGACCCACCTCAACTCCCAACGAGAGGTCGCCGAGGTCGGTCTGACCAGGTTGGCGGGCAACTGGAGCTCTCCGTGAACGGCACCGGTTCAGCTGAGGCACATGCCCGGCGTCTGATGCGCTTGTACCCGGAGGCGTGGCGGCGTCGCTACGGGGACGAGTTCGTCGAGCTGTTGATCGCCGACCTCACCGAGCGTCCACACTGCCCGTCCCGGACCCTTGATGTCCTTCGGGGCGGAGTGGTGGCCCGCATGAACGGAGCCGGACTCGCGGGCCCGGCCGTGGAGCCACGGCGGCAGGCTTCAACGAGCCTCGCGGTGCTGGGAAGTGCTTTGGCGCTGTTCTTGACGTTCGGAGTTTCGGTGTGGGCACAGCTCTCCATTGGTTGGCAGTGGTCGGCTCCGAGCACCTCGGCCACCACCATGGCCATGATCACCATGTCGGTCTGCGTCCTTCTCTTCGCCCTCCTCGGCGTGGCAGCCTCACTTCCGATTGTCGCCGGCGTCGTGCGGGCCGTTGCCCGTCATGATGCTCGCAGCCTCGGTCGCCCGCTGCTGTTGGTGGCGAGCGGTGCACTCGTGCTGATCGTCGGAAGCCGACATTTCGCCAACGGGTGGCCCGGCACCGGAGGCCACGCGTGGGCGCACCAGGGTCTGGTCCCCGGCGGCGTTGCCGCATTCGCCTGGGCCTCCACCCTGTCCGTCACTTCGTACTGGGCCCATCCCTCGGCGCTGGCGGCATTCCCGCCGGCCGAGGTCGCCTGGATGTTCATCAGCCCCTTCGCCCTGTGCAGCGCCGCAGCCGGGTTGGTCAAACTCGTTCGACGTGTCGACCTCTCGCCGGCTGCGTTGCGCTTCGAGGTCCTGGTCGGCACCACCGCGGCGCTCGTCATGGAGGCGTTCCTCGGTGCGGCCTGTTGGTGGGTGCTCCGCGGTGGGTCAGGACCCGGAGGGCTCTATCAGACCGGGTGGATCGACGTCGCTGCACTGTTCCTCATGGCAGGAGCCTTCGTGGTGGCTCTGCGGGCCATACAGCGGGCTCGACATGCGGGTCTCCTTCTCCGCACCTCTTGACCGCGGAAGGCGGATGCCACACGGGACCATTCTTCACCTCCCAGGAGGCAATCATGGGTACTCCGGCCCTAGCCCACGAGACGTCGGAGGAGTAGCGTCGGTCGTGCGAGAGTCACGCCCCCGGACCACGGGGGGGTCTGCGGTCCAGGGGCGTGCTCTCCGTCCACCATGGCGGCGACGGCGGGACGACGCAAGGCCAACAGCGCGGACTTAATCGGGAGTTCACCAGATGGCACCCGAGCTGTAATAGATCACCCGTGCGAAGGGCTCGCCGAGGCACTTCCGGCACCTCCAGCGACACTCTCCGTCCTGCGACCGAACACCGCCTCGCGTCTGAGTACCGGCCGTTGGGACTGAGGCCCTTGCCACGTCGGTGGGCCGGTGATACCTTCGCCCACATGTCATCCGCTGAATCACTTGGGATCCTCCTCGGTAGCGTGGCGGGCGGTTTGGTGATCATCGCGATCCTGGTCCGTTTCCCGATCCGCTGGCCTCACTACAAGGACTGACCCCCTCCGCAGGCCACCTTCTTCGCTGAGCTCGACTATGGAGCCGGGGGTGAGGCGGTCATGGAGCGACATCCGAATCCGGCATCACTGCCGTCCTCCGTCCGGCGGGGTGGGGCGCCCCGTCTCGGCTCGGAGCGAGAGGACCTTGAGCGTCCCGTTGCCATCACGAGTCGAGTTCAGCGTCGATCTCAGCTTCCATGATCTCGATAGCCACGCCTAAGGCCTCGGTGATCAGGGAGGCCATGGGATCGCCGCGGCATCCGGCAAGATCGGTGCTTTCGTCGGAACCTATGCGCTCACCAGCTTGTTGCCCCGAATCGGTTTGGGTGACACCAGCGCCATCGTCGGCTTCGTCGCCCTCATCGGTGCGGTCGTAACGATCAGCACGCTTCCTGAACCTAAGGGGCAGAGCCTAGAAGAGATAACCGAAGCGGGTGAACGGCTCCCGACGAGTGCAGTTTCCCTGGGGTTAGCCCACAGCCGAGGGTGCGCCCACCGGCGGCATAGGTGCTCACAATCACTGGTCGGTACGCGTCCGACATCACGCAGGACCGCAGTCGCCGACAGTCTTAGAGCCAGTGCGAGTGCGCCGGATCCGAAGCGAATCCGAAGATCCGCATGGCACACCCCTCCGCGGGTAAATATGCAATGTGGCCACGGCACCAGACACCCGCCTTCGGGCGTTCCATAGCGGGTTCGCCCTTCGGCGGGTCCTGTTCGCCCTCATCGTTGGGTTGGTGGCCGGCGGTGTCTCTGCGCTGTTTCTCCCGTGGCAAGGGGCAACGCTCCTGGGCTGGGACCTCGCAGCGACTCTCTACCTCGTCGGAGTGTGGTCGAGGATTCTGCCCATGAACGCGGTCGCATGCTCCGAGCATGCCCTCAGAGAGGATCCGAGCCATGCGTTGGCCGACTCGGTCATATTGGTAGCTGCCATAGCTGAGCTCGCGTCAGTCGGACTGATCCTCATCAAGGTCGCGAGTGCCCATGGGGGGATGAAGGCATTTCTTCTCACCATCGGTGTGCTGAGCGTCGTGCTTGCGTGGGGGGCGGTTCACACCGTGTTCACGTTGCGCTACGCGCGGATCTACTACGCGGCTCCCGACGGTGGGATCGACTTCAACGAGAAGTCACCTCCTGACTATGTCGACTTCGCCTACCTCGCCTTTACCATCGGCATGACGTTCCAGGTATCCGACACCGATCTCACCTCTAAGGCCGTGAGACGTACAGCCTTGCGACACGCGCTGATCTCGTATCTGTTCGGTGCCGTGATCATCGGCCTCGTCATCAATGTCGTGGCGAGCCTGCTCCACTAGGACCCGACTGCACGACACAGCGGCGGTCGTCTGAGGACCGGTAGGCTCGGTCCGTGTTTGAGCGCTTCACCGACCGAGCCAGGCGCGTACTCATGTTGGCGCAGGAAGAAGCGCGGCTCCTCAACCATAGTTTCGTCGGTACCGAGCACATCCTTCTCGGCCTCGTTCACGAGGGCGATGGCCTCGCCGCCAAGGCCCTGGAGCGCCGCGGGATGACCCTAGAAGCGGTGCGCAGGGAGGTGGAGGAGAAGGTCGCGGCGGTTGGACGCGTTCCCACCGGATCGCAACCGTTCACTGCGCGGGCCAAGAAAGTCCTTGAACTTGCCCTTCGCGAGGCTCTCCAGCTCAGCCACAACTACATCGGCACGGAGCATCTCCTGTTGGGTTTGATCAATGAAGGCGAGGGGGTGGCGGCCCTGGTCATTCAGAGCCTCGGTGTGGACCTGGACGCGCTGCGCGCTGACGTCTTTGCCTTCATGTCGGGATTCGTTCCAGACGTAGAGAGCAGCGAAGGGGGTGAAGGTGCCGGCAAGGTGGGAGTCGGAGTGACCGGCACCGCGGTACGGGCCGATCAGCCCCGCTGTCAGCGTTGTGGGGCTGGACTTGCCGAGGAGGCCCGGTACCGGGTGATCGACGTACCAGCCGACGACCCCCCTGCCAGCGAAGATGTCTTGTCGGTCAGCGTGATCTACTGCAGTCGCTGCGGCACCGCGATCGGGACGGCCTGACTCGACCGGCGACGCTCACATTCAGGGCTACTGAGTACGTGTCAGATCCCGGCATGTGTCAGATCCCGGCAAGCCAGCGTCATCCACCAGCGTTCCGCGACGAAACCGTGAACGTGTCATCAAGAACTTATGCGATCGCAACGCTGAGATCAAAGTCCGTTTACCTACGTCCCATAACGTAGAACGAGTCCGAACGAACCGCACTCAGTCGGAGGGCGGTTCACAATGGAGGTGCAATGACCGCTAAGAATATGCTACGTGTCGTCACGCCCGATACTGCTCACGCCATAGATATCGCGTGTTCTGATGTCGGGTCCGCTATTGGGCTGCCGGTGCGGGCCGAGTTCCAAGAGATTGAAGGCGACAGCCTGATCATCGAACTTCAACTCGGTGGCGAGGTCGACCAGTCGCCCCACCCGTCACGACTGGCGTCCACCGTCGACAAGACCGTGGCCAACATGGAAGTTCTCAGCTCGTGGAAAGAATCGACGTTACCCGAACCACCTCCTCGTCGATGTCCCGACGTGCTGGGTGTGGGCTACGAACCTTTGCCCGAAGTTGCCCAGCGCGCTCTGGATGATGACCTTCCGACGGCCAAGTGGGACCGCTCTGACTCGACATGGTATCTGGCTGTGCCGTCTGCCTGTGGTGGCAAACCGATCGTTGGAATGTCGTATCGCTGCGGATATAGCCGCAGATTCTCAGCGCACGATGCTGCGGCGGTCAGGACGGGCCTCGCGTCATAGCCCCACAGCATGGGCGTGATTCGTTATCCCCCGTTCGAGTTCTGCACACGGGTAGGGTCACCGGCCATGCCGAACGACATCAAGATCGAAGAACATCCAGCCGCCACCCGAGCCGTTCTGCAGAAAGGAGTGGGCACCTGGTATCTGGCCTTCACCGGACCGGCCGAATTCGATGGGAAGATACAAGCCATCGCCAAGAACGAGATCGGTGATGCGATCCACAACGGATTCTCCGACGAGAACGCCATCGCGTACATTCAACTGCGCATCGCCGTTGCGGGGTACGTGGCTCAACGACGCACGCCGCCACGCGTTCGGAGCGACGCCGCTGAGTGGGCGCTCACCTACGTTGGCCGGCTAGGTGCGGCCTAGTTGGCGCGAGGCTCGGCCCAAGGCAGAAGCAGAATTGGGCAAGAGTTGAGGAGATCTCGCCATCCGAATTGTTATGGAACACGCACTGTGGCCGATGTGGAACGCACTGGTGAACACCCTACAAGGACGACCGTATGGTGACCGAAGAGGAATGGGAAGAGGCACAAAAGCGCCAACTTCGCCTTCGATTCCTGAGCTGCGCTGCCGGAATCGTGATTCTCGGAGCGGTCAGCCTCCCGGCCATGGCTCTGGGCGCGGCCATCACTGATGGCGGCTTTGTCCGCTACCTGGTATCAGCCGGAGTACTAATTGGATTTGTGGTGCCCAGCATGTGGGCGATGATCTCGGCGGCCAACAAGCAGCAGGCAATCGCCGACGGCAAGGTGCGGCAGCTGAACCGCGATCTTTCCGACGCCATCGTCGCTGCGGACCGCGAAGCGGCGCAGCGCCAGGTCCAGGCCCGTCGCCAGCAGTTCGAAAGTCGTTTGGCGAATGCCCTGGACATGGCAGAAGGCGAACCCGAGGTCATTGACGTGATCGAACGATCTCTGGCCTCGGTGGTTCCGGACTCGCCGGCCGAACTCCTCCTGGCCGATAACAGCCACGCCCATTTGCTGCGGATGGCCAGCGTTTCTCCAACAGGAGAACCGCCCGCGTGCGACGTCGACTCCCCCGACCGCTGCCCGGCCGCGCGACGCGCGCAGGTCCAACGCTTTAGTGACAACGACGACCTCGACGCGTGTCCGAAGCTCCGCAACCGGGTGCAGGGTCGCTTGTCGGCCTTATGTGTTCCGGTCTCCATCATGGGACGAACCGTCGGGGTGATCCATGCCACTGGTGCGCCAAGAGAAGACATCGACGAAGACTCCGTGGAGGACCTTGAAACCTTGGCCAAACTGGCGGGTGCTCGAATAGGGCTACTCCGCGTCATGGCCGAGACGCAACTCCAAGCGGCCACCGACAGCCTCACCGGATTGTTCAATCGACGTATGTTCGAAGAAAAGGTCTCCGCCGTTCGCCGGGAAATTGATGGCGTGGCGGTGGCGATGGTCGACCTCGACCGTTTCAAGATCCTGAACGACACCTATGGCCACGAAACCGGGGACCGCGCTCTGGTGGTCTTCGCTCAGGTGCTGAAGGAGTCCTTCCGAGCACAGGATCTCTTCTGCCGCTATGGGGGTGAGGAGTTCGCCATCGCTTTCCCGGCCTGCACGGCTGAACAGGCTCGAAACGCCCTCGACGCCTTTCGCTCTCGGTTGAGCGGCGCTATCGCTGTCGCCGGTCTGCCGACGTTCACCGTAAGTGGCGGTGTCGTCGACGCCAAGATTCGTGAAAACCTGCCCGACGTCCTCGCTCGGGCCGATGTCGCCCTCTATCAAGCAAAAGATGCAGGACGGGACCAGGTGATGGTGCACGACGCTGCCGGCGAGGTCATTCCCAGGGCTGAGGACCAGTCCGACCTCGCGGAGTCCAGCCGGACACTGGCAGCCGTCTCGGACGTTCGACGAAAGCTGCGCTAACCGGCACGCTCAGCCCGAGGGTTGTCTTCGGCGCCACGACACCAGACGGGCCACCTCGTTGACCATCCAGGCAAGCGGCGCCGGCTGACCTTGGGCGTTCGGGGCGATCACGGTCTTGACGAATCCGTCGTGCCTCAGGTCCGGCTGGAACTTGAGCAGGCCGTCGAGGAGCCACAGGCCGCCCGCCCCACCTGGATGGGCCGCCGCCGGCAGGAACTCTCGGCCGGGGCGACCGCCCTTTCGACTACTGCCTCGCCATTGCGACCGAGAGTCGGTCCTCGGGGTTGATCAGATGTGAGTGATCGTCCGCACCTTGGTCCAGTTGGACCCAGTTCACGGTGCCGGTGAACCGACTCGTGTCCGGTGCGTAGTCGTCGCTGACCGATGACCCGTAGTCCACGCCGACGTCCAAGGTCTCATCTCCCGAGAACAACATCGGGATGCTGGCTTCCTGCCGTGCCGATCCGACCTTGGATCCGTCGACGAACAGGGATGTGTCGCCGCCCTTGGCCAGGCCGTCTCCGTCGTAGACAAACTCGACCCTGACCTGATGGCCACCCGGACTGAGCGGTTCGACCCCTGTGGCTTTGATTCGATTGAGTCCGAGCAGGTTGTAGCAGTGGGTTGGCACACCGTCGTTGAGGTAGAGGGACCAGCCACCAAAGGCTCCCCCCTGGGCCACGATCACACCACGAGCCCCGCCCTCGGGGATCTCGATGTCGGCGGTCACCGTGTACGACTTGTTCTTCAGGTTGAGGACCGTGTTTTCCGTGAGGCGTCCCATGCCCCCGAACAACAACTGGGAGGGTCCGGTAACCAGAGATGGCCTTCCGGCCAAATCCGAGTTGAACCGCTCCACCCGTCGGTCGTCCAGTGGAAGCACCTGGTGCTTCACCGCTTCGATGAGAAACAGGCGCTGAAGATGCGCCACCACATCAGGACGTTCGGCGGCGCGGTCGTGAGCCTGGGTCCAGTCCGTGGTGGTGTCGTACAGCTCCCAGACGTCGTCGTCCAAGGGCGGGAGTATCGCACCGAACAACCAGGGAACACTGTGACGGGTGACCGCCATCCAACCTTTGTGGTAGATCCCCCGGTTACAGACCATCTCAAAGTATTGGGTCTCCCGACGGTCGGCGGCGTTGGCATCGTCGAACAGATACGCCATGGAGACTCCCTGGAGCGGCTGCTGTTCGAATCCGTTGACCACGGTCGGTTCAGGCAGATGGGCCACGTCCAGGACGGTGGTGGCGACGTCGATGACGTGGTGGAACTGGTCTCGGATCTCCCCCCTGGCGCTGAATCCATTGGGCCAGTGGACGATCGTGCCATTACGAGTTCCCCCGAAGTGCGAGGCGACCTGTTTGGTCCACTGGTAGGGCGTGCACATGGCGTGCGCCCAACCGACGGCATAGTGGTTGTAGGCCTCGGGTGTCCCGAACTTGTCGATGTTGGCCGCCATGAACTCTGCCGTCTCGAAGGCGGCGGCTCCGTTCAACGAGAACAGCTCGTTGAAGGTGCCGTTCGGTGTACCTTCGGCGCTGGCTCCGTTGTCGCCGATGATGTAGTAGATCAGGGTGTCGTCGAGGACTTGCAGTTCTTCGAGCACGTCGATGACTCGACCGACGGCGTGGTCGGTGTGCTCCAAGAACCCGGCGTAGACCTCCATCTGGCGTGTGAGCACGGGCCTCAAGATGTCGGGCACCTCGTCCCAGGCCTGAATCTCCTCCGGTCGAGCGGTGAGATCGGCGTCGGCCGGGATGACACCCAGTTCCTTCTGCCGAGCGAAGACCCGTTCCCGCAGGACATCCCACCCGGCGTCGAAGCGGCCTCTGTACCTGTCCGACCACTCGGGGGCGACATGGTGGGGCGCGTGGGTGGCGCCGGGGGCGTAGTACACGAAGAACGGCTTGTCGGTCTGTAGCGCTCGTTGCTGGCGGAACCAGGCGATGGCCTTGTCAGTCATGTCGTCGGTGAGGTGGTAGCCCTCGGCCGGAGTAGACGGCGGCTCAATGGGGGTGGTGCCCTCGTAGAGGGCAGGGTAGAACTGGTTGGTCTCGCCCCCGATGAAGCCGTAGAAGTAGTCGAAGCCGCTCCCTGTCGGCCAGAGGTCGAATGGTCCGACCGGGCTGGTCTTCCATACCGGGACCTCATGACACTTTCCGAACTGGGCCGTCGAGTAGCCGTTCTGCTTAAGGATCTCGGCCAGCGGTGCCGTGGACTTGGGGCGGATCGACGTGTACCCCGGTGCGGACGTGGCGGTCTCGGTGATCGACCCCATGCCGACAGTGTGGTGATTTCGCCCGGTGAGGAGAGCCGCCCTCGTCGGTGCACACAGCGCGGTGGTATGGAATCGGCTCAACTTGATACCGCCGGCAGCCAGACGTTCCGCCGTGGGCGTGTTCACCGCCCCGCCGAAGGCCGATGAAGCACCAAAACCGATGTCGTCGAGAAGAACAATCAGAACATTGGGTGCACCAGCCGGTGGCCGAGGCTCGGTGATCGGAGGGTGCGACGTATCGGGGTCCCTGGCGTCGTAAGTCGTGATGCCGATGGGCTGAGGATCGTGGATCGGCAGAATGAATCGGTTCACTTCGGGGGTCGAGTCCATGGCGCTCCTCTTCGACGGGGGGTCACCCGACTGTATCCTCCTCTGTAGCCAGTGGATTCGCCGCTCAGCCACGATGCCGGGCTGGACAGGTTCTTTGATACTGAACGTTGCCATTCAACCCGACGCTTCACTCGTCTACTCATCGTCAGCGTGCCGGGTCGCCAACGAGGGATCGGGCTCCTCGGGGTACTGGGGTTCGTGAATCGCCAGGTTGCCTAGGCTGTGGTCTGGCAGCCACGACGTTGGCCCTTGTTGGAATCCGTCGATCTGACCCGTCCGTCACAGAGGCCGGATCGATGATTTTTGGCGCGGATCGCAGTCTCAGTTCTGTACGGTCTGGAACGGTCTGGAACGGTCTGGACTGCAGGGTAACGATCGATTGGAGTGGACATGACCAAGCTGATCTATTCGGTCATCAGCTCGCTTGACGGGTACTTCGAGGACGCGGAGGGCAAGTTCGACTGGGCGGCGCCGGATGACCATGTGCATGCCTTCGTCAACGATCTCGACCGGTTGATCGGCACCTACCTCTATGGGCGACGGATGTACGAGACGATGGTGTTCTGGGAGACCGTGCGCACCGAGGCCGATGTGCCGACGGTGTATCGGGACTTTGCCGGGATCTGGCGGGCAGCTGAGAAGATTGTGTACACACGTACGCTTCAGACACCATCCAGCGCGAGGACGCGAATCGAGCGCGAGTTCGAACCGGCCGCGATCCGGCAGTTGAAACTGTCCTCGACGGCCGACATCGCAATCGCCGGGGGCGAGCTCGCCGGCCACGCGATCGGCGCCGGGCTGGTCGACGAGTGCCATCTCTTCTTATGCCCGATCGTGGTTGGTGGCGGCAAACGCGCCCTGCCGGACAACGTCCGCGCGCAACTCGAACTGCTCGACGAGTACCGCTTCGAAAACGGCGTCGTTCATCTCCGCTACCGCGTACGCGTCTCGTCATGACAACGGACGTCGGGAACAGACTCGCTCGGTGGTCGCGCGAGGAGCTCGGAGTGAGCGAGCCCGCGGTCATCGCTGTGGCGAATATGCTCGCCATAGGTCCGGCGCTGGTGGCGACGCGGTCAAAACCGGCAAGACTCCTGCGGACGCAGTTGATGGGTACAGCCGGGCCGCCGAAGGTTAGTCCTTCACCACCTGGTAGATGCCGTAGATGACACCAGGGATGTGCCCAAGGAGCTGGAGCAAGAAAGCCCAGAGGACTTTCAAGCACGGACCATCCTTTATGAGGACGGCTAAGAACGGCAGGAACAGGCACAAGATTACGAGGAGAACTTTTACCATGAGGTGACCCCGCGTCGGTCAAGTGGACGGGTCAGTAAGAGGGCGACCGATCGTCGCCCTCTTACTGACTTAGCTCTTGAGCGACTTACGTACCGCTCTTGAGTGCTGACGGTCGTTACCAACGATAGAAGTGGTGTCTTCCCGCTGATTCTCCTCGCCCAATGGCCATTCCAACGAGCCATAGAACGAGCAGCACGACCGCCACGATCCACAATAGGTGGGCGGTGAACCCTAAGCCGAAGAACAGCAGGACAAGCAAAAGTGCCAGCAAA
>Ga0302324_100003505_pt1 | contig 35392 bp, 28 predicted proteins | sample Palsa_T0_1_FD_201949 | JGI IMG/M metagenome (GOLD analysis project Ga0302324, IMG submission 201949) | Peat permafrost microbial communities from Stordalen Mire near Abisko, Sweden - Palsa_T0_1 | ecosystem: Environmental > Terrestrial > Soil > Palsa > Peat permafrost | place: Sweden: Abisko...
GGGATCCGCATGAGCGGCCAGGACGCGCGCCGCGGCACCTTCTCGCATCGGCACGCGGTGCTCTTCGACACCGACACAGGCGAGCCCTACACCCCACTCGCGCACCTCGAAGACTCGTCCAGCCCCGCCGTCGGACGCTTCGAGATCTACGACTCCCCGCTCAGCGAGGCGGGCGTCCTGGGCTTCGAGTACGGGTATTCGCTCGATCGCCCGGACAAGCTCGTGGTGTGGGAAGCGCAGTTCGGCGACTTCGTGAACGCCGCGCAGGTCATCATCGACCAGTTCATCGTATCCGCGGAGGACAAGTGGCTTCGCCTTTCGGGGCTGGTGCTTCTCTTGCCTCACGGCTTCGAAGGACAAGGGCCGGAGCACTCCAGCGCGCGCATCGAGCGCTTCCTCCAGCTGGCTGCGGAGGACAACATCCAGGTCTGCAATCCCACGACGCCCGCGCAGTTCTTCCACATGCTTCGCCGGCAGGTGATTCGCATGTGGCGAAAGCCGCTGGTGGTCTTCACCCCCAAGAGCCTCCTCCGGCACCCCCAGGCCGTGAGCACGCTCGACGAGATTGCCAACGGCTCGTTCCATCGCGTCCTCGGCGACGAGCAGACCGACGCGTCGAAGGTGAGACGCATTCTCCTGTGCAGCGGCAAGGTCTACTTCGATCTCGCGACCGAGCGAACCAAGCGCGACGCGCGGGACGTCGCCATCGTGCGTCTCGAGCAGTACTATCCGCTGGGCGATGCGCTCACCCGGGCGCTGGCGCCGTACCCGGATGGGACGCCGGTGGTGTGGGTGCAGGAAGAGCCACGCAACATGGGGGCCTGGTACTTCCTCCACGCGCGCGAGGCGGAGCTGCTGGGGGGACGCCACCCACTCACGCTGGTGTCGCGGCCGGAGAGCGCGAGCCCCGCGACCGGGAGCAAGGCAGCGCACGACATCGAGCAGAGAATGCTGCTCGATGAGGCGTTCGGCGGCTAGCGGCGGCGAATGCCGTCCGCGTCCTGGATCATCACGACGGAGTCCGTTGGGCTTTGCCCGACGGGCTCCTAGCATCGCGCCCCTCAGCCTCCCGAAGGTTCGCCAGCTTCGCCTTTTTTCGTGCGCGACGCCGCGGTACCGTGGTCGCGGCCTGGGTCATGCCACTGATCGAGCTCGTGCACACATGGGGATTCGCGCTGCTCGGCGGCGTGCTGCTGCTCGTGGCGTTCGTCGTCAATCGGGTCGCGCCGCAGAAGCGGTACCGCATCCGCCACGGCCTCATCCTCTACACCCTGTTCTTCGTGACCACCGCGGCGGCGGTCATTCTCGCCCGGGTGCCCTGGCCGGCCGCGGCAGTATGGTCCGAGCACCTGCGCCTCTTCGGCGACCTCTTCGCGGCCTTCACGCTGGTCAACGTCCTCTCGCTGGCCGTGTTCGACGTGGCCCTGCCCTCCCTGGGCCTCCGGACGGTGGCCATCACCGGCGACCTCGTCGTCGGCCTGGCCTACCTGTTCGCCGCCTTCGGCGTGATGAAGACCGCCGGGTTCTCCCCGTCCTCGGTAGTCACCACATCCGCGGTGGTCAGCGGTGTGCTGGCGCTCAGCATGCAGGCGACGCTCGGCAACATCGTGGGCGGCGTCGCCCTCCAGCTCGACGGGAGCATTCACGTCGGCGACTGGCTGCAGCTGCCGGACGGGACGCAAGGCAGGGTCGTGGCCATCCATTGGCGACACACCGTGGTCGAGACGCGCAACTGGGACACGCTGGTCGTCCCCAATTCCAATCTTCTCGCGCAGAACATCGTCATTCTCGGCAAGCGCGCCGGCAAACCGGTACAGCACCGCATGTGGGTGTACTTCAACGTCGATTATCGCCATGCGCCGTCGCACGTCATCGAAGTGGTGCGCGACGCCCTCGCGACGACACCCATCGAGGGCGTGGCCCAGGACCCCAAGCCCAGCGTGATCTGCGTGGATTTCGCCAAGGACGGGCGCGACAGCTTCGCCTATTACGCCGTGCGCTATTGGCTGGTCGATCTGCCCAACGACGATCCCACGAGCTCGCGCGTACGCACGCGGATCTACGCGGCGCTCAAGCGCGCCGGCATCCCCCTGGCACGGCCGGCGCAGACGCTCTTCATCGAGGCCAGCGAGGGCGACACCGCGCGCGACGCCCGCCACCTTCGTCAGCGGATGGAGGCGCTGGATCGCGTCGATCTCTTTCACGCGCTCACCCCCGACGAGCGCACCTTCGTGTCGACCCACCTCGCTTACGCGCCCTTCACGGCGGGTGAAGCATGCACCCGCCAGGGGGCCGTGGCCCACTGGCTCTACGTGCTGTGCTCGGGCACGGTCGAGATCCGGCGGCGCGTCGAGGGCGGGACGCTCACCAAGGTGGTAGCGACGCTGGAGGGACCGACCTTCTTCGGGGAAATGGGGCTCATGACCGGAGAGCTTCGCACCGCCGATGTGGTCGCGGTCACCGACGTGGAGTGCTACCGCCTGGACAAGGCAGGTCTCCAGCGCGTGCTGGAAGAGCGGCCTGAGGCGGCCGCCCAGTTCTCGAAGACGCTCGCGCGGCGGCACGTCGAGCTCCTGACCGCCGCGGAGGGCCTCGACGCCGAGGCGAGCAAGGCGCGCATGGCCAGCGAAGAGTCGCGCATCCTGGACCGGATCCAGCAGTTCTTCGGTCTGGAGCGACTGAGCTCCTGAAGCGAGCGGGGGCGGTCAGCTCCGAGCCACCGAGGTCGGCGGGCTCATGGTCATGCGGATCAGCCGCGCGTCGTCGACTCGGACCAGAATGGCGGTGATGTTGTCTCGACCGCCGCCCTGATTGGCAGTCTCGATGAGCTGACGGTTCACCTCGTCGAGGTCCTTCACCTTCTCCAGAATCGACTGGATCACCTCGTCCTTGACCATGCGGCTCAGGCCGTCGGAGCACAGCAGGTAGATGTCGCCGTGCAGCGGCGACTCCATGGTCACGTCGACCTCCACGTTCTCCTCCACGCCCAGTGCACGGCTGAGGACTCCGGCGCTCTTGCCCCGGATACCGGCGGCGCCAAGCGTGTGATCCGTCGTCAGCTGCGTGAGCTTGTCGCCGCGCAGCCGGTAGCACCGGCTATCGCCCACGTGGGCGATGTAGACGCGTTGGTTGTTCGGGGAGAAATACGCGGCCACCACCGTCGTTCCCATGCCCGCGTATGCAGGGGTCGCCCGCGCTGACGCCAGGATGCGGTCGTTCCCGACCAGGATCGACCCGCGCAACCGCGACGCGCGCTTGGGCAAGGGAGGCAAGCGCGCCGGCCCGAAGTCCTCGGAGTGGAACGACTCACGGATGGCATCGACGCACAGCTGGCTGGCGACCTCGCCCGCCGCGTGGCGCCCCATCCCATCGGCGATGACGAAGAGGTGGTGGTCCTCCAGGATGGCGTAGGCGTCTTCGTTGTGCTTGCGCTTCAAACCAGGGTCTGTGCGGCCCACCGCCGTGACCAGGATGAGCGCGTTCGGCCCGGTCGGCTCCTCCTCTTCGTCGACATCGATCGGCACCTCGCCCATGATGTTTACGCTGGGGTCGTCGCGAATCTCCGCGTGCGAGTCGAGCTTCGGCTTGTCGTCCTCGGGTTGCGACAGCACCACGATGACCCAGACCACCAGGCCCAGGACCACGACGGCGGTCACGACGTAGAGCACGTGCGGGTCCGGCATCAGTGAACCACTCTAGCGGCGGCGAATGCCGTCCGCGTCCTGAATCGTCACGACGGAGTCGGTCGGGGCTTTGGTCGGGGCTTTGGTCGGGGCTTTGGTCGGGGCTTTGGCCGGGGCTTTGGCCGGGGCCTAGGCCGAGCCCTCGGCCCGTTAATGCAAAAAGTGTCGCCGCCCCCCGCGGTACGATCGGCGCCAACGTCTTGGTCCAGGCCGCTCGCGCTTTCACCCTTTTTCTTTCTCTCGCGGCCGCGGCCTCGGCCTCTGCGCGCGCCTGTCAGGCTCCCTTCGGTCTCGATCTCGGTCTCGGTCTCGGTCACCTCGCCGGGACCAACGACGCCGCCCTCGAGTACGCCGTCGACCTCGATGCCGCCACCGGCAAGACCCTCGACGTCGCCGTCGCTGCCATGGGCGTCAAGGCCCGGCTCGCGTCCGGGCAGATCATGGCTGACGTGGAGGTGACCGAGGACGACCGGGTGCGTGTGGTGGTCGACGCCGACCTCGCCGGGGCTGCGGACGATCTGGTGCTCTGGCGTGGGGGACTTCGTGCGCTGCGCGCCGAAGATGGAACGCCGCTGGCGCCACCCGACACGCGTGGGCTCCGGCCCATGAGCGCGCAAGGCCCCGAAGGGGAAGAGCGCTGGTGGCAGGGATCGCCCGAGGCGGTGGCCCGCGCCGTGCGTGAGGCGAAGCTCGACGCCGACCATGTCGCCTTCGCGGAGCGGCTCGCGTCGAGCGGCGAGTGGCGCACCCGCGTGGCGGCGCTTCCCCCCATCGTCGTGCTTGGCGGCGGAGGAGCCCCCATCCAGTCGATCACCCCGCTCCTTCACGGACGGGCGCTCGCCCTCGCCTTCGCGCCGGACGCGCGCGCCACCCTCGCCGAGGTGGGCATCGCGCACCCTCGGACTCGCATCGTCCTGGCGCGCGGCCGGGTGCTCGTCGCGACACTGCCCATCGCGGAAGCCCTGGCCTCTCCTCTCGTCCTGCGCTTCGGTGACGATCTGGCGGCCTACACCCGCGCCTACCATGCGAAGGCCCTCCTTCGGTCGCCGATCCTCCCCCCCATGCACCGCGCGGTGGCCGGCGCGCTTCCGGCGCGCTGGGGCCTGGCCAGCGCTTGCGCCTCGTTGCCCTTCGTTCTTTCCTTCGCCTGGCTCTTCTTCGTGCGGCGCTTCGACCGCGTGCGGCCCGAGCCGGTATGGCTGGTGGTCGCCACCTTCGTGCTCGGCGGGCTCGCCATCGTCCCGGCCGCGCTGGCGGAGATAGCCCTGGCCAAGGTCTCGCCGTGGCTCGATCCCGGGCTGGCCACGCTGGGAGGTCAGGTCTGGGCGCTGCCGCTCTCCGTGGCCGTCTTCACGGTGGCTGTGGGGGCCGTCGAGGAAACCGCGAAGTTTGCGGCAGCGTGGGGCCTGGCCCGTCACCGCAAGGAGTTCGACGAGCCAGTCGACGGCATCATCTACGGGTGCGCCGCCGCGCTGGGCTTCGCGGCGGTGGAGAACGTCAAGTACTTCGCGCTCGGACGGATGTCCGGCGTGGTCATCGCCATGCGCGCCTTCGAGACGGTGCCCGCGCACATGTTCTTCGGCGCCATCTGGGGTTACGGCATGGGGCGCAAACTGGTCTCGCGGCGGGCGCGCGTCCTGCCGTACCTCGCGGTCGCCGCGCTCGCGCACGGCACCTTCGACGCCGTCGTCTCCACCGACGGATTGCAGCTGGCCGTGCCGCTTCTGGTCCTGGTCCTCGGGTTCGCCTTCGTGATCATGCTCCAGCGCGCGCTGCGCCATGGCGCGGTGCCGGTTCGCCCTCGCCGGGACGACATTCCCCCGGCGAGTGAGCTCTTCCCGCTCAGCACCCTGCCGCGCGCGTACTTTCGTGTGGGCTCGCCGGCGGCGTTCTCCGGCTGCGCCGCCGGGATGATCTTCTGCGCCTTTGCGCTCGCCATCCTCGGGTCAGCGTTCGAGCTGCTGCACCACCGCGTCGGGGTGGTCTTCGTGGTGCTGGCGACGGCCATGCTATCGCTCTTCGGGATCGCGGCGTACGGGGCCTCGGCCACCATTCCGCTCGACGTCGCCATCGACGCGCGCGGCATAACCTTCGCCGGCGGCCTCACGCCGTGGGGCGCCATCCAGTCCTACGCGCTCGAGCCGACGTCGAGCGGCGACCGCGCTTACATCCGCTTGCAGACGGCGGACGGCACGCAACGACTGGGCCCCGCGCGCCTGGACGCCGCGAATGCCATCGTGAACGCCATGCGGGCGATGGGTCAGGGCGGGTAGTCCTGTGAACGCCAGCGCCGCCAGGCTCGTGCTCAGTCGATGGAGACCAGCTCGATCTCGAAGACGAGCCCTGCGTTGGCCGGGATGTCCGGCGGGCTTCCTGCGGCTCCGTACCCGAGATCGGAGGGGATGCGCAGGCGCCGCTTGCCGCCGACCCTCATGCCGAGCAGTCCCTCGTCCCATCCCTTGATGACCTCGCCCTGTCCGACGGTCACCTTGAACGGGTCGCCGCCGTGATCGTACGAACTGTCGAACTTCTTTCCGCTGGTGAGCGTGCCTGTGTACTGCACGTGCACCGTGTCGCCGTCCTTCACTTCGGGGCCCGACCCCACCGTCACGTCTTCCTTCTCCAGCTGGGTCGGACCGGGAGGCAACGGCGATCCCTCCGCGGGCTTGAAGTCGCTGCTCGGCTCCTGCGGGGAGCGGGAGCACGCGGAGAGGCCCGCCAGGAGAAACCCGACGGCAAGCACGACGGTCGGCCGGGAGTACATGGTGGGAGCCTAAATCGACGCACGCGATTCTCGAACGACAATCGCCTCACCGCGGCGTGCACGGCTTGGTGCGCACAGGGGCAGCGCCCGGAACGCGGGGTCTACGGCGGTGCCGCCGGGGCCTGCGTTCGCGCGAACAAGCTCACCACGGTCTGGATCTGCTCGAGGGAGGCGGTCAGGTGCACGTGGACGCGACTTCCCTCGGCGGTGACCTCGACATGGTCGAGCAGGCTTCCGGCGAGGAGCATGGCCAGGAGCTTGTAGCGCTGGATGAGCTCCCGCACGTCGTCGGCCGCTTGCGCCGCCGCCGCCGCGTCTTTGGTGTCTCCATCGATGAACAGGTCCGCGCCCTGGTCCGGGCGGGGGACGATACGCATCCGCGCCTCGCTCAGGGCGGCCGGGATCTCCGGGAAGGGATGATGGGGATCGACCACGCGCACGTACGCGGCCTCGCCGGGCCGGACGTGCGCGGCCACCTGCGTCGGAGGGGCCAGGCGACGAGCGACCTTCTCCGCGACATCGGGTGGGACCAGGGCCAGGACCTTCGACTGCGGCCGCAGGATGACCCGCTCGGCTCGGTCGGCGAAGGCACGGGAAGCGCGCACCCCCGGGACACCCGCGTCGAACGCGCCGCCGTGCTCGTGCTTGTGGCTCACGATCTCGACGGCCCTGTCGACCGCCGCGTCCGACGCGGAGTAGCGGACGAGGATGACATCGCGCGAGGTGTTCACCAGCGACGGCCCGCTGATCATCACCCAGTCGACGTCGCGCACTGGATCGAAGGAGGTCCCCTTCATGAAGTCGTTCCACTGCTCGATGCCGCGAAGCAGCGATCCCATTTCGGCGGCGACCGGGTGCGAGCGAATGACCTCGGCGTTGATGACCACCATCACCAGCACCGGCGCCGCCTGGATGTTCCCTGCAACCCCGAGGATGCCCTGGGGGTCCTTGGGGCCGCTCCCGCCCGGTGCGGCGTCGGCCAGGGCGATCGCCCCGTCGAGCCCCGAACCAGCGGCGCCCGCGTCGGTGAGCGCGCTTACCGGAGCGTCGAGCGGCGCATCCAGCGGCGCATCGAGCGAGGCGTCCGGAGATACGTCGGCGACTGCGGCATCGACCGAGGCACCGGCGTCGCGACGCGGCGTCACGGTCGCCGCGAGTTCGCGCGCCTTCTCGTCGTCCGGCTGCCGGACCTCCGGCGGGGGCGGGGGCGGAGGAGGCGGGGTGTCTTCCTGCTCCAGGACGTCGATGGGAATGGCGGCCTCGCCGTCGACTTCGTTCACCTCGAAGCGATGCGGCAGCTCGAGCGGAACGACGGCGCAGTGGACCACACCGGACACGAGGAGGCTCGCGCTCAACGCGATGCGCACCGGCCACCGCGCCCAGAAGCGCTCGGGGCCCGTGCGGTTGCCGCGACCCGCTCGCGGAGTGGCATGCGGCGCCGTCGGTGCTTCCTCGCCGGCCCCCTCACCGAGCGGCCTCCTCGGCTCGACCATTCAGCTCCTCACGCTGGAGAGACGTAGCACCCCGGGTTGGGAATTCCCCTTCTCCTCCCGGGCGTTCCCGAATCTCAGAGAACTGGTTCGACAGCCCACCAGCGCGTTAGTAGATACCCCCGCAACCGATCCATGGTTTTTCGTCGTCGTACGCTGGCTGTCCTCTTGCCGCTCGCGCTTGCTGCGTGCAGCGACCAGCGACCTTCGCCGACGGCTGTCGCGCCGCCACCGGCTCCGGCGTCGGCACCCGCCAGCGCGAGCGCAGCCGCATCTGCGTCGCCCGGCGCATCCGCGGCGGCAGCGAGCACGGCGGACGCCGGTCCTTACGAGGGACCCTGGCTGGGAGCGACGGTGATGCAGGCCCCCATCCTCAGCGAGATGGAGCTCCCCTCCGACAAGAGAGAGAAGGAGGGGCGCGTCGTTCGCCTGGGCTACCTCCGTTACGGCGAGAGGGCACCGGTCATTCCCGAGGCGCACAAGAAGCCGAACTGCGCCGAGGGCTGGTACGAGCTTCTGGCCGGCGGCTTCGTGTGCGGCAAGTACGCGACGCTCGATCTCGAGCACCCGCGATTCAAGCTCGCCAAGGCGCCCGATCTCAGCGCGTCCATCCCCTATACGTACGGCGTCAACATCGCCAACGGAACGCCGCTCTACCGCCAGGTGCCGTCGCGCGAAGAGCGTCTCAAGCTCGAGCCCTGGCTCACCAAACCGAAGCGCTCCAAGGCCGTGCCGGACGAGGACAACCCTTACGCGCCCGCCAGCGCATCGACCGTCCCCGACGCCGGCGCAGGCGCCCCCGACGGACCGAGCGTCGGCGAGAACGCAGGCAGCGACAAGCCGGACCAACCATGGTGGCAGAAGGAGGCGCCCGACGCCGGCCCCCCCGCGGTGACCCTCGAGGATCTCCAGGAGTCCGACGGGCCGATCGCGCGGCGCATGGTGAAAGGCTTCTTCCTGTCGCTCGACCACCAGTTCGGGTCCTCGGGCTCCATGTGGTGGAAGACCATGGCGGGCCTGGTGGTCCCCGCCGACCGCACCTACGTGACCAAGCCGGTGACGGAGTTCCACGGTGTGTGGCTGGGCAAGGACGCCTCGAGCTTTCCGACCAAGACCCTCCCCTCGCGCCGCATCGACAAGCTGCCGGTGGGCTTCGTCCTGCACGGCGCCAAGCACTGGACGGTCGATGCCGCGCGCAAGCACGCGGCGCAGATCGAGGGGATGGCGGAACGCTTCGAGGCGGTCGGCCTCACCGGCGAGACGGCCACGGTCGGCGGCGCGGAGCTCTGGGAGACCGACGAGGGCTGGTGGATGCGATCGACCGACGGCACCCGGACGGATCCCGGGCCCGCACCGGACAAGCTCGGCGAAAACGAGCGGTGGATCGACGTAAATCTCCACCGCCAGACGCTGGTGGCGTTCGAAGGAATGACGCCGGTCTACGCGACCATCGTGTCGAGCGGGCGCAACGAGCACGAGACCCCGGCAGGCTCTTTTCGCATCCGCGAGAAGCACATCGCCTCCACCATGGACGGCGACGCCGACACGGCGAGCGACGGGCCGTACTCGATCGAGGACGTCCCCTACATCCAGTACTTCAACGGCGGCTACGCTCTTCACGGGGCCTTCTGGCACGCCGAGTTCGGCCACGTGAAGAGCCACGGCTGCGTGAACCTGGCCCCCTGGGACGCCAAGGCCCTCTTCGGGTGGACCGACCCTCAGCTTCCGGAGGGGTGGCACGCCATCATGTCCACCAGGGACAAACCCGGCAGCCGCGTGATCGTGCACGAGCGCGGGCCGGGAACCTGCCTGGGCCCCAAGCTCGACGCGTGCCACTGACGGGAAGCGTCCCACCCTGGAACGAGCGGATCGTTCGCGCTCCTCTTCCCCACACCGTCGAAAGATCCCTGCCAGCTTTACACTCTCTCGCGCGGGGCTGTACTAAGTTCCCTCGCCCTCATGGAGGATCAACTCACCGCCCACCTCGATCGCGGCTGGGACCTCGCCCAGAAGGGCGACGCCTCGGGCGCCAGCGCGTGCGCCAAGCGTGCGCTCGAGCTCGATCCCCAGTCGCCCGAGGTGCACAACCTGATGGGGTACGCGGCGGCGCTGGAGGGCGAGGCGGAGGAGGCCCTGGAGCATTACCGCCAGGCCATCGCGCTCGACGAGACGTACTTCGAGGCCATGTTGAACGCGGCCGAGGTGATGATCGCCCCCCTCGGCGACGTCGAGGGCGCCGTCTCCCAGATCGAGGACGCGCTCGACTACGCCGAGACCGACGAGGAAATCGCCGACTGCATCCTTCTCAAAGTGGATGCACTGATGGGCAAGGCCGACTACGAGGAAGCCAAGAGGGCGATGAAGATGCTCCCGGACGGTCCCTTCAACAGCCCGAGCTACCTTTTTCTCATCGGTCGCGCCTGGTACGACCTCGGGCAAGTGGACAAGGCCGCCCCGCTCATCGAGCAGGCGGCGAAGGCCGATCCCTCCAGCGCCGACGCCCAGTATTACCTCGGCTTGGTGCGCGACGAGCAAGGCGACGCACGGGCGGCCACCGAGGCGCTGCTGCGATCGCGCGCGCTCGATCTCGGCCGCGCGCCCCCCGCCTGGGGACCGAGCCCCGACGCGTTCTCGCTGGTGGTCAAGACCTGCATCGAGAAGCTCGATCTGGTGCTCGCGCGGTACGTGCGTGAGGCCGAGGTATACGTGGTCGACCTCCCCGGCGCCGAGTTGGTGGTCGACGGCGTGGACCCGCGCGCGCTGCTGGTGCTGGACACGCCGCTCGTGGAGGACGGGGCGCCGCCACGCGTCCGCGTCTTCGTCTACCAGCGCAACGTGGAGCGCGCCGCAGGCTCGCTGGAGGTGATGGAGACCGAGCTCCAGGCCGCGCTCGAGCGTGAGGTCACCGCGGTGTTCCTCGAGGGCCAGAAGCCGGAGCAGAATCAACTGAATTGAGGCTCGACCGAGGGCGAGCGTCCCCGCCTTCGACCCTCAGTGCCAGCTGCCGAAGCCGAAGCCGTAGTTCGTGTAGCGCGGGGCCAGATCGACCATGAGCCCGAGCTTCCAGGGGTCATCGGGGAAGAGGCCCCAGAACGTCAGCGGAATGAGCCGGATGTCGCCGCCGAAGGTGAAGTGCTGACGGGCCGCGCCGCCCTCGTAGCGCGACGGCTCCACGTACGTGCCGGTGCGGAGCACCACGTGGTTCTGCAGAGGCTCGGCCTCGAGGCCCAGACGCGGGCTGACCGTCACCTGTTGGCCCACCGCCTCGACGCGCTGGTCGAGGAAGCCCTCGACGGAGACGGCGTTGGAGCTCTGGCCGGTGAAGAGAACGCTGGCCAGAAGAAGGATTCTTTCGCGTGGCCAGTTCGCATAGCGCGCCCGCCGAACACGACGGAGATGTGCGCTCTCCTCGTCGAGGTGCTGGTCCTCCAGGGACCGCAGCGCCTTTTCTTCGGACTGCTGCTCGGCCTTCCGCGCCGGGCGCTCGGCGGGGGGCAGACGCTCGAGCTCCTCCTCGTAGCGGCGAAGTCGCGCCGCGCGGTCCGCCTCGATCTCGCCTCGGAGGTGACCCTCCTGGGCGTGGGGGTTCTCCCACCGGGGGTTCAGCGGGCGGGGGCCGAGCTGCAAGGCGAAGCCCACCTCCAGCTCCCAGGGCATGACCACGTGCGACGGCAGGACGAGATTCCCCGATGGTTGCCGCGAGCTCGGCGACCCGGGGAAGATCTGCTGCCCGAGAAAGCCAACGCCGACGCCGCCGCTCACCGGGGCGCGACCCGTGACCCCCAGCCGCCAGGGGAGCCCGTTGGGGATCAGGATCGCGCCGGCCTCCGGCGACACGCCGGCCATGTTGAGCACCGTGCCTGCGCCGTCTTGCTCGATCTGCATGGTCACGATGCGGACGCCGCCGCCGACGGCCAGCTGTCCGCCCCAGAAGCCGTAGGAGGTGAGCGCCTTCCAGCGACCGAGCTGCAAGGTCAGGGTCGGCTGTCCCGGGGTGGAGAGCGAGTACTGCTCGAGATCGCCCACCGCCGCCACGCCGAGCCCGCCCAGCTGCAGGGTGCCACCGACGTTGAGATCGGTGTAGTCGCCGGGGCTGGCGTGCTGCGGCGGCAAGGTCGCGTTGTCGCCGTGGTTGTCGAAGTCGGTGTTGGTGAACGCACCCGGGAAGGAGATACCCAGGCTGATGTCGTAGTCGAACCAGGTCGTGCTGTAGGCCGTGCGCACCGCTGGCGCTGCGGAGTTCGCCGCCGAGCCTTCGGTCCCTTCGGCCAGGGCGGTGTACGCACCGCCGAGGGCCGTCACGCGGATCGGCGCGATGACGGGTCCCTGAAAGATCTCGATGTCGTAGTTGCTGTTGGGGATGCGAGGCGGGAGAGACTGCGCGCGTAGCGGCCGCTCGCCGGTCGCGGTCACGACGAGGAGCGCTGCCCCAGCAAGAAGCGCACGAGCGGCTCGGCGTCGACCTTGGCCGTCGAGACGAGGGCGTCGATGAGACGCTTGCCGAGGCGCGCCAGGTCGAGGAGCTGCGAAATGCGCTGGTGCTGCAGGTCCGCGCGGGCGCGCGTCGATGTGTCGGTCGAGGTCTTGCGGATGCGATCGAGCTGGCGGAGCGCCTCTTCGAACGAGTCGATGGCGGCGGTCACCTCGCTCTTCTCGCGCTCGTTGAAGACGCGGCTGATCATCCGCCAAAGCTGCACCTCGGCCGTGTAGAAGTCCTTCCGCTCTCCTTGAATCCAGACCTTGCGTACCACACCCCATCTCGCCAGCTCGGAGAGGGTCATGCTCACCGCGCCGGTGGAGAGCTTGAGGGAGTGACAGAGCTCGTCGGCGCTGAGCGGATCGGGGGACAGATAGAGCACACTCCAGACGCGGCCCATGTTCCGCTTGAAGCCCCAGAACTCGATCAGCCGTCCGATGACGTCGCTGACCGCCAGCTCGCTGGGCCACAAGGTCCGCTGTTTCTCGCGGTTCGTCACACCGGCCCCGAGCTGCGAGGGGCTAGGCGGCACGCGCGGCGAGATCCGCGGCGATCGAGGACAGGAGGTCGCGCGCCGTGCCGGCCGGGACCGCCTCGAGCGCGCGTTGGGCCTGCGCCGTCTCCTCGCGAGCGCATGCGCGAACCCCTTCGCAGACACCGGAGAGGCGCACTGCCTCGGCCACGCGCGCGGCCGCGCGAGCGTCCCCTGCGCGGACCGCGTCGATGTCGTCGACGAGCGAAGGGCGAGCCGCCAGCGCGCGGATGAGCGGCAAGGTGAGCTTGCCCTCGTGCAGGTCGCCGAGCAGCGCCTTGCCGGTGGCGCCGGGGTCGCCGTCGTAGTCGAGCACGTCGTCCACCAGCTGGAAGGCGACGCCCACGCGCGCGCCGAACTCACCGAGCGCCGCCACGCCCTCGTCGCTGGCACCGGCCGTCGCGGCCCCGGCGCGCGCGGCCCATGCGAAGAGTGACGCCGTCTTGTCGTGGACGATGCGAAAGTAGACATCCTCGCGCAGTTCCAGCCGCGTGCGCCCTCGCAGCTGCACGATCTCGCCGTCGACCAGTCGGCGAAGGGTGGAAAAGAGATCACGCAGGACCGCGCCGGGAGCCGCCGCTGCGGTGCGCTCGAGCGCGTGGGTCAGCAGGAGATCCCCCGCCAGCACGCTCACCGCGTTCCCCCAGATGCGTCGCGGGGTCGGCTTGCCGCGCCGCTCCTGCCCGTCGTCCACCACGTCGTCGTGCAGCAGCGTCGCCAGGTGCACCAGCTCGGCGGCGACCGCCACGTCGCGCGCGGCCGCCGGCACCTTCCCGAAGCACGCCGCCGAGAGCAGGACCGTGAGCGGCCGCACGCGCTTGCCCCCTGCCTGGAGCAGGTGGGTCGCCGAGTCCGTCCCCGGCGAGGCCCCTTCCCTCGCTATCCTGGCCAGCTCGACGTCGACCAGCGACATGTCGTCGCCCAGGAGCGTGTGTACCTGCTCGATGCGCTCCGCGGCGCGCACCCCGGCGCGCTCGGCGGTGGCGGCTTCGCGAAGGAGCGCGACGGAGGCGGCGGGGTTCGTCGTAGCGTTCAAAATTATTTGAAAGTTATCTAGGGTACCCGAGGTCGCGGTCAAGCCCCGCGTTCCGCGACGTCGTTGACAGACGTGACGGCGCGCGGTCATGTGGCGGCCCTCCCATGGTCGAAGGGTCCCGCGACGACGCTGCGCGCGCGCGCCTCCAGGGGAAGCGCGTGGCCCTCGGCATCGTCCTTTTCGTGTCCGTGGGCATCATCGGGTCGAGCACGATGCAGATCGTGCCAGCGGTCTTCGGGACCGGCATCCGGCCCCTCCCCGACGGCCTGCCAGGCTCGTCCGCGCACACCTGCGCGGAAGGAGTTCAGCGGCTCGAGAAGGCGCTCGAACGCGCCAGCGAAGAAGGTGGCGGCGCGGATTTCTCGGCGCGCCTGCGGCCGGAGTGGGATGACGAGAGCACCGTAGAGGTGGCATGCAGCCGGTCCAGCGAGGGGCTCGACGCCTGGGCCGCCCTGGCGCGGCTGCGGTCGGCGGAAGAGCACCTGGCACCGGACGGTCGAGGCCTGCTGGCCCCGCTGCGCCGCGACGTCCGCGCGCACCTACCCGCTGACTTGCGCTAAGAGAGTCCCCCGCCATGAACGAGCCTGCCGCATCGCCCCTCGAAGCCGTCGTGGCCGAACCCACGTTCGACGCGCTCCCCCTCAGCGCCGATGTGCGGCGCGCCATCGACGCCATGGGCTATCGCAACCCCACGCCGGTGCAGATCGCCGTGTTCGAGCCGGCCGCCGAGGGGCGCAGCCTGGTCGTGCAGGCGCGCACCGGGACGGGAAAGACCGCCGCCTTCGGCCTCCCCATCGTCGACCGCCTGGTGCGCCCGTCGATGAAGGCGGTCCAGGCGCTGGTCCTCTGCCCCACGCGCGAGCTGGCGCTGCAGGTGTCGCGCGAGGTGGAGCAGATCGGTCAGTTTCGCGGGACCAAGGTGGTGGCCATCTACGGCGGCACGTCCATGTCGCGCCAGGTCGAGGCGCTGGAGCAGGGCGCGCAGATCGTAGTCGGCACGCCGGGCCGCGTCCTCGATCACCTGCGCCAGCGAACGCTCGACCCCAGCGGCATCCGCGTCCTCGTCCTCGACGAAGCGGACGAGATGCTTTCCATGGGATTCGCCCGAGAGCTCAACGCGATCCTGGAGACCCTCCCCAAGAACCGCCAGGGGATGTTCTTCAGCGCCACCATTCCCGCCGACATCGAGCGGCTGGCGCACACGCACCTGAAGGACACGGAGCTCATCACGCTCTCCAGCGACCAGGTGGGGGCGCTGGAGGTCGCGCACTACGTCTACGTGACGCGGGCGGGGGACAAGATCGGTCAGCTGGTGCGCATCCTCGAGGTCGAGGATCCGGAGAGCGCCATCATCTTCTGCAACACCCGCGACGAGACGCAGCGCGCCGCCGAAGCGCTGAAGGCGCGCGGCTTCGACGCCGACTGGCTCAACGGGGACCTGCCGCAAGGGGACCGGGAGCGGGTGATGAACGCCACGCGCGAGGGGCGGCTGCGCTTTCTGGTGTGCACCGACGTTGCGGCGCGGGGGATCGACATCTCCCATCTCACGCACGTCATCAATTACGACTTTCCGGAGACGGCGGAGCAGTACGTGCACCGCACCGGGCGAACGGGGCGCGCTGGACGGACGGGGACGGCCATCGCCCTAGTCGGTCCGAAGGACATCGGGAACCTCTATCTCCTGCGCCTCACCTACAAGATCCGCCCCATCGAGAAGCAGCTCCCCAGCGAGGGTGAGGTCAAGACCCGCGCGGAGATGGATCTCCTGCAGCTCTTCGTCGACGCGTTCGCCAATCGTCCGGCGCACCCGGACGACCTCTCGCTGGCGCGGCGGTTGCTGACCCACCCGGAGGCCGAGCCTATCGTCGCCGGGCTGCTGCGCGATCACCTCGGCGCGCGCGGTGGCGACGTGGCGACCGAGGCGGCCGAGGCGCGGCGCGCACGCAACCCGCCCCCCGAGCCGCGGCCGGCCGCGCGGGTGGAGACGCGCGTGGAGACGCGCGTGCAGACCAAGCGCGAGCCGGAGTCCCCGCGCCGCGAGGACACGCGGCGGCGCCCCAGAGGACCCGAGGCCGGACCTCCCGCGCCTGCGCCTCCTCCGCGTTCGTCGCGCGAGGCCGCGCGCGCACCTGCGCCTGCGCTGGCGCGCGAGCCCGGACGGCCGCGCGCATCGGTGGCGTCGTACACGAGCTGGGAGCCTCCCCAGGAGGCCGACGACGAGAAGCCGATCCTCGTCGATGAAGACGAGACGGCGTCGCTGCTCCCTCGCTTCACCGTCGAAGGGGAGGGCCTCGCGCCGCCCCCCGAGCGGGGCGACCTGGCCGGACGAAGCGAGCGCTCCCGCCGGGAACGAGGGTCGCGCGCAGAGCCCATCGAGCGCAGCGACAGCGACGATCTTTCCGGCTTCGTGCAATTGTTCGTCAACGTCGGAAAACGCGAGGGTTTGAGCTCGGGCGATCTGTTGAAGCTTCTGACCGAGAAAGGTATCCCCGAGACCGAGGCAGGACGCGTTCGTGTTCGGGACCGGATGAGCTTCATTACCGTGAAAAAGGAGGCGCTCGAGCGTGTGGTGGCCGCGCTGAGCGGGGCGCTGGTGGGGGGCCGTACGGTGGTCGCGGAGCTGGCGCGAGGGCGCGGCTGAGCGGGCCCACCCACCCTCGCGCACAGAGATCGGCTCGAGCCCATTGAGAGAGGGCTCTGCTCTGCCGTATCCTGACGCACGAACATGGCCATGCCTTCGGCCCCTCCGGCGCCCGGCGCACACGTTGCGCACTCTATCCCGACCACCACCCTCCGGTCTCTTCTGGATGCGCGTCGCGCGGAGGGACGACGCATGACGATGGAGGAGGCCGTCGCCGTCATCGTCCCGTTGTGCCTCGATCTCAAGGACCGACACGGACGCGGCGAGAAGCTCTACGTGCATCCCTCGGCCATCGCCGCTTCGGCCGACGGCCTGGCCCGCGTCCATCCGCGGCTCTCGGTCCTTCCCACCGGCACGCACGACCTGCACTGCTTGGCGCCGGAGCTCCAGCGCTCCCGCGAACCGGGAGACGCCTGCTCCAGTGTCTACTCCCTGGGCGCCATCCTCTACGAGATGGTGACCGGCCTGCACGTCGGCCCCGCCATGAAGCGCCCGCGCGACATCGAGCCGTCGCTCCCCGAGGCCCTGGAGATCCTCATCGGCAAGGCCATCATCGGCGAACGCGCGCATCGTCCCGCCGACCTCGGCGCGCTGGCCAGCGCGATGTACCACGTGGCCCCGCAGAAGAGCATTCACCCGCCCGACATCAGCGAGGGCCGCCTCGACCAGAGCGCCGAGCTCGACGTCGACGTGAAATTCTCCATGCTGCCTCCCCAGGGCCGGATGCAGGCCGCGGCCGAGACCAGCGGCGTCAACACCCTTCCCCAGCACGCTCTCCTGCCCCGCGCGGTCGGCGGGGATCCCTTCGGCGGTCCGGTGATCGATCGCTCTTTCGCCGCCAACGTCCCTTCCAGCCGTCGGGGTCCCGACGACGCTACCGCGCGGCTGGGAGCCCTCAAGGCCCGCCTCGAGAGCGACCCCCGGCCGCGCTACGTGGTCAGCAAGGACAAGATGGACCACGGCCCCTTCACCGCCGTGGAGCTCCTGCAGCAGATCGCCTCGCACGCCTTCCATGCCGAGCACGGCCTGCGCGACGAGATCAGCGGTCGCACGCTGGCCATCTCCGAGTGGGAGGAGTTCGCGCCCTTCGCCGAGCAGGCCGGCCTCCTGCGCGAGAAGCGCGCCGAGGACAAGGCCGTGGTCCGCGCGGCCGATGCCGACAAGAAGCGCGGCGTCGCCAAGTCCATCATCGCGCTCAGCGTGGTCGTGGCTCTCGCCGGGGTCCTGGCGGTGTGGTTCTTCAAGGTCCGCGGCACGCACAACGACGAGGTCACCGTCGCCGGAGACCGGGCCGGCACCATCGAGGTGAACGGGGACATCAAGGGCAAGAGGAAAGGTCCCGGTGTCGGGGGACCGGGCGGCGGAGGCGGCGGTCCCGGCTACTCCGGCGGCACCAGCTTCGAGAACGTGCTCAACAACAACAACGAGACGCTCTCCATGGGAGGCCAGGCGCAGGACCAGCCCGACCTCACCAACGCGCAGCTGGCCGCGCCGCTGCGCCATGCCTCGTTCATCAGCGGGTGCGGGGCGCCCGACGACATGAAGGTCGCGGTCCGGGTGGCGGTGAAGATGGGGCGCGCCGTCGGCGTGACGGTCAGCACCACGCCGCCGAGCGCCGGCGTGAACGCGTGCGTCGATCGCACCGTGCGCATGCTCCAGTGGCCGGTCAGCCCCAAGGTCGACTTCGTCTCGACCACCTACTGACGCCAATCGGCGTCGCGGGGCGGCGTGAACGTGCCTCAGTGACTGGGAGGCGGAATCGGCACGCAGAAGCCCGCCAGACAGGAGTTCGGCTGGAGGCAGTCCACGGCTGACTGGCACGGGAACGCGCACTTTCCGTACTGGAGGTTGCAGTGATGCGTCCCGCACGGCACGTCGTCCTTGCACTGGAACGCGATGGGGCCCGGAACGGCCATCTGCCCCGAGCCGCTGGGCGCAGGGGTGGGTCCCGGCGTGGCGGTGGGAATCGCCGGCCCGGGATAGGCGGCGGGAGGCGTCTGCGGCGCAGGGTAGCCCGGCGGAGGCTGGGCGGTGGGGTAGGCCGTGTATCCCGCCGGCGGCATTCCGTTGGGCGGCAGATTGTCCTGCGTCTTCGGCTGGCACGCCGTCACGATGACGAAGAGGGACGCCACGGAGGCGCCGATCGAAAGCGTTCGCATGAAGAGTCTCCTCGCCCGAGAGGGTAGCCCGACGGCGTCGATTCTCTGCCGGGAACCACCCGGACGACTCGGACGCCGGCGTCCACGGGCTGCGGCGCGCGACCGCGCCGGCGTGATAGACACCGGCGCATGCCCCGGGCCGCACGCGCCGCCGTCGCCGCCGCCCTCCTCGCAGCGACGACGGCGTGCATCCGCGGCGATCCCCCGGCGCCCGACGCCTCGCCGTCCATCGCGCTGCCGGAGATGCCGCCCGCCCCCCCGGACGCGGCCGCGGCGACCCCGTCCGAGGGAAGGTCGTCGCCCTCGCAGGTCGCCGCCGCCTCTACGAGCGCCGGGGATTCTGCGCTCCCCCTGCTCCCCCCGCTTGTCCCTCAGACGCACGATCGACCGGAAGCGTCGGGCGCCGCCTTCGACGCGCGCGTCGCCGCGCTTTGGGCGGGCATCGTGGCCGACGATCCCGCGACGGCCATGCCCTTCTTCTTTCCTCTCGAGGCCTACCGTCAGGTGAAGGACGTCGCCGACCCGGCCTCGGACTGGAAGCATCGACTCGTCGCCGCCTATGCGCACGACGTCCACGCGCTCCACGCACGGCTGCACGACGCAGGGGATCGGGCCGCGCTGGTGGGCCTGGAAGTGAACGACGCGCGCGCACGCTGGGTCGACCCCGGCGAGGAGTACAATAAACTCGGCTATTTTCGCGTCTTCGGATCGAAGCTTCGCTACACCGTGGACGGTGAAATGCGCTCGGCGGAGGTCAAGTCGCTCATCTCGTGGCGCGGCGAGTGGTACGTGGTGCACCTCAGCGCCATCCCGTGATGAGCGAGCTCGACAATCCCGTGCAACGAAATACAAGTCGCTGACAATTGTCCGGAGGCCGACCACTATCTCGTAGGACATGCAGTTCGTACTCTGCACGGCTTATTTTGCCGTGCTGCTGGTCCTGGCGATGTACGGCTTGCATCGTTCGCACCTGGTCATCACCGTCCTCCGCCATCGACGGGCACTGAAGGCCCTCAAGGAGGGCGTCCCCGCCCTGGCGGTGGGGACGGTCCAGGGCAGAGACGATCTCCCCTACGTCACCATCCAGCTTCCCCTCTACAACGAGGCGACCGTAGCGGGACGCTTGCTGGACCACGTCGCGGCCATCGAATGGTCGCGCAGCCGTCTCGAGATCCAGGTGCTCGACGACTCCACCGACGAGACACGCGCGCTGGTCCGGCAAAAGGTCGACGCCCTACGCGAGGGCGGCCTCGACGTGGTCTACATTCATCGCGTCGATCGCACCGGGTACAAGGCCGGCGCGCTGGACCACGGCCTCAAGGTCGCCAAGGGCGATCTGGTCGCCATCTTCGACGCCGACTTCCTTCCCCAACCGGACTTTCTCCGCGCCATCGTCCCGCACTTCATGGCCGATCCCCGGGTCGGCATGGTCCAGGCGCGCTGGGGGCATCTCAACCGCGCCCACTCGCTGCTGACACGCACGCAGGCGCTCATGCTCGACGGCCACCATCTCGTGGAGAACCGCGCTCGCATGGCCGCAGGTTGGCTCTTCAACTTCAGCGGCACGGGCGGCATGTGGCGCAAGGAAGCGATCGCCGGCGCGGGCGGCTGGCAGCACGACACGCTGACCGAGGACCTCGACCTCTCCTATCGCGCACAGCTCGCCGGCTGGCGCTTCGTCTACCGCGAGAACGTGGTGACCCCGGCGGAGCTGCCAGAGGACATCAGCGCCTTTCGCGCGCAGCAGTTCCGCTGGGCCAAGGGGACGGTGCAGACTGCGCGCAAGCTGATGCCGCTTCTGATGCGCTCCAAGCTGACGCCCATGCAGCGGACCGAAGCGCTCTTTCACATGACGCCGCACTTCGCCTACCCGCTGATGGTGCTCCTCGGCGTGCTCCTTTTGCCCGCGCTCGTCCTCATGCCCGCCACGGACACCAAGACGATGCTCATGATCGATCTTCCGCTGGTGGTCGGCACGACCGGATCGCTGGCGGCGTTCTACGTGATGGCCGAGCTGGCGCAGGGCCGGCGGCGGATCGATGCGCTGCGGCAGCTCCCCGCGCTCCTGGCGCTGGGCGCCGGGCTCGCTCCGCACTTGACGAAGGCGGTGTGGGAAGGGCTGCACTCGATGTCGGGTGAGTTCATCCGCACGCCGAAGAAGGGCACCACCGAGGGCCGGTACAGCGCCGCCGCCGACCTCCCCATGATCGAGGTGTTCCTCGGCCTCGTTTCGGCAGCCAGCACGGTGGTGGCGGTGGAGACCGGACACTGGTTTGCCGTCCCCTTCGCCATGATCTTCACCTTCGGGTACGGCTACCACGCCTTTTTCGTGGCCTTCGAGCAGCTCATGCGAAGGAAGGCACACCGCGCGCGCGAGGCGGCCGCTTCGCTCCAGGTCACCGCCTCGGGCACTCGTCTGGCCGCCCTCGAAGCCTCGGGGAGGACAGACGAGCTCGCGGCGTAACCGCGGTAGCCATTGGCTAAAATCGCGTTTACACTCTCGCTGAGCCCGTAGCGGGGGGAGAGTCGACGATCATGACCAAGGCGGAGATCGTCCAGGCGCTTTACAGTAAGGTCGGCGGTTTCTCACGCAAGGAGTCCGCGGAGCTCGTCGACCTCGTCTTCGAGATGATGAAGGAGACGCTCGGCCGCGGCGAGAAGATCAAGGTCAGCGGCTTCGGCAACTTCGTCCTGCGTGACAAGCGACAGCGCCCGGGAAGAAACCCGCAGACCGGGCAGCCCATCAAGATCAGCGAGCGCCGCGTGCTCACCTTCAAGGCCAGCCAGATCCTCAAGCTCGCCCTCAACGAAGAGCGCGCCGGCCACGCCGTGACCAGCGGCGGCGCTCTCGCGTCGGCGAGCGGCGACTCGACCGCGACCAAGGACTGAGCTCGACATGCCGGAGGGGGGAGGACGGGACCGCGAACCAGCGCTCGCCGAGGTGGGTGCCACGGGCGCCGTGCCGTCGGCCTTGCCGGCGAAGCTCTACTTCCGGATCGGGGAAGTCGCCGAGCTCGTGGGGGTAGAGCCCCACGTCCTTCGCTACTGGGAGCGCGAGTTTCGCAGCATCCGCCCCACCAAGAGCGCCAAGGGACAGCGCGTCTATTCGCGGCGGGACGTGGAGAACCTGCTGCGCGTTCGCGAGCTCCTCTACCGAGAGGGTTTCACCATCGCGGGGGCCAAGAAGAAGCTCCAGCGCTCCGGCCTGGAGCCACGCGACGCGGAGGACGGCGCGGCGGGCGATGGGGGCAAAACGCGCGACCAGCTGGTGGCGATGCGCGCGGAGATCGAGGCCTTCCTCGACGAGCTCGGGCCCGCGCGACGCTGACACACGACCTCGCTCCGAGTGAAGAGGCTTACGCTCGAGCGCAGAAGTGATAAAACGCGCGCCCAGCCCATGCTTCGGCGCCTCCGCTTCTCCTTTCTTCTGTCCTTGGCGCTTGTTGCGTCGATCTCTTTTGCCTCGGTCAGCCGAGCGCAGAGCGACGCGGGGGCGCCCCCTGCCGACTCCACGGCCCCACCGAGCGCGTCGCCGCCGGCCCCCAGCCCCCCGCCGCGTCCTCCCCTGGTGACCTCGCCGCCGCCGGCGTCTCCGCAGCCGTCGGCCTCCGCGCCGACCACCCCCTCGCCGCTGCGCGGCATCAACCCCGGCCGCGACGCGCGCGACCTGGCGGCGCAAGGGGGGCAGGCGCCGAGCGGCGGAGAGGTGGCCGGCGCGCACGAGGTGTTCAGCGACGACTGGTGGGGCAAGGCGCGCCCGGTGATCGAGCTGCACGGCTACTTTCGCACCCGAGGCTCGGTGTTCCACAACTTCTTCCTCGGCCGCCACAGCTCGAGCGTCACGCAAGGAGGCGACCAGCAGTACCTCTGGCCGATTCCCCTCGACCAGTCGTACGCCACCACCAACAACGGTGCCGGGGGTGGTCAGAACGTGGCCGTGTGCGGTCCCAACGGCACCCAGAACTGCTACGACAAGACCGAATCGAGCGCCAACCTGCGCCTCCGCCTCAACCCCGAGATCCACATCTCGGACAACCTCCGCATCATGACGCAGCTCGATCTGCTCGACAACCTGGTGCTGGGCTCGACGCCGGAGTCCTACGCCATGCAGCCGGCCACGGGCACGAACAACGCCTCCGGGGCGCAGAAGATGTACCCGACCGGGTACCAGCCGGTGCAGTACAACGGCGGCTACGCGCCGGTGAACTACGCGCCCATCGGTTTCCTGGCGACCACGCAGGGGTCGCCCACGGCCGGCGTCAACGGGTGGACCAACGCGATCAACGTCAACCGCGTGTGGGGGGAATACATGACCCCCCTCGGACAGATCCGCTTCGGCCGCATGCCGCAGCAGTGGGGCCTGGGGATGGTCGCGAACTCCGGCGACGGAATCGACAGCGACTACCAGTCCACCATCGACCGCATCATGTTCATCAGCGGCATCAAGTCGATGGACCTCTACTTCGGCGGCGCGTGGGACTTCGTCTCCACGGGGCCCACCAACGCCAACCCCTTCGATGTCTACGGCGGCCAGCCCTACAACACCTGCAACCTGTGCAACGTGAACGAGTGGGCCGCCTTCATCGCCCACCGCACCAACCCCGAGCTCCAGAACGCCAAGCTCGCGCACGGCGACCTGGTGCTCAACGGGGGCCTCTATGCGCTCTATCGCTGGCAGTACAACGACATCCAGCAGGCCAACAACAACCCGAACACCATCGACTACGGCGACCAGGCCACGCTGAACAACGGCCTCGAGCCGCGCCGCGCGTGGGCGGTGACGCCGGATCTCTGGGTGCAAGCCCTCTGGCAAAAGCTGCGCTTCGAGGCCGAAGCGGTCACCATCCAGGGGCAGATCGGGTACTCCAACCTCAGCCAGAACCTCAACAGCCCGGTCGCCGTCCGCCAGTACGGCCTCGCCTCACAGACCGAGTACCGCGGCATCGACGACAAGCTCGATCTCCAGTTCGGCTTCGGATGGGCGAGCGGCGACCCCTACGCCAACAACGGCGGTTCCGGCGCGTTGCAACCGAGCAGCACCGGACTGCAGTCGGAGTTCACGCAGAACGGCCAACCTGCGCCCATCTCCACGTTCGCCTTTCACCCCGACTATCGCGTCGACCTCATCTTCTGGCGTGAGATCATGTCGCGGGTCGAGGGCGCGTATTACTTCCGCCCCAGCGTCGACTACGACTTTCTCCGCAACACCGACGGGGAGAAGTTCGGCGGCGGCGCCGCCCTCATCTGGAGCCGCGCGAGCGAGTTCGAGCAGACCCCCGGACACCACCGCGACCTCGGCGTGGAGATGGACCTCCAGCTCTACTACCAGTCCAAGGACGGCTCGCTGAACGACGACCTTTCCAAGATCGGCGGCTTTTACACGATGCTGCAGTACGGCGTCTTCTTCCCCCTCGGCGGTCTCGGGTACCTGCCCGGCCAGGTCACGGTCAGCGGGTTCGACGCCAGCCTTTCGGCGGCGCAGACCATCCGGCTCTTTCTCGGGATCGTGTTCTGACGCCCCACGGCGCACGCTAGACTTGACCTCACAATGCGAAGTCTTGCCCTCGCTCCGTTGGCCGCCGTCGCGCTCCTCGTCCTTGCCGGATGCGACGACGCCACCGGCACCTTGCAGGGCGGCGAGGCCCTGGAGGACAGCTCCACGCCCCCCACGGTGCAGTGTGAGCCGACCTGGACGAGCCTTTACACGATCTACTTCGGGCCCCTCGGTCAGGCGAGTTGCAGTCCGTCGGGCGACTCCAGCTGCCACGGCACCGCGAGCCAGACCGGCGCGGGGTTCAGCGGCTTCGTGTGCGGCTCGACCCAGGACGAGTGCTGGCAAGGGATGACCCAGGGGATCTCGCCGGACGCGGGCGGCCTCTTCCCGCCGATCCTCCCGCCGGATGCCGGAGACCCCACCCAGTCGCAGCTCTGGGTCAGCATTCACAAGACCACCGGCGGTGGGGGGCTCAGCAACAACATGCCGTGCGGCAATCCGCCGACCTGTACCGCCACCGCCGCCACGTACACGTTCAAGACGGCCGACCTGTCGTGCCTAGAGACCTGGGCGCAGGCGGGCGCGCCGAACAACTAGCGGCTAGGAGCTGCGGTACTATCGACCATGGCGAAGATTCTCATCGTCGACGACCAGCGCAACATGCGCACGACGCTGGCGATGATGCTGCGGGGCGCCTCGTACGAAGTCGACGAGGCGGCCGACGGCGAGCAGGGAGCCGAGCGCGGCGCGACCGGCGCGTACGACGTCGTCCTCACCGACCTTCGCATGGGGACCAAAGACGGGATCGATGTCCTTCGCGCGACCAAGGACGCGCACCCCCTCACCGAGGTCATCGTGATGACCGCCTACGGCACCATCGAGAGCGCGGTCGAGGCCATGCGGCTCGGCGCTTTCGACTACATCCAGAAGCCGTTCACCGAGCAAGAGCTCCTGGTCAAGGTCGCCAAGGCCCTCGACAACCGCCGCCTCACCGGCGAGGTGACGTTCCTCGCCAGCGAGTTCAAGGACCGCTACAAGTTCGAGAACATCATCGGGCGCTCGCGCGCCGTTCGCGAAGTGCTCGGGCGCATCGTGCGCATCGCCCCGACCGACGCCATCGTCCTCATCACCGGCGAGAGCGGCACCGGCAAGGAGCTCGTCGCCAAGGCCATCCACGCCAACAGCAAGCGCGGCGACCGGCCGTTCGTCCCCGTCAACTGCGCCGCCATCACCGAGACGCTGCTGGAGAGTGAGCTCTTCGGTCACGCCAAGGGGTCGTTCACCGGCGCGGTGAGCGCGCGCAAGGGGCTCTTCGAGGAGGCGGACGGGGGGACGTTCTTCTTCGACGAGATCGCCGAGACGCCCATCACCTTCCAGGCCAAGCTCCTCCGCGCCATCCAGGAGAACGAGATACGGCGCGTCGGGGAGAGCAAGGCCATCCAGGTCAACGTGCGCATCATCGCCGCGACCAACCAGGACCTCATGATCGCCGTTGCCGAGAAGCGCTTCCGTCAGGATCTCTATTACCGGCTCAACGTCGCGCGCTTCCAGCTCCCGCCGCTCCGCGAGCGGCGCGAGGACATCCCCGTTCTGGTCAGCTTCTTCATGGAGAAATACTCGCGGAAAATGGGCGTTCGCCCCAAGCTCCACGAGTCCGTGCTGGACTCGCTGGCGCACTACGACTTCCCCGGGAACATCCGCGAGCTCGAGCACATGATCGAGCAAGCGGTCGCGCTGCAGCAAAACGGCATCATCACCGCCGACGACCTCTTGCCCCCCCCGGCCAGCACACCGCTCGGCCCCGGCGGAGCGGGCGGCCGGTCCCTCTCCGACGTCGTCGACGGGGCCGAGCGCGCGGCCATCGAGGGAGCTCTCCGCGAGAGCGAGGGCAGCCGAGAGCGGGCGGCGGAGGTGCTCAACATCTCGCCGACGACGCTCTGGCGCAAGATGACGCGCCTGGGGATCACCTTCGAGAGCCGGGGCTGAGACCCCGCCCTCGCCTGGGTGGAGATCGACCCCCAGCGGGCGCGTCATGCATGCCTGATAGGCAGAGGCTGCAAGAGTGAAACAGAAGCGCGCTTTGTGGGTAGGTCCGTGACGGTGAAAGGTGTTGTAACCACTCGCAACGTTGCGATCGCCAGTGTGGGCACAGTGCTTGCGTAGCCGCGCCGCAGGCACGGAGCGGGCGCCCAAAGACGGGATTCCGACTGCGCGCCGAAGACTCGAGCCATGACCATGGTCGGAACGGTGCCTCGGGTCCTCGTCGTCGACGACCAGCCGAATCTCACGCGTGTGCTGGCCATCGGCCTGCGAATCGAGGGGTTCGAGGTCGAGACCGCCGCGCACGCCGAAGAGGCCCTGTGCATGATGGCCTCCGGTCCGTTCGATCTGGCGGTCGTCGACCTGATGATGCCGGGCATCAACGGCATCCAGCTGGCGCGCATGATCCGGGATCGCTTTCCGCTCGCGCTGGTCGTGCTGACCAGCGCCTACCACCTCAGCGAGCGGCAGCTTCTGCGGGCCGATTGCGGGGCGGTGGGCTTCGTTCCCAAGCCCTTCGACCTGGTGGAGCTGGCGCGTTTTCTCCGTGGCAAGCTCGCCTCGGCGGGCGCTCCGATGGGAGACGGTGCCGGTGGGACGGGCCCTTTCGCTCTGCGGGGGGCGGCGTGAAGGGCTGACGGGCTGCGGTTCCACCGGGAGCCGCGAGCCGCCCGGGTTGCGGGCCGCGGCGCGTCGAGGTAATCGCGCGCCTCGCTCATGAGGGTCGACGCGTTGCACTACGAGCTGCCCCCGGAGCTGATCGCTCAGCGGCCGGCCGAGGAGCGCGAGCTGGCGCGGTTGCTGGTGCTGCCCCTCGACGGCGGAGCGCCGGAGTCGCGACGCATACGGGAGCTGCCGGAGCTGCTTCCGCCCGGCGCGCTGGTGGTGGTCAACGACACCCGCGTCATTCCGGCGCGCCTGCTGGGTCGCAAGCGCGAGACCGGCGGCCGGGTCGAGGTGCTGCTCGTCCGGCGGGTCGGGGCGCGCGAGCTGGAGGTGGCGCCGGGGGAGGTGCGGGCCACGGAGGTGTGGCGCGCGCTCGGCAAGGCCAGTAAATCGCTCAAGTTCGGGGCCGACATCGAGGTGCCGCGCCAGGGCGCGGAGGGCGGGCCGGCGGCGCTGGTGGTACGTCTCCTCGGCCGCGCCGAGGACGACGGCTTGCTCGAGGTGGCGCTCTGGAGCACCTCGGGTGAGTCGGTCGGCGACGGCATCCGCGCGTGCGGCCGCGTTCCGTTGCCCCCCTACATCAAGCGCGAGGACGAGGCCGACGACGCCCATCGCTACCAGACCGTCTACGCTCGCCACGACGGTGCGGTCGCGGCGCCCACCGCGGGCCTGCACATCACCAACGCGCTGCTGGGGCGCCTCGCCGTACGCGGCTGCGATGTCGCCAGCGTCACCTTGCACGTCGGCCTGGGCACCTTTCAGCCGGTCACCGTCGACGATCTCGACCACCATCCCATGCACTCGGAGCACTACACGGTGTCGCAGTCCACCGCCGACGCCATCGCGCGGGCGCGGGCCCGGGGAGCACCCGTCGTGGCCGTCGGCACCACCACGGTGCGCGCGCTGGAGAGCGCCGCCGACCCCGAGCGCCGCGGCTACGCCCAGGCCTCCACCGGCGAGACCCGGCTCCTCATCCAGCCCGGCCACGACTGGCGGGTGGTCGACGGGCTGCTCACCAACTTTCACCTTCCGCGCTCCACGCTGCTGGCCCTGGTCGGCGCCTTCGGGGGCACCGAGCGCGTGCTCGACGCCTATCGCCTGGCGGTGACCGAGCGCTACCGCTTCTTTTCCTACGGCGACGCCATGCTGCTCTGGAGGGCCATCGACCGCGCGTCCTCCGACGCCCCCACGGCGGAAGCGTGGAGAACCGGTTGACGCCGAGCGCGTCGGGCTTCTCCTTCCGCGTGACCGCTCGCTGCGGACAGGCCCGCCACGCGGTCCTGACCACGCCCCACGGTGCGGTCGAAACGCCCGCCTTCATGCCGGTCGGGACGCAGGGCAGCGTGAAGACGCTCTCGCCCGGCGAGGTCGCCTCCACCGGCGCGCGCGTCGTCCTCGGCAACACCTACCACCTGATGCTGCGTCCCGGCGCGGAGGCCATCGCCAGGCTCGGGGGCCTTCACGCGTTCACTCGCTGGCCTCACGTCATGCTCACCGACTCGGGCGGCTTCCAGGCCTACTCGCTGGGATCGGCGCCACCCGGGGAAGCCCGCGCCCGGGCCGCGCCGCGAGGGGCCGGCGCTGCTCGGGTCGGGGCCAGCGAGGAGGGGTTCTCCTTCAAGTCACACCTCGACGGATCGGTGCATCTTCTCGGCCCGGAGGAGGCGGTCCGCGTCCAGGGTCTCCTCGGCGCCGACATCCAGATGCAGCTCGACGTGTGCCCCCCCGGCGAGGCCGCGCGCGACGTGGTGGAGGCCGCGGTGGCCAGGACTACCCGCTGGGCGCGGCGAGCGCTCGCCACCCCTCGACCGGCCGCGCAGGCGCTCTTCGGCATCGTGCAGGGAGGCTGCTTCGCCGATCTCCGGCGCGCTCACGCCGCCGAGCTCGGCGCGCTCCCGTTCGACGGCCTCGCCCTCGGCGGCTTCTCCGTCGGCGAGGACATCGAGCGCATGCACGAGACCCTGGTCGAGGTGGCCCCTGCGCTCGATCCGGACCGACCGCGCTACCTGATGGGGGTGGGGACCCCGCGCGATCTGGTGCGCGCCATCGGCGCGGGGGTCGATCTCTTCGACTGCGTGCTCCCCACGCGCAACGCCAGGAACGGACAGGCCCTCACCCGCTCCGGCCGGCTGGTCATCAAGAATGCCCGCTGGCGCGACGATCCGCGCCCCATCGACGAGCGCTGCGCCTGCGCGTGCTGCGCGGGCGGCTACTCGCGCGCTTATCTGCGTCACCTCTACGTGTCCCGGGAGATCCTGGCCTTGCGCCTCCTTTCCCTGCACAATCTTCACTTCTACGGGGAAATCACCTCCGGCGCGCGGGGCGCCATCGGCCGGGGCGAGTATGGGGCCTGGGCGAGGGAGGTGCTCTCGGCCATGGATGCCGAGACCGGGTCAGCGTAACCTAGGAGCCCGTCGGGCAAAGCCCAACGGACGAGTACGAGAGCCCCACCGACCCCATGTCCAGCGACGAGAAGAGGCCGCTCGGCAAGATCCTGCTCCAGAGAAAGCTGGTCTCGCAGCAGGAGCTCGACGCTGCCCTCAGCGCCCAGAAGCGCTCCGCCTCCCCGACCCCGCTCGCCTCGGTGCTGGTGGGCGAGGGCACCCTCGACGAGATCGAGGCCCTGCGCGCCCTCTCCGAGCAGTACGGTGTGCCGGGCATCGATCTCACCCAGGTCGCCATCGTGCTCGAGCACCTCGACGTGGTGCCGCGCGAGGTGGCCGAGACCCATCGCATCCTGCCTGTCCTCATGCGCGGGGACCGCATCTTCCTGGCCATGGCGGACCCCCGCGACAAGCGGGTCATCGACGAGCTCGAGTTCGTCACCGGCAAGAAGGTCTACCCGTACATCGCCGTGCACTCGACGCTCGAGCGCACCACCACCGCCGCCTACGAGGCCAAGGGCCGTGGCGAGGCGCATTACCTCGGACCGCGCGTTCCCGAGGAGACGCTGCGCCACCTCGGCCTCGGCGCCGTCGCGTCCTCCGTCGCTGCGCCCCCTCCGGGTCCCCTTGCTCCTGCCCCCGCGTCGACACGCGGGGCGCCCCCCGCGTCCCCGCTCGCGCCACCCGCGCCCCCCTCCACACCGCAGCGTCCCGCGAAGCCGGGGCCGCCTCCACCGCCGCGACTTGCCGCCCCGCGGGTGCCGCCTCCCCTTCCACCCAGCAACCGCGCGGCCCCACCGCTTGCCGGGCCGATGCGCCCGCGCCAGCAGACCTCGCCGCCTCGCGAGTCGGTCATTCTCGACGACGCGGTGCAAACCTCTTCCGAGAACACCGAGATCTCCACCAGCGAGTTCGGCGCCATCGGCCAGGAAATCTCCAGCGTCACCAACTTGCCCGACGAGCTTCGCGTGGGCGCCTCCACCGCGGCCGACGCCGTGGCCGTGGGAGGCGGCAAGCTAATCCTCGTCGTCGACGACGAAGAGGACATCCGAAAGCTCCTCAAGCGCCTTCTCACGCAGAAGGGGCACCGCGTCATCGAGGCCGATCGCGGCCTTCTCGCGCTCCGCCTGGTGAAGGACCACCTCCCCGACCTCATCATCCTCGACGCCATGCTCCCCGAGCTTCACGGCTTCGACATCGCGCGCCGCATCAAGGGGAGCGCCAAGTACGGGCGCATCCCCATCATCATGGTGAGCGCGGTCTACCGTGGCCGGCAGATCGCCGACGACCTGAAGACCAACTACGGCATCGAGGAGTACCTGGAGAAGCCGTTCCGCATCGCCGACGTGATGGAGGCCGTCCAGCGCCTGCTCACCCGCGACGACGGCCGGCCCAAGGAACAAAAGCGCGATCCCGAGTCCCTCTCGTCGGAGGCCGAGAAGGCGCTGAACGAAGGGGTGAGCGCCTACAAGGCCGGACACATCGAGGAGGCCGTCGAGCACCTCAAGCGCGGCGTGGCGATCGACCCGCTCGCCTACCGCCTGCATTTTCACCTGGCCCTTCTCTACGGCAAGCAAGGAAACGTGTACGAAGGCATCCAGGAGCTGGAACGCGCCATCGACCTCAACCCCAAGCACTACGCGGCGCTGAAGAACCTCGCCGTTCTTTACGAGAAGGCCGGCTTCAAGAACAAGGCGGTCGAGATGTGGGAGCGGTGCGCAGCTTCGGCTGCAGACGAACCGACCCGAGCATCGATCCGTCAGCACCTGATGAAGCTGATGTAGAGAACCTTTCCTTGCTAACGTGAACCGTGGAACGGAAATTCCGGTGAAGTTTCTCTGCGAGCAATGCAAGGCGAAGTACCAGATCGCCGACGAGAAGGCCGCCGGCAAGACGGTGCGCATGAAGTGTCGCAAGTGCGGCTACCTCATCGAGGTGCGCGCTGCGGCCATCGACTCCGTCCCCGCGCCTGTTTCCGGCCCGGATGCCGTCGGGTCACGCGCGCCGGTTCCCCCTTCGGCGCAGTCGCCGGCTGCGCCGCGTCAGGGCGCGCTCGCCACCACCCTGGCGTCCGCCAAGTCACCCCCCAGCAAGGCCGCCGCGGGACCGCTCGCCAGCGCGCTCAAGTCCGCCCTGCAGCGCGAGGACGAAGTGTCGGCGCCGGTCGACATGTCCGATCTTTCGCCCAGCGACGAGTGGTACGTCGCCATCAACGGCGTGCCGGTGGGGCCCATTCGCATTGGTGAGGTGCGGCGGAAAGCGGCCATCGGAGCGGTGACGGACGAGTCGCTCTGCTGGCAGGAGGGGCTCGACGAGTGGCGCCCGCTCCGCGCCTTCCCCGAGCTCGCGGCTCTGGTGCGCGAGGCCTTCACGGCGGGCCGTTCGCCGATGACGCCGGCACCCCCCGAGGCACGCAGCAGCCTTCCGCCTGCGGTTCGTCCTTCGATTCGACCCACCCCTGCTTCTCCGCCGAACCACCCTGCTGGAAGCGCCGGGACGCCGCCTCGGGCGCCCCCGCGCGCGCCTCCTCGCGCGCCGCCCGCACGGCCTCCGTCGGCCAGCTCGCCGGGCTTGGCCGCGCGCAGCAACGTGGTGCCCTTCACCTCGCGCCTTGCCACCGCCGAGAAGCTGGCCGAGGAACCGCAGGCTCTCGCCCAGCCCGTCACCGGGCCGCCCATCGCGGCGGCGCAGGCCTTCCAGCCCTTGGTGGTTCCTGATCCCTTTGCGTCTCCCCCTCCCCCTCGCGCCACGCCCGCGCCCGCGGCGCCGGCTTTCGTCTCAGCCGCCCCGATGGCGAGCTCGGCGTCGCACTCGGTTCCTCCGGGGTCTCTGCCCTTCGGCGTCCCTTACAAGAAGTCGCCTCCCTGGATGGCCATCGCCATGATCGCCGCGGCGGTGGCGTTCGGCGTGACCGCGGCGCTGTCCATCTTCCTGCGACCGGCCGCGCCGCCCGTCCCGGTCGGACCGTTGGCCAGTACGGCGTCTACCGCGGCGGGGCTCGTCCCCCTGCCTACGTCGACCGCAACGGCTGAACCGCCGGAGCCCACGGCCAGCGTCGCCGCGCCCTCTCGTGGACCGTCGGCGGGAGGCGCCTCCCCGAAGGCCACGGCGAGCGCCGCCCCGGTGGCGGGGCACGGTCCGCTCGATCTCCACTCGCTCACCGGCGGGGCCATCGCCCCCACCGAGGACCCGGGAGGCAACGAAGGCCCGAAGGCGGCGGGGCAGTGCCTGTCGGAGGGTCAGGTCCAGCAAGTCATCGGCCTGCACTCGGTCGGCTTGCGACGCGCCTGCTGGGAGCGAAGCACGACGCAGAAGGCCAGCGTGAACGTCGCCGTCTCCCTGAACATCGGCGCCGACGGCTCCGCCCAGGGGGTCTCGGCCTCCGGGGACGACGGCGCGGTCGCCTCGTGCATCGCCAGCGACGTGCGAAACTGGCGCTTTCCTGCGATGGGTTGCTCGCAGCGAACCGCGTTCTCGTTCCATTTCGTCCGGCAGTGACGGAGGTCTCTTCGATGAAGGACAGGCACACCATGCGGGCGTGGTCGCTCCTCGCCCTGAGCGCGACCGCGGTCCTCCCCATCGCCTTGGCCTGCCAGCCCCCGCAGAACAACCCGCCGCCGAACGTCGCGACGACGGCGAGCGGCGCCTATCCCTATGCGGCGGCGCCCCCGGGCTACCCGCCGGCGTATCCGGGTCAGCCCGGCTATCCCGCCCCGACCGCCGCCCAGCCCAGCTACCCGCCGGCCACGACCGGCCAAGCCGCCTATCCCGCCGCGCCGCCCCCCGGGTATGCGGCGCCGGGCTATCCCGCTCCCGGCACGATGCCCCCCGGTCCGGCGCAGCCCGCGCCGAGCGGCTCCAGCGCCCCGGGTCTGGCTCCTACCGATCCCAACAGCCTCCAGGGGATCCTCCAGGGAATTCAGAGCGCCCTGCAGGGGCAAACGGTGCCGGGAGGAGGCGGCGGCATCGACCTCACCGACATCGGCCTGAAGGCCTACGCGCTGCGTGTCGCGCCCGGCATGCAGCCCGACGGCGACGAGTTGAAGCAAACCCTCCAGCAGGGGCAGCACGCGGTGATGATGGTCACCCTCCAGGCGGGCAAATGCTACACGCTGGTCGGCTTCTCCGTGCCTGGAGCCGTCTCCGACGTCGACCTCAATCTTCTGGCGCCGCCGCTCTACATGACGCTGGCCGGGCAGGATCTCTCGCACAACAACACGCCTGTCATCGGCGCCAACCCCGGGCAAATGTGTCCGGTCATCGCCTTCCCGCTGCAGTACAAGCTCGACGTGGTCGCCAACAAGGGGTCCGGCCTCGTCGCCGTTCAGCTCTACTCGAAGAACAAGTAGACTCGGTGGCCATGACCAAGATGACGGGGAAAGCACGACGGTTCGTGGCATCGGGGGCCCTCGGCGCAGCCATGGCGGTGCCGGCGCTGTACGGCTGCGGGGGCGCCGCCAAACCGGCGGACACCGCGGCCGAGCCGGGCGAGAGCGCGAGCGCTGCACCTGCCGAGGCCACCCCCGCCAGCGCGACGTCCGCCGCCCCGGCCGATTCATCCAGCACCGCGGCGTCGCCGCCCGATACGTCGCCGCTGGCGCAGGTGCTGTCCACCGACCCGGCGGAGATCCAGAAGATCTTCGAGGCTGCGAGCGCGGCACCGGCGGCGGCGCTCAAGCCGGACGGCGCGAAGGGGCACGACCCGCTGGCCAAGGGCATCCGGGACGCGGCCAAGAAGCTCGCCGCCGGCATGAAGCCGGAAGGCCCCCTGGCCACCGGCCTGCTCAAGGAGAAGCAGCACCTGCAGACCGACGTCACGCTGGCGCCGGGCAAGTGCTACTCGATCATCGGCTACTCGAAAAAGGTGAAGGACCTCGACCTTTACCTCCTCCTTCCGCCGGGCCTTCTGTCCGGGCAAGATCTCACCGACGACAACAAGCCGATCGTCGGTGGACCGCCCCAGCCCATGTGCCCGGTGTCGCCCACGGCGATCACCTACAAGCTCGACATCTTCGCGGATTCGGGCAGCGGCGAAGTGGCCGTCCAGCTCTTTTCCAAGGGAAACTAGCCCCCCCGTGCATCGGTGTGTTCTCGCCGTCCTCGGGGGGATCCATCCATCATCGACCTCTCCCCACCGAGTCACGTGGACCCGGGCGTGAGCCTCCTTCAACCAGGGCACCTTCATCGCCTATCCCCTGCCGTGCCGTCGTCAGCGCCCCCTCCACCATGGCTGATCCGCGCGCGGCCTTCCTTGATCCCCCCAGGGTCCACGTGGAGACCCGGGTGAGTCAGCCCGAAGCGCCCGACCCTCATGGATGATCCCTGCTGCCATCCGGCTGACTCGCCGTGCCATGTGCCATGACTCGTGCATGGGTCACGCTGACTCGCCGTACCTTCAGGGTGGATGGTCCGAGCCATGAGGTCTCATCCTGGGCGCATCATGGACAAAGGCCGTAGCCATACGGCCTGACTCGCCCTCCCATGAGCCATGACTCGTGCCTGCGTCACGCTGACTCGCCGTGCCTTCAGGGTGGATGGTCCGAGCCATGAGGTCTCCTCCTGGGCGCATCATGGACAAAGGCCCCAGCATTGGGCTTCACTCGCCCGACCTTCGCGCTGGACCGGGCACCCATCATCGATGGTGGCCGCATCCATCATGCGTGATGGCCCAGGGCATCACCCTTCTTCGCGCAGCCTCGCACGTGACTCCAGCGATCCTCTGCCTGAACACCGCGCCCATCACGGGCGCTCACGCATCCGTGAGGCTCGACGATGCCGCCTCCAGCGTGAATTCCGCTCTCCTCTGCGTGACTCACGCGACCATCCACGGTCATCCGCCGGTCCGTCTGCGTGCCTTGCGCGACCATCCACGGTCATCCGAGCCCCCCTCCGTCTGACGTGCCCACCCCTCCGCCTCCATTCGCAGCGCGGCGTCGCTGGACGCCACGCCCGACCCGCAGAGACGCCTACCCCTGCTCCACATCCATGGAGGGCACGTCCTGATGGTCGTGGCGTTGTCGTTGGCG
>Ga0302324_100003506_pt1 | contig 35382 bp, 41 predicted proteins | sample Palsa_T0_1_FD_201949 | JGI IMG/M metagenome (GOLD analysis project Ga0302324, IMG submission 201949) | Peat permafrost microbial communities from Stordalen Mire near Abisko, Sweden - Palsa_T0_1 | ecosystem: Environmental > Terrestrial > Soil > Palsa > Peat permafrost | place: Sweden: Abisko...
AGAACATCACACGGCGAGACCATTTGGTGCACTTCATTGTGTGACCTTGCGCCCTACGGGCACTGGACTTCGTCCCAACACCGGCCCAACAATCCGCCGGGGTCTGCGCACGTGGCGTTCGGCCGATGTGGCCAGAATCAGCCATTCAGCTGGACATTCGGGGAGGGGCGGAACGGAGCGGTCCGATCCGGGTTCGAGGGCCCAGCGTTGGGTCTACGGTGCTCCACATGGCACGCCAGGCGTTGCTCTGCGGGGGACCTCCTCCACTCGTTGGTCAGCCGTGCTCGATCTCCACCTGAAATGACGGTCGGCCAGCCGGGACTCCTCGAGCCGACGCCGCGCTGGCACAAGGTGCTCGGTGTCGCCGCCAGCCTCGTCCTGCTGCTCCTGATCCTCGTCGAGGTGGTCCCCAAGTTCGCCAGCTATTCCCACGCCTGGGCCGCCATGACCCACCTCGACGCCGGGTGGTGGGCGGCCATCGCCGGGGTTGCCCTCGTCAATCAGATCTCCGGCGTCTGGCCCTACCAGGCCGCGCTGCCCGGACTCCGGTTCTGGGACGGCTTCCTCGAAATAGAGACCACCGGTGCGATCGCGAATACGGTCCCTGCCGGGGGCGCCGTGGCGATCGGCATGACGTACAAGATGTTTTCCTCTTTCGGCTTTTCCGCCGTCGACATCTCCACCGCCATCATCGCGACCGGCATCTGGAACTTCGCCGCGAAGCTCGGCCTACCCCTCGCGGCCGTCGCACTACTGGCGATCACGGCGCACCCGACGGCGCGGGTGCTCGACGCCGCCGTGGCCGGCGTGGTCGCCATGGTCGTCGCGGGGGTGGCAGCGTGGTTGGTCTTCCGTTTCGCCGCCTGGACCCACTGGCTCGGGCGGCTGGCCGACCGTGTGGTCAACTGGGTACTGCACTTCTTTGGAAAACCGGCAACGGATCGGATTGAGCGCTCCCTCTCCGAGTTCAAGAGTCAGACCGCCCACATCGTTCGCCGGCGAGGTTGGCCCCTCACCGCGACGACGCTGGCCAATCAGCTCGTGGGCTTCGTTCTGGTGCTCATCATCGTGCGGGCCGTGGGCATCACGGCGGGACAGGTCACCCTTGTCGCGGTGTTCACCTCCTACACGATCGCCCGGCTGGCGGGTGCGATTCCGATAACGCCGGGAGGTCTCGGGACACTCGATGCCGCGTTCATCAGCCTGATGACGGCGTTCGGCGCAAGTTCGTCTCGGGCCTTGGCCGCCGATCTCATCTGGCGGTTGATGGTATACGTCCTCCCGATCATCCCGGGCATCGTGACCTACGTCATCTGGCTCCACCGGCGCGACCGCATTGCCCGCAACGCTGCTCCCTTAGATGTGGGCCAGGCGAGGGACGTTCCGCTCACTCCCTGACCAGCAGCTCGTCGAGCTGGGCGCGCGACAGCGGGCGGTGGGGCAAGGCGGAGTCCGTGACGCGTAGCCCGTCGATCAGCAGCTGCAGATGGCGCTCGCCCTGCTGCCGGCCCAGCTTGGCATCCGCCTCCCCCGCGTCCCACCGATCCTCGACCCCTCGCACCGAGAGCAGGATGAGGGCGATGTCGCCGAAGGTGACGTCGCCCCGCAGGAAGCCGGCCGCCTGAGCGTCCTCGATCAGCGTGGTGACCGGCGCTTCGAGGGTCTCGACCATGGCCAGGTGGGCCTCCGCCAGACGCGGCGAACGGGCGACCAGGGCGCGCAGGCTCGAGGGCATGGCCACGCACTGCCGCAGGAATTCGAAGATGCCCTCGGCCGGGGAGGCGGTCCTCAGTACCTCGTCGACCAGTTGCCGGGTGCGCCCACTGACCATCTCCATGATGGCGATGGCCAGGCCCTCCTTGTTGGGGAATCGGCGGTAGAGCGTTCCCACCCCGACGCCGGCCCGGTGGGCGACCCGCTCCATGGAGGCCTCGAAGCCGCTCTCGGCAAAGACGTCGTGTGCCGCCGCGACGATGCGCTCCCGGTTCAACTCGGCATCCCGTCGCAGTGGACGGGGCGATGCCTGCGCCCCTGGCGCCGGCGTCATCACTCGACCCCCGAGGCGGCGCCGACGACGGCGGCCGCACCGGCCGAGATGGCGCTGGCCTGATCGGCGGGATCCACCGCGTGAAGGGGATGCCGGGGGATGAGCAGGGCGGTCACCGCGGCGATCAGGAGGCCGACGGCGGAGATCGCGAAGGCCACGATGTACCCGTGTACGGAGGGCGTCCCGTCGGGGAGGAGACTGCTCACCACCACACTGGTGGCCACGCCGGCCCCGACCGCGGCTCCGATGTTGCGGATGTTGGTGTTCATCCCGGTGGCCACCGCCGTCTGGGACTGCGGCACGGCCTGCACCACCAGGTTGGACATGGCGGCGTAGCCCAGGGCCATCCCCACACCCAGCAGCCCGGCGGCCAACATCACCTGCCAGGTGTGGGCATGCCACAGCGACAGCGAGAGATAGGCGAACGCCGCGAACAGGCAGCCGCCCAACAGGACCCGGCGACCCCCGAGGGCGTTCGACAGCCAACCGGTGAGCGGGGCGATGAGGAGCATTGCGAGGGCGAAGGGCAGCAGGTCCAGCCCGGACTGGGTCACCGACGCGGCAAAGCCGTAGTGGTAGCGCGCCGGCGTCTCGACGAACTGCGGCACCGTCGTGAACATCACGAAGAGGCCGAAACCGAACAGCAGCGAACAGAGGTTGGTCGTCCACACCTCGGGGATCCGCATCATCTTCATGTCCACCAAGGGAGAGTCCGACCGGTTCTCCGAGCGGACCCACAACACGACGAACACGGCGGCCAGCGCGAAGAGAACGATCACCGCGGTGCTTCCCCAACCGATGGTGGGGCCCTCGGAGACGGCGACCAGGCCGGCCACCAACCAACCGGACATGAAGAGCGCCCCGGGGGCGTTGATGCCGCCGGGGGTCCGTATGGGCGATTCGGGCACGAAGAAGATGGTGGTGACGGTGGCCACCACGCACAGGATCATCGGGCCCCAAAAGAGCCAGTGGTAGTTCAGGTTGACGATGATCGGTCCGGCCAAGACGATGCCCAGGCCGGTGCCGATGCCGATGATCGACGAGAGGATGCCGATGGCACCCACCACCCGCTCCTTGGGGAACTCATCTCGGATGATGCCGAAGGCCAGCGGGAAGATGGCCCCGCCCGTGCCCTGAATGACCCGGGCCACCAGCATCACCGGCAACGTGGTGGCCAGGGCGCCGATCAGGGTGCCCACCGTGAGCGCCAACAGCACGGCCACCAGCACCCTCTCCTTGCCCAGCATGTCGCCCACCCGGCCCAGGATCGGCGTGCAGACCGAGGCGCTCAGCAGGTAGGCGGTGAGCAGCCAGGCCACGGCGTCGGCCGACGAGTGCAACGAGTGCTCCAGCGAGGGGATGGCCGGGATGATCAGGGACTGCAGGATGCAGAACGCCATGGCCGCCACCGCCAGGGCGGCGAACGTCAACTGATAGGGCGCCCGCGTTCCTGTCCTTGCCACCGTTGTGAGTGTAGGCCAGAAGCGGAATGGTTCATTCCGCTCGCTTCATCGCTCCTGCTGCAATGCCCGTTCCCGCTCCCGGCGCACCACGCGTAGCCGGTGGGCGAAGAGGACGACCACGGCGACCACGAACAGCGCCGCGGCCACGTACCCGGCGTAGCTGAACGCCTTGAGCACATGTTCGTAGCTCGAGCCCAGGCTGTATCCGAGGCAGGTCAGGGCGGTGCACCAGATGGCACATCCGACCACGGTGAACAGGGCGAACTTGGCAAAGGCCATCTCGGCCAGGCCGGCGGCGAAGGAGACGAAGGAGCGGAGGAGCGGGATGAACCGCCCGAAGAGCACAAAGGGCTCCCCCCGGCGGTCGAACCAGCGTTCGGCCCGGTCGAGGTCCTTGTGGGTCAACAGCACGTAGCGTCCCAGATGGTCCACCAGCGGACGGCCCCCGAAGTAGCCGATCAGATAGCCGACGGCCGAGCCCAACAGCTCGGCCAGCGTGGCCAGCAGGATCACCCCGACCAGGTTGAGGTGGTGCGGTTCGTTGGGGATCTTCCCGCTGGCCAGCACCCCGCCGTAGATGATGGCCACCTCCGCGCCGACCGGCAGGCCCATGGCCGAGATGAAACTCAGGACGAAAACCGCCAGGTAACCCCAGGTCTCGAGGAAGTGCTCCATGCTCAGATACAAGTCGATGCACTGGCCACTGCCAAATCTTTGCGTGCCGTCGACGGGCACACAATGGACCTTGCGGATGATTTCGTGACGGGCGCAACCGTCATGGCCTGCCATAATGCCCACGGGCCAATCGTCGGGCTGCCCGGCCGGCGCCTTCGGGCGATCTCCTCGGCCAGGCGAAGAGGTGGACGGTGAAACTCCCTACAGAGGCGATCCACGAGCTCAAGGTCCGCCCGGGCAAGCCGGCCGCCCTGGCGAGTCGGAGCACCACGGGCACGGAGGCCGACTGGCTCGGTCAACACGGCCACGCCGAGGCCCCGGGATCGAATGCCGAGGGAGCCGACGCCGAGGAGCTGGCCGACCAGGCCCTCGACACGTTCAAGCGGGAGCTCGAGTCGGCCCAGGAGTTGCTGTACGCCAGCGATACATGGGCCCTGCTCGTGATCTTCCAGGGAACCGACGCGTCGGGCAAGGACGGGACCATCAAGCACGTGATGTCCGGGGTGAATCCGCAGGGGTGCGAGGTCTTCACCTTCAAGGAGCCCTCGGTCGAGGAGCTTCGGCACGATTTCCTCTGGCGATGCGCCCGGGCGCTCCCCGAACGGGGACGGATCGGGATCTTCAACCGCTCGTACTACGAAGAGGTCCTCGTCGTGCGGGTCCACCCCGAGTTGGTCGCGGCGCAACATCTTCCCTCGGGTACGGCGGCGGGGACGCTGATGTGGCGGGAGCGCTACGAGGACATCAACGCCTTCGAGCGCCACCTGGTCCGCAGCGGGACCCGCATCGTCAAGCTCTTCCTCCACGTGTCGCGCGACGAGCAGCGTCGACGGTTTCTCCACCGTCTCGACGACCCCGACAAGCGGTGGAAGTTCTCGCCCGCGGACCTGACGGAGAGGGCGCACTTCGCCGCCTATCAACAGGCCTACGAGGAGGCGCTGACCGCGACCTCGACGCAGTGGGCACCCTGGTACGTCGTCCCTGCCGACCACAAGCCGGTCCTGCGCGCCCTCGTCAGCGGGATCATCGTCGATGCGATCGACGGTCTCGATCTCCACCTCCCGGCGGTCGACCAGTCCCAGGCCGCGGCCTACGACGAGGCCCGACAGAGCCTGCTGGCGGAGCAGGCATCGGAGACGGCATCGGAGACGGCGACCCGTTAGCCCGACCGGGCGCGACAATGGGAGGGTGCATCACGAACTCGTTCGTTGCGAGAGCTGCGGCACGAAGAACCGTGTGCCATCGGCCGCAGCCGGTGTGCCCAAATGCGGCAGCTGCGGCGCCTGGTTGCCATGGATCGTGGAGGCGACGGAGGAAGAGTTCAGCGAGGTGGTCGAGCAGGCGAAGATCCCCGTCGTCGTCGACTTCTGGGCCGAGTGGTGCGGGCCCTGCCGTATGGTGAGCCCGGCACTCGAGTCACTGGCCCGCCAGTTCGCCAACCGGATCAAGCTGGTGAAGGTGAACGTCGATCACGCTCCTGGCCTCTCCCGTCGTTTCGAGGTCCAGAGCATCCCGACCCTCCTCGTGTTGCGGGGGAAGGAGGTCATCGGCCGCAAGATCGGCGCCGATTCGGAACCGTCCCTCAAGGCCTGGCTGGAGCGGAGCCTCGCCCAACCCGCCTGAGGCTGCGCCCGACCCTCACTCGGAGCGCAGGATCAGCGCCGTCGGGGTCCGTGCGGCGATCCGCCCGGGGATGGCGGCCACGGCGTTGGCCAGCACGAGGGCGACCACGGCGGTGAGCACGACGGTCAGCGCCGGAACGCTCGGTGCGGGCACGGCGTGGATGTCGCGCGCGAACAGGTCCCACAGGATGCGGCCGACGACGATCCCCAGCGGCACCCCGACGATCGCCCCCACCCCTACCGCCACCGTCGACTGCCAGGCCACCGCCGCGGCCAGCTGGCGCTGGGTGAACCCGAGCGTCTTCAACAGGGCCAGGTCCCGGCGACGCCGGCGCACCGAGGCCAGCAGGGTGAGGCCGAGGGCGACGACCGCCCCGACGGCCAGGGCGGCGCCGAGCACCGCCGGCGTACTCCCGATGGAGTGGTAGTTGGCGATCTCGGCGGGCCGCAGCACACCGACGACGCCGCCCGAGCCGTCCGACGAGGCGCTGAGCGTCGCGTTGATCCGGCGTAGCGAACGAGCGGCCAGGGTGGGGTTGGCCCCCGTGCGGATGCGGATGAGGTAAGCGTTGGGACCCGGCACGGTGCTCTGCTGGAGGTTGCGCGCCGTGGCCGGGATGATCCGGTAGTCGAGCAGGGCACCGGTCCCCATTTCGAGGTGCTCCTTCTGCGTGCCGATCGCCGGCATCGTGGCGGTTCCCACGATGGTGAGCCGTGTCTGTGTTTGGCCGTTGTTCACGGTGACGACGTCACCCACGTGCTTGTGTAGCTCGGCCAGGGTGGTCGCTCCGAGGAGCACCTGGTCCGACCGCTCGAAGCCGTTGCCCGAGAGGAGTGGCGGCTGCACCGGGGTGCCCGGGTCGGCGCCGAGAACGGGCACCGTGCGGCCGTCGAACTCCAGCGTGTCGAAGTACACCCCGGTGAAACCAGACACGTACGGATCGTGGCTGAGCAGGCGGTCCGTCTGGCCTTGGGGAAGGTCCTCGTCGCCCGAGAAGCCCGACAGCAGCATGGAGCTCCAGTTCCATCCGTAGAGCGCCGGACGCGAGACGAGGGTGTCCAGGCTGGATCCGAAGGTGAAGGTGGCGGTCACCACGGCGATGGCCAGGACGGCACCGAGGATGGCCGAGCGCACGGGCACGGCGTCGCGCCCGGCACCGGGCTCCAGGGCGAAGCGGACCCCGGCCACCGCCGGCGCCGGCAAGCCCGACGAGGCCGCCGCCTGGACCACGGCCGACGAACGGTCGACGATCCCCCGGCTGCGGGCCGCCACCCGGTGTGGCGCGGCCCGGTAGGCCAGGACGGCCGACAGGGCGCCGAGAACGACGATGAGCACCAGGACACCGAGACCGAGCACCATCCAGTCGAAGGCCACCCCGGGCGTCGGGTACACCGGCCGCACCGGGCCGATGGGGGCGAGCGGGGAGAGTCCGACCGCCACCACCACCGCCAGGACCGAGCCCACCACCACCGAAGCCAGAATGCCGATCAACCCGTCGAGCACCGTCGTGGCCGGCCCGACGCCGAGGGCGCGGAGCACGCCGAGCTCGTCGGCGCCCGAGCGCAGCTGGCGGCCGATCAACTGCAAGGCGATGAGGAGCGCGGCCAGTCCGGCGATCCCACCGAACACGCCGAGGGCGATGGCCTCGGGCCGTATGGATCGCTCGGCCGTGGCCACGGCGAGCGCGGGCCCTCCGCTCCCCTCGTCGGCGCCGGCGGCGGTAAGCGCTTTCCCCGTGGCGCGGTCGACCTCGGTTGTGAGCAGGGCCAGGCCGCGCGCGCCGCCGTCGGCCTGCAGCGCACTGCCCGAATAGGTGGCGCAGCACTGCTCCACCTCCCGGGTCAACGCCGGGGTGAAGAGCGCCGCCTGCGCGTTGAGCGCATCGACGTCGTCCTGCACCAGCGTGTTGGGGAACACGACGATCCCGACGAGACGGAGGTCCACCGTCGCCGCCAGCGGGGTGCTCGCCGTACAGCAGGTCGGCGAGAGCAGCTCGGCGTCGGAGTAGAAGCCGACGCGCGCCGTGGAGCCGATGTGCAGCCCCAGCTCCTCGGCGGCCTGGGCGTTCATCACCACCTCGTCGCGCCGGTTCGGGTTGGCCAGTCGCCCGGCGACGAGCGTGACGCGGTCCTGGCGGAACCACTCGCCATCGGTGGAGCCCTCGAAGACGACCGGCTTCTCACCGGGAGCCTGGTGCACGTGGAGCGTGGAGAGGGGCTGGAGATTGGCGTCGAAGCCGACGATGGTCGTGGCCGACTTCACGTGGGGGAGGTGGGCGATGGCCTCGGCCTGCGCCGGCGAGTAACCGACGTTGTCGCCGATGTTCGGATCGAGAAAGGCGTCGAAGGCCTGCACCTGCGCCGGGTTGGTGCTGGCCACGTAGACGGGGAACGACGACTGCGTCCGCCGGGCGGCAGCGACCGCACCCATGGCCAGGCCCCCCACCAGGCCGATCAGCAACACGATGGCCAGGTAGCCGCTCCATCGGCGGCGAAAGGTCCTGCGGAACCGGTACCAGGCAACCGGGAACGTGGGGCTCATTTCAAGGGGGTGGGGCTCGTCTCGATGGAGCTCATCTCAACTGGAAGTCTGGCCCCTCGCCCACCGACCGTCGAGGTAGGTAGCCGCCCATCCCGGCAGGTGTTACCACCCCCGGTTGGGCTCGATCAGGGCAGCGTGGGAGGCAGGGTCACGCTGGGTGTGGTCACCGTGGTCTTGACCGTGGGCGTGGTGACCGTGGGGATGGTCACGGGGGGCACCGTCACGCTGGGCACGGTCACGCTGGGCACCGTCACGCTGGGCACGGTCACGCTGGGCACCGTCACGCTGGGCACGGTCACGCTGGGCACGGTCACCGTTGGGCACGGTCACGCTGGGCACGGTCACCGTTGGCACGGTCACGCTGGGTACCGTCACGGTGGGCGTGGTGACGGTAGGCGTGGTCACCGTGGGCGTGGTCACGGTCTTGCCCGTGGGCGTGGTGCCCGTGGCACGGGAAGGGGCTGCGCCTCCAGGGGCCGCGCCTCCAGGGGCCGCGCCGGACGCCGACGCGCCACCCGAGTGGGGCAACGGTACGGCAGCCGGGGGCTGGGTGCTCGATGTGGCCGTGTCAGGCGACAGTCCCGGTGCTGCCGCGACCCCACTGGCCGCCGAACGCGTCGACCGGTGGCGCAGGGCGTCACTCCGACCGGGGATCGAGGCCAGCTTGGGAGCCGTCGATGCGGCGGGTGGGACGGCTCCCCCACTCTGGGTCGGCGTGTTGTCCCAGTAGCTTCCGCCGGTTCCACCCTCGAGCGGTCGCGCAATCTCTTTGGGGACGAACTCGGAGGCAAACGCGGCCAGAGCCACGAGCCCCACCGCGGCCAAGGCGATGGCCTGGAGCCGGCGGTCGGGCCACCACCTCCTGACGGTCCGGACGGTGCGCAAGCTGAGAAGTGCGGCGATGAGGGCGATCCCGGCCGCGGGGATGGCCAGCAGGATCAACGACGTCACATCATCGAGGCCGCCGGCGACGTTGCCCCGGGTGAAGTCGCCGGCAATGGCCACGGCCCGTTGGTGAAAGGCCACGAGGTCCGTCGTCAGAAGGCGGGGGCCGGTCACGACGATGATGGCGGCGTTGATGCCGAGAATGGCCACGGTCAGGCCCACCCACACGGTGATCATCCGGCGGGCCCAAGGCCGGACATGAGCCAGCCGCGCCAGGTGGCGCGGGTCCTTGTGGCGGCGGAGGGAAGCGAGAACGGGTGCGACGTAGGCGAAGAGATTCGGGACGCCGACGAGGTCGCTCAAGATCCAGTACCCGTCCATTCGCACGAAGGGAACGAACTGGTAGAGCGCCTGAAGTTGGGCGACCACGACGAAGACCAACAGCGGGAGATAGTGGGTGGCCAGGTAGATCCCTGAACAGGCGGCGATGACGAGGGCGTTGAAGTAGACACCGCCCAGGTCGACGCGCAGCCGGGACCTCCGGTCGAGACGGTACGCGTCCGACACGTCGGTGTAGAAGACCGGCCACACGAGGTAGACGCCGACGCCCATGACGCCCGGGGTGGCTCCGCCGTAGCGGGTGGCGGTGGCGTGCCCGAGTTCGTGGATGGCCGCCGGGGCGAACAAGAGGGCGGTGACGAGCAGGAGGAGGGCGGGGTGGCTGGCCAGATCCCGGGCGGCCGCACCGGGCCCGATCCCCCCCAGCGCAATGGCGATCTCGAAGGAGATCAGCGCGCCGAGGACGAGGACGACGACCGGCAGGCGAAACAGCGGGCGGAGTGTGGTCGAGAGGTGACGAGGCACCCGTTCGGCACGACCCGCGTCCGAAAACGCAGGGCGAGCAGCGCCCTCGACCGAGGCAGCTTCGCGCCCGTCGTGGCATCCGTGGCTCCGGTCCCGACCACCCCGAGCGGCACAAGCTTCTTCTCAATGAGGTACTCGACGTTCTCCGGGCTGATCGAACGCCCGGTTCGGGCACTGGCGGCCGCTGTGATCTCGTCCAGAGTGGCCCCGCCATCGAGGCATGAGGCGATGGCGTATACCAGAGGGGAGAGCTGGATGACCTGGCCGTCCTGGCGCCTGACCAGACACGGTCGCTCGGCCAGTGCGGAACTTTCGAACTCCCCCACCAGCTCCAGCCCACGGGCGAGACGCCACTCGTGAGGGGGAGATACCTCCTCTTCCGCCCCCGCCACCCTGGCCGCCTTCGCCCGCCCCTCGGAGAGCGCAGGTCGTTTGTCCAACAACTCAGTCATTGGGATAACTCAGTCATTCCGGAAGAGCCAGTAATGCCAGCCGCCAGTCCCCGCCTGGCCTCGTTCAACTCGCTGATTACCCTGTAACTCGCCCACTATCCAGGGGCCGAAAACTCAAAGTGCATCAGCGCTTGATTTACCAATTAACGATTACAAGTTAACGACGATGCAGCCGTTGTTAGTGTCATCGCTCGGGCTGAAGGCGCCGTTGGCGAATCCGTTGCTGTCGTTACCGGCACCAGGGTCATTGTCGAAGCTCTGGTGGTTGTTGCTGTAGTTGTTGGTGTAGCTCGTGCCGCCGCAGCAGCCACCACACATGACCTCACGGGCAGGAACAAACTCGGCCAGCTCGCCTTCCATCTCTGCTATTGACAAGGACATACAATTACCTTTCTATTTGCTTCCCTATTTCCGTTTTGTGCTCACATGGCACGACATCACCATTGAAGACAAACACGAATAGTCTTTTCAGGCTCCTGCCGGCCGCCCCCCCAAACCTCTTTCATGGGACCGCAATAGCTTCCGTATATTGGTAATGTAAAAGCGGCGCTTATGTAAATGCCGGGTTCCATAAGCAGAGAAAGACCGAGGGAGGACCCGCGTCGGGGTCACACCGCCGGGCAGCTCCGTGGTCGTACCCCAGGTAGGAAGACGGCCCCCAAAATCCGACCATCCGCGAGCCGGGCGTGCAACACTGTGGGCCCAGTGGGCTCGCATCCCCCGGCGGGCTCGCATCCCCCGACGAACGGAGACGTCGTACGCAGTGTTGGTCTTCACCTTCCCAGGACAGGGATCGCAGCGGTCCGGAATGGGCGGGCCATGGGTCGACCACCCCTCGTGGGAGTTCGTCGGAGAGGCATCGGAGGCCGCCGGGCGCGACCTGGCCTACCTCCTGCTCGAAGCGCCGATTGAGGAGCTGACCAGGACCGACAACGCCCAGCTGGCGACCACCGTCTTGAGCCTGGTCGTCCTCGATGCAGTGGAGCGCCTCGGCCTCACTCCCGCCGCCTGCGCCGGCCACAGCCTGGGCGAGTACACCGCGCTGGTGGCCAGCGGAGGGCTGACCTTCGAGCACGGGATCCAGCTCGTCGTGGCCCGCGGCGAGGCCATGGCCCGGGCCGGCGAGGAGGCCCCCGGCACCATGGCCGCCCTCCTGGGGATCTCCGACGACGACGCCGAGGCGGCCTGCATGCGCGCCGAGGGCGACGTCTGGGTGGCCAACTACAACGCGCCGGGCCAGGTGGTCATCGCCGGGACGCACGAGGCCGTCGCCGTGGCCAGCGAGCTGGCCAAGCAGATGGGTGCCCGCCGGGTGATGCCCATCCCCGTCTCGGGCGCCTTCCACACGCCACTCATGCAGGGAGCACGCGGCCCGCTGCGCAAGGCGCTGGCGGAGGTGACCTTCCTGACCCCCGAGGTGCGCGTCGTGGCCAACGTCGACGCCCGGGTGCACGACGACCCCGCCGACTGGCCCGGCCTGCTCTCGGCCCAGCTGTGCAGCCCCGTCCGCTGGCGCCAGACGCTCGAGACCTTTGCCGGGCTGGGCCTCACCTCCCTGATCGAGCTCGGGCCCGGCGGTGTCCTGAGCGGGCTGGCCAAACGGAGCCTCCCCGAGATCCAGTCGCTGGCGGTGTCCAAGCCGGCCGACCTGGACACGCTGATGGACCAGGTGGCCGAGGCGGGCACCTGGAAGGCCGAGCCGGCGGTCCACCAGGGCGAGCACCTCTACGTCTCCGAGCGGGTGGTCGTGAGCCCGGGCAGCGGGGTCTTCACACCGGAGGAGTCGTTGCGGGCACCGGGGGCGGGCCTCCTCCCGGGCACCGAGGGCACCGAGGGGGGGCTCGATGACGACGCCGTCTCGGTGCTCGCCGTGGGTGACCTGGTGGGCCGGGTGGGCGACACCGAGGTCCGCACTCCCTTCTCCGGCCAGGTCGTCGGCTGGCTGGCCGCCGCCGGCGAGCGGGTCCAGGACGGTCAGCCGCTGGTCTGGATGCGCGTGCCGGACCACTCCTGATGGCCGTGGTCCTGGTCACCGGGGGGAACCGGGGCATCGGCGCCGCCTGCGTCCGCTGGTTCGTGGCCAACGGGGACCAGGTGGCCGCCACCTACCGCTCGGGCGACCCACCTCCACCCCCTCCGGGATGCGATCCCGCCCGCTTCCTGGCCGTGCCCTGCGACGTCACCGACGCCGAGCTGGTCGAGTCGGCCTTCCGCACCGTCGAGAGCACCTGGGGCCCCGTGGAGGTCCTGGTGGCCAACGCCGGCATCACCCGGGACGGCCTCATGCTGCGCATGAGCGAGGAGGCCTTCAGCACGGTGATAGAGGCCAACCTGACCGGGTCGTTCCGGGTGGCCAAACGGGCCGTGGCCAAGATGCTCCGCCTCCACTCCGGCCGCATCATCTTCCTCTCCTCGGTGGGCGCCTTCATCGGCCTGCCCGGCCAGGCCAACTACGCCGCCTCCAAGGCCGGGCTGGTCGGGATGGCGCGGGCCATCGCCCGCGAGGTGGGCAGCCGCCAGATCACGGTCAACGTGGTGGCGCCCGGCCTGATCGACACCGACATGACAGCCGCGCTGGGCGAGGACCGGCTTGCCACCATGACCGAGCAGGTCCCGCTGGGGCGGACCGGCTCCGCCGCGGACGTGGCGGCCGTGGTGGGCTTCTTGGCCTCCGAGGCGGCGGCCTACGTCACGGGCGTCGTGCTGCCCGTCGACGGCGGCCTGGGCATGGGCTTGTAACCTGCACGTACATCACACAACACAAGGAGCCATCGTGGACAGCGACGCAGCGTTCGAGAAGTTTCGCGAGTGCGCCGTAGAGGTGCTGCAAGTGCCCTCGGACAAGATCACCAAGGAGGCCAGGTTCGCCGACGATCTCGACGCGGACAGTCTTGACCTGGTCGAACTGGTCATGGCACTCGAGGAGTCCTTCGACATCACGGTCGAGGAGACCGAGCTGGAGGACGTCACCACCATCGGACAGGCCTTCGACCTGATCTCCTCCAAGCTCTGATGCAGCTCGGGACGGGCCCCGACGGCCCGATCCGGGGCCGGCGGGTGGCCATCACCGGGTTGGGGGCGGTCACCTGCTGCGGCATCGGCGTGGACGCCCTGTGGGACGGCCTGCTCCACCCCCACGTGGTCGGGGGGCCGGTGACCGAGTTCGAGGCCGAACGGTGGTTCGGCCCCAAGGAGGTGCGCCAGGTCGACCGGTTCGCCCAGTTCAGCATCGCCGCGGCCGACCTGGCGGTGCAGGACGCCGGCGCCATCGACGCCAGCCCCGCCCGCTCGGGGGTCATCTTCGCCACGGGAGTGGGAGGGTTCGACACCCTGGCCGAGCAGGTCGGGGTGTACAACGAGCGGGGGGCCCGCCGGGTCTCGCCCCGCCTGGTCCCCATGATGATGGCCAACGCCGGGGCGGCGGGCATCTCCATGCGCCTCGGCTGGCAGGGCCCCTCGGAGGTCATCGTGACGGCGTGCGCCGCCGGGACCCACGCCATCGCCGCGGCGGGTCGCCTGATCGCCTCGGGCCGGTGCGACGTGGTCGTGGGCGGGGGCGCCGAGGCCAGCCTGCACCCGGTGGCGGTGGCGGCGTTCGCCAACATGACCGCCCTGTCCACCTCGGGCCACTCCCGCCCCTTCGACGCGCGCCGGGACGGCTTCGTCATGACCGAGGGATCCGCCGCCCTGGTCCTCGAGGAGTGGGACCGCGCCGTGGCGCGTGGCGCCACCATCTACGCCGAACTGGCCGGATCGGCCAGCACGGCCGACGCCTACCACATCACCGCGCCCCACCCCGACGGCGCGGGCGCCGTGGCCTGCATGGAGCTGGCCCTGTCCGACGCCGGCATCCCCACCTCGGCCGTCGGGCACATCAACGCCCACGGGACGTCGACCCCGCTCAACGACCTGGCCGAGTCCCGGGCCATCAACAAGGTGTTCGGCGAGCCCGGCCCGCTGGTCACCTCGACCAAGGGGGTGACGGGACACGGGCTGGGTGCCGCCGGGGCCATCGAGGCCGTGGCGTCGGCCCTCACCATCCACCACAGGCTCATCCCCCCGACGGCCGGCTACGAGGAGCCCGACCCCGAGATCAACCTGCGCGTGGTTCACGGCGAGCCGCTCCCCTGGGAGCCCTCGGCCGTCCTGTCGAACTCCTTCGGCTTCGGCGGCCACAACGGCTGCCTGATCCTGCTCCCCCCGACCTAGCGGAGTCCTCGCCCCCGACCTAACCGAGGCCCGACCTAGCCCACGTGCACCGCGGGCAGGTCCTGCACCTCCTGCTTGGTCATGTCCAGGCGGATGCCGTGCTCGATCCCGGTCACCGCGCCGATGGGGATCGCCACCTGCTTGCGGCCCCACAGATGACCCTCCTGGAGGAGCACGTGGGTCACACGACGGGTGTCGTGCTCGATGAGGACCCCGCGTACCCGGCCGATCTCGCCGTCGGTGGCGTGCACCTGCTCGTTCCGGCGCACCCCGACCTCGCCCAGGGGGAGGACGTCGGTGGTGATCGGGGGCGGCACGTTGGGGGTGCCCACCCCGAGGAGGGGGACGGTGTACACCTCGCCCGAAGCCAGATAGCTCGGGTCGTTGGGCAAGAAGGTCGTCTCCTCGGCCATCTCGAGCTTCTCGAACTGCTCCGTCGTGCAGCCGAGGGTGACCTCGTCGGCGCGGGCCTCCACGAGGTCGAGGGGGACGAGCCGCCCGAACCCCTCGCGGTGCTTGGGTTCGACGACGACGTGGGTGACGGTCCGGGCGACCGGGTCGACGACGACCCGGATCACCGTGCCACAGGGCCCGTCGCTGCAGCGGGTGCCGACCCCGAGCGTGATCTGCGTGGTCTGCGTGCTCCCTGTCCTCTCTGTGCTCTCTGCCATGGTCGCCCCGAGCTCAGCCGATGAAGGTGGTGAAGTCCTTGACCAACTTGTCCTCTATCTCGATGTTCCAGGCCGACTCGGCCACGTCCACCACGAGGAACAGCCCGGAGATGAGCAGGGTCTCGACGGCCGCCACCCCGAGGTTCTGGACCCACTTGCCGACGCCCACCCGGACGGTGAACTCCGCCGGCTGCCCGGTGATGGTGATGGTCAGCGCCCGATCGGCGTCGACGATCCCCCGCAGGAAGCCGCCCTTCTTGGCCTGCACCACGCTGCCCTTCTCGCCCGCCGCCGAGGTCTGGACGGTGAAGCCCTCCTTCTTGAGGTAGTCCTCAATGTGCGACTGCAGCGCGCCCAGATCGGTCCCCTTGCCGGTGAACGACTTCTCCTTGTCGCCGATCATGGCGCCCTCCTGGCTTCGGTGGCGGACGGCCTCGGTGGCCCAGGCAGCAACCTAGCCCTCCGGTGGACCGGGCGAAAGCGGAGTGCCGGCCCGCCGGCTCATCCGTGACGGCCACCAGTTCCAGCGGCCCAGCAGCTCGACGGTGGCGGGGACCAGCACCCTCCGCACGACGAACGTGTCGAGCAAGTATCCCCACCGCCAGCCCCACCCCGATGACCCGGAACATGACCAGAATGTTGTAGTCCTCTCCCAGGGCGAGGAGGAAGATGAACATCAAGAACGGGAGGAGGAAGACGATGCCCTCCTGGCCGCCGATCTTCATGAAGACGAGCACCGAGATGCCCAGCGACGCCAGGTACGAGAGGACCACGCTCAGGATCAGGTAGAGGGGGGCGACCAGGCTGCGCAGCACCAGGGCCAGGACGAGGCCGATGGCCACGATGGTCGATGGGGACGATCTTGCCCACGTCGCCGTCGGAGATGTGGCTCACGTCGTAGAGGGCCGGCGCCTCCCCGGCCAGTCCGCTTTTGTCGGCCCCCGCGTCGTGGGCCACCCGGGCGACCAGGGCGCGCATGCCCGGCACCTCGTCGATGGCGGCGGTGCTCCCCGGCGTTCCGGCCCCCAACCCCACCTCCCACTGCACGGTGTGGCCGTCGGCGCTGACGAAGCGGGCGGTGGTGAGGTAGTCGAGGTAGGCCGCGGCGGGGATCTTCGACCCCGACGGAGGTCGCGCGATTCTCTCCGCCCGCCCGGGGCTCAGTCGAATCGCCGGTCCGGTCGCCAGGTGAGCGGTCTAGTGTGCTGCGCATGGAGAACGGCGCGTATCTCAGTGCCATCCGGGACGGTTCCCGTGCGCTCCTCCAGGCGGCGCGCCTCGATCTCGACGCCCCCGTACCGAGCTGCCCGGGGTGGAGGGTCGCCGACCTCGTCGGCCATGCCGGCGGGACATGGGGCTGGGCCGCGGCCATCGTGCGCACGGGGGCCCGGGCCGACTACCCGGGCGTCCCCGAGGACTGCCACGGCGACCAGCTCCTGGCCTGGGCCGAGGAGCGGTCCCACCAGGTGCTCGATGCACTGGAGGGCTGCGACCCCTCCTCCAACTGCTGGACCTTCGGCCTGCCCCGCACCCCGGTCTTCTGGTTCCGGCGCCAGGCCCTGGAGAGCGCCGTCCACGCCTGGGACGCCCAGCGGGCGGTCGATGGCCCCGAGCCCATCGATCCGGTGCTGGCCAGCGACGGCATCGACGAGTTCCTGACCGTCATGGTGCCGCGCCAGATAAAGGCGCACGCCGAGGACTGGTCCGGCCAGTCGTTCCACTTCCACTGCACGGACGTCGAGGGGGAGTGGATGGTCCAGCTGGGACCGGAGGGCTCCGTCTCCGTCGACCGGGCCCACGGCAAGGCGGACGCGGCGATCAGGGGGCCGGCCTCGCCGGTCTATCTCTGGTGCCTCAACCGGGTCCCGGCGCAAGACGTCGAGGTCATCGGCGACGGCGCCCTCGCCGAGCGCTGGACCAAGGAGATCGTGTTCTAATCGACGGCCGGCCTAGTCGCCGGCCGTCCTAATCAATGGCGCGCCGGAGCGAGCCGATGAACTCGGCCGCCCCCTCGGGGCCGGCGCCCTCGAGCAGCCGCCGCACCAGGGCCGAGCCCACCACCACGCCGTCGGCCACCTCGCAGACCTCGGCCGCCTGCCCGGGGGTCGACACGCCCACACCGACGCAGACCGGCATGTCGGTGTGGCGGCGGATCCGTTCGACCAGCGGCCGCGCCTCGTCGCCCACGTCGGCCCGCTCCCCCGTCACCCCCATGCGGGCCACCGCGTAGACGAAACCGCGTGCCCGCGCGCAGATCCGCTCGACCCGCGCTTCGGGACTCGACGGCGCCACCAGCAGCACGGTCGCCACCCCGGCGGCGTCTGCCTCCTCGGCCCACGGGCCGACCTCCTCGAGCGAAAGATCGGGGATGATCGCCCCGCTCACCCCGGCCTCGGCCAGGGAGTGCGCCATGCGCTTGTGCCCGGCCCGGTAGACGATGTTGTAGTACGTCATCATCGTCACCGGCACCGTGACCTCCGCCCGGGCGATCCCGTCGAGCACCTCGTCGGGCACCGTCCCCCGTTCCAGCGACCGCAGCGCCGCCTCTTGGATCACCGGCCCGTCCATCATCGGATCGGAGAAGGGGATCCCCACCTCGACGGCGTCGGCACCGGCCGCCACGACCGCGGCCAGCGTCTGACCCCAGTCCTCCGTCATGCCCCCCATCAGGTAGGGGATCAAGAGCTTGCGGCCGCGCCCCCGCTGCGCCCGCAGCGACCTCTCAAGCACGGCCGGCCTGGTCGGCCCGGCCGGAACGGTCGGCACTGTCGGCCCGCCCGAAGATCTCGCGCACCTGGGCCACGTCCTTGTCACCCCGCCCGGAGAGCGTGATCAGCACGGTCGAGCCCTCGGGCAGCGCGGCGGTGCCCGCCACCCGGGCGACCCAGGCCACGGCGTGGGCCGACTCGAGGGCGGGGATGATGCCTTCGGTGTGGCTGAGGAGCCGGAACGCCTCGAGCACCTCGGCGTCGCCCGCCGTGGTGTACTCCGCCCGGCCGATGGCCGCCAGGTGGGCGTGCTCGGGCCCGAGGCCGGGGTAGTCGAGTCCGGCCGAGATCGACTCCGCCTCCATGATCTGACCGACCTCGTCCTGCAGCAGCCGCGAGTGCATGCCGTGCAGCACGCCGGGGATCCCGTTGGTGACGGCGGCGCCACCTGCCGCCTCGACACCGACCAGGCGGGCCTCGGTATCGACGAAGCCGGCGAACGTGCCGGCGGCGTTCGAGCCCCCGCCGATGCAGGCCACGACCACATCGGGGTCGGCACCGTCCAGGATCTCCCGGCTCTGCCGGCGCGCCTCGTCGCCCACCACCCGTTGCAGCTGGCGCACCATGTAGGGGAACGGGTGCGGCCCCATGACCGAGCCCAGGCAGTAGTGGGTGTGATCCACCGTGGCCACCCACTCGCGCATGGCCTCGTTCACCGCGTCCTTCAGGGTCCGGCTGCCCGAGCGCACCGGTCGGACCTCGGCCCCCAACAGCTCCATGCGAAAGACATTCAGCTCCTGGCGCACGGTGTCCACCTCCCCCATGAAGACCGTGCACTCCAGGCCGAACAGGGCCGCCGCCGTGGCCGAGGCCACGCCGTGCTGGCCCGCCCCGGTCTCGGCGATGATCCGCCGCTTGCCCATGCGGCGGGTGAGGAGCGCCTGCCCCACCACGTTGTTCAGCTTGTGGGAGCCGGTGTGGGCCAGGTCCTCCCGCTTGAGCAGCACCCGCACCCCGAGCCGCTCCGACAGGCGCCGGCACTCGGTCACCGGGGTGGGGCGGCCGCCGTAGTGGCGCAGCAGGTCGTCGAGCTCGCGATGGAACTCCGGATCGGCCCAGGCCTCGGCGAAGGCCGCTTCGAGGTCGAGGCAGGCCGGCATCAGCGACTCGGGGACGAACCGGCCCCCGAACTCGCCGAACCGGCCGTCGGGCCCAGGTTCTGCCATCAGGCTCATGTCACGCGTCCCGCCAGTCGTAGGGCTCGTCGGGGCCCGGCCCGCCGGGGAGCGAGTCCCGCGCCTCGGCGTCGGTCTCCGCGGCGCGGGCGTTGACGATGAAGTCACGCACCTTGAGCGGGTCCTTGCGCCCCGGCGTCGACTCGACCCCCGAGGAGACGTCCACCCCCGCGGGCCGCAGGTGGGCCACGGCCTGGGCGACGTTGCCCGGGGTGAGCCCGCCCGAGACGATGAGCCGGCTGGGGTCGGCCACCCCCTCGGCCAGCCTCCAGTCGAAGACCTCCCCCGACCCGGGGTTGTCGCCGTCGATCAGCAGGAAGTCGGCACCGAACTCGGTGAACCGGGTGACCGTGCGGTCCCCGGCGGGAAACGCCTTGATCACCATGGGCAGGCGCGCCCGCACCCAGGCCGTCGTCTGCGCCGACTCGTGCCCGTGGAGCTGGGCCGCGCCGAGACCGGCGCGCTGGACCACCTGCACCACCCGCTGCGGCGCCTCGTCACGGAAGACCCCGACGGTGAGGATTTCCGGCGGCAGCCGCTTGGCGATGTCGCTGGCCGTCTGCGCCGTGATCTGGCGCACCGACGGGGCGAAGATGAAGCCGACCGCATCGGCGCCGAAGCTGACGCACAGCAGCGCGTCCGCCTCCGAAGTGATGCCGCAGATCTTGACGAAGAGGTCCTCGTTCACCGGTGCCCGCCCACCGGCCGGTGCCCGATCGAATAGCCGGTGAGGGCCCGCAGCGCGGCGGCCCGGTCGGCCGCCCGCACCAGCGTCTCGCCCACCAAGATGGCGTCGTAGCCGGCGTCGGCCAACCGGCGAGCGTCGTCGCCATCCCTGATCCCCGACTCGGCCACCGCCACCACGTCGCGCGGGATGCGCGCCGCCAGCGCGGCGGCACGGTCGTGGTCGACGGCGAAGGTGCGCAGATCCCGCTGATTGACCCCCACCAGGCGCGCGCCGGCGGCCAGGGCGCGGTCGAGCTCCTCCTCGTCGTGCACCTCGACCAGCGCGGCCAGGCCCAGTGCGCCGGCGCGGGCCCCGAGCCGGCGCAGCTCGTCATCGTCGAGTGCGGCGGCGATCAGCAGCGCGGCGTCGGCCCCCATGAGGCGGGCGTCGACCACGTCGACCTCCGCCACGGTGAAGTCCTTGCGCAGCACCGGGAGCCCGCACGCCTGGCGCGCCGTGCGCAGGTCGTCCACCGACCCACCGAAGAACTCCCGGTCGGTGAGGACCGAGAGACAGGACGCCCCCCCGGCGGCGTACTCCTTGGCCACCAGGTCGGCCAGGAGGCCCGGGTCGAGGTCCCCCGCCGAGGGCGAGCGGCGCTTGATCTCGGCGATGCACGAGAGTCCCCCGCCACCCCCCAGCGCGCCGGCGAAGTCGCGGGGCGGCGGCAGGGTCCCGGCCCGCTCGGCCTGCGTCGCCTGCGCCACCAGCTCGTCGGGGTCCCGGCGGTCGGCACGAGCGCGGGCCCGGTGCGAGGCGAGGATGTCCACCAGGTAGGAGGGCATGACGACCCAGCGTAGCGGGGCCGTGTCGACCTGCTGGTCGACCGCCTACGCTCTGGCCATGAGCGAAATGCACGACTTCAACCAGGCCATCATCGACGAGTTCCGGGCCAACGGTGGCAAGGTGGGCGGCGGGTTCGAGGGGGCTCCCATCGTCCTGCTGACCACCAAGGGCGCCAAGACGGCCAAGACCCGTGTCAACCCCCTGGCCGGCCAACCCCAGGACGACGGGACGATCTACGTCTTCGCCTCCAAGGCCGGCGCGCCCACCAATCCCGACTGGTACCACAACGTGGTGGCCAACCCCGAGGTGGAGGTCGAGTTCGGCTCCGATCGCTACGCCGCCCGGGCCACGCCGGTCACCGGGGCCGAGCGCGACCGGATCTGGGAGCGCCAGAAGGAGCTCATGCCGAACTTCGCCGAGTACGAGGAGAAGACGACGCGCACCATCCCGGTCGTGGCCCTCACCCGTACATAGCGGCTCACCGGCGCGTGGCGGCGCGCACCCGTGCGTGTCGGCGCGCACCCGCATGTCGCGGGCTCACCCATGCTCAGCGGGCGAAGGTGTGCCAGCCCAGCCACATGAAGCCGAGGACGAGCACCACCCGCGCCACGGGGTGCGTGGCCAGCTTCCCCACGACCTGCGAGGGATGGGCGACGGTTCTGGGCCGGAGATAGGAGAGTCCCCACAGGACCAGGGCGTAGGCGAGGATGAGCGTCCACACCACATAGGAGAGCGTGGAGCTGCTCATGGCTCCCCCCTCTGGCCGGCGTGCCGACCGGTCTCGCTGCGGCGAGCGGCGAACCGGCCGCGGCCGGCCCCCTGGCGCAGGATGCTCAAGCCGAAGACCAGCCACCCCAAGAAGAGGGCGGCTTTGAGCAGGTAGAAGCGGTTGACGGCGTCGGTGATGGAGCTGAACGTCGGATGCGCCGCCCGGGACCCGTGCGCGTAGTTGGCCAGTTCCCACAGCGTGAAGACGGCGAACAGCACGATCCAGGGGCGGTAGGGGTGGGCGCCACGGGCGCCGGGGCTCGTCCGGGACCGGACCGTCCGGGTGCGCAGCGGCCAGCTGGCGATCACCAGCACGGCCATCGCCACGACGGCCAAGCCTGTCAGGACGTCGGCGGCCAGGGTGAACGGCGTCGTGGCCGCGACGACCAGGGAGTAGGCGGTCCCCCCGGCGAGCAGCACGACGGGACGGGAGGGCACGATCCTCAGCCGGGGGGTCTCGGGGTGAGGTCGACCAGGGGCAGCGGGGCCACCTGCGCCGGCTGGGCCCCGCCCACGCCGTCGCCCGACCTCACCCGCACCGGGCCCGGCGACGGCACGCTGCGATGCACATAGGCCAGGGCCGCCCAGGCCCCCAGTTCGGGGCTCCAGGCGGCCGAGGTCACGGTGCCGACCACCTTGTCCGCGGCCACGTCGTCCGCTCCGGGCGCCGGGGCCCCGGCCGCCGAGGCCGCATGCAGGGTCATCCCGAACGCCAGCCTCTCCCCCTCGGGATCCGAGCCGCCGACCACGCCGACCAGATGACGCGGGACGTTGGTGCCCCGCGCCTCCAGGCGGGCCACGAGCTCCTGGCCGGTGTAGCAGCCCTTGGTGAAGCTGACCGTCCGCTCCACCAACCCCGCCTCGGCGGCGATCGTCCGGTCGGTGAGCTCGCTCCCCATGGCCGGGATGCCCGATGCGATGCGACAGGCCTCGAAGGCCTCCGCGGTGCAGAAGACGACTCCCTCCGGGAGGGTCCCGCTGGCAGGATCGACGACGGCCTCCCGGGGCCCGAGCAGATCGATCCCGCTCCACCCGTTCCACTCGAACGGCAATAGCAGAATCCCGGTCCCGGTCCCGGTCCCGGCTCCGGCCACGGCTCCGGCCAGCGCCCGGTCCACCCCGCTCCCCCGCAACGCCAGGCACCGCCACTCGAGGCGCTCGACCTCCACCTTGGAGCGGAGGAGGAACTTCTTGAGCCGGGCCACCATGGCGTCGCCGAAGCCTGCGTCCGTATCGAGCACGAAGCCCTGCGGCTCCGTGCGGGTGACCCGCAGGAGGGTGTTCAGCTTCCCGTCGGGTTGCAGCAGGAGGGAGTCCGTGGTGTCCCCGACGGCCAGCCCCACGATGTCCTGGCTCAGCTGGCCCTGGAGGTAGGCCTCGGCGTCGTCCCCGCGCACGGCGAAGACGTCGCGCCCGAGGAGCCTGGCGCCGGCCCCCTGCCGGAGCGCCGCCACCTGCTCCGCCGCCCCCTGGTCCGCGCTCATAGGTCCGCGCTCATAGGTCCGCGCTCATGCCTGGCCCGCCGTTCGGGCCGAGGTCATGACCCGCGCCGCGGTCACGGCCACCAGCAGGGCCTGCGACTTGTGCTGGCACTCGCGGTCCTCGGCCGCCGGGTCGCTGTCGGCCACGATTCCCGCACCGGCCTGCACGCTGGCCCGGCCGTCGGGCGAGACCACCATGGTCCGGATGGCGATGGCCGTGTCGATGTTGCCCGAGAAGTCGATGTAGCCCACCACGCCCCCGTAGACCCCGCGCTTGGTGGGCTCCAGCTCGTCGATGATCTCCATGGCCCGCACCTTGGGCGCGCCCGAGAGCGTGCCGGCCGGGAGGGTGGCCCGCAGCACGTCGATCGGCCCCTTGTCCTCGGCCAGCTCGCCCGAGACCTGCGAGGTGATGTGCATGATGTGGCTGTAGCGCTCGATGGTCATCAGCTCGTCCACCTTCTCGGTGCCGAAGCGGACGACCCGGCCGACGTCGTTGCGGGCCAGGTCGACCAGCATGATGTGCTCGGCCAGCTCCTTGGGGTCCTCGGCCAGCTCCCCCTCCAAGAAACGGTCGTGCTGCTCGGTCTCGCCCCGCGGGCGCGAGCCGGCGATCGGCCGCGAGGTGACGATGCCGTCGCGCAGGCGCACCATGGGCTCGGGCGACGCACCGACCACGGTCACCTCGGGGAAGCGCAGGAAGTACAGGTACGGGCTGGGGTTGAGCAGCCGCAGGGCTCGATACACGTCGAACGGGTCCGCGCCCAGCTCGAGGTCGTAGCGCTGGGACAGCACCACCTGGAAGATGTCGCCCGCCGTGATGTACTCCTTGGCGATGTCGATGGCCGCCCGGTACTGCTCCGAGCTCATGGTGCGGCTGGCCTCGGCGGCCTCGATGCCCGGGCGGGGCGCCGGGACCATGGCGCCCGGCCGGGTGCGGGCGCAGTCGTCGGCCAGCTCCTCCAGCCGGGCGCAGGCGGCCTCGTAGGCGGCGCCGAGCTCGGCGGCGGTGGCCAACTCGGGGTCGGGGACCAGCACGTTGTCGATGAGGTCGATGCGCTGGCGCCAGTGGTCGAAGACGGCGAACTGGCCGATCACCACCAGCGCGGCGTCGGGATGGCCCAGGTCGTCGGGCGGCACGTCGGGCAGGCGCTCGATCTCGCGCACCACGTCGTAGCCGAGATAGCCCACCAGGCCGCCGTGCAGGGGCGGGACCCCCTCGAGGGTCGGCGACCGGAAGCGGGAGAGCAGGGCGTCGACGGCCGCCAGGATCCCCTGATCCGACGAGCCCAGCTCCAGCCGGCCGGTGGCGGTCACCGAGTTCCCCCGCGCGGTGAGCGTGGCCAGCGGGCGCCGGCCCACGAAGGAGTAGCGGCCCCAGCGCTCGCCACCCTCGACCGACTCGAAGAGAAAGCCCTCCCCGTCGCCGACCACGTTGGCGAAGGCGGACACCGGGGTCAGGGTGTCGGCCACCACCTCGCACCACACCGGCACGATGGCGTGCTCCTTGGCCAGGGCGACGAACTCGACGGGATCGGGACGGAAGGTCAGCAACGGATCACGGTGCCGGTACGCCGGGTCCCGATCCGATGGTGCGGTAGAAGCAGCTCCGCTCGCCGGTGTGGCACGCCCCGCGCCCGTGCTGGTCGACCAGGACCACGAGCGCGTCGCCGTCGCAGTCGATGCGCACCTCGCGCACGTACTGACGGTCGCCCGACGTCTCGCCCTTCTGCCAGTACTCCTTGCGGCTGCGGCTGTAGAACCACGACCGGCCCGAGTCAAGTGTCCGCCGCAGCGCCTCGGCGTCCATGTATGCCACGGTCAGCACCGTCCCGTCGGTGGCGTCCTGCACGATGGCCGGCACGAGGCCGTCCGCGCTCTTGGCGAAGTCCACCGCCCTGACGAGCTCCTCGTCCACCGCCAGGGGGATGCCAGGCTCGCTCATAGATGCAGCCTCACTGATAGACGCAGACTCACTGAGAGATGCAGGCTCGCTCATGGCGCAGGCTCGCTCATAGATACAGGCCGGTCCCGCTGTCGTTGCGCTTCGACGCGATGGCGTGGATGTCGCGCTCTCGCAAGATGACGTACTCCTCGCCGTGCAGCTCCACCTCGAAGCGGTCCTCGGGATTGAACAGGACGGTGTCGCCCACCTTGACCGTACGCACGTGGGGGCCGACGGCCACCGCCACCGCCCAGCTGAGGCGGCGCGAGATCTGGGCCGTGGCCGGGATCAGGATGCCCGCCCGGGAGCGGCGCTCACCCTCGCTCTGGGCCATCTGGACCAGGACCCGATCGAAGAGGACCGAGATCGGCTGCATCTCGTCGATCGGGGGTGGCGGGTCCGCCGTTTTCGTCGTTGTGGGCACCCTCGCACGGTACCGCACGGTGTCAGGCCGGGCGGACGATCACCCCGTGGGCCGCCATGTAGGCCTTGGCCTCGCCCACCGTGAACTCCCGGCGGTGGAAGATGGACGCAGCCAGCACGGCATCCGCCCCGCCCAGGGATGCCCCCTCCACGAGATGCTGCAGCGTCCCCACCCCGCCCGACGCCACCACAGGGATGTCCACCGAGCCGACCACCGCCCGGATCAGCTCGAGATCGAACCCGTCACGGGTCCCGTCCCGGTCCATGGAGGTCAGCAGGATCTCCCCGGCGCCCTGGGCGGCGCAGCGGACGGCCCAGGCCACCGCGTGGAGGCCGGTCGGTCGGCGGCCACCGTGGGTGTAGACCTCCCAGCTCGACCCGTCGCTCACCGACCGGGCGTCGATGGCCACCACGGCGCACTGTGTCCCGAACTCGTCGGCGATCTCGCGCACCAGCGTCGGGCGCTCCACGGCGGCGCTGTTCACCGCCACCTTGTCGGCTCCCGCCCGCAGGAGGCGGCGGGCGTCCTCTGTCTCCCGCACGCCGCCACCCACCGTGAGGGGGATGAACACCTGCTCAGCCGTGCGGGCGACCACCGACACCATGGTGTCGCGGCCATCCGACGAGGCGGTGATGTCGAGGAAGGTGAGCTCGTCCGCCCCCTCCTCGTCGTAGCGGGCGGCCAGCTCCACCGGGTCGCCCTCGTCGGTGAGGTCGACGAACTGCACGCCCTTGACGACGCGGCCCGCGGTGACATCGAGGCAGGGGATCAGCCGGACGCTGCGCACGCGGCGACGGCCTCCTCCACCCCGAACCGACCCTCGACCAACGCCTTGCCCACGATGACCCCGGCGAGCCCGTCCAGCGCAGCCAGGTCCCGCAGATCGTTCAGCGACCCCACCCCGCCCGAGGCGATGACCGGCAGCGAGCTCACCGCGGCCAGCTCCAGCAGGGCCCGGAGGCCCACGAGGTCACTACCGCCGAGCATCCCGTCCCGGGCGATGGACGTGGCCACGACCGCCCCGAGGGGCTCGCCCGCCCAGCGCCCGAGCAGCGCCGGGATGGTGACGGGCGAGGTGACGGCCCAGCCCTGGCCCTTGAGCGGGCCGATGGCGGTGTCGATGGCCGGCCCGGTCCCGGTCCCGGGCCCGGTGCCGTAGTCCAGGCCCACGGCCACCCGGCCGGGCCAGCGCCGGGCGCAGCGGGTGGCGAGCTCCGGGTCCGCCATGGCGGCGGTGCCCAGCACGACGCGGGCCACCCCGAGGTCCAGGACGGCGGCCACGTCGTCCTCGCTGCGGATGCCCCCACCGGCCTGGACCCGGACGCCGGCCGGCGTGACCAGGGCGGCGATCTTGGCCAGCAAGGCCCGCTCGTGGGGCACACCGGTGCGCGCCGCATTGAGGTCCACGACGTGGATCCACGGGGCGCCGCCCTCCATGAACCGCGCCGCCAGCTCCAGCGGGTCCCCATAGCGCGCCTCGCGGTCGAAGTCGCCCTGGGTGAGCCGCACGGCTCCCCCGTCGCGCAGATCGATCGCCGGGTACAGGTCCATCAGGGCGCCCCGCGCACGCAGAGTGATCCGTTCACGCGGCCAGCGCCACGAAGTTCGAGAGCAGGGCCAGGCCGCTGCGCCCGGACTTCTCGGGGTGGAACTGCGCCCCCCACAGGTCGCCGTGGGCCACCAGGGCGGCCACCGGACCGCCGTAGTCGCACACCGCCACCGTCTCGGCGCCCACCGGCGGGGCGTAGGAGTGGACGAAGTAGACCCAGGGGTCCTCCCCCAGTCCCCGCAGCGGATCGGCACGGGGATCGGGACCGGGACTGGTGTCGCCGGTGCGGAGCAGCTGGTTCCACTGCATCTGCGGGTGCTTGACGGTGGGCCCCAGCAGCCCGACCCGGCCGGCGAGGACGCCCAACCCGGGTGCCTCGGGGCTCTCGTCGGAGCCCTCGTAGAGGAGCTGGAACCCGATGCACACGCCGAAGAAGGGCACGCCCGCCTCTATGGCGGCGCGGGCCACCGCTTCCAGCCCGCTGTCGCGCAAGGCCCTCGCACAGGCTCCGAACGCGCCCACTCCGGGGAGGACCACCGCGTCCGCCGCTTCGACCTCGGCCGGATCGGAGACGAGGCGCGCCGCCGCGCCGACGTGCTGCAGGGCCTTCTCGGCCGACCGGAGGTTCCCGATGCCATAGTCGAGGACGGCGATCCTCGGCCCGGATCCGGTCACAAGCTCACCGGATCCCCTTGATCGGTCACAGGCTCCCCTTGGTCGGTCACAGGCTCCCCTTGGTCGGTCACAGGCTCCCCTTGGTCGACGGGATCCCCCCGCCCTCGACCCGGACGGCGTCGCGCAGGCACCGCGCCACCCCCTTGAACCCGGCCTCGAGCATGTGGTGGGTGTTCTTGCCCTCCCGGCGCCGGATGTGCAGGGTCAGGTTGCCGGCGGTGGCGAAGGCCCGCCAGAACTCCTCGGCCAGCTGCGGGTCGAACGGTGGCGTGCCCAGTCCGGCCGTGTCGGGCGCGAACTCGACGTCGTAGGCCAGGAAGGGACGCCCGGAGAGGTCGAGGGCGACCTCAATCAGGGCCTCATCGAGGGGGAGCGCCATGGAGGCAAAACGGCGAATGCCCCGCTTGTCGCCCAGCGCCTCGACCAGGCAGGCACCGAGCACGATGCCCACGTCCTCGACGGTGTGGTGCGCGTCAACCTGCAGGTCGCCCTGGGCGTGCACCATCAGGTCGAACGAGGCGTGGCGACCGAGCTGCTCGACCATGTGGTCGAAGAAGGGCAGCCCGGTGGAGACGTCGACGCTCCCCGACCCGTCCACCGCCAGCGTCGCCTCGATCGTGGTCTCCTTGGTCGTGCGCTGCCGGCTCGCCCGTCGAGCCGGCAGCTCGCTGATGACATCGTTCATCGCAGGCACTCCTCCAACGCGGTCAGGAAGCGGTCGTTCTCGTCCGGCCGCCCGATGGTGACCCGCAGGCAGCCATCGAGCCCGTCCCAGCTGGCGCAGTTGCGGACGAGGACCGAGCGGTCCAGCAGCCCGAGCCACACCTGATCGGCTGCCCGGGTCAGGGGACGGAAGAGGATGAAGTTGGCATCGGACGGCCAGCGTTCCACCGGCAGCTCCCCCAACGCGGCCTCCACCCTGCCCCGCTCCTCGGCGATGATCGCCACCCGGGCCTCCATCTCTTCGGTGAAGTCGAGCGCCAGGAGGCCGGCCAGCTGCGTCTGGGCCGAGAGGTGGTAGGGCAGGACCACCGCCTCGCAGGCCCGCACCACCTCGGGATCGGCGATCAGGTACCCGAGGCGCGCCCCGGCCATGGCCCAGGTCTTGGAGAAGGTGCGGGTCACGACGAGGCCGGGGTGCTCCGGTCGTTCGGGGTGGGCCGGCCCCCGCAGGCCGAGGGCGCTCCAGGACGAGAACTGACCGTAGGCCTCATCGACGACGACGAGCCCCGGCGCCGCCCGCAGGACGGAGAGGACCGTGCCCTGCGGCTCGGCCCGGCCGGTCGGGTTGTTGGGCGAGCACAGGAAGGTGATCTCGGGCTGCTCCGCGGCGAGGAACCGGGCGGCCTCCTCGACGTCGATCAGGAAATCCTCGGTCCGGCCGCCCGCCACCACCCTCGTGCCGGTGAGCCGGCTGATGTGCGAGTGCAGGGCGTAGGTCGGTTCGAAGAGGGCGGCCGTGCGACCCGGCCCGCCGTAGGCGAGGAGGAGGCACTGCAGCACCTCGTTGGAGCCGTTGGCGCAGAACACCTCGTCGGGGGAGACGCCGTGCAGGGCGGCGATGGCGGCGCGCAGCTCGGTGGCCGGTCGGTCGGGGTAGCGGTGGAACGACACCCCGGCCAGCGCGGCCAGCAGGCCCTCGCTCCACTTCTCGGGCGGGGGGAACGGCGACTCGTTCGTGTTGAGCCGCACCTCGGCCTCGACCTGGGGCGAGTGGTAGCCCTCACCGAGGGCGAGGTCGGGCCGCATGGGGGGGAGGCCGCTCATCGGGCGTCCTGGGCGGTGGCGGCGGGGGTGGCGGTGTGGGTGTCGGTGGCGGCGGTGGCGGCGGTGGCGGCGAGGGCGTCCAGGCGGCGGCGGACCGAGTCGGCGTGGGCGGGCAGGCCCTCGGTCCGGGCCAGGGTGATGACCGGCGGCCCGAGGGCCTCGAGCGCGGCGGGGCTCACGGTCACCGCGTGGATGTGCCGGCGGAAGTCGTCCGCCCGCAGCGCCGAGGAGAAACGGGCCGTCCGGTTGGTCGGCAGCACGTGGTTGGGCCCGGCCATGTAGTCCCCGAGGCTGGCCGGGGACCAGGGGCCGACGAACACTGCGCCGGCGTTGCGGACCAGGTCGAGGAGATCACGGGCCGGGTCGGCGCCCGGGTCGGCGCCCGGGTCACGGGCCGGGTCGGCGCCCGGGTCGCCGGCCGGGTCGACCATCAGCTGGAGGTGCTCGGGTGCCACCGTGTTGGCCACCTCCATGGCGGCCGACGCCCCGTCCACCAGGCAGGCGATGCCCGAGGAGGCCAGGGTTGCTTCGAGGTCGGCCCGCCGAGGTGACGCCGCCACGATGCGGTCGACCTCCTCGATGACCGCGGCCAACAGCGGCTCGTCCCAGGTCACCAGCCAGGCCAGGCCGTCCGGGCCGTGCTCGGCTTGGACCACCAGGTCGATGGCCACGAACTTCGGCGGCGCCCCCGGCCCGGCGACCACGACGATCTCGGACGGCCCGGCGAACGACGACGCCACGCCGACGACGCCGCTGACTTGGCGCTTGGCCTCCGCCACATAGGAATTGCCGGGACCGGCGATGACGTCGACCCTCGGCAGGGACGCCGTGCCGAACGCCATGGCGGCCACCGCTTGCGCGCCGCCGATCCGGTACACCTCGGTGATGCCGGCGATGGCCGCGGCGGCCAGGGTGGCGTCGTCCACCCTCCCGTCGGCGGCGGGGGGCACGCACAGTGCCAGGTCGCGGACCCCGGCCACCCGGGCGGGTGCGGCACACATCAAGACCGTGGACGGGTAGCGGGCGCGCCCGCCCGGCGCGTACAGACCGGCCCGATCCACCGGCCTGGTCAGGTGGGCCACCGTCACGCCGCCGGACTCGAACTCCCCCGGTGGCGTGCCCTCGTCGGAGTGGTAGGCCACGATGCGCTCGTAGGCCAGCTCCAGCGCGTGCCGTAGGTCGGGATCGATCCGGTCACGCGCCGCCGTGATCTCGGCGGGCGCCACACGCACCCCGCCGGCCTCCTCGGAGACGTCGACGCCGTCGAACTTCCCGGTGAACTCCACGACCGCCCGGTCGCCTTCCTCCCTGACGCGGCGCACCACCTCGGCCACCGCTCCGTGCACATCGGCGCCGGGATCAACCGGGCGCGGGAGGAGGTGGTCGAAGGGGGGGTGGGTGCCGCGCAGATCGAGCACACGCAAGGACATAAGGGCTCCAGGTTACCGGAGGCGCTCCGGGCCACTGGCCGTGGCGGCGCCCTCTGGCCTGGTGGTGGCGGTTGGCGATGGCGCCCCCATGCGCCGATTCGAGGCGCCCCGGAACCTCGAATCTCTGCCCCTCAACCTCAACGAGTTTCGTTGTGTATTCAAGTAAAGCAAGGCCCCAACGGCACGGCACGGCCCAGCTCGGCCCCGAACCGGCATGGGGCACGCCAGGACGGTCCGACGTAACGTCTAGGCATGGCGACCCGGAAGTTCGAGATCATCTGCGAAATCGAACCGGCCACCAGGCCAGACGTGATGCATGTTCGTCACCAGATTGGCGTCCTGAGCAAGGTCGTAAGTGCCTACTTGATTCCCGACAATCACATCGGACGGGCGACGGTATCGAGCATCGCCGTTGCACATGAAGTGCGCCTGATGGGGGGCAGGTCGATAGCCTGCATCAACGCCCGTGACCGGAACGTTCTGGGGTTCCGGAGGGACCTGCTTACTGCAGCGGCCTACGGAGTCAATGAGTTCCTATTCGTCTACGGGGATCGCCCCGAGACTGGTGCTCGCTCCGATGACTTGACCGTCAAGGCGATGATCAGGGAGGCACGGGAGTTTGCCAAGCAAACGAAACGTGACGAGTCGATCCGCCTGGGCTTGGCAACCGGCCTGCGATCCCTTCCCGCTTGGAAGCACAGCGCCGACTTCCTTCTGGCCCAGGTCACTTACTCGACTGACGAGCTTCTCCGTTGGCGTTCGTCAGTCACGTTTGATGGTCCGATCTATGCAGGCGTGATGGTGCTCCCCAGTTCGACGATGGCTCGCAAGCTGTCGGGAGACGTTCCCCAGCTGGCGGTTCCGGAGTCAATCATCGGCCGACTCGAGAAGGGCAACGAGGCGGGCGTGGACATCGCTTGTGATCTCATCAAGGAGATTTACGAGTCCGAAGCCTTCGACGGTGTCCACCTGATCCCGGTGACCCGCTACCGAGAGATGGCGGCCAGGTTAGAGGTGCTGCTTTCGTCGTCCACCTGAGAGGGTCTGATTACCGACGTGCGGACAACCTCGTCCGCCTCTGCCTCGAGCACCATGCGCTCAAGACCCACGCCGGATGGAGGCTCGAAAGCGGGCCGGGAAGACTGACTGCGAACTATCGATTGCGGGACGCGATCGTACGAGCGATCTGTTGGGCGAAGGCCACCCCTTCTTTGTCCGAGAGCTCCTTGAGCGCTTCCGCCATATCCATAACCGCTCCGGCGAGATTTCCAAGGTCCTGTTTCAGCGCCCGTACCTCAGCATCCGAGTTAGCCACGAAAACCTCCCGTCAATCGTTCCTCCAGCATGGACGGCAACGCCGTGAACAGTCAATGGGGGGTTGCTGCGCCTCGGCGTGGTCGGCGAGGTGGTCGCCGTGACCAGGTCGTGGCCGTGTACAGGCCGTGTACAGGCCCGGGCCGGGTGGGCCATCATCAAGAGATGACTTCCGCGGCTGAGCTCTCATCGTTGTCCTCGACCCTCCAGGAACTCCACGAGCGCGTCACGGCTATGGCGGAGTCGGCCCAGTCCTACGGGAATGAGGACATGGCGCGCGAGCTGTTCGCGGTGGAGAGAGCGCTGGGCGGCGCCCTGCGTCGGCTGCGGCGATTTCAGACGGCGTAGAGCACGAGCTCGTGCCCGAGGAGGGCCGCCGCATTGCGTAGGACGGCCTGTCGCTGGGCGACGACCGCACAGTTGCGCCGATCGGCCAGCTCTATGACGGCGATGGCCGCCAGCTCGACGGTGTCGCATCGAGCGGCCAGCTCGCCTGAGCGGCGGGCCGACTCGCCATCGAACGGCTCAATCTGTGTCCCGTCCAGCAGCTCGGCCAGTCGATCACCACGCGCCTCGGTGCGGTATCCCTCGGCCACCGCCACCGCCGGGATGAACGGCACGATCCCGTTGGACAGCGCCGCCCGGTGCAGGGCCCACATCATGCGATCACCGCGAGCCGCCGCATGCAGCGCGCCCACCCCGTAGACCAGCCCGTCTCGGCGGACCGGGCTCACGGTCGGGTCATGGGGTCCGGGTCCGGGTCCGGGTCATCGACGGCGGACTCGGGAGGCCACGCCCGACACGCCGGAACGCAGGCGGGCCAGCAGCGCCTCGCCCGCGGCCAGCTCCTCGGCGCTCAGCGAACCGGTCTCTCCCTCCCAGGCGGCAACCCCGCGCAGGCCCTGGCGCACCCGGAGCTGGCGTTCGGCGGCGTTCGAGAGCCAAGCGCTGAACGAGACTCCGTCCTGGTTGGCCGCCTCTTCGACGGCGGCCGCCACCGGATCGGCCAACGACACCGAGCGCTTGGTCACCATGGAAAAAAATGGTAACACCTTTAGTAGCACCTTCGAGGAGAATTCTTCCAGGCCGACCCGTGGATTCGGGAATTCGCCCGAATTTCGTTCGGACTTCGCCCGGATTTCACCAGCAATTCACACCGGCGTCGCCGTCGAGTGGTCCCGGATAGTACCGATGCCGGCCCATTGGGCCGGCATCGGTCGGATCGGGCGGGAGGCGGATCCCAGCGCCGATCCTTTTGGAACCAGGTGGCGGGAACCGGTTCCAGTCGATTAGTATACGCCGCTTTTCCACAATTCGTGCATCGGCTTGGGGATACTTACCCAATTCCTAAATTCGGCCCTCCCAGAAGCTCGGCCGAGGGACACACGTCTGCCAGGACACAGCGGTGGCAGGCCGGGCGCCGTGCGGTACACGTGCTGCGCCCGTGGAGGATCATCCGCAGACTGAAGACGCCTCGCTCGGACGGCGGGATCATGGCGTTCAGGGCATGCTCGACCCGCACCGGATCGCTCTCCTCGGTGAGTTCCAGCCGTCTGCTCAGCCGCAGGACGTGTGTGTCGACCGGAAGCCCGGGCAGATTGAAGGCGACGCTCCGCACCACGTTGCCCGTCTTTCGCCCCACTCCGGGCACGGTGACCAGGTCCTCGAGATCGTGCGGGACCTCACCGCCGTAGCGCTCTTCGAGGGCCGATGCCATGCCGATGAGGCTGCGGGCCTTGGCCCGGAAGAAGCCCGTCGAGCGGATGATCTCTTCCACCTTCTCCGGATCGGCCCTGGCCAGGGAGGCCGCATCGGGATAGGCGGCGAACAGGACCGGCGTGACGAGATTGACCCGGACGTCGGTGCACTGGGCCGACAGGATGGTGGCGGCCAGAAGCTGAAACGGGGTGTCGTGCCGTAACGCGCACAGGTCGCGGGCGGTGCCGGGGTACTCCTCGGCCAGCCGTGCCGCGACGACGCGTGCCCGCCCCTTCGGCGTTCTGGGACGTCCCACCCCGCCACGGTACCGGGTTAACGTGCCCGCGTGAATGTGCTGGTCCTCCGCAAGCTCGACGCCCGGCAGCTGTCGGATCTCACCGCCCTCCTGGCCCGATGCGAGCAGGCCGACGGGAGCCCGCCGCTAGCGGAGCCCCAACGCATGGCCCTGTCAGAGCCGGATGGGACCGCCGGTCTCGTGGTGCTGCTGGCCTATGACGGCCCAGCCGGTCCAGACGGCCGAGCCCTGGTGGGCTGCGCCGTGCTCACCCCCGACCCTGACGGGGCCACGTCACTGCATGTCGCCGTCGACCCGAGCCAGCGCGGCGCGACTCGGGGATGGCCGATCCAGCGCGAACTGATGCAGAACGCGCTGAGCTGGCGCGCCGGGGAGGGCCAGGAGGTCGGGGGCACCGGTACCGGGGAGACCGGGCCGAGCGGGCGGGTCGGTCCGGCCGGGGAGGCGGCCGGGCGACTCCGACTGTGGATCATGGGGGCCACCGAGGCCGACGACGCCGAGGCGCACACCCTGGGCTTTCGGCCCGAGCGAGACCTGCTGCAGATGCGCGTCCCGCTCCCGCTGGCGCCCGACGTGGTGGCCAGCGCCCGGCCCCTACGGACACGGGCCTTCCGACCGGGCCAGGACGACGAGGCCTGGCTGGCCGTCAACAACCGAGCCTTCGAGGGCCACCCCGAGCAGGGAGGGTGGACCCTCGAGGACCTTCACGAACGGATGGCGGCCGACTGGTTCGACCCGGTCGGGTTCCTCGTCGCCGACAGCGCGGACAACACCGACGGTGCCGACAAAAACGGCAGCGCTGACAAGAGCAGCATGATCGGCTCCTGCTGGACCAAGGTGCACCGCGACAGCACGCCGGTCATGGGCGAGATCTACGTGATTTCGGTCGACCCCTCGCACCACGGCGAGGGTTGGGGACGGGCGCTCACGGTGGCCGGTCTGCAGTGGATGTCCGGCAAGGGCATCCGGCTCGGCATGCTCTACACGACCTCCTCGAACACCACGGCGGTGAACCTCTACCACTCGCTCGGGTTCACGATCGACCACGTCGACCGGTCGTATCTGATCTGATCTGATCAGCGCGGCTCTGATCGGCGCAGCTCTGATCAGCCCAGCCTGATCAGCCGAG